>ERZ826051.2497-NODE-2497-length-14116-cov-9.657137_pt1 | contig 14116 bp, 8 predicted proteins | sample MGYA00519928_ERZ826051 | MGnify/ENA primary metagenome ERZ826051 (study PRJEB31778, sample SAMEA3449219) | human gut metagenome | biome: human gut; feature: human-associated habitat; material: faeces | place: United Kingdom | collected 2010/2012 ...
AGTTCGACTTCAACAACATCGTCATCTCCATCAAGAACTCCAACGTCCCCCGCATGATGGAGGCATACCGTCAGCTCAGCGCTGTGACCGACTACCCGCTCCATGTGGGCGTCACGGAGGCCGGCACTTACCAGATGGGCCTGCTCAAGAGCGGCATGGGCATCGGCGGGATGCTGCTGGAAGGCATCGGCGACACCATCCGTGTCTCGCTGGCTGCTGACCCTGAGAAGGAAGTGGAAGCAGGCTACAATATCCTGCGCGCTGTCGGCTTCCCGGTGGCCGGCCCGGAGGTCATCACCTGCCCGACCTGCGGCCGCACCCAGTACCCCTGCACCGAAATCGCAAATGAGGTGGAGCGTCGGCTTCAGGGCTGCAAAAAGTCCATCAAGGTGGCTGTCATGGGCTGTGTCGTCAACGGCCCCGGCGAGGCCCGTGAGGCTGACATCGGCATTGCCGGCGGCAAGGGCGAGGCAGTGCTGTTCGTCCACGGCGAACCCGTCAGGAAGCTGACGGGGGATAATATCCTCGACCAGTTCATGGAGGAGATCTATAAGCTGTGATTTTACAGAATAAGCTTGGTCTGACGAGTGAAGCTGAGCTTGCTCGGGCAGAAGAAAAACTCAGCAAGACCCGGGCGCTTGAGCTCTATGACACCGGCCTGTTGGATACCTTCGAGGTAGGCACCTTCAAAGGGCTTGCGGCCATCCATAAATGCCTGTTCGGTGATGTCTACGAGTTCGCTGGACAGATGCGGACAGTGAACATTGCAAAAGGAAATTTCCGCTTTGCACCGGTGATGTATCTGCGTCCGGCACTGGAAAGCATCGACGCTATGCCGCAGTCTTCTTTCGATGAAATCATCGAGAAGTATGTGGAGATGAATGTGGCGCATCCGTTTCGGGAGGGCAATGGCCGAAGCACCCGAATCTGGCTGGATGCTATTCTGAAAAAAGGACTGCATCAGGTCATCGACTGGAGCAGGGTGGATAAAGAAGATTACCTTCTTGCAATGGAGCGCAGCCCGGTCAAGGATGTGGAGATAAAAGCGCTGCTGCACGCTGCTCTGACCGAAAAAATCAATGACCGCGAAGTCTATATGAAAGGCATCGACGCCAGTTACCACTACGAAGGCTATTATGTCTTTAAGACAGAAGATTTAACTTAAAAACAACCTGCTGCCACGCCCTTTTCCAGGGCGCGGCAGTTTGTGCTGTTATCTGATAGAAAAGGAGTACCACTGTGACACCACTTGTTTCCCAGCTATGGCCGCAGTTTATGGCGGACCCGGACTTTGCGGCCTGTTTTGGCCGCGTGGTCGTCGAGCACGCCCAGATGCTGCGGCAGGAGCGGCAGGTCATCTTTACGCTGCGCAGTTCTGCCCCGCTGGACAAGGGGCTGTGCGCCCGGCTGCTGGCCTCGCTGGCACCGGATTACGAGGGCTTCGAGCTCCGCATCAACAATCTTTTCGGCTATGCGACGCTGGATGAAGCCGGTCTGCGGGAGCTGATGGAGGAGATGAAGAGGGACGGTGTCCCCATCAACGGTTTCCTCGACCGCTGCCGCATCACCATCACCGGCCAGAACATCACCATCGGCGTCTGCCACGGCACGAAGTTTTTGCAGGAGATGCAGTTTGAGCGCCTGCTGGCGGAGCGCATCGCTGCCCACACCGGCGTAAAGCCCAAAGTGACGCTGGAAAGCAGCGTGGGCGAAGCCGAACAGCGCCAGATGGAAGAAAAGCTTGAGCGGAAAATTGCGCCGCCTGTCGTCAAGTTCGAGAAAAAGAACACCGCTCCCTCCATCAAGGTGGAGGGCCTCGACCTCACGGACAAGCCCGTCACCATCTTCCACGGCAAGATGTTCACCCCGAAAAACCTCACCCCCCTCAAGGATCTGGGCGGCGAGGGCGGCAAGTGCATGATCTGGGGCGACGTCTTCTTCACCGAGGTGAAGGGCAGCTTCCGCAAGATATACACTGTCTCCATCACCGATTACACCGGCTCCATCAACCTGAAGATCCGCGCGCAGGAAGGGGAGGACTGCTCCAAGTGGGAGAACATCGCCAAGGGCACCACCCTGCTGGTGCGCGGCGACTGCACCTACGACAAGTACGAGCACGACTACATCGTTTACCCCTACGATGTCCTGTTCGTGGAGCGGAAAAAGCGGGAGGACAACGCCCCGGAAAAGCGGGTGGAGCTTCACCTGCATACCAAGCTGTCCAGCATGGATGCCTTCTGCGACCCGGGCGGCATCGTCAAGCTGGCCCACCGGATGGGCCACCCTGCCATTGCCATCACCGACCACGGTGTCTGTCAGGGCTACCCGGAGGCCATGCTGGCCACCGACGAGATCCACAAGAGCGACCCGGATTTCAAGCTGATCTACGGCTGCGAGGCCTACTTTGTGGATGATATGGTGCCCTGCGTCTACGGCGTGAAGGACCAGCCGCTGGACGGCGAGTTCTGCGTGTTCGACACCGAGACCACCGGCCTGGACCCCGGCGTGGAGTACCTGACCGAGATCGGCGCGGTGATCGTGCGGAACGGGGAAGTGGTGGAGGAGTTCGACACCTTTGTCAAGCCGGGCAAGCCCATCACCCCCAAGATCACCGAGCTGACCGGCATCACCAACGAGATGGTGGCCGATGCCCCCGGGGAGAAGGAAGCGCTGGAAGCCTTTCTCCGGTTCGCGGATGGCCGCATCCTGGTGGCCCACAATGCCCATGCGTTCGATATCCGCTTCCTGAAAGCCGCCGCCAAGCGCAGCGGCATTTCCTTTGAGCCGACCTATATCGACACCCTGACCATGGCGCAGGCCATGTATCCGGGCCTGCACAACTACAAGCAGGGGACCATCAACAAGCATCTGGAGCTGCCCAGCTACGAGGCCCACCGCGCCTGCGAGGATTCCGCCGCGCTGGGCCGCATCTTCTGCGTGATGCTCAGCGACCTTGCCGAGAAAGAGGTCACCACCGTGGAGGGCATCAACACCGGTCTGGGCGGCAACCGGGAGGTGCTGAAAAAGAAGTACTTCCACCTCATCATTCTGGTCAAGAACCAGATGGGCCTGAAGAACCTGTACAAGATCGTGAGCGAGGCCCACGTCAACTACTTCTTCAAGAAGCCCCGTGTGCCCCGCAGCCTGCTGAACAAGTACCGCGACGGCCTGATCCTGACCAGCGCCTGCGAGGCGGGCGAGCTTTACCGTGCCGTTGTGGAGGGGCGCTCCTACGAGGAACTGAAGAAGATCGCCTCCTACTACGACGTGCTGGAGATCCAGCCCCTGGGCAACAACGAGTATATGGTGCGGGACGGCAAGGTGGAGAGCGAGGAAGTCATCAAGGACTTCAACCGCACCATCATCCGGCTGGGCGAGGACCTGCACAAACCGGTCATCGCCACCGGCGACGTGCACTTTACCGAGCCGGAGGATGCCATCTACCGCACGGTGCTGCAGGCGGGCAACGGTTTCAAGGATGCGGACACCCAGCCCCCGCTGTTCTACCGCACCACTGAGGATATGCTGAAGCAGTTCAGCTACCTGCCCAAGGAAAAGGCCTACGAGATCGTGGTGACCAACCCCCGCAAGATCGCGGCCACCATCGACAACAACGTGCGGGCCATCCCGCGCGGCACCTACCCGCCCAGCATCGAGGGCGCGGAGCAGCAGCTGCGCGATGCCACCTGGGAACACGCCAAGCGGGATTACGGCGACCCCCTGCCCAAGATCGTGGAGGACCGCCTGAAAAAGGAGCTGGACTCCATCTGCGGCCACGGCTACGCTGTTCTGTACGTCATTGCCGTCAAGCTGGTGGCCTACTCCAACGCGGGCGGCTATCAGGTGGGCAGCCGTGGCTCGGTGGGCTCCTCTGCCGTGGCCCACTTCTCCGGTATTTCGGAGGTCAACAGCCTGCCGCCTCACTATCGCTGCCCCAAGTGCAAGTACAGCGAGTTCATCACCGACGGCAGCGTGGACGACGGCTTTGACCTGCCCGATAAGGACTGCCCCCACTGCGGCACCCGGATGCTGGTGGACGGCCACGACATCCCCTTTGAGACCTTCCTGGGCTTCTACGGCGACAAGGAGCCTGATATCGACCTGAACTTCTCGGGCGAGTATCAGTCCAACGTCCACCGCTATACCGAGGAGCTGTTCGGCAAGGCCAATGTGTTCAAGGCGGGCACGGTGTCCGGCATTCAGGACAAGACCGCCTACGGCTACGTCAAAAAGTATCTGGAAGCCCGCGGCAAAACCGTCAACCACGCCGAGGAGAACCGCCTGACCCTGGGCTGCACCGGTGTCAAGCGCACCACCGGCCAGCACCCCGGCGGCATGGTGGTTGTGCCCGATACCTACGAGATCTACGATTTCTGCCCCATCCAGCACCCGGCGGATGATGTGGCGGGCGGCCTGCTCACAACGCATTTCGAGTTCAAGTACCTCCACGACACCCTGCTCAAGCTGGACGAGCTGGGCCACGATATGCCCACCTTCTACAAGTATTTTGAGGAGTACACCGGCATCCCCGTGGACAGCATCCCCATGAACGACCCCCGGGTGTACAGCCTGCTCACCAGCCCGGAGGAGCTGGGCGTGACCCCGGAGCAGATCGACAGCCAGACTGGCACCTTCGGCATCCCGGAAATGGGCACCAACTTCGTGCGCGGAATGCTGGTGGAGGCCCGGCCCCGGAACTTCTCAGAGCTGATCCAGATCTCGGGCCTGTCCCACGGCACCGATGTCTGGACCGGCAACGCCGACGAGCTGATCCGCAGCGGCACCTGCACCATCGCGGAGGTCATCGGCTGCCGTGACAGCATCATGCTCTACCTGCTGCGCAAGGGGCTGGAGCCCAAGATGGCCTTTGATATCATGGAGGCGGTCCGTAAGGGCAAGGTGGCCAAGGGCGGCTTCAAGCCCGGCTGGGAAGAAGCCATGCGGGAGCACGAGGTGCCGGACTGGTACATCGAGTCCTGCCGCAAGATCAAGTATATGTTCCCCAAGGCCCACGCTGTGGCCTACCTGATGAGCGCCATCCGGCTGATGTGGTTCAAGCTCTACCGCCCGGCAGAGTTCTACGCCGTTTACTTCACCGTGCGCGGCGATGATATCGACTATGAGGCCGCTGTGGGCGGTGCGGCTGTGGCCCGCGCCCACATGGAGGCGGTGAAGCGCCGCCTGAAAGAGGAGAAGAACGCCAAGGACGAGGACGTGCTGGTCAGCCTGCAGCTGGTCAACGAAATGCTCTCCCGCGGGTATGCGTTCCTGCCCATCGAGCTGGGCAAGAGCCGCGGCAACAAGTATATCGTGGAGGATGGCAAGGTGCGCCTGCCCTTCTGTGCCCTGAAAGGCGTGGGCGGCACTGCCGCCGCCTCGCTGGAGCGTGCCACCATCGACGGGCAGGAGTATATCTCCGTGGAGGAACTCCAGCAGGCCACCGGCGTGACCAGTGCCGTGCTGGAAAGCCTGCGCAGCGCCGGCGTGCTGGCAGGCCTGCCCGAAAGCAGCCAGGTGAGCTTCTTCTGACCCCTTGACTTTTGGGGGAAGGCAGGCTCAGGCTCCGAATCGTTCATCAAGTGCAACAAAAAATCCCCTGCCAATATCCGGCAGGGGATTTTTGAGTTGTGTGGTTCAGCCTTTACGCTTCCTTTTCCATAGCGGCCAGCGGGGTCAGGTACTCCTTGCAGCACTCCTCATACATGAGGGAGTATTCCTTGCTGGGGTTGTGGTGCATCAGGCTCTTGAGGGTGTGGGAATCGTAGTCATCGCCCTCGCTGGTGCCCACCAGACGGGCCGCCACGTTGGAGCAGTGGTCGGAGATGCGCTCCACATTGTTCAGCACATCCAGGAACACCACGCCGGTATCAATGGAGCAGATGCCATCCTTCAGGCGCTTGATGTGGCCGTCGCGGAGCTTCTCCACCAGAATGTCGATGACCTCTTCCAGCGGCTCCACCTGACGGGCCAGCGCGATGTCATCGTTCTCAAAGGCATCGTTGGTGCGGGTCAGGATCTGCTCCAGCGCGGAATCCAGCAGCTTCAGCTCGTTCTTGGCAATGTCGCTGAAGGAGGCCTCTTTCTCGTAGAGCTCCACAGCCTTTTCCTGAATGTTCACGGCGTAGTCGCCGATGCGCTCGAACTCGGTGACAAAGTTCAGCAGCTCGGTCACGGCGTGGCTCTCGTCGTCGCCCAGCTCCTGGTCAGTCATCTTGATGAGGTAGTTGGAAATCTCCACCTCCATCCGGTCGATGAGGTTCTCCCGCACATTGATGGCGCTTACCACGTCCTCATCCATCTTGAGCAGCAGGGGAGTGGAGAGGCTGACGTTGCGGGCGGCACGGCGGGACATCTTGACCACGGCGCTCTTGGCCTGCTGCAGGGCCACGGCCGGGCTCTTGAACAGGCGCTCATCCAGCACGGGCATACTCATCTCCTGTGCTTCCTCGGCACTGTTGGGCACGGTGAGCATGGCCAGCTTGGAGAGCACACTGCTGAAAGGCAGGAACAGCAGCATGGCCGCCACACTGGAAAGGGTGTGGATGTTTGCAATGGTGCTCTTGTTCATCACGTCGCCCCACACCGGGATGCCGATGGTGTACCGCACGGCGTAAATGGCCCCCAGCAGCACAAAGCTGCCGATGATGTTGAAATACAGGTGGATCAGGGCGGCGCGCTTGCCGTCCTTGGAGGAGCCGCCGATGGTCAGCAGCGGGGTAAAGGCGGTGCCGATGTGGGCACCCAGAATAATGGGGATGGCGCTGCCAAAGGTGACAAGGCCGGTGCTGGACAAAGCCTGCAGGATACCCACCGAGGCCGAGGAGGACTGGATGATGACGGTGACGACCATGCCCACCAGCACGCCCAGCACGGGGTTGGTCATGCTGACGAACAGCTCCTGAAAGGCTGCGCTCTCCCGCAGGGGGGACACGCCGGTGTCCATCAGGCTCATGCCCGTGAACAGGATGCCGAAGCCCAGCATGATCTGGCCGATGTTCTTCTTTTTGGCGTTGCGCAGGAACACATAAAAAATGCAGCCGACAAATGCCACCACCGGCGCAAACGTCTTGGGCTGGATGAGGGTCAGCAGAAGGCTTTCACCCGAGATATCCGCCATGCGGATGAGCTGACCGGTGACCGTGGTACCAATGTTTGCACCCATGATGACACCCACCGACTGCGTCAGGGTCATAATGCCAGAGTTGACAAGGCCGACACAGATGACGACTGTGCCTGCGGAGGACTGGATCACGCCGGTGATGAGGGTGCCGAAAATGACACCCTTGATGGTGGAGGAGGTCAGCTTCTGCAGCACGCCCTGCATCTTTCCGCCCGCCAGCTTTTCCAGGCCGGCACCCATGATCGACATACCATAGAGGAACAGCGCAATACCGCCCAACAATGAGGTGATGTGTGTGATATCCATCTCGATACTCCTAAAAACTTCCTTTTGCTCTTAAAACAAACCAAGGACGGCCGCCCGGGGCTTCCTGCCCTGAACGCCGTCCTTTTTATTATAGCATTGAACTCCCCCGGACAACAAGCGTTATTTTACATGTTTTTTGCATTTTTACTGCATTTCCGCGCCGTTTTGTCCTTTTGTCAACTGTTCTTTTCTTATATTTTACAGGTATTTTACATTTGAACTTTCCCCGCACGCTCCTGACATGTTTCCGGGAACTGTCGGGAATGTGTCATGCGGCCTCGTCCAGCTCCTCCATGGCCTCCCGCACCGTGTCCGCCGAGAAGAGGAACACCCCGCCCCGGGTATAAACCTCCACATGGCCGCCTACAGATCGGATCTCGTACTCACTCATGGTGTTCCCTCCTGTTCTTGCAGCCCGCCTCCGGGCCGCTCCTGTTTTGTTCGACAAGAGGAGTATACCAGATGCAGGGTACGATAAGGGGGACTTTCAAGCGGCCCGCTTGACTTTTTTCATAAGCCAGCATATAATGAATATGACACCACATACGACACCACAAAGACGAGGGAATAAAAGATGTCTCAATGGGATAAGCTGCTGGCACGCATTTGTGCGCTTTCCAAAGACCTGCGGTTTGATGAGCTGCGCAAGGTGTTGGAAAGCTATGGCTATGAGATGACTGCCCCCCGGAGCGGGAGCAGCCACTATACCTTCCGCAAAGCAGGCTGTATGCCTATTACGATACCCAAGCACGAACCGATCAAGAAAGTATATGTGGAAATGGTGCGTCAGATCGTAGAGAGTGAGGCGAAAAACGATGAAAACGCTGAATGAATATCTGGCTCTTCCGTATCGGATGGAGATTGTAGAGGACAGGGAAGAGGGCGGCTATGTTGTCTCCTATCCCGATCTGCCGGGGTGCCTGACCTGCGGCGAGACCATTGAAAGCGCTGTGGAGAATGCTCGGGATGCTAAGAGGGTCTGGCTGGAGGCCGCACTGGAAGAGGGCGTATCCATTCCGATGCCGGACAGTCTGGAGGATTACTCCGGGCAGTTCAAGCTCCGCCTGCCCCGCAGCCTGCACCGCGCTCTGGCGGAGCACTCCCAGCGGGAGGGCATCAGCATGAATCAGTACTGCGTTTACCTGCTGGCAAAAAATGATGCCCTGCACGCAGGGTAAAAGGAAAGCTTTCCGGCCCTTCGCTCTGATGAGCGGGGGGCTTTTCTTATTTTCTCCCTCTTTTTTCGCATTTTTCGCGCGAAAAATCGCCGGAACATACTCGTTGACGACACAACCAAAAGGTGTTACACTTTGGGTAATAAAACAACGCTGTGTAATGCAAAAGAAAGAGGTGTTTCCATGAACGAAATGAAGGAAGCAGTGGGGAACTGGCGGGAGGCAAAGCAGTTCAGCCCGGCGGACGAGAACGATTTCCTGCGGTGGCTGGACAAGGCCGACACCGAGGAGAAGCTCTTTTCCCGGCTGACCTTCTGGTTTACCTTCCGGGGCCTGCCTGCGGACCAGAACCAGCGGTATCATCTGGTGCAGGAGCGGGCCCGGGAACTGCGGCTCTGGAACGGGCTGGAGCTCAAGCTCCGGCGCTGGCAGGACCGTGTGGCCGACGAGTACGAGCAGATCGGAAAGGAGGCGTTCGCGGCCCGCATCGGCGAGGACTACGCCGATTACATCAACAGCCTGACCGACCCGGAGGCCGCCCCGCAGCAGGCTGCCCCGGAGCCGGAGACCGCAAAGCCTGCCGGGGTGCAGGCGTGGTCGGCGCGGGAGCTGTCTGAGATGGTGCTGCCGCCCATCCGCCATGTGGTGGAGGGTCTGCTGCCCATGGGCATGGGGGTGCTGGTGGCAAAGCCCAAGCTGGGCAAGAGCTGGATGGTGCTGGACCTCTGCCTTGCCGTGGCACAGGGGGAGCCGTTTCTGGGGTTCCCCACCCGGCAGCACGGCACGCTCTACCTCGCCCTGGAGGACGGCAAGAGCCGGATGCAGACCCGCCTGCGCCGCTTGCTGGAGGGCAGGCCCGCCCCGGCCAACATGCACGTTATGTTTCAGGCCCAGCGGCTGGGCGAGGGCCTGCTGGAAACGCTGGGGGAGTATCTGGATGCCAACCCGGACATCCATCTGGTCTGCATCGATACCTTATCCAAGATCAAGCCCAAGGCAAAGCCCTTTGAAAATGCCTACGATGCCGACTACGACTACATGGGCAGGCTGAAGGCCTTTGCCGACAGCCGGGGCATCTGCGTGCTGCTGGTGCACCACACCCGCAAGAGCAAGAACCCCGAGGACAGCTTCGACAACATCAACGGCTCCACCGGCATCCTGGGTGCGGCGGATTTCACCATCGTGCTGGACAAGCAGAGCCGGATGGACGATGAAGCAGGCTTTCTGCTCACCGGCCGCGACATCGAGCAGTGTGAGCGGGTCATCCGCTTTGATAAGGCCCGCTGCCGCTGGGTCATGCAGGGCACGGCGGCCCAGCTGGCCGCGCAGCGCCGGGTGGCCGAGTATGAGGCAGAGCCCATCGTCAAGACCCTGCGGGTGCTCCTGCAGCAGGGGGATGGAACGTGGAGCGGCAATGCGCAAGCATTGATGCAGATGGGAGAGCGCTATACAAATGAAGCGCTTGCTTCCAGCACACGAGCATTGGCAGGACGAATCAAAGAGCTACAACCAATGCTCTGGGAAAGAGATGCAATCAAGTGCTGGGATAAACAGAATGGAACAGGCGGAAAACGATACTGCTTTAAGATGAATCGGATTGATAATACTGTGCCTGTTATGGATTCTACACAACTGTCGTTAAGACATAATTATCGTTGATATCGTTGCTATCGTTGATAAAACCGCATTCTCTGCAACGATTGCAACGAATGCAACGATAGAAATGAGTATAACGAGAACCCCCTCCGGTATGGTGTGTACCGAAGGGGGTTCGTTGGGGTTTGATGGCGTGCCCTCTCAGTCTCGCTGCGCTCGACAGCTCTCCCGAAGGGAGAGCCAACGCATCTGCAAGGGGAGAGGGTGCTGAAGGTTAAACCTCTCCGTCATCATCGCTTCGCTCGATGCCACCTCCCCTAGTAGGGGAGGCCTTGGCATAAGGTTCATTTTTCGCAATGATCGCTGACGCTCCAAAACGTACTCCTGCCGCAAGGATAAGACTTTGCGCCAGCAGGGCCAACAGGAGCGAAGCGCCAGACCTCGAAAACGCAACGGCCTGCCAAGGGCTCCCCTACTAGGGGAGCTGCCGAGCGTCAGCGACGGCTGAGAGGTTTAATACCGTCAGCACCTCCTAAAGGCCGGGCCGCAATTGCCTCTCCCTTTGGGAGAGGTGGCATCCCGCAGGGATGACGGAGAGGGCGCAGCTCCGGTGAAAACCACCCCTCTCAGTCTCTCTTTGCCCCCGTCATGCTTTAACAGAGAGGGTCGATTCCTCCATCAAGGTCACCTCCCCATCCACCGTGCAGTCGGCGGTCCAGTGCTGGCCGGTGTGGGCCGTGCCGGAGGCGATCTGGTTGGCGAGGGCCTGTTCCACGGCGCGGTCCACCTGCCGCCGCAGCTCCCGGGCCCCATAGGGCGAGCGCGCCCTTGCAGCCAGCACTGCCCCCACCCGGGGCGTATGGGTCAGCTGATACCCATTGCGGGCGGCACGGGCTTCCAGCTGGCCCAGCAGCTTCTCGGCGATAGCACACAGACTGTCCTCCGCAAGGGGACGGAACACGATGAGCTCATCCAGCCGCCCCACCAACTCGGGCCGGAACCACTTCTTGGCTTCCTCAATGGCCTGGGCCGACTGCTTTTCAAACACGGCCTCGCTGCCCGCTGCAAAACCCAGCGGGGCGCTCTGCCCGGCCAGAAAGCGTGCCCCCAGGTTGGAGGTGAGCAGGACGATGGTATTGCGGAAATCGGCCTTGCGGCCCATGGCATCGGTGAGCTGGCCGTCCTCCAGGATCTGCAGCAGGATATTCTGGATGTCCGGGTGCGCCTTTTCGATCTCGTCAAAGAGCACCACGCTGTACGGGCGGCGGCGGACGGCTTCGGTGAGCTGGCCGCCCTCATCGTGGCCAAGGTAGCCCGGAGGCGCGCCCAGCAGGCGGGCCGTGGTGTGCTGCTCCTGATACTCCGACATATCGAACTTGAGCAGGGCTTTTTCGCTGCCGAACCAGCTGGCGGCAAGGGCCTTGGCAAGGGCGGTCTTGCCCACGCCGGTGGGCCCCAGAAAGAGCATGGCCCCCATGGGGCGGCCCGGCTCCCCCAGCCCGGTGCGGCTGCGCCGGATGGCCCCGGCCACCGCCGCCACGGCCTTCTGCTGGCCCACGATCTCGGCGTTGAGGCGGGATTCCAGCTTGTCCAGCCGTTCCCGCTCCTTCTCCCCCACCCGCTCCACGGGCACGCCGCTGGCCTGCGCCACCACCCGGGCAATGTCCTCCCGGGTGAGGGTGGGATCTGCTTTTCCTTCCCGCTCGGCGCGGATGCGGGCAGCGGCACAGGCCTCGTCCACAAGGTCGATGGCCTTATCGGGCAGGAAGCGCCCCGGCAGGTACCGCACCGAGAGCTCCACGGCCTCCCGCAGTGTCTCGGGCGGCAGATGCACGCTGTGGTAGCGCTCGTAGCGGGGGGCAAGGCCCTCCAGGATCGCCGCGGCCTGCGCCGGGGTGGGCTCCTCGATCTGCACCCGGCCAAAGCGGCGCTCCAGTGCGGCATCTTTCTGGATATGGGTGCGAAACTCCTGATCGGTGGTGGCCCCGATGAGCTGCAGCTCCCCCCGGGCCAGCACGGGCTTCAGGATGCTGGCGGCATCAATGGCCCCCTCTGCCGCGCCGGCTCCCACGATGGTGTGGAACTCGTCCACAAACAGGATGGCACTGCCGTCCCGCACAAGCTCCTCCAGAAGGGTCTTGAACCGCTCCTCAAAGTCGCCCCGGTACTTGGTGCCCGCCACAAGACTGGCCATATCCAGCGCCAGCAGCCGCCGCCCCTGCAGCATCCGGGGCACGTTCCGGCTGGCGATGCGCTGGGCAAGGCCCTCGGCAAGGGCCGTTTTGCCCACGCCCGGCTCCCCCACCAGACAGGGGTTGTTCTTCTGGCGGCGGCACAGGATCTCCACCATGCGGTCCAGCTCGGCATCCCGGCAGAACACCGGGTCCAGTTCTCCGTCCAGCGCGCGGCGGGTCAGGTCGCGGCAATATTTATCGCTGGCACGGCCCGCCCGCGGCATGCTGGCCGACACCCGCGGCTGAGCGGGAAAGACAAACTGCCCGGACAACTGGCGGCACTCCCGCACGGCCTCAGTGAGGGGCACTCCCATGGAAGCCAGCAGCAGCCCCGCCGTGCAGCCATCATCCTCCAGCATGGCACAGAGCAGGTGTTCCGGCTCCGCCCGTGAGACATGGGCGTTCTGCGCCCCGATGAGGGCGTAATCCATGGTGCGGCGCAGGTCCGGTGCCATGGCGTGCCGATCCAGATGCTGCGCCGGGCCGCGACGGTTCTCGGCCAGCTGACGGCGCACAGCCTGCTCTGAGATATGTCGGCTGTTCAGGAATCGCGCCGCAGCTCCCTGCTCCTGCTGCAGCATGGCAAGCAGCAGATGCCCGGTGTCTGCCTGACTGCAGCCAAAACTGCCGGCCAGCTCTACTGCTTGCTGCAGCAGCTGCTCCGCCTCCCGCGAGAACCCTCTGTATCCGCCAAAGCCCAGTTTTTCCCAAATGCTCATCTGCGTGCTCCTTGCTGTTCTGTCAAATCATATCGCAGTAGCAGTATAGCCCAGATGCACCGGAAAAAATCAGTGGTTTGTGTCGGGCCTGCCGGGTGCGGCGCGCAAAAAAGGAGGACGGCTCCGAAGAACCGCCCTCCAACAATTCAGGCTATTGTACTATTCGCAAAGAGATATACGGATCACTCCGCAGCCTTGGCTGCTTCGATCTGCTTGATCAGCTCAGGAACGACCTTGAACAGGTCGCCCACGATGCCGTAATCGGCCACGCCGAAGATGGGTGCGCTCTCGTTCTTGTTGACGGCGATGATGCACTCAGAATCCTGCATGCCGGCGGTGTGCTGAATGGCACCGGAAATGCCCAGAGCCACATAGATCTTGGGGTGCACAGTCTTGCCGGTCTGGCCGACCTGGTGGTCAGCGCTCATCCAGCCTGCGTCGGTCACGGCACGGGAAGCGCCCACGACGCCGCCGCCCAGAGCGGCAGCCAGCTGCTCAGCCAGCTCGATGCCCTTGTTGACATCCTTGCTGATGCCACGGCCCACAGAGACGATGACGTCAGCACCGATCAGATCGACCAGCTTCTCAGCGGCCTTCTCGACGCTCAGGACCTCAGTCTTGACGTCCTCAGCGGTCAGGCTGAAGGCGGGCTTCACGATCTGGCAGGCATCGGCCTTGGCCTGATCGAAGGGAGCCTTCTTCATGACGCCGGGACGCACGGTGGACATCTGCGGACGGAAGCGGGGGCAGATGATGGTAGCCATCAGATGGCCGCCGAATGCAGGACGGGTCATCTTCAGGTTGCGGTCCTCATAATCAAACTTCTGCTTGGACAGGTCGATGGTGGAGCTCTCCTTCAGGAACTCGACATACTTTGCGGTGTCGATGTCCAGATGGGTCGCATCGGCAGTCAGGCCGGTGTGCAGACGGGCTGCGCAGCGGGGGCCCAGGTCACGGCCGATGTTG
>ERZ826051.2498-NODE-2498-length-14110-cov-5.297759_pt1 | contig 14110 bp, 19 predicted proteins | sample MGYA00519928_ERZ826051 | MGnify/ENA primary metagenome ERZ826051 (study PRJEB31778, sample SAMEA3449219) | human gut metagenome | biome: human gut; feature: human-associated habitat; material: faeces | place: United Kingdom | collected 2010/2012 ...
GGGACGGGGAAAAAGCCGGGGAGGATTTTTGGGTAAAATCGGAACGGCTCTTTTAAGATAAGCGACAGAACAATCCTCAAAACAGGCTGTGCGGTCTGTGAAAAAGAATATAAAAGCGTATTCCCTGCATTGGCTGTCAACTACTACGCAAGTAAAAAAGGAATGAGAGTTCAGCTCGGCTCGGATAAGCTTTTGGGAATACCGCTTGAAACATATATCCCCGATGAGAAGCTTGCCGTTGAATGGTCTAACTCCACGGAACAGATTGAGATACTGAAAGAACATCTTTGCCGACAGCGAAATATCACCCTGATAAAAATCCCGTTCAAGAGGCAGGAAACATACATAGATTATGCCGAGAGAATAAAGGCAGCTTTCAGAAAGCTGCATATCTTTATCGCTTCCGATACGAAAAGAGATACACAGATAATACGCAGTACATTTACAGAGTGGAGAAAATCAAACTGAAAATCGAATAAGAAAGACTTACATTGCCGTCTGCTTCACCGCCGAAGCAGGCGGCTTTTTTGTGCCTGAAAAAAATTTTTTGAGAAATTTTTGAAAAAGGGTCGATTTTGGGTGTCCAAAACGCACCCCCTTGTCCAAATAAGTGAGAGGACAATTTGAGCCACGGTTCAAAACCTCTCGATTGACCCTTGAAAATTGAATAAGTCATTCACTAAGAACTTCAATTCCGATGATAGCTACCTTAACGGGTACGCCGAGACCCTCTCGCTGTTAGAGGCTTAGCGAGAACTCCCGTTATGAGTGCCGGATTGCCACCGGCACGGCGATGACAGTCGGAACTACAATGGTACTTCCCTACGGGGCTGGCGGAGAACCCGGCAGAGGTGAAACTCCTATGAGGCGGATAAGCAGTCCGCTACTTAGTGACTTCCCAAAAGCAGACAGCTTGGCGAGGGGTGTTGAGAACAAATATTGCCCGACCGGTTAGGAAATGAGCCGGTCAAGTACATAGCCGTTTTGCGGACGGCTATGAATTTCAGAGAAAGGAGGACGCACAAGTGTCAAACTGCAAGACGATTGCCATATGCAATCAGAAAGGCGGCGTAGGCAAAACGACCACTGCGGTCAACTTGGGCGTGGGTCTTGCGATGAACGGCAAGAAGGTTCTGCTCGTAGACGCAGACCCGCAGGGCGACTTAACGACCTGTCTTGGGTGGAAAGATACCGACAACTTGGGTATCACGCTTGCAACGAAACTTACGGATATTATCAATGAGACGATGAATGACCCGTATGACGGTATTCTGCACCACGATGAAGGCGTTGACCTGCTCCCTGCGAACTTGGAGCTTTCGGCAATGGAATACAACCTGATGAACGCTCTGAGCCGTGAGACCACGATGAGGACATATCTGAACGAAGTGAAAAGCCGATACGACTTTATCCTAATCGACTGTATGCCCTCGCTCGGTATGGTTTCCCTCAATGCTCTTTCGGCGGCGGACAGCGTAATCATTCCCGTGCAGGCGCAGTATCTTCCTGCAAAGGGTATGACGCAGCTTCTTCAAACCGTTTCAAGAGTAAAGAGATATATCAATCCTAACCTCGTGGTAGACGGTATGTTGCTGACTCTTGTAGACAACCGAACAAACCTTGCCAAAAGCACGGTGGAAGCTCTGAGAGAGAACTTCGGCGGCACGATTAAACTGTATCGGACTTCCATTCCGATAGCCGTGAAAGCCGCCGAGACTTCTTCAAAGGGCAAGAGTATTTACGCCTATGAGCCAAACAGCACGGTTGCGAAAGCCTACGCCGAATTTACAAAGGAGGTGATTGCCGATGGCAGGAAGAAAGAGCGACTTCACTCTCACGAGGCTCGATGACCTGTTTACAACGCAGGAGCAGCGAGACGATGAAAAGCTTTCTAAAATCAGGGATATACCTCTGACGGAAATCGACGACTTCCCCGACCACCCGTTTAAGGTGCGAGACGATGAGGATATGGCGCAGCTTGTAGAAAGCGTCAAAGAGCGTGGGGTTATTACCCCTGCCACCGTCAGGCAGAAAGAGGACGGCAGATATGAAATCATATCGGGTCACAGACGAAAGCGAGCTTGTGAGCTTGCCGGCTTTGAGACGCTCCGATGTGAAGTCGTAGACCTCGACCGTGATGAAGCCATTATTTTAATGGTAGAAAGCAATTATCAAAGGTCGCAGATACTTCCGTCAGAGAAAGCTTTTGCGTACAAAATGAGGTTGGAGGCGATGAACAGAAAAGCAGGCAGACCGTCAAAAGAAAATCTGACACCAGTGGAGTCAGATTACGAGAAGCTGCGTACAAACGAGAAATTTGCTAATGAAGTTGGCGAAAGTCGAGAACAAATACGCAGATATGGTCTGTCTGAATGATATACCCGTCAATGGCAATCTTGCGAAGATACGCCGCCATGTTCCGGGTAGGGACAAGCTTCATTTTCTGTTCAATCAATGCCCTTTCTTCCTCTGTTACATAGAATTTGATTTGTATTTTTCTTTTGCGTCCGTTCATGCAATCGCTCCTTTCCATTCCGAGGGTTTGGGACACTTCCCAACAAGCAATTTTCAACCGACGCACCGCAGGACGGGAGGGCGAAAATACGGAAAAGGGTACTCTTTTCCTATGCTTGCTACGAAACTTTATCCCTTACTACCTACAACACCGGGAACGGCAAATTTGACGAACTTTCCCAAAAGAAAAACGCCGCAATCTGCGACGTTTCAATCACTCTATATAAACAAAAACGAGAGAACTTTATTCCCCCGTTTCGTCGTTGTTGGCTTCCTCTATTCCTTTTGCAGTAGCAGACAGGATTTTCAAATCTTTTTCGCTCATACCGTCAAGCATAGTATCGAGCTGACGGCGGCGCGTGGATTTCTCCTGTTCCCGTTCCGGGAAAAAGAACTGGTCTACTGATACATCAAGCAGGGTTACAAGCTCATATAAAATCTGTAAACTTGGGTGCTGCCCGCTGTTCTCAATGGACGCGATATATCGGGGCGCAATATTCAGCGTGTCGGCTAACTGATTGCGTGATATTCCCTTTGCTTTTCTTGCTGCTTTAATGGCTTGCCCGAAAGCCTTAAAATCAAATTTTTCTTTGTTCTGCTTCATAGTCATTTCACCCAACTACATTGTATATTTCATCTTCCTTTCGAGATATGATTACACACAGCACATTATTGACTGAAATAGAGCATATCATATACTTGATATTATTCGGCTATCCGAGTATAATTATACTGGTAAAATTTGAGGAAAGGGCGTTTTGATTATGGAATATATGTCTTGTCCCGAAGCGGCAAAGAAATGGGGAATTTCTGAAAGACGAGTACAGATACTTTGTAGCGAAAATCGCATACCGGGCGTTTCAAAACTGGGGTATATGTGGCTGATACCAAAAAACGCGGAAAAACCTTTTGATATGAGAAAGAAACAACATAAAATGCAGATACAATAAACAAACAAATAAACCTTACAACAACTGTAAGTGGTGTGGTTGCTTCTTATGCAGTAAAATTATATTCGTAAGATAAGCGTAAGCAAAAAATGTGAGGTGTGAGATATGAATGATACAAAAAAACTATTAGAAGTACGCGACTTGCACAAAGCATATACTTTTGATAATTCCTTTGCGCCTGTCTGCAATTTGCAGACGGGCGCATTTTGTATTTTATCAAAAAACTTTTTCAAAAAATTTCTAAAACCAACGTCCATTTTGAAGTGCGTTGGTTTGAGGGTTTACGAAAGGGGACATTTCAAACTCCACCGCTTTCGCGGCAGCGAAAGGAGGTGAGAACATGAACGAGCCTATTCGTACCCAATGGCAAATCCGTTGTGCTTTTAACGGCTTTTGCAAACTGGCGTTGAAGCGAGAAGCTATGAATGCCCACAGGGACACAAAGCAGCGACAATTACGCGAGGTTACTTTTTCTGACCTGTCGCCACTGGAAGAAAAACAGCTCTACGTCTGCGACGAGTATTTTGCAGATGATGAAGCAGAACAGTCTTTCGTTGTCGGCGGCAAAGAAATTACTGCGAAGCTGCTTGCCGAAGCCCTGCACAGTTTGCCGGAAGAAAAGCGGGAAACCGTACTGCTGTATTATTTCTTTGACATGAGCGAACGCGAGATTGCAAAGTTTTGTAATCTGTCAAGGACAACGGTACAGTCCCGCCGGACAAGCTCAATGAAGCTGTTAAAACGCTATTTGGAGGAAAAAGCCTATGACTGCACAGATTAGTAAATCAGAACAGGACGAACGCGGCTTGTTGCCTTACCCGGTAATCATAGCCGCTACTAAGGGCGACCCGGAAGCTATGAACATTGTCGTACAGCATTACGAAAGCTACATAGCGTCCCTGTCTATGCGAAAGCTGCGTGATGAGCGCGGAAATATCTATTGGGGCATAGATGAGGATATACGCGACCGCTTGCGTTCGCGTCTTATGCGGGCTGTCCTTTCATTCAAGGTTTGAGATAACCACAAGCAGCGTCCCCCTTTCCGCTGCCTGTTGACTTGACCTTACTTGCTCTTTGACAAAGAAAGCGACGCAAGATAACGGCGACGCAGTATAGGGCAAATCGGATACGTTCCTTTTGTGCCGAGCCATACGGCGGGTGCGCCATGACTTCCCTTTCGGGAACGAGCGAACAACACTACACCGCAAAGCAAGTCAGCAGCTTGCGGGCGACGACACACAAGAGGGATAATGATACTCCCTTACAGCCACAGTCCGAGCGTTAGAAGCGTCGCAGGCAATGGGTAGGGCTGCGTGAGAACCACGCAGGAGTGAAATTCTCGTGGAGCTATGCTAATAGCCGTTCGATTAAAGCCCCTTTTATTCAAAAACATACCTTTGAGCCATTTTGAAAGGGGGTATTCCTATGGCTAAAAAGGAAACTACAAACCATGCCGCCCCTGTTTTGCCTATGCTGAAAACAGTAGAGCAAATGAGCAAGGTTAGCGGTATTGGAGAAAATAAATTACGCGAGCTTATGGATAACGGCGAACTGGAATACGTTCAAAACGGAAACCGCCGCTTGATTGCCGATACCGCTATATGGGATTGGTACGAGCGAGCGAAAACCGCCGTAAAGCCCCCGGCAGAGCAAGGGGGTTAAGTTATGGCAATCTCAACAAGACAGGTAAAAAACAAACGCGACAGCAACGGCGTACTGACCGGACGACCCGGCACAGTCTACGACGTAAACATAAAGTACACCGCCCCGGACGGAAAAAAGAAGTCGTATGCAAAAAAGGGCTTTGCCACCAAAAAGGAAGCAGCACAGCATGAAGCGGAAATGAAAACGAAGCTCCAAAATCCGGGGCAAGTTGCTTCTATTACTTCACAGAGGAAACAGACTGTCGCTGCCTATCTCAATGACTGGGTGGAAAGCTATGCAAGAGTGAACTTGCGCCCCTCTACTTATGACGGGTATAAAAAGACGATTGCAAACTATATCAATCCGTATATCGGCGGCGTTACCCTCAATCAGCTTACCCCTGCTATGGTAGACAAGATGTTTCAGCAGATTATAGACAAAGGCTTGAAGCCGTCCACCGCAGCCGGGGCAAAACGTGTTTTGAGTGTGGCGTTGAGCCATGCCCGCAAATACCGCTATATCGAAACCAACGCGGCAAAAGATACCCTTACGAAGTTTGGGAAAGGCGACAAGACCCCTGACCCTTACACGCCGGAACAGGTGAAAGCCTTAATGCAGCGCGTCGAGGGTACTGTTTGGGAAATGCCTGTTATCTTGGGCGGGCTTTACGGGATGCGCCGTTCTGAAATCTTAGGGTTGCGTTGGCGCAATGTGGATTTGGAGAACAACACCTTTGATGTTACCGAGCAGCTACCTTTCAAGGTACCGCCAAAAACAAAAGTCATTGAAGAAATGGCACCGCCGAAATCCAACGGCAGAAAGCTACCCATTACGGAGCTTGCCCGCCCGTTCTTCCTCAAACAGCTTGCCATGCAGGAAGTACAGAAAGAACAGGCAGCAAAAGACGGAAAGCCTTACTATGACAATGACCTTGTTGTAGCAAAGCCGGACGGCGCACCTATCGCCGCGTCGTGGGTGTCCTCTCAATTTGGAAAGCTGCTTGAAGATTTGGATATGCCGCACATTCGTTTTCACGATTTACGACATACGGCAGCGAACAATATGCACCAACTGACAGGCGACTTCTATACGGTTGGCGAAGTCTTGGGGCATACGCTTGCGGGTATCGGCGCGTCGCTTGGGCTTTCCATGAACTTTGAAGCTGTTACCGCCCGTTATGTGGACGTGCGGCTTGAACGAAAAAAAGAAGTTTTGGACGCTTACCATAGCGCGGTGGAAAAAGCAGCCCCGGAGAAACCAAAGGAAGCCGAGCCGAAAAAAGGAAAACGGGCAGCAAAGAAAAAACACAGCGAAATAGACCTTTAACCGCTGTATCTCTTTACTGCTCTTTACAACCTTTTATATGCCCGCGTGGAATTTGGGCACCATTTGGGCACCATTTACGGAAAAAGCACCATGAAAACAGAGGGTAAAAGAAACGCCGACAACTCACAAAAACGTAGTGTTCATGCGGGTTTTCGGCGTTTTCCTATCCCTTAACGGGCTTCTATTCATCTTGTGCGAGAGAGAAAAATTCTACTATTTTTTAATTATTATTTTTTGAAATGGAGGTTCAGCATGGTTTCAAAGCAGAAAACAATTTATAATTTCAATTTACGTTTCTTCTGCATACTGTTAGCCTTGATACTGTTATCAATGATAGGCAGTATTACAGTTTATGCGGATACCGGTACGTCAGTAGAAGCAGAGCATTCCGATGGTTCCTATACCTCGTCTGGTGGTAAATGGTATGCCACTTATAGCAGATCAGGTGGATACAAAGGACAAGGCGTTCTCCTTTACCTTCTCGAACGCAACGGTGGTGGCGCAGTCGCCGGTACAACCCCGAAGGCGTTTCCTTGTAGTGGCAGTATGTTAGGTTATGAACTTCATGCACAGGATAAGTATAACCGTTACCCCGAAGTAACTAACTGGGAAGGAACTGCTGTTCCATGGAGAGGTGCAGTTCCAAACAACGGTGGTTTTATGAAGAACAGTACCTCTTCAAACGTTGCTGCAATCAAGTCGTGGTTGAAAACACCTGTTGGAGGTTCAACTGAAGGCATTGGTATGGTTAGGGAAATTTGGGGATATGACATTGCCACCCGTTTCACCAATGAAGAAATCATCCTTGTAGCCGAACCGATTGTAGCGGTGCAATTTTCAGAGTATTATGATATGCCAGGGTTAACATTTAGGGATGGTGCGTCAGTAAGTGACGCCTTTATGACACTAATTGACTTTAGGGCAAAAGTGGTTGGCTTACCTGATGATACAGATACAGAGGTAAGTACGGATTTAAGAAGGAAATTGGATGAAAGCGTCAATCAGATGCAGAACCTTTTGACAGGACATTTTGGTGATGCTACAGTAAGAATTTTAAAAGATTCAATTATAAGCAGCCTTGGACACATAGCAATGAGCATAAACGGATATTATCCACTGGGGGAGGTTTATGCTGGAACACCTAAGATGGTTGCTTCGTACTATGCAGGTTTGGCGTTAGACAATTCAGTTTTTGTACCATCATCCTCAACTTTGAGAAAAGCGGAATCGGGAAGGAAATATTATAGGTTATCAGCTAATGCAGCCACCTACATTCCATCTACTTCTACGATTTGCTCGAATGCAGGTTTTGATCTCTGGCCCACAGGTTCTAATGTCAGAATATATCATCCTGATGGAAACTTAAACAGTAAATCGATCGGAATGTTAGCGATGTTAGCCTTCACGGAGGATGGAGAGGGGGATTACACCCATACCTATGACACCTCATGTGGTTCCACCCCAGGCAAGGCACCCGAGTATGCATCTTCGGTTACCTCAACGGATCCTTCCCTTCAACGTTCCTACACCATTATCAAAGCCTATCGCACCTTGAACACTTCCACCTACATCAATGATGGAGTCTATACCAGGGATGATACGATAGGAAAGATATTGATAGAGGATGAACCTACCTACACAGTAGTGGATTGGTTTACCACCTCCACCCCCACAGCCACGGTTGGTTTATCGGATGCCACCCGATGGAATGAATCAAAGTCCCATGCCTCCATTATGGAACAAGGTAACTCTTCCCTGGCTTCACCGATTACGTTGCCTTCTGCCCAGAAATATTTGTATGTGTTGCTTGAGTGTACCCACACCTCATCGCCTCCCACCGATGCCAACTACACCCTTCTGGAATAGTCTCTGAACCTTAGAATTTTAATCGTCCAAAACGTATTATTCAGAAATTAAAAATGTGTGGTGCCGAAAGGCATTTTTTTTATGCCTGAAATTTGTACCCCATTGTGCAATTTGTATAGCGTACCCGTAATGGTTAGTCCACAGATACGTGCCTCCTCATGTCTCCACACGTAGTCAAAACAGGTTTATTCCGCATACGAAATAGCATAAAAAGTTTGTTACTTTTTCAAGATGACAATGAAATTAATTTGTGTATACTTCAAAGTAAGAAGGCAATCAGGAGGACACAAAAATGGGATCAGAGTTAATTGAACTGGCAATGAAGATCAAGATCAGCCGCAGGCGGACACGGCTGACCACCTACGAAAATATGGAATTATATACCACGCAGCCTATCAAGCAGGACAAGAAAAAAGAGATCAAGAGAAATATTCCGAGCAACTATGCAGATTTCAATTACTACAACAGAATGAAACAGCGCAGACGGGTTATTGAGGAAATGGTTTATAACAGTTTTGAAGCAGGCAAGATGGTCATGCTGACCCTGACCTTTGATGGTCGCTTACAGCCTGAGAAGCAGTTTTCAGACATTAAGACTACCCATAAGGAGTTTAAAAAATTCGTCCAGAGGGTCAACGACCATTACGATAATTTCCGCTACGTGGCAACGTTTAGCCGACAGAAAAACGGCAACTGGCATTACCACATGATCTGCAATTTCCCCATAACGATAGCACCCGGTGAGGTGAGGAAACTGTGGAAAAATGGCAGTTTCTACATAACGCAGATTGAAACGAACGATGAAATGGAAACAGTGATCAAGTATGTAATTAGTAATATGAACGAATCCACAGCAGAAATGCATGGCAATCATGGCTATCTCTGTTCCAAGGCAATCGAACGGGACAAGGTCATTACTTCGTGGAGGGAAGAGCAGGAGGCAGAGTACCAGCAGGCATTTGAACGGCTAAAGACAGAGAAAACGAAAATCTTATATGAAACCCGGAACCACTTGGGAGTGCGGGGAGAGAGGGTGGATGAATCCACAGGGGAAATCTATTCTGTCACTCTGCGAGATGAGAAACTTACAAATGCGTTGAAGAATGCCGGGTATGAAAATCTGGACACGGTTTATACGCATCTGTCCTCAGCGGCAGACTTCTCCGACTATTTCTCTCCACTGCAGGCAGCTACCCCGAAGCCCAAGAAATTCAAAAGAGATGCCACCTCAAAAGGCAAAAAGTAGATAATATAACATCTGTGCTGTCAACAACTTCGTTTTCAACATTGTTTTCTCTTGTAAAGGAAAAGTCCCTTACACGGCACAACACTTTATTGTGAATAGAAAATAAAAAAGGAGTTAAGCAAGATGGACAAGAAAATATTTTATATCAGACGAAGCAACAAAGGACTGGGTGCAATATTATCCAGCAGGCATCCCCGGACAGTGATCGTCTATGCGCAGAGTCCCTACGCAACGAGGAAACAGAACCGCTGGCTGGAGAGAAAGCTGTTGGCAGTTTACAAACGATATTATTACAGAGTATTGATAGAGAGCAGAGGGGAGTTCTGGTACGAACCCTATGATCCCTTGAAAGTACGCTACCCGGAAGAGGAGGACTGAGAAGATGGCACAGAATTCCACAAGCAACAGAGGATACGATGACACTGTATATATTCCCAGACAACAGCGTCTGCGTCCCATGATTTTAACGAGGAAAGTACAGCAGTTTTATCTGGTTTACCTGTGTTTCCCCGATGGCAGCGAAATGCAGATTGCCGCTTATATGATGCATAAATCTTTTTATATTAAAATCCAATTTTCAAAATTTAATATAAATAACTGTCAAATGAGAAAAACAGCAATTCCGATAAAAAATATTTTTGTGAAAAAAACAGGAAAATTCCTGAAAAAAGTTAGGTGTGCGGAGAAAAAGAAAAGTCAGTGTCTGAAAAATCCGTTTATCACCTTTTCCCGACTGGTTAGTAATTTCCCCACCCATCAACACCTACACCCATCTACCATGTGATTTTTTAACCGCAGACCAAGCAAAAAACAGTAATAAAGCATTTCAGAAAAATATTTGCAAGTTTTCCACGCAGCATTTCCATGAATCCACCAGCACCATCCGAACAAGTGATGAAAGCACTGTGAACCACAGGAGCCAATCTGTCATGTGACCCGACATTCTCATTTTTGGAAGTAGTAGACCATTTTCAGACTGGTTGTTAGTTTTCTAAAGCGCAATAGTCACTTATTTTCCACCGCACTGACCTTTTTTCACTTTTCACCCCGACACGTTCATCGATTTCCCCACAGCGTTCCCCCTGATCGCATAGCGTCCCCACCCCAGAACAGTTTATTTCCGAACTACCTTACATCGTCCCCACCGAAGCCATACCAGTAGCGGTAACAGCACACCTTTTGAAAACGGAACGCATTTGTATTGCGCGCTAGATTAAATAAATTAAGAGGTATATTTACTTGTTAAATAATTAACGATGCATTGCTATGAAAGAATAAAAACATTCGGAAAATAGCGGAAATAATCTTGCATTTTGTGTAGGTCAGCGTTTCAATGGCATACACTGGTAAAAACCTCGTTCGGAGGATGGAATGGCAACTGGATCTGGCGCTAAGAGAGCAGCAAAGAACCGGGAGGTTTCCTTACGGAAGGAAACAGAGGTGCAGTGTGGAATTGTACGGTTACTGTACGAGGACGGAAGTTTATCAGAGAAGGAATATGAGTACATTGTGGAGTTGTTGTATGCAAAAGAAAAAGGAGGAAAACAGAAATGAGCGAGCTTTCAAAATTTTCGCCGCAGACACGGGTGGCAATCTACAACCGGGTGTCTACGGAGAAGAAGGTACAGATGGAGGCACTGGATGTGCAGGTGGCATACACGAGGAAACTGGTGGAGGACAATCACCTTACGATCGTGGATCAGTATATAGAGCCGGAGACCGGCACGGAGGCGGAGCATCGTCTGGAATATCAGCGGATGATTCGGGACATTAAGGCGGATCGAATCGATCTGGTGGTTGTGAAATGTTCGGACAGACTTTGCAGAGATCAGGCGGAATGGCACAATTTTGTGAAACTGCATCTGCAAAAGAAGTTTCAACTGTATTTTTATCTGGATGACCACATCTATGACCATGAGAGGGACGATATAAAATATTCTGTGCAGGCCATCGTGGATGCAGAGCAGAGTAAGATCACTTCCAAGAAAATCAGAGATATTCACAGCAACAGACAGATCTACGCCACGGGTTCCAAGGCACTGCATATATGCAGACCCTTATACGGCTGGGATCGGAATGTGGAGTTTATCGACGAGAACACCAAGCGTGTCTGGTGGACAGTCAACGAAAAGGAAGCCACAGAACTTCGCTACGCCTTGTCACTGGTGGAGCAGGGGATAGGTTTTTACCGTTTAGCCAACATCATGTATGACCGAGGGGTGCGGAGTAAGGGAACCACAGGGTATCACAAGATGCCTTCTGTGCGTATTGCGGCGAATACATGGAAGAAAATGCTGACCTCTCCGATGTTGCATGGAGACTGCATTTTACATAAGGAAGTCAGCAACTTCTACACTAAGGAGCGTGTGAAACTCCCGCAGGAGGACTGGATCTATAAGGAAAACGTGATTCCTCCCATCGTCAGCAGGGAATACCATGAGAAGATCGTTCAGATCATAGATGCAAGGCGGTTCCAGATGGGGTGCTGCAAGGGGCTGGCAGGTACCTACAAATGGAGTAACCGACTGGTCTGCGCAAATTGCAAGAAGCCATACTACAGAATGCACTACAAACTTCATTCCGAAAAAGTCATCACGTGGAAATGCAGCGAGCAGTTTCAGAGAACCCGAAGCACCTGTGACAACATGGTGATAGCGGAGAAAGAGTTAGAGAAGCAACTGGCGGCAGCACTGAAAGAAAAATATGCCTACCTTTTCCATATTTCTTCCGGTTTAATCAACGATACGATTCATACCATTGAAAAGGCATTATGCAATTCCGACAATGGAAAAAAACTGAAGGCATTGGAAACCCAGCGTGAACTCCTTTTACGGAATAAGGATGTATTGTTTCATAAGTTAATGAACGGAGTGATTTCCGATGAGGACTTTGGAATCTACAAGGACAGACTGGAAACGGAACTTCGGGAACTGGAAGAAAAGATAGAGGGACAGAAAGACGGGGAGAAGAGTCTGGCGGATCAGTACCGCCGCTTACAGCAGATCCGGGATACCATAGAAAACAAAAATTATAACGAGCAGGCGATTCTGGAAATTCTCTATGGCTGTGTGGAGGTCATAGAGATTCATAACAACGGGGATATGGATGTCACCATGAGCAAGGAACTGATGCGGAGTAAATTTGAACTATACAGCATTGTGGAATCGGATTACAGCTTATTCTACTTTTCCTTCACCTACAAAAAAGAAACCATCTATGACCGCAACCGGAAAGCCTACAACGAGAAAGTACTGGAACTGATCCGAAGTGAAAAATACATTACGATCCCACAGATGGCGGAGCGGCTGGGGAACACCTACAGCTATACCTGGCACAGTATCCAACAGTTAAAGGAGCAGGGCAGGATCGTTTATATCAAGGAAAAGTTCGAACATAACGAATGCTATTGGGAGGTGGTAGAGTAGCCAGCACGTTAAAAAAGTATGCCACCAACCCGAACTCTGACAGTAGTTCCAGACCCCTTGTAACCCGGCATTGATTTCCGTCGGCCTACGGCTCGGTGTGGACAATTACTACCATTATTTTGAACAGTTCGGCCTAAAACAGCGCACCGGCATCGACCTGCCGGGGGAAGCTGGGACTATCATGCATAAAAAAGAGGATATGGGAAATGTGGAGCTGGCTACCGTGGCTTTCGGGCAGTCTTTCCAGATCACAGCAATCCAGCTGCTGACCACGGCGTCCTCCATTATCAACGGCGGCAACCGGATCACGCCACATTTCGGGATTGAAGCGTTGACCCGGGACGGGGAGGTGGAAGAGACCTTTTCCTATCCGGTGCAGACGGGGATCGTCTCGGAGGAGACTTCGGCTACTATGCGCTACATTCTGGAAATGGTAGTGGCGGAAGGCTCCGGCAGAAACGGTCAGGTACAGGGCTTCCGCGTCGGCGGCAAGACTGCAACCAGCCAGACTCTGCCCAGAGGAAGCGGACGTTACATATCTTCCTTTATCGGCTTCGCTCCGGCGGATGATCCCCAGGTCATCGCCATTGCTATTATCAATAATCCCCAGGGCATCTACTACGGGGGGCAGGTGGCAGCACCGATCATAAGGCAGCTGTACGAAAATATTCTGCCCTATCTGGGACTGGAGAAGACCGAAGAACCGGAGGAGACAGCGGAGTCCGGGGAGTGATGGCGGTCGCAGACTTCCCCAGGGACGATGTCGAAAACAATGGAAAGAAAAAGGTTCCGGCGGATGAAAATTTGACAAAATCCGCTGATGCCACCCTTTATAATGTTTCTGAAGGAGGGGTGTGATGCATTATGAACTCTACTTAGACAGTCTGTTCCTCCTCAATTTCGGGATGAATCTGCTGCTGCTTTGCCTGGTGGATCACAGCATGGGCCACACTGCCACGTGGTACCGGCTGACAGCCGGGGCGGCGATCGGAGCGGTATGTTATCTGCTCCCTTTTTTATGGAAGGGAACGGCGCTTCTAAAGCTTTTCCTGTGTCTTCTGCCGGGGACGGGACTCATGCTATGGGTGGCTTTTCCCATACGGAATATGAGGGGATTCTGGCTGTATTTCAGAAAACAG
>ERZ826051.2517-NODE-2517-length-14016-cov-4.112241_pt1 | contig 14016 bp, 7 predicted proteins | sample MGYA00519928_ERZ826051 | MGnify/ENA primary metagenome ERZ826051 (study PRJEB31778, sample SAMEA3449219) | human gut metagenome | biome: human gut; feature: human-associated habitat; material: faeces | place: United Kingdom | collected 2010/2012 ...
TCTTGAACCATCCTGTTTGCATTAATCCACTACTTGCAAAATAGTATTTAGCTCCTGCAATTGTTTGGAATCCTGTGACCATCTTTCCATCAGCGTCTACATAGTACCAGTTATTTCCTGATCCTACCCATTGTGCTTTGATTTCTCCACTTGTTGATGCATAGTAATCTTCATTATTGACTTTGAACCATCCTGTTTGCATTACTCCGTTAGCATCGAGGTAATATTTCTTTCCTTCGATTGTTTGATATCCTGTTACTTTTTGGTTATTATCATAGTAATACCATTTTTTGCCTGATTGTACCCATCCTGATTTTTCAGTAGTTCCAGTAGTTAATTCACCACTTTCATTAAATGTATAATCTTTTCCATTAATGTTTACAGTTCCTGTAACCATTTTTCCTTCTTTATCAAAGTAATATTTTTTACCATTTAATGTTAACCAACCAGTTATTTTTTTGACCATCTTTATCTAGATAATACCAAGAATCATTTTCTTCTAACCATCCAGTTGTCATCTTACCATCAGCTTCATTCAAGTTTTTATCATAATAATACCATTTTCCTCTAAGTTGAATCCAAGTATTAGCTACTGCTTTTTTCTTTTCAACAACAACACCTTCGCTATTATATGCAATGACATAAGTTACTATCTTATCATTTTCATCTCTATATGATGAAACAACAGATATTCCATTAGAAGATTTTATTAATCTACCATTTTCAAAATAATATTCTTTTCCATTAACAGTATAAATACCATCTACAAAATTCATTTCACTTGAAACATAGTACCAATCATTTCCAATTTCATTCCATCCAGCTACTCTCTTAACCTTATCTACAATTTCACCTTTATTATTATAAGCATAAAGATAATCATTTCGATAATCAGTTAATATTTCATCACTGTCACTTGTTTGAAGCATACCATAAATAAAATACAAAGATTTTCCATCTACAGTATATTCCCCATCATATGGATAATAATAACCTGCATCATTTAAATAATAGTAATAACAATTGCCATTTAAATAAATCAATTCATTATCTTTAAATTTAGCTTTTTCAATAACTTTTCCATCTCTTACATAAGCAAGTGTATCTCCTGATGTAACAACTTTATCCAAATATTCAGCTAATTGTCCATAATTAAAATAATATTCTACACCATTAATTGTTTTAACTCCTATATAAGGATTCATATCAGCATCATAGTAATACCATTTATCCCTATAATGTGTCCAATCTCCAACAACAATATTTGCATAATTCGTTACAATACCACTTTTATTAACAGTGACAATCAACCCATTATCTGTAATTGTATCTTCATCATACCAAGAAGAATATGCCATATGACCATCATAGCTATAAAAATAATACGTATTCCCATCAATTTCTTGAAGCCCTTTAAGTAATTCACCATTATCATCATAATAATATTTGTATCCATACTCTTCATACCAGCCACGTCTTTCACTACTTAAAGTGACAGGTGTATTAGAATCATTTTTCACATTTGTTTCTAATGCACTAACCATCGTAGTTGGTAATGTTGTTGCTGCAACAAGAGCTGATGCTACAGAAATCTTTTTAAAATTTCTACTCACCCAATAAATATTTCATAGACTTATTAAAATGCAATACCCCTTATTTAAAACCAAACGACATTTTTTTATTCTAAAAAGCAAAAGAGGTAACTGTGTTACCCCTTTTCAACTGAAATATTGATTTTATTAATGTAAGGTTCAATAAGTTTAAAGAACCAATGTGAACATAAATGATATATTTTATAAACAATGTATGAAATAAGATAAATAATTAATGCTGATCCTAATTGATGTACAATTAAAACCAAAATACCTCTATTAACAAATTGTTCAATCCTAATATGTCTTAATAAGAATTCATGAAATAAAAAACATGTAAAAGCAGCTTTAGCTAATTCATTGATTATTTTACTTTCAAAATGAATATCCATAAAGAATAAAAGAATATAAGCAGACATTAAGATAATAATTGGATTATTATAATACCATGTTGCTGTATATTGTAAATGTAAAACATGTTCCATCATTGAAAAAGCATATAAAAATGCTAAACATCTTATAATCCACATACCTGCTTTTTTCTTAGATAATGTTATTTTATTTACACGAAGATATGCTCCTACAAAATATACCAAAACAAAGTTAATAATTGTATAACCATATTGACTTCCATACATTCCAATAGTACTTAATCCTAAATATGTATTTCCTGTTATATTTTCAGCAATATCTATAACAATTGTCCAAACTGAAAAAATAAGCATGAGTATAATTAATAAGCGTTTGAATTGTTCTTTATTAAGTTGTTTAATAATTAAATTAAGATAAGGACTAATAATATATAATACAGAATAAAGTATTAAAAAGTAATTAGCGGGTAATAAACTACTAATCAATGAACTTACTGTAAATACTTTATGACCTCTTAATACTCCAAAAACATAAAAAACTAAATTAAATACGATAACTTGTACAAATAATTCTAGTATCTTAATTAATTTTCTATTTTGATTACAAGCTAGAAAATACGCTGAAATCATTACAAAAACATTAACTGCACAAACAAATAAACTTTCTATTAAATATAAATAATATTGATTAGAACTGCCATCTAAAACCATTCCTAATGCACCACCCATACTTGCATTATTATAATGTAAAATAACGACACCAATCATTGAAATAATTTTTAATAATTCAATAGACGAATTTCTTTTCGTTTTCTCTTTCATATATATTCCCTTCCAAACAAAAACCGATTTTTACTCAAAACAATGAGTAAGATCGGTTTTTAATTTATTTTATTCATCCAAAGACCTTGGTTATCAAAATAATTGACCTTTCTATCAATTATATAATCTCCAGTAACCATCTTTCCATCAGTATCTACATAATACCAGTTTCTTCCTGATTTGACCCATTGTGCTTGGATAGTTCCTGATGAAGCTGCATAATAGTCTTCACCATTGATCTTAAACCAACCTTTTTGCATTAATCCACTACTTGCAAAATAATACTTCGCACCATTAATTGTTTGATAACCAGTAACCATTTTTCCATCAACATCTACATAATACCAATTACTTAATGATTTGACCCATTGTGCTTGAATAGCTCCACTAGATGTTGCATAGTAATCTTCACCGTTAATTTTAAACCATCCTGTTTGCATTAATCCGCTTTCATCAAAATAATAAGTACTATTTCCTACTTTATAATATCCAGTAACCATATAATCATCATTTGCTATATAGTACCATCTATTTCCTAATGGTAACCATCCTGTTACCTTTTCACCATCTACAAATGTTTTTCCATAGATTTTTAATGTTCCTTGACTATAATATTTCCATTGATTTCCTACTTGCATCCATCCTGTGTGCATAATACCATCTTCATTGAAATAATATTGTCTTCCATTAATAACTTGATCTCCTGTAAGAATCAATCCTTCATCATTTACATAATACCAATTACTTAATGATTTGACCCATTGTGCTCTTAATTCACCATCAGGAGAAATATAATACCAAGTACCATCTACTTTAAACCATCCAGTTTTCATAGAACCATCTTCCATAAAAAGATATTTTCTATTTCCAACTTTATAAATACCAGTAACCATATAACCATCTTCAGCTATATAATACCATTTATCATTTATTGGTAACCAACCTGTTACCTTTTCACCTTCTACAAACGTTCTTCCATAGATTGACATTTTCTTAGGACTATAATATTTCCATTTATCATTTTCCTTATGCCATCCTCTGACCATTACACCTTCACTCGTAAAATAGTATTCTTTATTGTTTATAGTTTGTGCACCAGTAACCATATCACCATTACTTGTTAAATAATACCATTCACCATTTAAACTGATCCAACCAGTGGCCATAATTCCATTAGTATTAAAATAATACCATTTTCCATTAATCTTTTCCCAACCGATTTGTAGAATATTTTTACTACTTCCATAATACCAATGATCATAGTAATATTTCCATCCTACATAATCATATTTAGGAACACCTTGATCATACCAAACACTCATATCTACATAACCACTAATACCATCAACAAATGCTCCATTGCTATATTGCCATCCTTTAGGACCTCTATACCAATTATTACTAAATCCTAATGATGATGTATAAGCAGCTACCCAATCTACATGTTGATAAATAGTTGGACTATTTAATTTTGTTTGTAAAAGTGAACGATAGCTATAAACCTTCGTATTATAATTACTATTTGCTAATTTATTAACAAATGCATCAACAACTAATTCATTCGTTGTTGTTGATAATTCAGGTCTTTCCATATCTAAATAAACAGGATATGAAAGTTCTGAAGGTGAAATTTTATATTTTGATAAATAATTTAAAATCATTGTTGCTTCATTATCAGCATCTGTTACATTATTTGAATAATCATAAATATAGATTCCAAAAGGAATATTATATTTTCTACAACCATTTAAATTATTTTCAAATTGTTCATCAATATGATAATATCCACCTTTATGAGAAACAATTCTAATAATAACACCATCTACATCTGTTTTACTTACTTTACTCCAATCAATATGACCATTGTATTGTGAAACATCAATAACCTTTTTAACATTTTCACCAATAACGCGACCATCATTATCACAAAAACATTTTTTATTTCCTTGATAAAACCAACCATTTTGAATCATAGTTCGTAAACTATAAGAATTTTCTTCCTTTGCATCTTCTATTTTATTTTCATCTTGATCAATATGACTACTTTGTCCCATAATTGCATCATCATAACTTCCATCTAATGCATTTACAGAACTATTTTGAAAATAACTCAATGCAAAAGCCATTCCAAAAGCCAAAAACAAATAACCAAAAAACTTTTTCAAAATCTTTCCTCCCCCCTAAAAATATTATTACTGCATAACACCACTGCTATTAAAATAATATGTCTTATTTCCAACTTTATAATAACCAGTTACCATCGAACCATCACTTTTTAAATAATACCACTTATTCTCTAATTGAAGCCATCCAGTAACCATATAACCTTCATAATAAGTTTTCCCATATATTTCCATAACACCTGTACTTAAATAGTACCACTTACCATTAATTCTTTGCCAACCTGTTAACATTTGATATTGGCTATTAAAATAAAACCATGTATTCCCTAGTTTCTTCCAGCCACTTTGTCCATAGCCTGAATCATCAAAATAGTACCATTTATTGCTGACTTTTTGCCAACCCGTTTGCATTTTACCACTATCATTAAAATAAAACAAATTGTTTCCTACTTTTTGTAATCCTGTAAGTCTTTTACCTGTATTATCAAAATAATACCAATCACTACCTAAAGTTAACCAACCAGTAACCATATAGCCTTCATAATACGTTTTTCCATAGATTTTCATAACACCTGTACTAAAGAAATAAGTATTTCCAGAGATTTCTTGAAATCCTGTCGCCATTTGATAACTATCTAAAAAATAATACGTATTTCCTGCAATCATTTGCCAACCTTTTTGTCCATACCCAGCATTATCAAAATAATACCATTTATTATTGATTCCTTGCCAACCTGTTTGCATCTTTCCACTTGCATTAAAATAATAGAAATTATTTCCTACAGTTTGTAATCCTGTTACCATTGATCCATCACTATTTAAATAATACCAATCATTACCTAGTGGCAACCATCCTGTAATCATATACCCTTCATAATACGTTTTTCCATAGATTTTCATAACACCAGTACTTAAATAATACCATTTACCATTTATTTCTTGCCAACCGGTTTGCATTTGATAGCTACTATTAAAATAAAACCAATTATTTCCTATTAATTTCCAATTTTTTTGACCATAACCCAATTCATCAAAGTAGTACCATTTATTATTAACTTCTTGCCAACCTGTTTGCATTTGTCCACTTGTATTAAAATAATAGAGATTATTTTCTATAGTTTGTACACCAGTTGCTTTTGAACCATTTGAAAAATAATAATACCAATAATTATTTTCTTTTTTCCATCCTTGTGTATGAGAAATATTATTTAATAAAGTAACATATCGATTACTTACATATCCTGTATTATTAAAGCTATAAGTTCCATCACTACTAGCAACTTCACTTTGTATCTTATAAAAACCATTAGTTGTATAGGCATCTTTTATAATAAATGAATAAGCTGGATTTTTTATCGTTGTATATAAAACACTAGAACTTGTATTTGAACTACTTCTTACATTAAGGGCAGTATGTGTTGTTAAATAAATATCTTTGATTCCTAAAGTATAATAATCATTATCTTTAGAAGAGATACTAGCATCCATATTTTTGGCAATGCTTGCACACTTTTCTCCTTCATAGGGATCTGAAGAATATTTTCCAAATATTCCACTTCCCTTGTCTCCAAAATAACCTCCTCTAAATAAAGAAGTATATGTAGGATTTAAATATCTTTTAGACATCCAACTCGATGTAAAATTCATAATACAATCATCTACTGTACTAAAGGTATCTGCATTTCCACCTGGATTATTATCTGTAGCATTTAATCCAAATAAGTTATTTTTATTTAATGCAATATTGCTTTTTCCCCATCCAGATTCTAAGGCAGCAAAACTTGCTGCCATTAAAGCATTGACCCCATATTTATTTTGATACTTAATAAAAATATCACCTGTATTATATAATTTAGAAGTACTTCCTGCTTTATTATTTAAATAATTTGATATTTGTGAACCAGTATAAGTTGTTTGACTTCTCATTGGTAAGTATTGAAAATAACTATAATAAGGATTATTAGGATTAACAGCATTATTTCTAACATTATTTTTATAATCTGTAATCATTGTATTATAGTTATCATAAAAATAATGTCCATCATAGCTATAATACTCTTTATTCTTTGTTAAATAACTAGGTCCTGTCCCTATATAATTCTTATTTCCTTGATTTCCTGTCGCATTAACATTATTAGAAATATAATGATACAAATCACCTGATGAATTAACTTCATAGTTACTTGCATAATAAGTCCCTTGGCTAAGAACTTCAACATATTGAGGATCTACTAAACCAACAATTCCTGAAATCATAAACTTCACTTTTCCATTTTCATAGCCTAAAAAAGCTGCATCCGCTGCACTTGATTTAGATAAATATCCCTCTTGTCCTGTATAATAATCTGTAAAATTTGTAGTTGTCTTTGCTTTAGAACAATTAAAATTAACCATATTCGCTGTAGAAACTGTTCGTGCATAAGGGTTATACTCTTCATTCGTTGTTCCATCATAAACATCTACAGTATTAATATTTCCATCTTTATCTACAAACTTTGTTTGTCCAATAACGTCATTTGTTTCTTCATATGCTTTTATATTAGAGATATTAAAAATCATTCCCAATAATATAACAAGAAACAAACTTATATACTTTTTTTTCATTTCCAACCTCCTACAATATTTTAAATCTATAGAATATTTTAACTTACTAATCCTATTTGCTTTTAATAATGTGATAATATCACATAAAATAATATACTTACAAATATCAACTAAAATAATCATCTTCGTAAATACTATTTTTTATTATAATGATATACATTTTCAATTCAACAAAAAGGATATAGAATTTTCTATTCTATATCCCTGTTATTTTCTTTCTTTTCTTGTAAATATTTATTTGCATCTTTAAAGAAACTAATTACAATCAACAGTATAATAAATCCTATTGGAAAAGCAGCGATAATAGCCACTGACTGTAAACTATACATTGAATTTTCAGCAAAAATCAACGCTATTGGAAATAGGATAAAGATAATTGCCCAGAAAACTCTAATCTTTTTATCTGGTTCTTCATCTACATCTAATTTTTTATAAGAATAAGATGAAACAACCATAGTTAAAGCATCAAATGTTGTTGAATAAAAAGCAATCATAGTAATAACTAATAACAATAAACCTAGACTTGCTAGTGGTAGAGTATCAAATATCTTTAAAATAACTGCAGAATAATCTCCACTTTTAGCAATCATTCCCGAAATATCAATTCCATGTTTCATTTGTTGTGCCAAACCATAATTTCCAAGAATAATGAATGAAGTAAAAGTTCCTGCTAGACCCCATCCATATCCTCCTAGAATCGTATTTTTAATTGTTCTTCCCTTACTGATTTTTCCAATAAAGAAAGGAGTTGCAACACACCATACCATCCAATAGGCCCAATAATAAATCGTCCAATTTTGTGGAAATGATGTTTCTCTTAAAGGATCCATCCAAGTTGATAAACCTATAAAGTTTTGTACCATATTACCAATAGCAGAAAAACCTGTTTCTAAAATATATGTTGTTTCTCCACCACCAATCAAAAAATAAATAAGTAATGCAAAGAATAAATAGGAACAATATGTTGCTAGTTTAGAAATACCTTTCATTCCTGTAAGTACAGTAAATGTATAAACTGCTGCAATCAATAATAAAACAGCAATAGTAAGTCCTACACCATTAGGCAACCCAAATACTCTACTTAAAGCTGCTGATAATAATGGTGTTGCTAGTGAAAAGGTTGTTGCAGTTCCTGCAATAAGTGCAAATATAGCAATTAAATCAATAATTTTACCTACAACTCCATCTACTTTATTTCCTAGTAATGGTCTACATCCTTCAGAAAACTTTTGTTTATTTCTTCCTCTTACATGTAACATAAAACCAAAAGCAACAGCTAAAATAATATAAAAACTCCAAGCAATTGGTCCCCAATGAAATAACGGAAATGTTGACGCCCATTTTTGTATTCCACCTAATTGATCAATATACTTTTCATTAGCATATAAAGCCCATTCACATAATGAATAAAATAAGATATCAGCTGCCATTGTAGAAGTAAAAATCATTACTCCCCAGTTAAATGATGAATACTCTGGTTGATCTGTATTCTTACCTAACTTTATTTTTCCATATTTAGAAAATGCTATATATAATGAACAAACAAAAATTCCAACTCCTAATAACGCATAATAAATGCCACAGTCATTCCCTAAAAATCCTCTAATCATTTGAATGATATATGAAGATTTTGCTGGCATAAGCATAAATAAAACGCATAATAAGACAACCCCTAATAAAGGAATTATCATTGATACATAATCTAATCTTCCCTTTAATGATTTCTTTTCCATTTTATTTCCCCCAATTTAAATATGTTTCATCAATACTACACAATTCATCAAAACTATCTATTTCTAAAATATCTCCTTCATGCATTTCTTTAATAGATAATTGGTATTCATTTGGATAACAAAACAACGCTACATCATCCCAATAAATATCAGTATTCTTTTTCTCTTCAAATTCAATTTCTAAATGTTTCTTTAATTTCTTTCCATCTTCTTCATTCCATCTAGATACACTATATAATTGCCAACCATCTTGTCCACCAGTTCTTGAACAAGAAGTTACAAAACCATTTTCTAATTTTAACATCCATTCATTATGAATTTCTTGTTTGTAAATACAGTTATATCCTGAATATTTAAATTCTTTTGAAAGAATTTGTGTATTGTTAATAATTTGATCACCATCTAAAATAATGACATTTTTTAGATGATTTCTAGCAACATATAAAGAAGAAATATTGTTGCAAGTATCATAATAAGGATTATCTATTAGATGCAAATTCTCATATTTATCTTCTAAATAATTAAATTGTTCTTTTAAATAGCCTACAACAACATAGATTTCAAAGATCCCTTGTTGATGCAATTGATTGATAATTCCTTCAATCATAGGAATATCATGTATTTTAACTAATGGTTTAGGTATCGAATTTGTTATTGGTCTCATACGTGTTCCTTTACCTGCGGCCATTATAATTGCTCTTTCTACTTGACACATTTTTCTATATTCTCCATTTCTTCCATAACAATCTTGTAATAATCCTTAGCAAAACGATACTGTGCCAATGAATATTCTCCAAATTCAACACCTAGCGTATATTTATATTCACACCAGTTGCTCCATAAAAGACCACACATTGATATATAACAATAGATTTTTATTCTTGTTTGTTGATCACACTTATTTTCAAAATAGATATCAATTAAATGATCAATTTGTTTTCTATCATACATAGAATAAATACAAAACATTGCTATATCAAGATGTGCATCTTGCATTGCCGCATATTCCCAATCAATAAGTTTTATTCTCTCTTCATTATTTTCTCTATAGAATAAGAAATTATCACAATTTGCATCTATATGACATAATTTCCATTCTTTTGGTAATTGATCAATAATTTTCTTTAGAGATAAAACTTTTTCTTTCGTTTGTTTATAGTCTTTATATAAAGATTTTGGACCTCTTAGATTTTCATAAAATTCCATTTTTTCAAAAACATCAAATTCATGTTCTACCTTTAAATCCTGATTATGAAATTCTTTTAATAATTTCATACATTTAATTAAATCTTCATCATTATCTTGATTACATACACGTGTATCGTCTAAATATTTTGTAATCTTATATCCATTTTGTGGATTCATATAAATAACTTCATCACTGATATTTAAATCTTTTATTACTTGATAAACTTCATATTCTTCTTTTCGATTAATAAGTTGATCTGTTCCTTCCCCAGGAATTCTCATAATATATTTATCATGATTGATTTCAAATAAAAATGATCTATTTGTCATACCTTTTTTTAAGCTTTTAATATTTTTAATTTGTTCAACATTGATTTTAAAAACATCAGCAATCAATGATAATGTCTCATTATTTAAGTGTGCTGAATGATCATCTACATTTCTTAATTCTTCATACGTATTAATTTCATCTACATAGCTTGTATCAACAATTTTTCCATAAATAAACATTTTATTCTTTTGATACAACGTTTCTTCCCAAAAACAAGAATCATGCATTCCGTCATCTAAACATTCTAAACGTTCTTTTAAATATAAAGAATCATGTTGATTAATAAATGATAAACCAATCATTTTTAAACCATCATCCTTTACTTTAACAATTTCATTTTTAGTATTACATGTAACATTACTATGTTTACTTATTCTATTTTCAAGCATATACCATGATTGAATTTCATTATTTAAAAATGGATTTTCATAAAAATAAAGATCTCCTGGTATAATGTAAGTATTACTTATTTTATCTTTTACTAGATTTAAGCTATGTAAGTTGTTCTTTTCTTGATATTCTCTATTAACAACTAATTTTACATTATATTTATCAATTAAATAGTCAAATTCTTCTTTCATAAAGCCAACAACTATTGTTATATCATTAATATGAGCTTCTATAAGCTGTCTTATGAGACGTTCAATAAGTATTTCATCATTTATTTCTAACATTGCTTTAGGCACATTATTATTAATAGGAATCATTCTAATCCCTTGACCAGCAGCTAAAATAACTGCTGACTTATTTTTCTTTATTAAGTCTATTCCTAAATCTGTTAAAGAATTATCATCATTAATATATTCTAATTCTTTAAGATTCTTTATTGTTTCATTTGTTTTACCTAAAGAACAATTCAATCTTTTAGAAATAGCTCTTTGTGAAAGTGTATTTTCTTTATATAGTAACTTTATAAGTTCAAAATCTAAATATGTAAGAATGTTCATTTTTTTCTCCTTGTTAATTTATATGAACATAATACCACATATATTTAATAAGTAAAGAAAAAAAGAAGTATTTCTACTTCTTATGATAAAAACTTAGGTGTAATAAACCCTCTAATATATTTACTGTTGACATTCATTGTTCTATATTCAACAGCATCATTTTTATTTCCTTCAATAACTTTAAAAGTATTTCCATTCACTTCTGTAACAATACCTACATGATCAGGCCATCCTGTGTTATCACCATTTCCACTATCATCCCAATCATACATAATAATATCACCAATTTGAGGAACATAAGCATCATTTTCTTGCCAAATGCCCATAGATTGTGCCTTTTCTACTGCTTTACCACATGAACATTCAACTGGAATAAGATCCAACAAATTACATTCTCTAACAATTGCTGATACAAAAGTCATACACCATGAATCTGTATATTTAACTTTATAACCTCTTGGTAAAGGATCTAATTTATTATATGAATCTATAATTTTCTTAAATGATCCATCTTTTTCATTACATCCTAAATATCTTTTGGCTCTTTCTACAAACTCTTTTCTCGTACAATTTGAAATCCATGAATAATCATCTCTAAATATATATGTTTTACCATCAATAACTACATCATCTTTAACAGCTGCACCATCTTCATTAAAATAATACCATTTCCATCCAATTTGTGCCCAACCAGTAACCATGACACCACTCTTATTTAAATAATACCATTCATTACCTGATTTTAACCATCCTGTATGCATATCACCAGAAGCATTTAAATAGAACCTTTGATTATTAATCAATTGCCAACCCGTTTGCATAATTCCTTGATCATTAAAATAATACCATTTGTTAGTGATCTTATTCCATCCTTTAACAAGAACCACATTAGAATCAAGATAATAATATTGATTATCTCTATAATACCAACCTAATTGCAAATCTCCATTAGAATTAAAATAGTAATATTGATCATTGATATAATAATCACCTACAACCATTTTTCCATCTTGATCCAAATAATACCATGATCCTTTATGTAGCCATCCTTTTTGAATATAACCATTATTATCCGCATAATAATATGTTCCATCTGCTTGGATCCATCCTGTTTTCATAGCACCTGATTGATCAAAATAATATTGTTGATTTCCTACAGAAGCTAATCCTGTCACCATTTTTCCATCTTGGTCTAAGTAATACCATGATCCTTTATGTAGCCATCCTTTTTGAATATAGCCACTATTATTTGCATAGTAATATGTTCCATCTGCTTGGATCCATCCTGTTTTCATAGCTCCTGATTGGTCAAAATAATATTGTTGATTTCCTACAGAAGCTAACCCTGTGACCATTTTTCCATCTTGGTCTAAATAATACCAAGACCCTTTATGCAACCAACCTTTTTGAATATATCCACTATTATTTGCATAATAGTATGTTCCATCTGCTTGGATCCATCCTGTTTGCATGGCCCCTGATTGATTAAAGTAATATTGTTGATTTCCTACAGAAGCTAACCCTGTCACCATTTTTCCATCTTGATCTAAATAGTACCAATAATCCGTATGTAACCATCCTGTTTTCTTTTCACCATGATCATAATAATACCATTGATTCTCTTTATTCGTCCAACCAGATTCCATTACAGTCGACTCATCATTTGTATTTAATGTATCTGTATCTTCTTCCGCATTAACATTTATAATCGAAAAACATACAAATAAAATATTAATAAACGCTATCGATAAAGCAATATTTAATAATTTACCTTTTTTCATACAATCCCCCCCTCTTGTCTTACAATTGACATTATAACAAATACAAAAAAATAAACTAGTTATAATCCATAAAAAATAGAAAACCAGAAGCAGATATTCTCTGTCTTCTGGTTAAATTTTTAATTGTTCCAAACACCATTAGCGTCAAAATGATTTACTCTTTCATCAATAACATAATCACCTGTTACCATTTTTCCTTCAGCATCTACATAGTACCAAGTATTTCCTGATCCTACCCATTGTGCACTAATTACACCACTAGATGCTGCATAGTAATCTTCACCATTGATCTTGAACCATCCTGTTTGCATTAATCCGCTTTCTGCGAAGTAGTATTTAGCTCCTGCAATTGTTTGATATCCTGTTACCATTTTTCCATCTGCGTCTACGTAGTACCAAGTATTTCCTGATTCTACCCATTGTGCATTGATAGCTCCACTAGATGTTGCATAGTAATCTGCTCCATTGATCTTGAACCATCCTGTTTGCATTAATCCACTACTTGCAAAATAGTATTTAGCTCC
>ERZ826051.2524-NODE-2524-length-13991-cov-5.578932_pt1 | contig 13991 bp, 10 predicted proteins | sample MGYA00519928_ERZ826051 | MGnify/ENA primary metagenome ERZ826051 (study PRJEB31778, sample SAMEA3449219) | human gut metagenome | biome: human gut; feature: human-associated habitat; material: faeces | place: United Kingdom | collected 2010/2012 ...
CATTGTACCATCTGGGCTGACGGGTCTTCAACTTTCATTTTACTTTACAGTACGCCGGTTTGTCCGAGGAGGAAAAACGATATGCAGTATGGATTACAGATGTACACCCTGCGGCAGCTGACCGATAAGCGCATGGCACAGACGCTTGAACAGGTCGCGCAGATGGGGTATACGGGCGTGGAACTGGCCGGATTCGGTGATCTTACGCCGGACGAAATGGTGCAGGCGGTGCGCCGCAACGGCCTGACGGTGATCAGCGCGCACGTCGGCTATCAGGATTTACAGGCCGACGCGGAAAAATGGATCCGCATTGCCGGAGAGCTCGGCATGACGAGGATTACCCTGCCGTGGATGGATCCGGAACGGCTGAGCGCCGACAATATCGAGGCGACCGCCGATATGATCAACGGGATCCAGAAGACGCTGGCTGCATCCGGCATTGAGCTGTCCTACCACAACCATGATTTTGAGTTCGTGGATGACCGCTATGCGCGGCTGATGGCGCTCTGCCCGGCGCTGAAGTTTGAGTTGGACACCTACTGGGTGAAATTTGCCGGGTACGATCCCGCGGCGCTGATGGCGCAGTATGCCGACCGGATCGTGCTTGTGCACCTGAAGGACATGCTCGACAAGGATCCGGTGACCCATGAGGATCCAAATCCCACCCTGATGACCGGTACGGTGGATGTCATGAGCATCGTCCGGCAGGGCGACAAAATGGGCATTCCGTGGGGCATCGTCGAAATGGATCAGCCGATTGGCGATCCGCTCGAAGCGGTACGGATGAGTTTGGAGAATCTCCGGAGGGCGGCGGAATAACCGAATAATGCACGGGGGTGGGTAGAGATGCCTGCCCCCGTTTTTTATTGCAGCTGCGTCTGCAGGAGATATTCCTCCACATACCGTGAGGCAACCGCGCCATCCGCAGCTGCGGTAACGATCTGGCGCAGCGGCTTTGTCCGCACGTCGCCGACCGCGAATACTCCCGGTATGCCGGTGCGGGTGGTTTCGTCCGCGCACAGGCAGCCGGCGTCATCGACGGCGAGCTGGCTGCGGAACAGGGCGGTATCCGGTACCCGCCCGATGGCGACAAATACGCCGTCGCACGCCAGCGCGCGGCGGTCGCCGGTATGCACATCCTCGAGTTGGACACCGGTTACCCGTTCGTCGTGCAGAATTTCCGCAATGCGGCAGTTCCACAAAAACTCCACGGCACTGTCCTGGAGTGCACGGCGGTATACCGCCGCAGCGCGCAGGTTGTCCCGACGGTGAACAAGATATACCTTGCGGCACAGTCTGGCCAGATAAAGCGCATCCTCGGCTGCGCTGTTGCCGCCGCCGGCCACCACCACCGATTTATCCTTATACAGCATACCGTCGCAGGCTGCACAGTACGATACGCCGCGCCCGCGCAGGCTGGCCTCCTCGGGCAGCCCGAGTTCCCGCGGATAGGCGCCGGTGGCGGCGACCACTGTCCGGGCGAGGATATCCCCGTCGGCTGTGGTGAGACGCTTGGGCTGCCCGTACAGGTCCACAGCCGTGACCTCGGCAAAACGGGTCTGTGCGCCGAAACGTTCGGCGCTTTTACGCATGCGTTCCCCGAGCGTAAAGCCATCGATGCCCTCGTCAAATCCCGGATAATTGTCCACCTGCCCGGTGGAGGCCATCTGTCCGCCGGGCGTCATCTTTTCCAGCACCAGCACCGACAAACCGCTGCGCGCGCAGTATAACGCTGCGGTGTAGCCGGCAGGCCCTCCGCCGATAATGACGGTATCATAAAGGTTCTCGTTCATGGCTGTCCGCCTTTCTGCATACGAAATACGGTTTTTTTGCCGGTGGCCGTACCGCGCAGAGCAGCGGCAGCCGGTCGGCTCTGCCGTTAGCTTGTCCGCCGCCGGCAGGATTATAACAGTAAGCGTTTTTCGCATGGGGAGAGCCGAGCCGGCTGTGCCGCCGCAGCGCTTCGATCACACCGGCGGTCTTGACGGGCACCCGCGGATACCGTATAATCAAAACAGAAGATGCTTCCGGCAGACGGGCAGATAAAGGAGGGAATCCCATGAATATCGCGGCACATGCCGTCGGCACGACGGCCGGCGGGACTGAGCCACCGGTGCTGATGTACACCGGACATGTCAACTGCCGCAGTGGGGATTATTTTATTCGCGCCCACAGCCACGGGCTGTTCACCGAGCTGGTGCTGATGACCGGTGGGTATGCGTCGTTCACCATTGACGGGGTTTCCTATACCGTCAAAACCGGTGACCTGATCCTGTTCGCACGGGGGATCGAACACGAGGAGCTGTATCCGCAGCATGCCGGCGGGGAGACGTATTACTGTGCGGCGCTGCGGCTGTTCGCACCGGAAATAGAAGCGCGTGCCATCGAACGGATCCGGCAGCAGCCGGTGCTACATACCGGAGAGCTTTACGAACGTATGGTGACCCTGATGGAGGGCATATACAGCGAATGCCGGGATGCACAGGATGGTACTGCACTGGTGTGCGAGGGCTATTTGCGGGTGATTTCGGTTTATCTTCTGCGTCTGCTCGGACTGGCAGAAGATTCGGGAAAGGAAAAGTCGGCATCCCCGATTATCCGTGAGGTTAAATCCTACATCGACGCGCATTTTACCGAGTCTTTACAGCTTAAGGATATCGCCGGTGCTCATTATATTAGCCGTTTTTATTTGTCTCATATTTTTAAAGAGGAAACAGGATATTCACCGATTCATTACCTTATCGGCCGGCGTATCGAAGAGGCCAAACGACTGCTGGCCGATACCCAAATGTCCATACAGGATATTGCATTATATGTAGGATATGATAATCCTTCTCATTTCAACAGTCTGTTTAAGCGTACAACGGGTATGTCAGCCGCTGCCTATCGGCGCTGGATTAAAGCGGCGCATAAAACCGAAAATAAGTAGTTGATCATTTGAAGCCCGCACCTTTTAGGTGCGGGCTTTTATGTTATGCAAAAAATTGACAAAATCCCAATGCTTTTACCGCAACAATCCGGCTGCATTTGTATGGACTTCATGATATGAATATTAATATATTCATAAGAAAAGAGGAGCTGCTATGACAAATCGGGAGCGTTATATTAACTGTGCGTTGGGGAAGCCGATTGATCGTTCCCCGTTTATGTTTTACTTTGGACCATGGGTGGAGACATTGACGGTATGGGCTGCGCAGGGCGTCAAAAATCCGGAAGTCGCCTGGCTGCAAGGCTTTGGCTTTGATCCGCAGGTTATTAAGGTTAGTGAAACGGTTAATCCGCTGCATTGTCCGGGGTTTGATGCGCATGTCATTGAACATAAAGGGGATACCGTCATGGAGATGGACTGGCTGGGGCAGATCATTGAACGGGCTGTGGGGCGGGACGGTATTCCCAAAATACTGAAATCTCCCGTTACTTGCCGCGAAGAGTGGGAAGCGCTGAAAAAAGAACGTCTCGATCCCCATGATCCACGTCGGTTTCCTTCCGATTGGAAAGAACGTGTAGCCGCTTGGAAAACCATTGATGCACCTGTTCAAATCGGCATATTCCCCTGCGGACTGTACGGGACTTTGCGCGATCTGATGGGGGTGGAGGGCAGTCTGTATGCGTTTTACGACGATCCTGCACTGGTTCACGATATAATGGATTATTTGACCGATTTCTGGATCGCTATTTACGAAAAAATATGTGCCGATATTCAGGTGGATATTTTGCACATCTGGGAAGATATGTCAGGCAAACAAGGGTCATTACTGTCGCCCGATATTATCCGTGAATTTATGCTTCCCAATTACCGCAAGCTGAAAAAATTCGCCGATGAACACGGTATCCCGGTTTTGCAGGTGGATACCGACGGCAACTGCGAAATGCTGATACAGATATTTCATGAGGCGGGTATCAATATGATGATGCCTTTTGAGGTAACGGCGGAAAGCGATATACGCGATCTGCGCCAACGTTATCCGTATATGGCCATGCAGGGAGGAATCGACAAACAGGAGATCGCCAAAGGTCCTGCGGCGATCGATGCGGAACTGGAGCGCATCCGCCCGCTGATCAACAAACCGGGCTATTTCCCCGCTCTGGATCATCTGATTCCACCCGAATTATCCTATCAGGATTATACCTACTTTGTCCATAGGCTACGGGAGATGATTTTCGCCGGCGTATCCCAATCATAAAGAAAGAAGGGTTATAACATGACCAACAAGGAACTTAACAACATTCTGCAACAAAACGGCGGGATTCTGCGGCTGCTGCCGGTTTTCGTGCCGCGGCGGTTCGGAACCGCCGGCCGCCGGCTGCGGCTGCATCCGGACGACTATTTTGCGCTGGGTACCGAACGCGGATCGATTAAGGAGAGATGGTTTTCCTCTATTATTTGCTGCATGAACGGACCGAAAGCTGCACCCGATGAGGGTATGAGCTATGTCCCGGTAGAGGGCGGAAAAGTGGCTCTCAGGGATTTTGTTGAGCAGTTGGGAGCCGATCTGCTCGGCGATGCCATGATGGAACGCTACGGTACCTGGCCGATGTATTCCAAATTCTTCGATTATGAAGGGCCGCTGTTCCATCATCTGCATCTGGGGTTTGAGGACGCCGCCCGGGTCGGCCGCATCGGCAAGCCTGAGGCCTATTACTATCCGCCGCAGCTCAACAACTATGCGGGTACGTCGCCGTACACCTACTTCGGGTTTTCACCGGAGGTGACCAAGGATGAGGTGAAAGAACGGCTGGCCGGCTATACCGCCGGGGATACCCGTATCACCGAGCTGTCCCGTGCCTACCGCATCCAGCTGGGAACCGGCTGGTACACCGCACCGGGTGTCGTGCATGCGCCGGGCTCCTACCTGACCTATGAACCGCAGTGGAACAGCGATGTCAATTCGGTGTATGAAAACGTTGTGGAAAACGAGATTTATCCGTATGAGATGCTGGTGGAGAACTGCCCGCCCGACAAGCAGCAGGATCTCGATTATGTCATCAGCCTGATGGATTGGGAGAAAAACGTGGATCCGGATTACCGCAAACATTTCTTCCGCCCGCCGGTCGTCTGTACACAGGATGACGCCCACTGCGAAAAGTGGATTGCTTACGGAAACCCGTATATTGCGGCCAAGGAGCTGACCGTTTATCCGGGGGAGCAGGCGGTGATCCGGGACGACACGCCATACGGCTGCATCCTCACACAGGGACAGGGTACCGTCAACGGCCTTCAGGCCGAGGCAGCCTGCATGCTGCGGTACGGCCAGGCGAGCGCGGACGAGTTCTTTGTGTCCTATGATGCGGCGTCAAAGGGTGTCGTGGTGAAAAACACCAGCCTGTGCGAGCCGCTCGTCATGCTTAAGCATTTCCCGTGGTATCCTGCCGTTCCCGCGGCGGAGGCGGAAGGATGAACACGTGCATTCTGGGACTTTATGAAAAGGCTCAGCCGGACGCCATCGTTCTTGAGGAAAAACTGGACAATGCCGCGCGGGCGGGATTCGACAGCTTCGAGTTGAGCGTGGATGAAAGCGACCAAAGGCTCGCCCGGCTCGCATGGGGCTCGGCGCAGACCGAGGCGCTGCGGCAGGCTGCCCGGCGTGCGGGGATCCCGGTGGGCACCCTGTGCCTGAGCGGGCACCGCCGGTATCCGCTCGGTTCGGCTGATCCTGAAACCGTGCGCAGGGGGATGGACATCCTGCAGCGGGCAATCGCCCTCGCCGGTGAGCTTGGGGTGCGGCTGATCCAACTGGCGGGCTACGATGTATATTATGAGCCTTCCACCCCCGATACCGTTAAACGGTTCACGGATAACCTGCTGCGCGGCGTGGAATGGGCGGCCGGTGCAGGGGTGATGCTCGGCTTTGAAACGATGGAGTGCGTTTCGCCGGCTGGCGAGCCGATCCTCGATACCGTCAGCAAGGCAATGCATTTTGTCCGGTTGGCGGATTCCCCCTGGCTGCAGGTTTATCCCGATACCGGCAATGTCTGCAACGCCTGCGGCGGAGATGCCGCTGCGGTGCTGGCCGACATGTTCTGCGGCCGCGGCCACATTGCTGCCGTCCACCTCAAGGAGACAGTGCACGGTGTTTTCCGGGACCTGTTTCCGGGGGAAGGCCGGGTGGATTTTCCGGCGGTTATCGACGGGCTGAAGGCCCAGGGAGTGCGGCGGTTTACCGCGGAGTGCTGGTATCGCAGCGGCGACGACTGGAAGGCGCGGCTGAAGGCCGTGCACGCATATTACCGACCGATGCTGGAGGTGCAAAAGGCATGAAACGGTATTTCATTGGGGTCGATAACGGCGGCACCATGACCAAAGCGGCGGTATTTGATGCCGCCGGCCGGCAGCTGGCCAGCGCGGGAGAGAATACGCCGCAGACCTGCCCGCAGCCGGGCTGGTGCGACCGGGATATGGAAGAATTGTGGATGGCGGCGGCGCGCTGCATCCGGAAGGCGTTGGCTGCCGCCGGCATTTCTCCGGCGGAAATTGCAGGGGTCGGCTGTACTGGCCACGGCAAGGGGCTGTATTTATGGGGACGTGACGGTCGTCCCGCTGCGCCGGGGGTCGCGTCCACCGACCACCGTGCCGCTGCGGTGGCCGCACACTGGCAGACGGACGGTACCGCTGAAAAGGCGCGGGCGTACACAATGCAGCGGGTGCTGGATTGTCAACCGGCTGCCCTGCTGCGGTGGTTCCGGGACAACCGACCGGCGGTGTATGAAAACATCCGTTGGGTTTTTGAGGCCAAGGATTACCTGCGGTTCCGGCTGACCGGGGAGGCGTTTGCCGAATATACCGATTCCTCAGGCACCAGCCTGCTCAACCTGCATACGCGGCAGTTTGACCGCGAGCTGCTGCGGCTTTACGGCATACCAGAAGTATGGGAGGCGCTGCCGCCGCTGCGGGCGTCGGCCGATATGTGCGGACGGGTGACTGCCGAGGCGGCAGCGCTCACCGGAATCCCGGCGGGCACGCCGGTATGCGGTGGTATGTTTGATATCGACGCATGCGCGATTGCGATGGATGTTTCCGCCGAGGACCGGCTGTGTGCCGTTACCGGTACCTGGAGCATCAACGAGTACATTTCCCGCACGCCGGTTCCATCCGATGGCACCACCCTCAATTCGCTGTTCTGCCTGCCGGAATATTACCTCATTGAGGAAAGCAGCCCTACATCGGCCGGCAACCTAAGCTGGGCGGTCAAGCACTTTATGGGGGAGGCGCAGTGGGCGGCGCTGCAGCGTGGGGAGTCCCTGTATCCGCTGGCCGACCGGCTGGTGGAGGCCTGCGATCCGGCCGGTAGCCGTGCCATTTTTCTCCCCTTCCTTTACGGCAGCAACGAGGACGGCGTGGAACAGGCAGTGCTGGCCGGGCTGAGTCAGGCTGATGACACGGCGGACCTGCTGCGGGCGGTGTTTGAAGGAGTGGTGTATTCCCACCGCACCCACATTGACCGTCTGCGGGTACACAATCCGCGGCTGGACCGCCTGCGCCTGGCCGGCGGCGCCGCGCGTTCTGCGGTATGGGTGCAGATGTTTGCCGACGTGCTCGCCATGCCGGTGGAGGTAATCGGTGCCGAAGAGCTGGGCGCTAAAGGGGCGGCAATGGCAGCGGCGGTTGCCGCTGGCGTGTACGCCGATTTCCGCGAGGCGGCTGGTGCGATGGTGAGCATCGCGGCGGCAGTGGAGCCGAATCCAGCACGCACGGCGGTGTATGCGGAAAAATATGCACGCTACCGCCGGCTGGCGGAGGCGTTGGGCAGCATCGGATAAGATGAAAAAGCAAAGCGGCGGGATTTTCCCGCCGCTTTGCCGTCGTTTGAAGAAAACGTGTGTTGCAAACGCTCACCGCGGCAGACAAGAGGCTTGCACCTGCGGTTAAGCTGTTCAATAAAAAAGCGGCAGGCAATTCATTACGAATTGCCGACCGCAGGTCTTGTAAAGGTGAGACAAAAATGAATCTCCAGCGCCGCAAGGCGCAAACCCGCAAAAAGTTGGTAGCGACAGCGAACCGTTACGATGGGCGAGGCGGCTTTACAAGCCACTGCAACCGAACAGGTGAGCCGAGCGTGACTTTTTGCGGAAAGGAGGAGCAGGGCGTGAGTGCGCTCTGATTTCTGTAAAAAAATCGGAGCAAGCGATACAAAGCTTGCTCCGACGTGGTGCCGGTGGCCGGACTCGAACCGGCACGCCATCGCTGGCGGTGGATTTTGAGTTTTATCCCTAAGTCTGAACTCACAGGCATTTAACGCCGGTGTGAGGTCAACGAGAGACACCGCAAACAACGTACCAGTACAAAAAATTCAAGAGCATAATGGAAAAAAGTCTGATGCGTCTGCTTTTGTCCGCTTTTTTACTTTTTGACGAGAATGGGGGAAAATGGGGGGACATCGGAGGGACATTCCCATATAGAAAGCCAAAACATCAGACGTACTTGATTTTACACTATAGTGTATTTCCCTGCCATTGACAAGAAATACAACGTGGAGGTACACTATGCGAACACGAGCGCATTATGAAAAATTATATTCCGCCTATCCCGATGTTGTTACGCTCCCGGATTTTTGCAAAATGCTGGGAGGGATTGGCGATTCTACCGCAAGAAAACTTATGCGAGAAAAACGAGTACAGCACTTCTACATAAACACCACATATCTTATTCCCAAAGTGAGTGTGATTGAATATGTGCTGAGCGACCACTATGCTGAATACAGTAAGTGTCTATCGGTACGAGTATAAAAGAAAAAGGCCGTTTACGAAGAAGCAAGCGGCCTTTTTCATATGCATTACATAGCCGCTCACCGTTGTGTGGGCGGCTAAATTTATGAAAGGAGGGAAAACCATGGTAAATGGCAAAGTGATCGCCGTAGCCAACCAAAAGGGTGGCGTAGGTAAAAGCACCAGCGTGTACAATATCGGCGCCGGCCTGGCCTTGCAGGGCAAAAAAGTCCTGCTCATGGATGTTGACCCGCAGGCGGACTTAACCAAAATGCTCGGACAGCGCAAGCCCCATGAAATGCCTCTCACCCTCGGCAACGTTATGAACGATATTGTTTCCGGGATTGAGCACGGCGGACACGCGGAAATCCTGCGGCACCATGAAGGCTTTGATTTTGTCCCGGCAAACCGAAATCTGTCAGCCGTCGAAACAGGGCTTGTTAATGTCATGAGCCGGGAAACGGTCTTAAAGCGGTATGTCAATGATGTGAAAAGGCTCTATGACTATGTGCTGCTGGACTGCCGGCCGTCTCTGGGTATGCTGGTCATCAATGCTCTTTCCGCTTCAGACTATGTGCTCATCCCCGTGCAGGCAGAATATCTCGCCGCCGAGAACATGACCGAATTGATCGGTACGGTAAGGGACATCAAACGGCAGATCAATCCAAAGCTGGAGATCGGCGGCGTTTTTTTGACGATGGCGAATGATACGAACTTCCGAAAGGATATTGTCGCCGCCGTCAAAGAGAAGTTTGGAAAAAGCCTGCCGGTTATGCAGACGGTCATTCCCGCTACGGTACGTCTTGCGGAAATCAGCACCGCAGACAAAAGCATATTCCGGCATGAGCCGCGCGGACGAGCAGCCGAAGCATACCGCAGTCTGGTGAAAGAGGTGATGAGCATTGGCGAAAAACAGCGCAGCAAGCCTGCTGACATCAGTAGATAGCCTGTTCACGACACAGGAAGAACGTGACAAAGCGCCGCTTGAAACCGTTGTGCATCTTTCGCCCTCTGAAATCAGTGATTTTCCGAACCACCCCTTTAAGGTGCGCATGGATAACGCCATGATGGAAATTGTGGAGAGCGTCAAGCGTTACGGCGTGCTGGTTCCCGGTCTTGTCCGCCCGAAGCCGGACGGCGGTTATGAGATGGTTTCCGGACACAGGCGAAAACGGGCAAGTGAGATGGCGGGAAAACCGTTCCCCTGCATCGTCCGGGAAATGAGCGACGATGAGGCTACCATCATCATGGTGGATTCCAACTTGCAGCGTGAACAGAGCCTGCCCAGTGAAAAAGCATTTGCCTACAAAATGAAGCTGGATGCCATGCGCCGGCAGCAGGGAGAGCGCACGGATTTAACTTCTGCAACAGTGTTGCAGAAGTTGGCAAAAAAGACTTCCCGTGAGATACTTGCCGAACAAAGCGGTGAAAGTCACGAGCAAATTCGCAGGTATATCCGCTTGACAAATCTCATTCCCGAAATTCTGGATATGGTGGATAATACCGTACTGAACGAGAAAGACACGCTGAAAATGGCGATGCAGCCTGCGGTAGAACTGTCGTATCTTAAAGAGAATGAGCAGCGGATGCTTTTGGAAACGATGGTTTGTGAGGAAAGCACGCCGTCGGCTGCACAGGCAAAGAAGATGCGCCGGTTTTCCGAGGAGGGCAAGCTGAGCAGCGATGTCATTCTCTCGATTATGGAGGAGGAGAAAGGAAACCAGAAAGAACAGTTTAAGATGCCCAGGGAGCGTATCAGCAAGTATTTTGCGCCGGGGACGCCCGCGCAGACCATTGCGGATACCATCGTCAAAGCGCTGGACATGTACCGTAAACTCCAGCGTGAAAGGGAACGGTGAAGTTTACCGCCAAGGGGTAAGTGTACCCTTTTGCGAGTGGGTGTTCGGCGGGGTTCGCTGTTCCCCCTCTCCACACCTCACCCCCTCGTTTACCAGCTGTACCAGCCGAAAAAAAGATATACTGACAGCTTGTATGGGGTAATACGCCTTTAGCAGACTTATAGGCTGAAATGGCAAGGCTCGAACCGCTTTCTTTTTCGGCAGGTAAAATCAAAAAAATATCGGCACAACAGGACACCGCCGTGATGCGGTGTCTTTTTTTTGTGCCAGAAAAAGGAGACGATCTATCATGAAAAAGCGACGCGCATTCCTATCGTGTATTTTCTCGCTTGCATTGCTCTGTTCCTTTATTTTGCCAAGCTTTGCCGCCAGCTATCAGAACGGCGATACCACCAAAGTTACGGTATCCGAAGTATGGGCATTCCACGGCGGGCGGCAGCCCGGTGAGGATAGTTCCACCAGCAACGGCGGCAACCGGGGAAATCATTACAACAACCGCCTGTACTGGTACGAGGGGTACAGCATCGACATTCTTCAGATTGACGGGAGCAAGTACACCCCGCAATACAACGGCAAAACCTATATGTACTGCATCCATCAATGGGCCGCATATGGGAATAACAGCCGCCGCTTCTATACCGACCCCACCGGAAACGGAAATCTGATGAACTCCCCGTACTGGGCATCTCTGTCAAAGGAAAAGCGGGACTTGCTCATGCTCATCAGCATGTATGGCTTTCCGGCAAGGACGCCACAGCAGCTCGGCGTGTCCACGGTGGACGACGCCTATGCCGCTACCCAGGCGCTGATCTGGGAGGTTGTCACCGGGCGGCGGAACAAAAACGGGCTGGTGTCCGGCTATAAATCGACCAGCGAAGAAGTTGCTGGAGGCATCCCCGCTGCCAAGGATAACGCTCGATATTTTCTGGACAAGTATATGCACTATGCTTACACCGGAAACGGCCACACTGCTGGAGAAGCCACCCCGGCCTTGACGGCGTATAACAAGATTGTGGCCGACATGGCGAAACACGATACCCTCGCCAGTTTTGCAGGCCAGACCCTCACGCTGAAATGGGACGGAGCCAGCAAGACCTACAAAGGCAGTCTGACGGATAGCAATGGGATGCTGGCGAACAGTTCCATCACTTCTTCGCTGCCCTCCGGCCTGTCTGCCAAAATCAGTGGAAATACCATCCTCTTTACCACGACAAAGCCGATGAGCACGAATACCGTCACCCTCCGCAAAAACCTGCCGGAACTATGGAAGATCAGCCCTCTTGCCGTGCTGGAAGCCACCAACGGCGAGGGGCAGGAAATGCTCTGCGGCCAAATGTACGACCCTAAAACGTATTCATTCCGTGTCCGTACCGCACAGGGAACTGTCAAGATCATCAAGGAAAGCGAGGACGGCGTGGTGTCCGGTCTGCAATTCCGCATTACCGGCAGCGGCTTTGACAAAACCTGCATCACCGACAGTACCGGGACGATCACAGCGGAGCTTCCGGCGGGCATTCCTTTGACCGTATCCGAGGTAAGCCCTGCCGACCGCTACAATCCTCCGAAAAGCCAGACCGTCACCATTCCTGATGGTGGAACCGCAACCGTGACGTTTACAAACGTACTGAAAAAGGGATATGTAGAGCTTTACAAAACCGATGCAGTGACCGGCGGTTCACTGGCCGGGGCGGTGTTCGGCCTATACGACAACCAGGGAAACCGTATCGGGGAAATTATCACCGACGAAAATGGCTATGGCAAAGCATCCGTATCCTATGGCAAGGGCTGGTATCTGCTGGAGGAAAAGGCCCCGGCAGGCTGCGTCCTCGATCCGACCAAGCATTTCTTTGACATGACGGAGGATGGCACTGTCATCACCATACGGGCGACCAATGCCAGCCAGCGGGGACAAATCGTCATCCGCAAGGTGGACGAGGAAACCGGCAAGCCCATCACCGATACGCCTGCCACCTTTGAGGTGAGGGCAGCCGACGACATCCGCCTGCCGGACGGCTCAATCTGGCTGAATGCCGGGGAACTGGCCGACACGGTGGTGACGGAGGACGGCTCCGGCACGTCCAAGCCGCTGTATCTGGGTGAGTATGTCGCCACGGAACAGGAGTGCGAGGGATATACGGCGGACAAAACCCCCTATTATGTCACACTGGAATACGCCGGGCAGACGGTGGAGATCGCCACAGCTTCCCTGACCGTCCCAAACGCTCCGCAGAAGGGGCAGCTGACCATCACCAAGACAGACAAGGAAACCGGCCAGCCGATACTTCACTCTCCGGCGACGTTTGAAATCTACGCCCGCACCGACATCATCACCGGTGACGGCACCGTGCGCTACAAATCCGGTGAGTTGGTGGACACAATCCAGACAATAGACGGCAAAGCCACCAGTAAACCGCTGTATCTGGGCGACTATTACGGGGTGGAAATCTCCTGTGAGGGGTATGTGGTGAACGCTGAGCCGTTCTATTTTTCCTTTGTGTACGGCGGACAGGAGATCGCCATTGTGGAAGAAAGCCTCACAATCGAGAACACCCCACAGAAAGGCCAGCTCACCATTACCAAGGTGGACGCCGAAACGGACAAGCCGATCATCCAGTCCTCTGCCACGTTTGAAATCCATGCAGCGGCGGACATTGTGACTCCGGACGGCACCGTGCGGTATGTCAAAGATCAGTTGATCGCCACAATCAACACGGAAAACGGCATCGCCAAGACCCCTCTGCTGTATCTCGGCTCGTATTACGGAGTGGAAACGGCTTGTGAGGGGTATGTGGTGGACAGTGAACCGTTCTATTTCACTTTCACCTACGGGGAACAGGAAATTGAAGTGGTGGAGCAGAGCTTGACAATCGAAAACCAGCCGCAGATGGGACAGATCACGATCACCAAGGTGGATGCCGAAACCGGAAAGCCGATCATCCTGTCCCCGGCCACCTTTGAAATCTATGCCACGGCGGACGTGGTGACACCGGACGGCACTTTGCGGTATACCAAAGGGCAGCTTGTGGACACCATTCAGACGGTGGAAGGTGTCGCCACCAGCAAGCCGCTGTATATCGGCAAGAAAGCGGAGTTTGCGGTGATCGAAACGATTGCACCGGAGGGGTATTACCTCGGATCGGGTGACACGCCCCGTGTGGCGACACTGACCTATGACCGACGGTTTGCCGTCCTCAAGAAAATGAGCACCGGGGCGATGGTGGATGTGGATTCCGGTGCGGAACTGCCGGAGGGAACCGTTCCGGAAACCGATAACAACGCCAGTCTCACCATCCCAAACCAGCGTATCCCCGTAGCACCGAAAACCGGTGTTGCGATACCGGCAGCGGCTGCGGCGGCGTTGCTGTGCGGCTCTGCGCTGGGGCTTATCGGGTGCCGTATTTTCGGGTACAAAAAGAGAAAAAGGATGGG
>ERZ826051.2529-NODE-2529-length-13968-cov-2.657946_pt1 | contig 13968 bp, 13 predicted proteins | sample MGYA00519928_ERZ826051 | MGnify/ENA primary metagenome ERZ826051 (study PRJEB31778, sample SAMEA3449219) | human gut metagenome | biome: human gut; feature: human-associated habitat; material: faeces | place: United Kingdom | collected 2010/2012 ...
CGAGGGACAAACAAAATAAGATCAGGATGCAAATGTTTTCCACCCGGGTGCGAAAAGTCTGTGTCATGGAAATCCTTCCTTTCATAACAGCGGTTTGCTGTGTGTCAGATATTCTTCGGTGGTCATGAGCTCGGTGTGGAGCGGAGCAAAATAGGAAACGATCTTTTCTGTTTCCGTTCGGGAGGCTTCGTTGAGTCCTGCCACGGCATCGGTCAGGTAAATGACTTTACAGCCGGCGTCAATGGCAGAAAGCACAGTAGAGAGTACGCAGCATTCTGCTACTACGCCGGATATGACAAGATGCCGGGCTTTTTTTGCGGCTTTTACAACCTCGGGGATGGCAAAGGAGGAATAGACACTTTTGGTGAATACCGGGTATGTTTTTACCCATGGAAGGAATTCCGGCATCATTTCATTGAGCCATGGATCAGAGTTTACAGCCGCATTAACTTTATTATATTCTTTCCAGACACCGTCCGGGTGTTCTGTAGCCAGATATTGGGTAAAGATGACCTGCTTTGTTTTTTGACTGTTTAATAGACGGAGGATGGAGGCAGATGCATGTTCAATGCCTTTACAGGCCCATTCCTGTCCTTTTGTATAAACATTCTGCATGTCAATGACTAACAGCAGGTCTGATGAATTGTTTTGTTCCATTCTGAAAATCCTCCGGGAGAACAGTATTAATGTATTTTCAGTATAGTTTTACACTTAAAATTTTACAAGCAAAACAATATGTTAATTTATTAACAATAAGACTCTGAATTGGCTCATTTCATTGACTTTGTGTAAGGATAATGTTATCTTTATCGTAAATTGTTGTTAAATTCATAAATGGGTGTACATTTTCCTAATTTAGAAGGAACAACATGAAAAAATCTGGTGGCAGATATACAAGGTACAAAGTGTCATACGGTTGGGAAGGAGATTGTGAAATGGGAGAAAATAAAATGCCGCATATCCAGCTTCCGGAGAATCTGGGAATCCGGTATGCAGTGCTGCCGGGAGATCCGGCCCGGGCAGAGCGGGCAGCAGGTTATTTAAAAGATGCAAAGCTCTTAACCTTCAACCGGGAGTATAAAAGCTACAGCGGTTTCTGGAATGGTGTGCCGGTTCTGGTCATGTCCACCGGAATGGGTGGTCCGTCTATGGCAATTGCTGTGGAAGAACTGCAAAAGATCGGTGTAGAAGCGGCTGTGCGGATCGGAAGCTGCGGTGCGCTGCAGCCGGAGGTCAGAGTCGGAGATCTGGTTATGGTAGAAGCCGCTGTACGTGATGAAGGAACTTCACTTGGATACGCGCCACTTAGTTATCCGGCTGTTGCAGACCACAGGCTGCTTACCGCCTGTGAGGAGAGCGCAAAGGAGGTCGGCTGCCGGTTCCATACCGGCATTGCCAGAAGTCATGACTGCTTGTACCGGGATGACAATCCGGTTATTTATGAGGAATGGGCAAAGAAAGGCGTGCTGGCGTCTGACATGGAAACTGCGGCACTTTTTGTGGTTGGCAGGATACGTGGTATGAGGACAGCATCTATTTTAAATGTAGTGGCAGCCTGCAAGGGCAATGTAGCTGAAAACATCGGACGATACGTGGATGGTGAAACATTGACTGCCCAGGGCGAAGAATATGAGATCTTGACAGCGTTTGCAGCGTTAACAAGACAGTAATGCAGCAAAAAATACAGCTTCTGAAACTGGAGCGATCAAATGGGAAAGGATGTATGTTATGAAGAATTTATTCAAAACTAAATTTGATGTGGCAGTGATCGTATTGATTCCGGCCTGCATCGGTATTAACTATCTTGGAAAGCTGTTTGCTAGCGTGTTAAAGCTTCCGTTGTGGCTGGATTCCATTGGAACCTGTATCGGTGGATGCCTGGGTGGTCCCATTATCGGAGCAATCTGCGGAGCAGCTAATAACCTGATCTACGGATTTTCCGCAGGTGATAATATTACGTTGATTTATGCACTGACCAGTCTTGGTATTGGCGCGGCGGCAGGAATCATGGCACGTCTGGGCTTTATGAAGTCCTTCCCGAAGGCTATCATCACCGCCTGTGTGGCAGGTTTTGTGGCTGTAGCTATTTCAACTCCGTTAAATGTTCTGTTCTGGGGCGGCACTACTGGTAACGTGTGGGGTGATGCTGTATTTGCAGCAACCCAGGCAGCTAATATGCCGGTATTCTTAGGTTCTTTATTAGATGAGGTCGTAGTGGATGTACCGGACAAGCTGATCACGCTGATCATGGTATTCTTTATCTTAAAGGGTCTTCCAAATAAACTGACTACTCTGTATGAGGTAAATTCTGAGATTGAGACTCTGGACTGATCAAGAAAAGGAAATATAACAGAACATGAAAAGTATTAGCCTTTTTGTAGATAACGGGACTTACCTGACCAAGGTGCATCCCTTCACCAAATTGATGTACATAGCCGCCGCCATCAGTATTCCGCTGATTTCCGGGCGGCTGTGGATGTTTGGCGTGTTTATTGCGGTCAGCCTTCTTGTGCTGGCCAGTGGCAAAATTTTAAAAAAGACCCTTCCGCTGATTGCTTTTTCCTTTACGATCCTGCTGACCATTTTTCTGATCCATGGATTGTTCAACCAGAAAAACGTCAATGTGCTGTTTCAGGTCGTCGGATTGAAATTTTACCGGGAAGGCATATTTTATGCTCTTCATATTGGTCTGAATATCCTAAATATGCTGTTGTCTTTTGCAGTATTTGTGCTTTCCACAAAGCCCTCCGAATTTGTTGATGAGCTGGAAAAACGGGGATTTTCCCCACGGTTCGGCTACATTGTGACCTCAGTATTCCAGATTATCCCACAGATGATGGGAACGATGAATACTATTATGGATGCCCAGCGCAGCCGCGGACTGGAGACAGAAGGAAATTTGAGAACCCGCGGGAAGGCATTTCTGCCCCTGATCTCCCCTGTGGTCATGAGTTCCCTGATCAATACCAGAGAGCGTGCCATTGCCCTGGAGGTGCGTGGTTTTGGCGCAGGAAAGAAAAAAACCTGGCTGACAGAGCGGACACGCCATAAAGGAGACCGTGAGATCACTATCTTTTTAGGTGTCTGCATTTTGGCGGCTGTGGTATGGAGGATTGTAGGATGTCTGTGATAACCGTTGAAAATTTGCGATACCGTTATCCCCACACGAAGGAACTGGCGTTGGATGGACTGGACTTTTCGGTAGAAAAGGGAGAGTTTATTGGCATCATCGGGGAAAACGGAGCTGGAAAGAGTACGTTAAGTCAGGCCATTATGGGGCTGGTGCCGCAGTTTTATAAAGGAGCTTACGGCGGAATGGTCACGGTAGATGGCATTGAGGCAGGCAGGACTCCGGTGGCACAGCTCTGCGGTCATGTGGGACTGGTGTTCCAGAATCCCTTTAACCAGCTTTCCGGCGCAAAGGATAACGTATACGAGGAAGTGGCATTTGGCATGCAGAATCTGGGTGTGCCGGCAGAAGAAATGAAAAAACGGGTAGAGGAAGCCTTAAAGCTTCTGGATATCTGGCAGTACCGGGATCGCAATCCATTTGATCTGTCAGGCGGCCAGATGCAGCGCGTGGCTATTGCCAGTGTGCTGGTTATGCGGCCAGATGTGATGATCCTGGATGAGCCTACTTCTCAGCTGGATCCAGAGGGAAGTGACGAGGTATTTAGGGCAGTGGAAACCCTGACCGGCTCTGGTATCACCATTCTGATGATCGAGCAGAAGATTGAGAAGCTGGCGGCCTACTGTGATCGCATTCTGCTTCTGCACAAAGGAAAGCAGATTGCATTCGATACGCCGCAGAAGGTATTTTCTATGCCGGATTTAAACGATTATGGAATCCAGGCGCCGGCATTTACCCGCATTTGTAAAGCAGAACAGGTGACATTGGTAGATGGAACGTATCCGGTGACAGTAAAAGAGGCGGCTGAAGTGCTGAGAGAGAAGCGGCTAGGTGCACATGAGCATGCGAATGCGGAAGCAGGTGTGCAAAAAGCAGTGGGAGCGAGTGCGGCAGACACCGGACAGGTACAGGCAAAGAATGCTGAAACAGGCGCAAGGTCCGGGCAGTCTGGGACTTGCAGGAAGGCTGAAAACGCTGCTTCTGTGGATGAGCAGTTCCGGATTGAAAAACTGGATTTCTCTTATCTGGCAGATATTCCGGTTTTAGAGGATCTGAACATGAAGCTGGATCAGCGTCCTACCGCCATCATCGGCCAGAATGGAGCAGGAAAGACCACGCTGGTCAAACTTTTAAAGGGTTTGTTAAAACCGGTTTCAGGTTCCATTTATTTCCACGGTGAGGACATTTCAGGCAAGACAGTGGCTATGCTGGCAGGAAGTGTAGGTTATGTATTCCAGAATCCGGATGACCAGATCTTCAAGTACAATGTTATGGATGAGGTCCTGTTCGGCCCGTTAAATATCGGCATGGATCCGGAACAGGCGAAGAAAGAGGCAGCCTGGGCGTTGGAACTGACAGGACTGTCTGGCAAGGAGAAAGAAAATCCCTATGATCTGGAACTTTATGAGCGGAAGATGACAGCCATTGCCTCAGTACTTGCTATGGACACCGATGTACTGATCCTGGATGAGCCGACAATTGCCCAGGACTGGAAAGGGCGGCAGATCATTGGCAGCATTATCCGCAGCCTTTCTGGGCGGGGCAAGCTGGTCATAGCTATTCTTCACGATATGGACTTTGTGGCAGAGAATTTTGAACGGGTTATCATCATGGCCCATGGTCAGGTGCTGGCAGATGGAACTGCAAAAGAAGTATTTGCCCAGGAAGAAGTGCTGAAGAAGGCACGCCTGCAGAAGCCATATGTGATGCAGCTTAGCGAGGCACTTGGATATGAGAAGAGCTATCTGACGGTGGAGGAACTTCTGAAAGATCGGATGTCTTTGTGTGCTGCAATTAAGCTTTGAAAAAAATTCCATTACAAAAACTCCTGCCTAAAGCAGGGGTTTTTGTATTTGGACATAGAAAAACAGCGAATAAACAAAATGTTACCCACTGCAAAAGGAATCCTTAATTAAAAAGACAGGCCAATAAAGGACCTGTCTTTTTTGACCGTAAATCTGCAGCCCGCTTTCAGGCGGTGCTGCTTCAATGTGTAAATAGAACTTATTGATACTCGAAAACATTGATCCAGCTCTCTAACAGATCTTTCTCTTCCGGACGCTTATAAGCCAGCTGTGCGGCTGCTACGATTGGAAGCCAGCCCTGTACATAGCGTTTTTCTGTACCTGTCTTTTCACAGAACAGATCCATGTACAGTTCTGCTTTCTTTTTGTCCTTTAAGCTGAGCAGAAGATAGGTTCTGGCCACGTCGGCACTTGCATTACCCTGGGAAGCATGTACCCAGTCAATGACATAGAGCTTTCCGTCATCACCAACAATGATGTTGGATGGATTGAAATCGCCGTGGCAGAGTTTGGTGTGTTTTGGCATTCCGTCCAGTCTGGTCAAAAGCTCATAGCGTGTGCTTTCATCCAGCTGTTCCACGGATTTTAAGGAACGGATGGTCTTTTCTTTCAGTTTGTTGAGCAGTGGGCAAGCCTGGCTGTGGATCAACAGCTGCAGATCTACCATCTGGGACATGTACTCGTCCAGCTTGTCCGGATTTTCATCCATCAGCTGTTCTAAGGTCTTACCTGGTACATATTCCTTGATAATAGACCATTTTCCATCAGTTACCGTTACCCCCAAAATCTTTGGAACATTGAGCGCTTCAATGGTCTCCACTCTTGCATTACATAATGCTTCGTTTAAAACCTCAGCTTTCGGAAATCCTTCGCAGAATTCCTTAATGGCAGTATCTCCGTCACGGTAGACGGTCTTTTTTGCACTACTGAAAATCATTTCTTTTGCCATAATCATACTCTCCTTCCACACATTATATACGGTACTGCTGCGGTGTGAACTGCCGCATCGATTATTATTTTACTACAGGTGTGGTTAAAAGTACAGCAGAAATTGATAAAAAATTAACGAAATTTATTTTTTATCAGGAACTGGAAAAGTGGGTGGACGCGCCGGGGGGCGCGTCTCAGGTACACAAACTGTGAAAACCGGATCCGGATAAAATCTGGATCAAGGTTTATGGCGATCAGAAACGGAAAATCGCCGTTCCATATCCTCCTAACGGATAAGAAATAGAATATGGCTGTCCGTCACATTCACTCTTTACGGATGTATAAGTAGGGCACTGGCTGGGCTTATAAGCACCGTGAACATTATCCAGAAGGAGTGACAGCTTGCACCGTTTCGGTACACCTACACGGTAATCCGGGCGATCCACTGGTGTGAAGTTTACTACAAACAGCAGGTTTTTCTTTCCTGTCTCATCCTTGCGGATAAAGCTGAAAATGCTGCGGTCCCCGTCATTTGCATTGATCCACTGGAAGCCGTTCCAGTCGTTGTCAAGCTGGTACAGACAAGGATATTTCTTATAAATATGAAGAAGATCACGGACATATTCCTGAAGCTTTTTATGGCTTTCTTCTTCAGCTAAATACCAGTCAAGGCTGACTTTTTCATCCCATTCATGCCACTGGCCGAAGTCCTGTCCCATAAATAAAAGCTTCTTTCCGGGATGACCTAACATAAAGGTATAACCGGCCTTTAAGTTGGAGAACTTGTCCTCTCCAAGCCCAGGCATCTTATTGATCATGGAACACTTCAGATGTACTACTTCATCATGGGAGAGTACTAAAATATAATTTTCACTGGTAAAATAGGTCAGGCTGAAGGTCATGCGGTTGTGGTTGTATTTGCGGAAATACGGGTCCAATTTCATGTATTCCAGGAAATCATGCATCCAGCCCATGTTCCATTTAAAGGTAAAGCCAAGTCCGTCATTTTCCGGGTGGTCGGTGACTTTCGGCCATGCAGTAGACTCTTCTGCGATCATGGCAACACCGTGGTTGCGGCCCTGGACAACGGTATTTAAGTGTTTGAAGAATTCAATGGCTTCCAAGTTCTGGTTTCCGCCGTTTTTATTTGGCACCCACTGGCCCGGTTCCCGGCCGTAGTCCAGATACAGCATAGAAGCAACAGCGTCTACACGCAGGCCGTCTACATGGTATTCTTCTACCCAGTAGAGAGCGTTGCTGATAAGGAAGTCTTTTACTTCATTTTTGCCGTAATCAAAGACTTTTGTGCCCCAGTCCGGGTGCTCGCCTTTGCGTGGATCCTCGTATTCAAAAAGAGGATGTCCGTCAAAATCAGCCAGTCCATGGGCATCTTTCGGGAAATGGGCCGGAACCCAGTCAAGGATAACGCCGATGCCATTTTTATGTAAATAATTTACAAAATACATGAAGTCTTTTGGACTTCCGTAACGGGATGTAGGGGCAAAATAACCGGTCACCTGATATCCCCAGGAGCCGTCATATGGATGCTCCGCAATACCCATAAGTTCTACATGGGTATAGCCCATTTCTTTTACATAGGCAGCCAGCTCATGAGCCGCTTCCACATAGGTATAATATCCGTCTTTTTCTTCCCGGTCTTTCTTCTTCCAGGAACCTAAGTGGACTTCATAAATGCTGATGGGCTGTTTGGTCATATCTGCCTGGGAACGCTTTGAGATCCAGTCACTGTCATTCCAGGAAAATCCGCTGATATCTGCGGTAACGGAAGCAGTACCCGGACGGTATTCTGCGCTGAAGGCAAATGGATCAGCTTTGTAAAGGATCTTTCCTGTATCGGTGGTAATGGCGAATTTATAAAGCTCTCCTACCTGCATACCTGCATTAAAATACTCCCAGATACCGGATTGTCCTACTTTGGTCATAGGATTGGCTTCCGGGTTCCAGCCGTTGAAATCGCCTACCAGGTGGACTGCCTGTGCATGTGGTGCCCATACGCCAAAATAAATGCCCTTTTTGCCTTTATAGGTCATAGGATGAGCGCCCAGCTTTTTATAGATCTCGTAGTGAGTACCTGCGCCGAATAAATAGCAGTCCAGGTCGGAGATCAGGCCGGTGTTGGCGGAAGCTTTTTTAGAAGGTGTGCTTTTTGCTGCAGTTTTTGTTCCAGCGCTTCTTCTGGTGGTTTTATGAGCTGCGGTAGTTGTATTTTTCTTTGTCTGGCCTGCCTGCTTTCTCATTGTCATATTAATTTTCCCCCTTAATTTTAAGGACAGCACCCCAGTTGCCCTTTAATTTAATTTCCAGTCTGCCGTTTTGTACAGGCAGAACGTTATTTTCACAGGTTTCATTATCGCTGTTTAAAAGATCCACTGCTGTCTGTGCCTGGATCGGAACCGGGATGTTTAATGTGGCTTCATTGTCATCATTATTTAAAGCAGTGATGATCAGGCTGTTATTTCCCCATCTTGCGTAGGCATACTGCCTGTTGGTAAGAAGCAGTTCCTGGTATTTTCCTGTGTGCAGTTCTTCATTTTCTTCATGGATCTTTCCAAGTCTGGAAATGAAATCGGTAAGCTCGCAGTTTAATTCCGGTATTTTTTCAGCCGGAATGCAGGGACGCAGGTCATCATCACAGGTAGAAGTACGTTTTCCTTCGGTGCCCCATTCACCGCCGTAGTAAATAGACGGAATTCCCGGAAGAGTCATTAAACAGGTGTATACAGGATACAGATGCTCTTTTACCTTTAATTTGCTGGCAATGCGGTCTTCGTCGTGGTTGTCAAGGAAGGTATAAAGCTGTCTTCCAATGGCTTCCAGACGGCGGACATTATGTGCGATCTCAAAGAAGTTGTGGTCATTAAAGCCGGAGTAAATGCTCTTGTGCAGCTCGTAGTTCGTAACAGAATGGAGCATTTCCGGGTTCACCCAGCGGCTGTAATCACCGTGGATGACTTCACCCATAAGCCAGAAATCCGGTTTCATGGAAGCGGTCTTTGCACGCATTTCCTTCATGAAATTAAAGTCCAGGATATTGGCGCAGTCTAAGCGGATGCCGTCAATGTCAAATTCGTCCACCCAGAAACGGATCACATCAAAAAGATAATCTTTTACCTGCTGGTTATAAAGATTTAAACAAGGCAGTTCAAAATGTCCCTGCCATGCTTCATAGCCAAATGGATCCCCTAAAGGACTCTGCCAGCCGAAATTTACCCCTTTGTACCAGTCTTTGTAAGGGGAGTCCCATTTCTTTTCCTGGATATCTTTAAAAGCGAAAAACTCACGGCCTGTGTGGTTGAAAACACCGTCAACTACCACTTTAATGCCATTTTCATGGCAAAGCTTTGTAAATTCGCGGAAATCATCGTTAGTTCCAAGCCTACGGTCAACCAGTTTGTAATCTCTGGTGTCATATCCATGACTGGATGATTCAAAAAGAGGACCTATGTAGATGGCATTGCAGCCTAAAGAACGGATATGTGGGATCCACTGATCCAGTTCTTTAAACCGGTCTGTCACCTCTGTCTGCACGTTTATCTTTGGAGCTCCGGTTATCCCCAAAGGATACATATGATAAAAGATAGCTTGTTCATACCAGGTACTCATGTTGTCAGTCCTCCATGTTTTTGAATTTTCTCAGTAAAAACTGATAGCGCAGCTGCGCGGCATTCCATTCGTAAATATAGCAGTCGATCAGCGACGGCTCTGTGGCCTGCTCAAAATGGTTCTGGGCTGTTTCAAGGGCCCAGAGGGTGCGCTCAATATCATCCCACAGTTTCCGTCTTGTAAAAACCAGATCCTGGTTTACAGGTGCTGCGGCTGCAGCTTCGCGAATGGCTTTTAAAAATCCCGGCATAAATCTTCATCTCCCAACTTCTGACTGGTTTACTTTGGCATCAATTAGTATATCTGGGAAAAAAAGAATTATGCATGGATTACATGAACTCCTCCAGTCTGTATCCCAGCTCCATAAGAGACCGGGTGGAGTCACGTAAGGTGAGATAGTAGTAATTGGCTGTCCCGTCCTGACGTACACCTACCAGACCCGCATCTTTTAAAATTTTCAGATGATGGGATATGGCAGGTCGGGAAAGGCTGGTGCGGCGTGTGATCTCGTTTACATTCATGGCATGACCTTCAAAGTCGATGGTTCCCTGTGGGTCCTCTGATCTCACGGCTGCTTCTGTAAGAAGTTCCACGATGGAAAGCCGGACCTTATCTCCCAAGGCAATAAAAAGGGGCATGCAGCAATGAAATTGCTTCTGCAGATCCTGTACCGTTGTCATAACCGTCCCCTCCTTTGGTTTAAATTTTTAAACTAATAGTATTTTACCATTACAGGGCATCGGGGTCAATAGAAAAATACCTCTTGACAGGAGGGGGAAAGTACGGCATAATAAGGTCACATTCTTTGAAAAATCTATTTTTCATTTTTAATTCTGTAATTTTTAGTGCGATTTTTCAGCACAGGATCCAGTTGTGAGTTTAATCAGATACAGGGATAAGTGGGTCATTTTGTGAGTTTATGTTTTGGTTTGGGAGGTGAGAAATTCGGTTTATGGGAGTTTAAGTTATTTAAGTCAGAGTGTATTCTGGGGGACATTGCTTTTGGCAGCATGGTCTGACTGGAAATATTACAGGATCCCTAACAGGCTTATTATTTTTGGGATAGTGTCCGGGATCATGTCACTGGTTTTTCAGGCTGCGGATTTGGAAGCAGGGAGTAAGATCCCATGGCTGCTGCTGGCACTATCCGGCTTTCTGGTCCGGGGAGTGGCTGTGCTGGTTTTGGGGATATTTTTACACAGCCTGGGCATGATAGGAGCCGCAGATCTGAAGCTTGTGGCGCTTCTTGCAGCCTGGCTGGGCTTTTCGGAAACAATAAAAATTTTATGTGTAGGATTTATCTTAGGGGCTGTCTGGTCCCTTCAAAAAATGTTGCGATACGGCAGCGCTTTTCAACGATTTCTTTATTTGTCAGCCTATATCAGGCAGATACTCAGCAATAAAAAAATAGAAAAATATTATGATCCGGTCCGGGATGGAACAGAATGTGTGATCCCTTTGGGAACCTGCTTTTGTATGGCAACTGTTCTGGTCTTTCTGGAAAAATGGATCTTTTAGGAGGAGAAGACATGATAAAAGTAATGGTCGTATATGACGAAGATCCTTTGTATGCAGGGCGTTTGGCCGAATATGTAAACCAGAAGGAGACATTTCCCTTTCAGGCAATGGCATTTTCAGACCTGGAAAAACTGAAAGCCTATGGCAGGGACCATGAGATTGCCATTCTTTTAGTGGGAGAAAGAGTAAGAGAGGAAGCAAAGGAGATAAAAGCCGGATTAAAAATGCTTCTCTGTGACGGGGAGTTTGTGTCACAGGAGGAAGCCTCGGTTTATAAGTTCCAGTCCGGTGACTGTATCTTACAGGAAGTGATGGCCTGTTACTGTACCGTTCCCCCGGAGCCGGGACTGGCACTTATAGGAAAAAGGGCACTGATCATGGGAGTTTATTCACCCATAGGACGCTGCGGAAAAACATCTTTTTCTTTAACACTGGCCCATATGCTTGGAAAGAGCCAGGGCGTTCTTTTTATCAGCTTAGAAGAATATTCCGGTTTTTCAAAGCTGGTCTGCGGTGGATATGAACAGGATCTTTCCGATGTGTTTTATCTGTACAGGCAGGGAGATTTTAACTGGCTGAAATTAAAATCCCTGATCCTGTCCCATGGAAATGTAGATTATATCCCACCTGCCGCTTATGGGGAAGATTTAGACCAGGCCCAGCCGGAAGAGATCGCAGGTCTTTTAAAACAGATCGGGACAGAAAGCGGTTATGAACGGATCGTTGTGGATATGGGACACATGGGAAAAGGGGCTTTGGAGCTGTTTGCAGCCTGTGATGTTGTGTACATGCCGGTGTTAGATGATCCTGTATCCACTGCGAAGTTAGAGGATTTTGAAACCTATCTGAAAGAAGCAGGCCATAAAGGCATGGAAGAAAAGATACAGAAACTGCATCTACCGGAAATAAAAACAGGGATCCGGCGGGGCGGCTATATGGAGCAGCTTCTCTGGAGCGAAATGGGCGATTATGTGCGAAAACTTTTAGAAGGGGGATATTAAAAATTGGAAGGGGAACAGGGCAGTTTAAACGGAAGGCGGGAAGTGATCCGGGGAGAGTTAAGAAGAAATGTCATGGGGCAGTTAAAAGATCAGATCTATTTAGAGGATGAACAGCTTTATGAACAGATCGATACAGCGATCCGGCAAAAGGGGAAAGAAACTTATCTGCCTTTAAAGGAACGGCTGTGGCTGCGAAACAGTCTGTATGACAGTTTCCGTCGGCTGGATATCCTCCAGGAACTTTTAGATGATAAAGATGTAACCGAGATCATGATCAACGGGGCGGGAAAGATCTTTATAGAGAAAAAGGGAAACATGGTCTTATGGAACCGCCGGTTTGAAAAAACAGAGCAGTTAGAGGACATTATCCAGCAGATCGTAGGAAAGGTAAACCGGATCGTCAATGTATCTTCTCCCATTGCAGATGCCAGGCTGGAGGACGGATCCAGAGTCCACATTGTACTGCCGCCTGTTGCACTTGACGGTCCGGTGGTGACCATCCGTAAATTCCCGGATCCCATTACCATTGAGAAGCTGATCCGTTTCCAGGCACTGACAGAGGAAGCAGCCCAGTTTTTAGAGCAGCTGGTAAAAGCGAAATATAACCTGTTTGTCTGTGGCGGTACAAACTCCGGGAAAACAACTTTTTTAAATGCTCTTTCCTCTTTTATACCGGAAACAGAGCGTGTGATCACCATTGAAGACTCTGCAGAGCTGCAGATCACCCATGTTCCCAATCTGGTGCGGTTAGAGACCCGCAATGCCAATACAGAAGGAGAAGGTGAGATCACCATCAGTCAGCTGATCAAAGCCTCTTTGCGTATGAACCCCTCCAGGATCATTGTAGGGGAAGTAAGAGGGGCAGAGGCCTTAGATATGCTTCAGGCTATGAATACAGGCCATCCCGGTTCTTTATCTACCGGTCACGGCAACAGTCCCCAGGATATGCTTTCAAGGTTGGAAGTAATGGTGCTTATGGGAGCAGAGCTGCCTTTAGATGCGATCCGCAGCCAGATCGCGTCGGCCCTTGATATTATGGTTCATTTGGGAAGATTAAAAGACGGGAGCAGAAAAGTATTATCAATTGTAGAAATAGGGGGATATAAAAATGGAAAAGTGGAACAGAAGCCACTTTTTGTCTATGACAGAGAGGAAAAAAGACTTAAGAAAACAGGGGAACTTAAGGCGAGGGAAAAACTTGCTGATGCAGGAGATTAACAGAAAAAGGTGGAGCAGGTCTTCTGGCAGGGAAAAGCAGAAAGAGGATTTAAACGGCAGGGCAAGACCGCCGGATTACAGGGAATATCAGTTATCCCAAAAAGAATGGATGCAATATCTGATCATGGGAGCCGGGGCAGCAGGACTTTGTGCTTATACATTTTATCGCAGTGTACTTGCATTTTTATTTCTTCTTCCAGTGGCTTTTCTGTATCCGGTCTATAAGAAAAAGGATCTGAAAAAAGAACGGATCCGCAGGCTGACACTGCAGTTTAAAGAGGGGATCATGGTTTTGGCATCTTTCTTAAGCGTCGGTTATTCTCTGGAAAACAGTCTTTCGTTAAGTGTAAAAGAATTGGAAGGCCTTTATGGAAAAACAGGGATGATCACAGAAGAGTTTTCCTATATGGAAGCAGGGGTAAGGATGAACCGTCCGGTGGAACTGCTTTTAGCTGATATGGGAAGGCGCAGCGGTATTCAGGATGTGGATCAGTTTGCCCGGGTATTTGCAGCGGCAAAACGAAGCGGAGGGGAACTGACGGATATTATAAGCCAGACGGCCGGGATCATCCGTGACAAGATACAGGTACAGGAGGAGATCCATACACTGACAGCTGCCAGGGTATTTGAACAAAAGATCATGAACGGAATTCCTTTTGGGATCATATTGTATATCGATTTTACATCACCGGGCTTTTTTCATGTTATGTATGAAACCTGGCTGGGTCGTATTTTTATGACA
>ERZ826051.2544-NODE-2544-length-13904-cov-3.122464_pt1 | contig 13904 bp, 19 predicted proteins | sample MGYA00519928_ERZ826051 | MGnify/ENA primary metagenome ERZ826051 (study PRJEB31778, sample SAMEA3449219) | human gut metagenome | biome: human gut; feature: human-associated habitat; material: faeces | place: United Kingdom | collected 2010/2012 ...
AGCTGTAACAGCTTTTCTTTATGTCATTAGTGCAAGTTGTTGTCTAGAAGTCTTAATGCTCTTAAAACCAGTATTTAAGGCTATAATCAAATTTAATAAAAAAGGACGTGTTTTTTATGAATCTATGTATTTATCGTGGCCGTTTAGTTCGTGATCCGCAGGTAAAATATACTACTAGCGGCAAAGTTGTATGCTTATTTTCCATGGCAGTGTCAAGGGAGTTTAAAAACAAAGAAACAGGAAATTATGATGCCGATTTCATACCTGTTGTGATTTGGGGTAAACGAGGCGAATATTTTGGAAAAACTTTAACAAAAGGTATGCCGATATTAGTTCATGGCCGTACACAAACCAGAACATATCAGGATAACGAAGCCAGGACGATTTATGTCAGTGAATGTATTGCAAGTAAAATAGAATTACTTGGAAAATCAAAACCAAATTCGAATGATAATCATACATTCTTTACCGAAGACCCCGAAGATCCATTTAATGACGATAACTACCCACCTCTGGATCTACGCTATGAAAATGAGGAAATACCATTCTGATAAAACAAAACCAGCTGTCTTAATTGGCAGCTGGTTTTCCTTCTAATAACGCAAATCAATTTTTTAAAATTGAATTTCAATATTTTCAATATCATTATTACATCTAAAAAAATTCTACTCCCTTTCTACTGCCGTAAATTTAACCTATCAAGGTACCTTCTAAATGTCTTGGCATTAATGCCTGTCATTTCTTCGACCCGCTTTATACTAATACCATTTTTATATAAATCTATAGCGTGCTGCAGCCGCGGATCATTTTCACTAAAAAGACGTTTACGTCCGGTGTATTTGCCGGCACTCTTGGCAATTTCTATTCCCTGCTGCTGACGTTCCCTTATTTTTTTCCATTCACTCTCAGCCTGGTACTTATAAAGCTCTATAATCAGATTATTGATAAGGCGTCTTAAATTAGTATCTTCAATTCCCTTCAATGACGGAAGATTTAATACTTCGATAGTGGCACCTTTATTTTGTATTTTATACATGATATCAGTAAGATCTTTATTATTCCTTCCCAGGCGATCCAATTCAGCCACAACTACAATATCATTTTCTCTGATATACTCTAACATTTTTTGTAGTTCCGGACGTTTATGAGTAGTGCCGGATATCTTATCACAAAAAATTTTATCACAATCCTTCAGCAGCTCCAGCTGACGATCTAATTTTTGATCCGTGGTACTTACTCTGGCATAACCAATTTTTGACATGAAAACCACCTCTAATTTTGTCCAACCCTATTGTCCCTAATATTATACAGCGAAATAGAGATAAAAAAAACAGCCAATAGGGTGTACCCTATTGGCTGGTTTGGTTAAGTTTCTTCCCACTTTAGACCACAATCACAAGATAAGGCTTGTTTCCCACAAATAGGACATTGTTCTAAATCACAATGATATAAATGATACTCTCCTTGTTTAGCCGAACAGCCATCACAATAATTGAATTTATAAATATTAGGTCCATTATCACTGTAAGAAATATTATCTTCTGCACCAAATTTTATTCTTTGAACAACAACCCCTCTTTTATCAATGAAATTAGGATGGTTTTGGGCATCTGTTATTTCGTCCTTAAATTCCTGTAAACTCATTTTAGGAATTTCTATTCCCCTATAGATTGTAAATCCATACGCAAACCAAAAAAGGTCTTCTATAACAGCACGTTTAATTCCTTCAACATAAAGCGTCATTTTCAGACTTTCCTCAAACATCTTTTTGTACAATACAAATAGTTCAGCATATTTAGGTTTAATTTCTTCTGATGAGGTATCCACAACAAAATGAACAAACTTATTTCTTAATTTAGCACAATTATTTAAATACGAGATATCTTCATCTGATAATTCGATTGATGAAAATTTCTTCATTCTAACTGTACATTGTGAAAATGTAATAGTTTTTTCTTCATTGCAAGGCTTATCAATATTAACTTCCAATAGTGGCCAAGCTATTTCTGACAGTATATGCTTCATTAACAATTCTGTTGCTTGCACAAGATTGACAAATGCCATTTTCCACTTTTTCTTATTATTAACTACACAGTGTTCTTCTAGATGACAATATCTTTCATCAGCAACTAAATATTGTTGTAAAGATTCCTGTAAAAAATCCAGTGAATTTTCCATTAGATTCAAGCTAAATTTCAAAATTTCCCTACTTTCTATTACCGCTCTAAGTCATAATTATTTTTGCGCCTGGATATATCCATTTTCTTTTTTTCAATAGTCTGCTCCAGAAGTCTTGCACGATTACCTACAGCTCTACTTATTTTTTCAACTCTTTCTTTATCCAAATAGGGGCTTGTAGACAGTACATCATAAACAATTTTTGAACACAACTTTAATTTAGTATCATCAATATGTTCGAACGAATTTACCAATTTGATTTGTTCTTGCTGGGAAGATTTGAAGGGTACTACTTTTTGTGAATCACCAATTTCAGAATTTAACGCTTCAGACCAAAGGCTTGTTCCATTATCAAAAATTGGTGCCGGTCCTACAAATTCTAATGTATTCACATCTCTTATAAATCCAAAATTTCCATAATGGCGATCTGTATTTTCAATGATATAGTCAACTATCAAAATATTGTCTATAAATTCTTTAGCTCCAGGTATTTTTAATTTATCACAGCATTTCAAAAAATGTGCGTATTCTGATTCATGATTTAACTTCGGTGTAGAATTTCTTATTTGCACTGCTGGTACATATTCAGTATCAGGTGTGATAAAGTTTTTACAATAACACAATGGTCGGTTATCTTCCAGCTTTATTTCATACTTTACGTGCGGTATATTTAAAATTTCCAATATCTTCGATGCAGCAACTTCATTATAAGGCTGTTGCAGTAAAGGAACAGATCCTGCTTTAAATAAATATCTTTCTCCATCAATGATTACCCATTTCTTTTTTAGCCAGCCATTACTAGACGCATCAGGCGATCTTAAATCCAACTGTTTTTTTGATTGGCTACGTTCAAAAAAAGCATTACCCAAATCACCAGAAAATTCATTAGTAAAGAAATTAACATCTTTCCATTCAATAGTATTTCCTACAGGTTTTAACCAATATTGATCAGACAAACTTAGTCCTAAGCTCTTTGCTGATAAAGCCTGCGGCGTTTCCACATCATATGTATGCAAAATATAATTAAGACCATCCCGGCTTGCCGGTATGGATCTGTTATGCCACCATTTATTTAATTGTGCTTTTATATCCTTATCATTATCGATACCAACGGGCAAATATTTTACGTCTTTGACTTCTATAACTTCATCTATTAATCCGTTTTCGTTGATTTTTACATCTACTAACTCTTTATTTTTATTCATTAAAGTGTACTTATTCAAAATACTCACCACCTTCTGCGCTATTACTATATTATATCATAAAACCCTTGCGGAAAATATTTCCCAAGGGTTTTGCTTTTTATAAAAGAAACAGTTCACTCTCAGTTCTGCACCTTTATTTTTTGTAAACGTGCTATTCTATTTCTAGTCATTTACGAACAACCTACAATTGTTATCAAAATATATTTCATAACTCAGATACATCTTTAACTTCGATTACTTCACTAAGTTCAGTAAAATCACCTTGAGGATTAACAATACTCCTCTTTAGATAGTCCGTCCCACCATCAACAGAACAAAAACCACAGCTACAAGTTACATAATCATGTCTATGTTCTGATACAATGATATCTCCACATAAATTACATCTAATAGAATTTTTAATTATCTTTTTCACGTTATATCCCCTTAAAATATGATTTTATAAATCAAAATTACACGACTTCCATTTTCCAATGGTGGTAGTTAAAGTAAAAGTAATACCATCATCTTCGATACCAAAGATATACTCCTACTATAATCAATAATATTGTTATGATATTCTGATAAAGCCACGTCAACACGACACCTACTAATAAAACTATCATTACCAAAATAGCGATACAAGATGTTACTCCATTTAATTCCTGATTCGACTTATCAAATTGTTTTTGTTCTTCCGATGGACTCATTATAATATTTGATCCTTTCAAATCAACCTTTATATTATAGCAACCTCAGCTCTGCACCTTTATTTTTTGTAAGCGTTCTATTCTATTTTCGACCAGCGGATGCGTGGAAAACAGTTGTGTAAAAATATTACCTTGTTCTACGTAAGGCGCAATATATTCCAGAAAACGTATCATTGAATCGCCATATCTAAGATTGCTGGCAAATTCATCTGCTCTGTATTCAGTTCTTCTGCAATTCATCAGATACACAAAATCGAAAATTTTATTACCTATCCAATTTATGGCTATAAGCGGCAAACATGCTAACTGCACAGCCCACATAAACAGCGCACTCATTAATCCAAGAATGGGAATAAACCTTAAAATCATAACCACTACTCTTGCAATTTGCATAAATATATAATTTGCCCAATAACAAATTTGAATAGGATAACTTCCGGCAATAATAGCAATCGAAACCATACTGTCCCCGTAATGCAGATGACCTAATTCATGAGCTAATACTGTTTGCAGCATTTCAGGTTCTGCACGCAAAAGCCCTGCTGTAACAACAATAGTTTTATGACCTAATGCCATTGCATTTACAACTTCAGAATTATTAATAAATAAATTAAAATCTTTGGCAGTCAAATTTTGATTAGTGTTTTTATTATAAGCGATCAACACTTCTTCAAGATTACTGCTTATATATTCAAGATCAGTACCTTTTGCTTTTCTTGCCTTCAAAAAAACAGTAGATATAAAACTGCCAATAGGACTATATCCAATAGTAGTAAATGTAAACACTACATAGAACGCACACAAATAGTAAAAATCCGGATGAAATTGGCGTGCAAATATGCTTGTACTATTCCCTAGCTTTAAAAATAACATTATAATGCTATGTGCAAACTGAAAAAATATCCCAACTAAAAAAGTATGAAAGATCATATTAATCAATATAAGAAACATAAGAAATTCCTCTCAAATTCTAGAAATTAAAGAATTATCTCCCTCAGATCCTGATGCTCAATCCAATAAACTGCTTTTACTTCTTCCTTAAACGCCTTCGTTCCTTTGAACATTGCCATAAGATGTCTTTTCTTCTGATCTTCAGTAAGCATAAATTTTTTACGGCCATATTCAGCACGGAATTCTCTAAATTGTTCATGTACTTTTTCTCTAATGTCGTAAGCCCAGTTAACTTGTTTGGGAGTCCCCTTCAATTTAGGCAGACCATCTGCAGATACTTTTGCGTCTGCAGCAGCACATTTTGGGCAGAGATTGTTTTTCACCATATCAACTATGAACTGATCAGCATTATCATTGACACTGACCTCATGCTGACAAACACACATCACTATCATTTTAGTACTCCAATTCCCTATAGTTATCATTTAACTCGCCGGTTAAATTCATGTTCTGCAGATCATCCGGCTCAACAATAAGATCACCATTGTGATGATTAACCCGAACTCCTTCTGGAATATCTATTCCATCTAAAACAGCAGCAGCAGCTCGTTTAGCTGTAATGTCTGATACTTCATTGTGAATAATTAACATAATATTATACCCCAAATACCTAACCAAATTGAAATTATAATGCTTAATGGATCTGCCACAAAATCATTCTTCCAAATACATAATAACTATATTTAAATTATACCACAAAAACCCTTGAAAAGCACGTTTTTTCAAGGGTTTTCGCCATTTTCAGCATAACACAAAGCAGTTATTTTTCAGCAAAAATAACTGTAACTATCAATTAAGTTCTTCTATTTAAATTTTGCTATTTTTGTTCTTTTACAACGGATTATTCTTTTGGACCAGCTGGCTGCAGCCAGAATAACTGGATATTTTGTTTACACTTTTTGTAATTCTCAAAACTTTTGAAGGATGCAAAATTCTTTTGCTTGATCCGTGACATAGAAGCAGACAATTTCCTTGCGTCTGCTTTGATTTTTTAGGTTTTAAACGCTGTCGTTGTTGCATTTTAGCGGCCGCGTCCTGTCGGTGCAAGGGTAATACAAAGCTTGCCAATGGCTGCGCCCTTGCACTCGGTCCGCTTTCCCGCTTTTTAATGCCCAACGACAGCGGGAAGCCCCCGGAGGGCTTAGGGCTGGTCGTGAAATTGGTGAAGTGTCGCTAAAAATAAGGGGGTAGTGTATGGGTTAAGCGATTACGGTGATTAGTATTTTTGATTTTAAAATTTACTTTGAATGGAGTGTATGAATTATGAATAATATCGAAGTGACTGGCAGATTAACTAAAGACCCGAAAATCAAATATACCGCAACAGGCGTAGCCGTTGCTAAATTTAGATTAGCAGAAAACCTTTACAATAAAAAAGAAGGCAAGCCGAAACGGAGGTGGGCCACGACACCCAACAAAAAATGTGCCTAATCGGGCATTATCCCGAATGGCGCATGTAAGCTGTGTGTTACACTTTGATGTGATATATGTTGCATGTTGAAGCGCGAGAATATAAGTTGATAAAGTTACGCTTTTTTTGACAAGCTAACCTTTTCCAAAAGATTAAGCAGGTTGTCGGCTAGGCTCCCCTCCCATAATAAACTCCAAATATACCGCGAATTAATTTCAGGTATGGCAGGTAGTCGCGGGCAGTACCACAGATACTAAGTAAAAGATAATTACCTTTGTTAATTTCTAACACCGATTCCTGAACAGATTTTACAATTCGGAGCAGAATGTTATATTTAAGCCATTCCCTTTAACAGTCTGAAAATTGTTCAGCTGGGCAGCCTACGGTCAATATCCAATTTTCCATATAGTTTTCCTTTCTGCTTCACAACAAAAATGCCGCCGTTGTAAAAATAACGGCAGCATTTCTGTATTAGCTCAATTCTTTTGCCAGCTCTAAAACCTTGCGTTCAATCGTCTGGATTGTCTGAATAAACTCTTGGTCGTCCTTGCCGGTGGGGTCGTCAAGTCCCCAATCTTCCCGACGCTTGCAGGGCAAAAACGGACACTGAACATTGCAGCCCATTGTCACCACAATATCGACGGGAGGAATATCAGACAGGAGCTTGCTAAATTGCGCTTGTTCCATGTCGATACCGTAAAGCTGCTTTACCAGCCGTACCGCGTCCTGATTGATTTGAGGTTTTGTTTCTGTACCGGCTGAATAACACTCCATTACGCCGCCCGCAAGGTGACGGCCTAACGCCTCGGCAATCTGGCTCCGGCATGAATTATGAACACAGATAAACGCAACTTTTACCATTGAAATTCCTTTCTTACAGCGCAAGCAATTTGTCGCCCTTGATTTCATCGGCGCTCCACCCAATCAATGCAAAATTGCCTTTTGCGTGAGCGTCAACCTTGTTCAGCCATTCCACCTCGGCCCCAGCCTTTGCCGCCAACATAGGATTGGTGGTGTGGGTGCCGTAAAGTGACTGATTGACTACCCACCATTTTGTAGCAATACCGGCCCGGACTAAATCTTCTTCCAGCCGCAATGCTTCATAAACAGGGGTTGCCTCCGGCAGAGTAACGATAATAACCTCTGTTTCCGCACTTTTCAGACGGGGCAATAGCTTTTTAACAGATTCCGGGATTTCTCCCTTTGTGCGCTGGATTTCATGGTTATAGCTTTGCGTTGATTCCAGCAAGAGCAGCGTATGGCCGGTAGGGGCGGTATCAATGACAACAATCTGGTCGTCTGCTTTCTCTACCACCTCGGCAAAGGCGCGAAACACGGCGATTTCCTGTGTGCAGGGGGAACGTAAATCTTCCTCAACATAGGCAATATCGCTGTCGCTCATGCCGGATTCACAGGCTTTTGCCAGCACTTCGGACTGATATTTTTTCAGTTCTTCGGCCTCGTCAATGTGACTCATGGTTACATCGCTTCCCTCATCCAGCACAAATTTCAAGTGTGCGGCGGGGTCGGTGGTGGTGAGGTGTACTTTTTTACCGCGCTTTGCGAGGCCCAAAGCGATAGCAGCGGCGACAGTCGTTTTGCCAACGCCGCCTTTGCCCATTGTAAAAACAACGCGCTTGCCATTTGTCGCCAACTCGTCAATTACATCATTCAACGTGGGAATGTGTGTGGCGGTTAGCTGTTCGGTACTGGCTGAAACATGGTCGCTGGTCAACAGGGCGCGCACATTTTTCATGCCGGTAACATTGTAGGCCCGTAGCGGCACCATGCGAATAGGAAGCACTTGCAAACTTTCTGGCAAGGCGGTAAGGGCCGCCTGCTGCTTTTTAAACAGATTCCGGGACACATCATCGTCATGCCCGACAAGAACGCCGTTTACGACTAACATTTGATTGTGAACGCCTAGCGCCGCCAGTTCCCAGGAGGCTCGTTCAGCTTCCTTAAACGGGGCTGTTTCAGGACGGGTTACGAGTACCAATGTGGTAAGCTCCGCGTCTGACAGTGTTTCCACAGCCTGTTTATAAATGATTTTCTTGCTTTCCAGCCCGGAGAGCTGCCCCAAGCATGACGCGCCGTGAGTGCTTTCGCTGATGAAGTTACTCCATGCAGAGGGAAGTTGAAGCATACGCAAGGTATGGCCGGTAGGGGCGGTGTCGAAAATGATATGGTCGTATTCGGCCTGCACCTTTTCGTCGGTGATAAAGCTGGAAAATTCGTTGAACGCCGCAATTTCCACGGTACAAGAGCCGGAAAGCTGTTCCTCCATGTTGGTAATGACTGCGTCCGGCAGCTTACCGCGATATGGTGCAATTACGCTTTCCCTGTATTCAGCGGCAGCTTCCACAGGGTCGAGATTCGCAACAGAAAGGTTCGGCACTTCGGGAATCGGCGTTCCCTTGTTCGTCAGCTCCATTGCAAATACATCCTGTAAATTAGAGGCCGGGTCGGTGCTGATTAGAAGCACCTTTTTTCCACTGTCCGCAAGGGAAACAGCGGTAGCACAGGCTACGCTTGTTTTACCTACGCCACCTTTCCCGGTGTAAAAAAGATATTTCGTAAGTTTGATATTTTTAGGGTTAAAAATTTCCATTTTAGCAACATCCTCCTTTGCAGCAGCAACCGCCGCTTTCTTGTTCTTTCTTTGCCGGTTTTCCCAGCAGGTCGGCAGGCAGACCCAGCCACTCGGTAAACTCGTCGTTGGTGGGGTATCTGCCAGCCAGCACAATCTTCCCATCTAACAGAATGGCAGGCAGACCGTCCGGCCCCTTATCGTTGACAAACGCATTGATAGCCGCGTCATTTACAAACTCCATCGGCGCACTGTTGAGATTAAAGCGGTCAACGGTAGCGCCCTGCTTTTTCAGTGTGTCAAGCACGGTGGAGATACGCAACAGCTCCGGGTCAACGCCCACACCGCAAAGCCCGGTAGAGCAACACATAGCAGGTTCAAAGATTTTCATAGTTTTCATAAAAGTACCCTCTTTCATTATTTTTTGTTCGCGCCCAGCATAGAAGCGTTCCAGATTTTCGGGCAGCGTATAGGCGGTATCATTTTGTGAGTACTGCCCATAAATCACCCGCAAAATGCCATCCATAAGCAACGCCTTTTGCGGTTGCTCATAGGTTCGGTTTTCATAGGTGAATGTGCGGCAGTCTACGGTATCGCCGCATAAATCTTCGCAGCAGCCACAATTATTTTCCGTGACTAAATATCCTGCCCATTCACTCGGATGGTGGGGGAGCTGATAAAACGATATTGATCCGCAAGCTCCCGCGTCGTAATGTTTACCTTGTTGACTGTTGGCTCATAGCCTAATGTTTGCAGCACCCCGGACAGCTCCGTAAGAGCTTCATTCAACGTATCATCTGTGGCAATGCAGCGGTCACAGGTGTTTAAGTCCAGATAAAGAAAATCTATTTTTAGATTTTTCGCATGGCTTTTCTCCTTTTAGAACCTTGCTTATAGCGTTATGGTAAAAATTTTGTGGGAAATCCACAGGAAAAGGCTGCTTTGCCGACGAAGTATAAAAGTTCATTGGATAGCCTTTGCTTTGTGAATTACTTCCACGATGATAAAATCCTTGTGGAAATGTCATACTTGTTGTTTTATCCATTTTCAAATCTCCTCTCTATGATTTGTTTGCAGGAAACCATGATTGAGTTTTGTTTGCAATTTTGACTAGAATTAGCATTACCGGCACTTCCGTCAGCACTCCAACAGTAGTAGCGAGAGCGGCAGCGGAGCTGGTGCCAAACAAAGCGATTGCCACAGCCACAGACAGTTCAAAGAAATTTGACGCGCCAATCATTCCAGCGGGGGCCGCAATGTTAAATGGCAGCTTCAAAATCCGGGCGGCAATGTAAGCTATAAAGAAAATGAGGAATGTTTGCAAAATCAACGGCACAGCGATTAAAACAATGTGCAGGGGATTTTTAATAATGGTTTCTCCCTGAAACGAGAACACCAGAACCAGCGTTAAAAGTAGTCCTATCGTCGTTATGCTATCAAACTTTTTGACAAACTTGTTGTCGAAATAGTCTAAGCCCTTTTTCTTTACGACAAGGGAGCGCGTCAGCATACCGCCAGCCAGCGGGATTACTACAAACAACACCACCGATAAAATCAATGTGTCCCACGGCACCGCGACATTGGAAATACCAAGTAAAAATTTCACGATTGGGACAAATGCCACCAAGATAATCAAGTCGTTGGTCGCCACCTGTACCACAGTGTAAGCGGGATTGCCTTTCGTGAGTGTACTCCAAACAAAAACCATAGCCGTACAGGGAGCAGCTCCCAATAGTACCGCGCCCGCCAGATATTCCGTTGCAAGCTCCGGCGTGATAAATCCCTTAAAGATAACGAAGAAGAACAGGGAAGCAATGGCGTACATCACGAACGGCTTTATCAGCCAGTTTGTTATCCATGTGACAAATAATCCTTTGGGATTTTTGCCGACATTTTTAATACTCTGAAAGTCCACTTTCATCATCATAGGATAAATCATCAACCAAATAAGGATAGACATAGGGATCGACACTTTTGCATACTCAAAGCGATTGAGGAAAGTGGGGATTGCGGGCAGGAATTTTCCAATCAGTACGCCAGCCACCATACAAAGGATGACCCATAATGTCAGGTACTTTTGAAAAAAACCAATGCCAGATTGTTTTTCTGTTTCCATGAAATCACGCTCCTGCCATATAGAATTTTTTCTATGTTTTAACTATTTTTTTGTCGGCGCCTATTCCATCATGGAACATGACACCGACATCGGCGGCGACAGCACATTTATGTGTCACCACCTTTTGGGTGGCAAATACAATCTGGTGTAGCACAAAACATTTCACCCAACTGCTTATAAAAGGCTTGCAGATTTTCTTCATTCAGTGAATAGTTTATCCATTTGCCCTCTGGTCGTGCATTTACAATTCCCGCCGCAATCAATACTTTCATATCATGGGAAAGGGTCGGCTGGGTAATATGAAATTCTTCTAAAATCTTGCAAGCGCAAAGCTCCCCGCAGGAAAGCATATCAACGATACGCAACCGTTTAGGGTTAGCAAGAGCTTTTAGAATTTTTGTATTTTCAGTATATTTTTCTTCCATCTTACAACCTCACATCGAAAAGTTTCTATGTGTTAGTATATGCCACAGATAGAAAAAAGTCAATATGATTTTCAAAAGATTTTTTACCAGCTTAGGGGACAGGGCTTTTCCGCTAAAACAATAGCAGCAAGCAGGGCAAGTGCGCTTTGCTGCTTGTCGAACGCCCCACCTGTGGGGCGGCCACGCCTCCTACGGAGGCTAAGAACACGGCAGGCCCGGCGCTATCGCTGGGCCTGCTCTTTCTCTTTTTCCGGCTGCTCGGTGGGAGCGCCTAACAGTCTATCGACGTTGGCCTTGGCCGTCAAAACTTCCTGCATTTCTTTCTTGGCGGTGGTGTACTCGGCATAGGCTTTTTTCTTCTCGGCCAACAGCTCGGCATACTCGACTTGCAGCGTTTTCATGGTAGGGAGCTTTTGCAGGTGCAGGGCGTCAAAGGCTGCCTTGGCCGCCTTGTGCAACAGCAGGATTTCCGTTTCATGCTCGGCATAGTATTTCTTGCTGTACCCAGCCTTGCGGTAGGCGGCGTACACGTCCCGCGTTTTGGAGTAGTTGCCGATTTGCTTTTGCAACGCAGCAATCTCGTTCATGCGTCCCTCGGCCTGCTTGATAGAGCTGGACAGCGATTGAAAATGTGCGGTAGCCGCCGCCGCTTTTTCGGCCAGTTGGTCGTATTCCAGCAGGCTCTTTTCCTGTAAAAAATTCATGGTTTGGGCCATTTGCTTTAGGTTGAAAACCTTGGCCCAGAGTTCATAACCGACCCCCTTGCCAGCCTGCAATTTTGTCTGAATATCAATAAGCAAGTTGACCTTGCGAGCCTGTTTTGCGGGAGCTTTTGAGCGGCTGGGAGAAGCAACGCGCTTGCCCTCGATACGCTCCTATCATTTACCCATGGAAACTGTTCTACTTCTTGTTCACCTATATTGAATAATGAACCTTGACACGGTTTCATAAGTTACCTCCCTTCACAATTCAGTTAAATATATCGGACACATATAATCCAATTTATCATTTTTTTAAATATAGTTTTTCAACCAGCTGAAGCAAGTTTTGATAATCTTCCAAATTTCCAGAACCTTGCCAAATATCTATATCAGTTAACTCCTTAATTTTTTGCTTCAGCTCTCTTTTGTTATTTTCCATCAAATCAAAAACTCTCAAAAAATTATTATAACGATCTTCTAAATCTTTATAGAACTCCAGCTTCGGATCACCTTCATTCGTTTCAGCTATTTTTGACTGGTAATAGGATATTTTTTCGCTGATACTGCTACGTGTTACTTCTGTTATTGCTGTTATCATAGTATCTTTTGCAGTAGACAGCTCCACAACTGCTTGCTGAATTACAGCAACACTATTTTGGATCTCAGCCTGTAAAGTTTCTTGAATGACACTGGTTATTTTATTGTAATACTCGCCAAGTACAGCTTGCTTTTCATCTTCCATTTTTTGACGTTCTTCTTCCGCAGCAGCCCTTTGCAGTTCTTCTTTTTTTAGCCTTTGTTGCTCGATTTTTTCTGTGGCAGCCTGCCATTCTTCCTCATTTTCAAAAAATGCCTGACAAAAACCAAATTCATGCTGATAACTTCCATCTTCGCTGACTGTTAATGGTTGCCGGCAATATGGACATAAATAACCAGTTTCAATTTCTCCGTCAACTTCTGGGAAAGACGTTACTTCCTCACTATTAAAATCGTTTTTCTCAATGTCTTCGCTAAATGGCGATTCATTTTCTATATCCTGATTTTCAAACATTTTTTACTCCTTTTTATTATTTATGTTATATAGCTTATATATGGTATATAAGCTATATAACATAAATTTTCAATCACGGTAAAGTTTATCATATTCCTTTATCTTACTAGCATTTTCGACGATATACTGCTCAAAAAACTCTGAAACTATCTCGCTTATGCTTTTTCGATCAATGTATGATATTTTCTTTATATCATCATAAACGCTCGGCAGCACTGCAAGGCTAATACATTTTTTTATTTCACGCTGAGCTTTCGGACGACCGCGCCCATCATTTTCATTCTTTTTAGGCAATGGCGTTGATATCATCGCAGCTACGACGCTGGTTTGCCGTCGATTTTCTCTATCTGCAAATCCACTCATATCCGCTTCATCCCTTCGCTTTTGAAATTATATAATCACTTACTTTACCATATTCTGTTGCAACATCATTTTTAGGTGACTGCTCACTTACTGATAATCCTGTATAAACACCTTTTTTTGCTATAGCCATCTTTTTAACTACGCCGATCACATTATGTTTTTGACTTAACGCCTGAAGTATCTCATTATCATCTTTTACTCGCTTTTCAAACATAGTGGCTACT
>ERZ826051.2559-NODE-2559-length-13841-cov-4.065864_pt1 | contig 13841 bp, 19 predicted proteins | sample MGYA00519928_ERZ826051 | MGnify/ENA primary metagenome ERZ826051 (study PRJEB31778, sample SAMEA3449219) | human gut metagenome | biome: human gut; feature: human-associated habitat; material: faeces | place: United Kingdom | collected 2010/2012 ...
ATAAAAGGCATGACAAAATATACTCCAGAACACAGAGTATTTACTTCTCTTTATGGGTTTGAAAAATTGAAAGATATTATAAAGAAGCAAGTTGTAAAAACGTGGAGTCCAAAGAGGAAAAAAGACTTCGGAGGTGTAAATGATTATGAATTATTGGCCCGTACATTATATTTTGAATCTACTTCAAACAATAACAGTGCTAAAGAAAGGAGGAATGAAATTGTAACCTTTTATAAAGTTGTTAAGGCAAGAATGAAAAAAGGATGTTTTGGTGGAAAAACAATGAGAAAGGTTTTGTTAAAATCTTCGCAATTTTGTGGTTTAACAAATTTTAAGGGTAAAAAAGAAAGTCAAAGAGGATATGCGAAAATTAAAATTAACAAAAAGAAGATAGATTTGTCGTGGGTAAGATCGGTCGTTGTTGCGACAGTGGCTAGACTTAATTCAACTGGGAAGTATACTTCTAAATTGAAATATCCAGACAATAATGATTATTACTTTTGGCATAACAAAGAAGATTGGAATGAATTTACAAATACAACTGGAACCCAAGTGACTTTTGTGGATGATCCTAATGTATACCGTGTAAAAATAAAAAAGCGGTATTCAGATACATATTTTTATGATAAAGGTGAAATTGTAAAAAAAGGGAATTAATGTTAAGTGGGTAATGATTCATCATGTTAAGAAAATAACTTCTTGTGATGTAAAGATTTTGTGATTTGTAATGATTATTAATACGAGGAGAAACATCTATGAAAAAAACGGCAATATACTCTTTTTTTATTTTGTGCTGTGGCATTTTATTAGCCTGTAGTAATCAGAAAGTGCTTGACGAAAAGGTCCAATCTACTACGCCAAACAATCAGAAAGTGCTTGACGAAAAAGACCAATCTACTACGCCAAATAAGGAGGAAGCAGTGAAGGCATATATATATGCAAAAAATATTGAACTATGGGAGTCTGTTTTTGTATCTGAAAAGCGCTATAATGAGGTTGCAGGGAAGAAAATATGTAATGATGAAGAAGTAGAATTATGTAGAAAGGTAGGAAAGAAAATATGCACATATTATTTTAAGGAAAGCGAGGTAATTGAAGGAGAACTGTTGAAAGATAAAGTAGTCCAGTACTATAGTTCTTTAAAATATAATATTGAGAAAAAGACGTGGGAAACAAAACTTGGAAGAGAGGAAACAAATGATATAGAAAAATTAGTTTCACAAGGGAAAGTAGAATCTATTGGAAAGATTAAAGTTGACTATCCTAATTCTTATTTTCCAAAGGCAGAAATATCGGAGTATAAGAAAAAGATTTTGGCAGAAATCAAGGAATATATGGAAAAGTATTCAAGCACAATTCGAAAGAAGGGAAAATATCAAATATTTATTAAAGATTTTTCCGAAGCAGATGTAGGGACAGATATTATGGTAAAAAATGATGAGGGAAAAATATGTGTATTTCCAATTATTTTTATTGAGCAGGAAGGAATAGATTTTTCAGTTGCTGCGCAGGTAAATGCTGTACCTGAGTTTATGAAAGATTACAATTTGGGCGGCATAAATTACAGTGAGCTATTTTCAAAATTAAGTGTGGAGCAATATAATTATCAGGAATCATCGGATAGGAAATAGCGTGGAAGATGGGGCATGGAAAATTTTTCTTGAGAAAGTGATTTGAAAAAGTACTGATTTTTAGACCACTTTCAACTTTATAAGATTATAGCAAAATACTCAAATTAAAAGTTCATAGTATATTAATAAAAGAAAGCAAAGTATGATAATTTGTGTTTAGTTATCATGCAAGGAGAAGAATGAATAATAAAGATGCTCTTGGTGGAAATAGAAGCTTAGTTGCTATAGAGGAATGGGGATACAAAAGGCCAATAAAGCGGATTTTATTTTGTATACCTAATTCAGTACTTGATACAACGAAATGCTCATAGATGAGGCTTATTCACTGAGATATAAAAGGTTGAAATAACTTGAATTATCAATAAAAATCACTTGATTATATGAGGAGGACGTCATGAGAAGTTTGAGGATATGTATATGTGCGATGCTATGTATTGTTTTAGTAAGCTGCAGTAATGAGACAAATTTAGAAAATGTCAAAAAGGGAAAAACAACAGGAGCGATTTCTTCAATAGCAACAGATAGTAAAAAAATGACAATAAATGTGATGCAAGATAAAATGGCAGGGTATCCGCAAGGGACAATGGGGGAATATCAAAGATATATTTGTTCTGATGAAAATAAGTTATATGTAGTTAACAATTTAGAAAGGAAGATGTGTAGTGAATTTTAATTCCCTTATGAATTCATTATACCACGTGAAAAGATGAAAAATAATATATGCATAATATTTATTAGTTTGATTTGTATATTTTTGTCAGTGGGTTGTGGCGGCAAAAAGATCAAACAAAAGACAGAAGTTAAAAACGATATGACATTGTCGCAAGAGAAGCGAGATAATGTAGGGAAGTACCTTTTTAATGCGGATGAGATGGAATCGATTGAGATAAGCTGGAAGGATTTACGGAAAAGGAAGAAATGTGAAATGTCGACGGAGATAACGGAAGGAGAAACATTAGATTTCGTAATTAAACGTGAGGATGTAGGTGAAGGTATTTCGATGAAGGTTTTTTCGGAAAACCAAAGTATTGATTTAATTAGTAATTTAGGAGAATCATTAGAAGAGGAGTGGACAGGGACAGGAGCGAAAAAAGGTTTCTTTTATCAAATGGCTGCCTGTGATGTTAATGGCGATGGAGAAAAAGAAATCATAATTGCTGGAGGAAATAAGAAGGATGTATTGGAACTGCGTGTACTTCAGGTAAAGAAGAATTTAGAATTTGGATATGGGGAGGAAGAGGAAGAAAATCCCCAATTAATAAAAAGAATTAACGGAGGCTACAAAGCTTATCTTAACGATAAAAGAAAGATTTGTGTTATAGATGGGAAAAATATAGTTAGTTATACAGTGTTTTAGTGTGGAATTTTGTCATAGAAGTAGAGAATAGGAGACAGATGAACGAGTTGACAAAGGAAAAAAGCAAGAAACAAAGTTATTTTTGCTTTTGTAACTAAAATCATTACAAAAGGCCTGCACAAAGTCACTTTATATCCAGAAAATTCTATTTTGGAGATATATGTTGTAACGTATTAACTGTTCAACAAAGTTAGTAAAATTAAGTTTGTTGAACATACATGAAAAAGAAAAGAATAGAGAGGTTATGTATATGGAAATTATTATGCAGACAATTAGAATTATAGATTATGAAAATAATAAGGTCGTGAATAGGGATATTCCAGACGCATTTTCTGATTATGTAAGACAATTAATTGCTTACGTTGATAGTAATACATCCATTCGGGGGTATAGAACAAGATCAATTAATACAGAAGTTATAAGTTGTGTTCTGGATATTGTTAAGAACCAAATTGATGAAGATTTGATGACCGATAGAATGAATTTTATTGCACAAAGATTGTTGCTAAAAGAGCGCGAAGCGCAAAAAACAATCTCAAATATGGATACAAATGTGCAGAAAGGAAGTTTAATACAAGCTCTTTTATATGATGAGGATAAAGATAGCAGCATGTATTTATTAGCCAAAGTTGAACATACTGATTTTGTGGATGATACAGATTTTAGTTTTAAATCTGGTTTCTCAAAAGATACAAAGAAAATATGGAAATCTTGTATTTTTAATATTGAGGATATTGACGCGGATATGTTTACTGCAAAAGTATATTCAAATACAGCAGCAAAATATTGGTATGATAGTTTTCTTGAATTGGAGCAAGTGCTTAGTGATGAAGTTAATACTGAAAAAGCATTTAGGACAATAGATAATTTGCTCAATCGAACAATAAAGAAAGATTATCCGAGAGACTATACATTATTGCGAAATTCTATAATTACATATTTTAAAACAAATACATATATTGATTATGATGCAATGGTTGAAAACGCAATAAATAATTATCAACCGGTTGAAATAGAATCAGAGAAAATGGGGAAATTTTTAGAAAAAGTAAAAGAATTGCCAGAACGCCACAAATTTGATAAACAGTTTAATACAGTTTCCAAAGTAATAAATGCGCGTATTAGAAAAGTTTATGATGTTTGTAAGGGTATCCAGATTAAAATAACAGATGCAATTCCTGATATTTGTGATACAATTGAGGCATATAGAGATGATAATGGAAATAAGTATTTAAAGATAAAAACAGATAATGATACAACTTATGAAATTTTCAGTAAAGAAAAAATATGAAATTTGGTATAGTTATATTATGCCATTAGGAGGATGTATATGCTTATATCATTGATAAAACAGGCAACAATTGAGAAGCTTAATACTAAAGAGAGAATGAAAGTATATGAATCTTCGTATATGATACACAAGGAGAATATACCAGAAAGTTCTTACTTTACTAATATTGTTTCAGCGGTACCAAAACGTGATAAAATTAGAATTACTTTATCAAATGAAAGTGATGATTTGTTTATTTTCTATAATAATGTTTATGATGCTGAAAAATACAAAGAATTTATGGATGGGATACTGGATGATGAAATTTTAGAAGTGCGAGTTAAAATTGATAAAACAATTGAAGATGGGTATTTTTCAGTATATGATTATAATGAATTTATCAATGATATTTTGAAATTACCAATAGAAAAGGTTTTGAGAGCATTTTCGCAGTTATTAAAGGAAGCGGAGAGATTTTTAATATTTGATATCTTTGAACAGGTGACAATGTTTACAACAAAAACAATGTGTTTTCTGCCGCATGGTTGTGAAAGAGTAAACTGCGAGTTTGATAGAAAACAGCAAATAATAAAATGTAAAGAAGCATCATATTTTTATAATTTTGATATATATGAAGTGATACCAGATGATTTTAAACTCCAGATTTGTTCTCCAGGAAATCCTTTAAATGAGCTTTTTGACAAAATAGTTACTTTGTTATCGATTAGCTTTATTTCAACATCTGCATCTTTACAGGATAACCAGTTAAGAGGAGCAATTAACGGTCAAAGATTAATGGAATATGCAGTTGATGTAGAAACACTTGCTAGCAATATGATTTTATATAAAATATATAATTGGATTTATGAAAGCGGCAATGCAATTGATAAAATAATTATTGCCAGAAATATTATAAGTTTACATTGCAAATATATTTCAATAACTGAGATGGATGATAAAGTTATGGCGTCAATTCAATCGAATTATAATTTATATTTGAAAGAAAATGTAAAAGAATATTTAGAATTAAAAAATAAGGTTGCGGAGTTTATAAGTGATATAGTATCCAAAACAGGCGAATATGCTTGCTTTTTGTTAAACAAGTTCAAATCTAATGTGATTGCTATATTTGCTTTTTTATTTACGGTGATTCTGGCTAATATTGTGTCGGATCAGCCGCTGAGTAATATTTTCACACGAGATATTACGATACTTTTAGAGAGTGTGTTGATAGCTTCATTTCTTTACTTATTTATTTGTTATGCACAATCCAAATATGAGATCAATAAAGTATGTGATAGCTACAAATTATTGAAAAACAATTATTTAGATATTTTAACACAGGAGGACCTAAATGATATATTTGACAATGATAGGATAATAAATAATATGAAAAGCACAATACAGAAGACGAGAAAAAATTATGTGATAGCTTGGATATTATTTATTGTGATAGCTTTTTGCGTTATTGAATTGGTAAGTGTAGATCCAACGGTACCTAAATTGATAAAGTTTCTGAAAAGCATAGGAAATATATGTTAAGACAGCGAAAAATAAGCTTTGGAATGATGTCAGATAAAGAAGTATGTTAAGTAAGAGAATTTGGTTGCAAGATGGGAAAATAAAACATAAGTGAATTTGGCAGGCAAGATATTGCAAATGTGTCCCCTCATTTTGCAAATATTGACATATATATTGAACTTTAAATGGCGGTCTTTTAAAATAGAGAACAAGAAAAAATATAAGATACTATAAAAGGAGAGGATGCATGATGGGAAAATATAAAATGTTTATCAGTCATTCCAGCAAAGATAGTAATGCAGTAAATGCATTTATTGGCTTTTTGCTTAAAATAGGTATGTCAGAAAAGAATATTGTTTGTACATCTGTAGCGGGGACGCATATTTCGATTAGACAAGATATTTATCAATATTTAAATAATTTGTTGTCTAATGAAAAAGTTTATGCAATCTTTTTCTTATCTGATAATTATTATACCAGTCCGGTTTGCTTAAATGAAATGGGGGGGCAGTTTGGCTGAAAAAATCAACATATTTGAGTTTTTTACTTCCAGGATTTTCATTTGAAAATATTCGCGGGGTGCTTAAAAATGATAAAGTTGGCATAAAACTTGGTAGTAATGATGAGATAACTAAAGCATTGTTTAATAATTTTAAGAATGATTTGGAAAAATTTTTTCATTTACAAATTGACATTATGATATGGGAAAGAGCAAGAGATACTTTTATGAAAACATTTGATACAAATCCTTTGAAGATTAATATGGCTTATTCTCAAAGTTATTGTATAGGAGATTTAGAAAACGATGGTTGTAGAATTATAAAAAAGGATTCTAACAGCGAAAAACTTGCTATGGAAGTCTGTAAATGAAATAAAGTTTTTATTTTGGAGAAAAAAGATTCCAAAGGTAGAAAACTTTATTATAAAAAGCTTGAGGATAGAGTAAGTGCTTTAGTAGAAATAACGTTTGAAAATTTATTGGTTAAGATGCAGTAGTTATTCATATATAAGATAAAGGAGTTGGTGTTCATGATAAACAAAAGTTGTAAAAATGGTTTGATTAAATTTCATGCGAAAGGCAAAGGTAGTATTAATAGGAAACAAAATAGAAATTTGATGGCTTTGATGTGGTGTATTGGGGTTAAATATGGATATATTATAGTGCAAGAAAAAAAGCCTGAGATTCCACTTAAATTAACTCATAATGTTAAGAAAATTAGAGAAGAGATATGTTATAAAGCATGGCGTGATTTTAAAGTGCCAATATCCTTTAAGCAAATAAATTGTTTGCTTTATTTAAAGGGAGATAGGATGCCTTTTACAGCGATAATAATATTAATGACTATTTACAACCTTTTGAAAGAAAACGGTGGCATTGATAAAAATGTGAAAAATGCATTACGGAAATATTTAGCAGAAACTTGTACTGAAGATACAAAGTATGAAGAGTTTGTTTGTAGAGATTATTTACAATTGTTATGTGAAAGAAGAAATCATTTTATGAATACAAAGTATAGAGAGATTTATAGTATATTAATACATACACGAGAAAAGACATACGATGTATTTCAAAATTTGATAATGCTAGAGTTGGTTAAAAATAACTTTCAAAGCAGATTGTTTACAAAAGAGGATATTCCAGATTCATGTTATCAATATTGTGGTGAAAGGAGATATGTAAAAACATCATGGAACATTTAAGGCGAAATACCAATAATGCCAAACTTATTTACACTATTGAAAAGATTAGAACTAATAATCAGCAGCTTTTGGAGAAGAAGGCGGATCGTTTAATAGATTTGGTGATGTCATCTTTTGCAGGAATATTGTCATCGGTAATCTCCGCGTGTATTGTACAAATAGTAATAAAAAATGAAGATATAGTGTGGAAATTAGTTGCTTTAAAAGTCGTTGCCTTTTTGGGGCTATGGATAATTTTGTGGATTGTTTGTGCCAAAGTTCTATTGCCTAAAACAGTGGAACTGCTAAAAGAGAAAAAGGTAGACGTCTCATCGAAAACAGCAAATGAGTATGTAGAAATATTTAATACTGACATTATGCAAAAGACAGCGGAGATAAATGAGATTATAACGGTCATTAAAGAAACTAGTATGGAAGAATGTAAAAAAATGAATTTTATTATTTTTCTAAATAAGTATAAGGAGATAGTGGATTTTTTTTATGAAGTTTTTCTTACTGATAAAGTGAGTATAAGGGGAAATTATGAGAATGGTCCGTCGGGTATAATGGAATATTCATTTAATGTATATAGCATAAAGGCCGTGATAGATGTATTAGACAAGGTGACGTGGGAAGGTGCCTATCTGTTAGAAAACGACGAAGCAATTATAGCACTAAATATTAATTGTCTCATAGAGACAGATTTTAAATATGTTCAAGACAGATTAAGTGATGTTATTATTTTTTTAAAAGAAAAATGTGTTAAATCAAAAAAACAGAAGAAGAGTTATTGTGGAGATTGAATGTGAAAGGCTGCATTGTTATATTATACACTTAGATGGTGATTAAAGTTTGAATCTTATAAAGATAAAAAAGCGATTATTAGTCGAAAGAATGTAATAATCGCTTTTCTAAATGAAAAATAGATTTCTCCTTGATATATTTTATAATAAGACCGAGAGCAAGAAGCGATAGTTATAGTATGATAAAACATAGTATATAATGCGAAAGATATATGTTGAAAGATTGTTCTTATAAAAGGTATACTTATTATAGGTAGTTACATAATGCATAAGAATAAGGGGGAGAGACCTATTACCGGTATAGTTAGAAAAAAATTGATGGCTTACTTAGAGAAGAATGAAATATCCGTGTATCGATTTGCAAAGGATAGTGGAATTCCGCAAAGTACTATATGGAGCATTATTAAAAAGGAAGATTATGAGGTTCGGGAGAAAAATATACATAAAATTTGTTCGGGAATGGGGATTTCGGTAAGTGAGATTATGGAACCTGAAGAAGAGAAAAGAATATTTTTAAGAACAAATGAAATTCCAATTGTAATAAAATATCGAAAATTGGATGAACAGGAGCAGTCTCGAGTTCAAGGATATATGGATGCATTGCTTGAGAAAAAGGATTGCTCAATGGAGTAATGCAATGTTTTAGGTTTTGTGTACTGTTTTACGAAAATTTTCTGATTAGTGCGATAAATCATACTAATTACTATGATATATAGAAGGGGGAATGGATTGTTAATGATTGTCACGGAAAGATATCAAAAAAATAAATTATTCACACGATAAATCGTACGTTATACTGCGAAACATATAATCTAGTCAAATTAAAAATTCCAATTTATACTTATATTGTGTCCACAATATAGTGGATGCTGAAAACTGAATACGATGATTTCGTCGGACGTCCAAAGCAGCTACGCATTGCGCCGAAACGCAGATACGCCATGACCGGTTTATGCCGTGAGCGAGAACATCCATGCAAAATAGGAACTGTGGTGGTTCCGGGTTGCGACTGCTTTATAATAATGATACTCCCCGTATGGGTCCAATGATAGAGGGTGCAAGTCCCGAGTGCACTGCTAACCACAGTGACCGATGATTTCAACTGGAGAAAAGTGTAACCCTGTCAATGAGAGCGTATCCGGAGGGTATGCTGTTATTGGCAGAGATGCCAAGTGAAATTCTTTGGAAGAACTCTGAACTTTCTGATTCTGAAAATATGCATCTGAAGTGTGTGACAATTTTGGATGCATACATTTCAGAAAGTAAAAGAGTACTGAGACAAGAAAGGAAAAACTACAATAATGAAAAAAGATGGGCAAAAGAAGTTTGTCAGATATAAAGAAGGAGCTGAAATGTATAGTATGAGTATGCGCAAATTTCAGGATATGGCAAAGGATGCGGGAGCTATTTATAAAGTTGGGAAAATGGCACTTGTAAATTGCGAACTGTTTGAAACGTACTTGGAGACATTTAGAATTTAGAAAACATACATGAGATTTTGTTTGACGAAAAGTCTTGACAAATTGTTTAACAAAAAGTATACTGAAGATAGTAAACAATGTGAGGTGAGCAGATGGCGAAGATGGGACGTCCTAAGCAGAAAATAACGAAAAAGAAATCAATCGGTGTTCGTTTGTCTGATCAGGAATATGAAATCTTAATGCAATATGCAACTTCGCATAAGCTATCCATTACAAAAGTTGTACAGTGTGCTCTTGAACAATTTTTCAAGGGAAATTAGTACAGGTACAAAATCTCTTTTCTAGATAATGGAAAGGAGAATGTATGGCAAAAGCAAGAAAAGATAATAAAGGCAGAGCGCTACGCAAAGGAGAAGTCCAGCGGTCGCAAGATGGACGATACGTGTATACATACACAAATCCAGTTGGCAAGCGATGTTACATTTATGCAAACACATTGATGGAACTTCGTGAAAAGGAAGATGAATTGAAACGAGACCAGTTGGATGGTATTGATTCTTATGTGGCAGGAAAAGCAGATTTGGATTTTTTGGTTGACCGGTATATGGCGACTAAGAATAATCTTGCCTCCTCGACTTACGCAAATTATCGTTACACATATGATCATTTTTGTAGTGATGGTTTCGGAAAAAGAAAAGTTACGGAACTTCGATATTCGGATGTACTAAACTTTTATCTTTCTCTAATTGATAAAGGTATAAAGGTTAAAAGCGTCGAAAGTTTGCACTGTGTGTTGCATCCCGCATTTGATATGGCGGTACGTGATGACATTATCAGAAAAAATCCTAGTGATGGGGTTCTTTCAGAAGTAAGAAAGAGGCAGGGACGTAAGATGAAGGTGCAGCGCGCACTGACACTTGAGCAACAGCGAGAACTCTTGGATTATGTGACTGGACATCCGCTATATGATTATTGGCGTCCTCTTTTTACTGTTTTGCTTGGAACCGGGTGCCGCATAGGTGAAATTTGCGGGCTTCGGTGGCAAGATGTTGATATGGAAAATCATGTGATTGATATCAATCATAGTATGACATATTTCCGGAGAGGAAAGAAAGCACCATATACATTAGAGTTTAAAGCAGGTCCACCAAAGACGAAAGCTGGGATACGAAAAATTCCAATGTTGGATGCTGTGTATGAAGTGTTGAAGGAGTTGTACGATGAGCGGAAAAAGAATGGAATTAGTCCATTAGTGGTAGATGGCATGACGGATTTCATCTTTATCAATAAAGCAGGTTCTTTATATAAACATTCAGCGATTGACCATTCGATTCGACGCATTGTTAATAATCATAATGCTGAAGAAGAGGTTAGGGCGAAAAAGGAGCATAGAGAACCGATTATGTTACCTTTTTTCTCATGTCACACCTTTAGACATACTTTTTGTACCAGATTTTGTGAAAACGAAACAAACGTTAAAGTGATTCAAACTGTCATGGGGCATGCGGATATAAATACTACAATGGATATTTATGCCGAAGTGACAGAGACGAAGAAAAAAGAAGCAATGGAAAATCTATCAAAAAACTTAAGGATTTTCTAGGAAAGAGTCCCAAGAAATGGACTCACATATATTTGCAACAAATTTGTACTTTTGCAACAGATTTGCAACAAATACGCACTTGATAATGCATATGGGTACTGCATTGTGCATATTAAGAAAGCCTGAAAAAAGCCGATTTGTGTGATAATGCCTGGTAGTGCATGGAAACATAAATACATTCAGGAAGAGTTGCAACTATCATCGAGTAATCTTGATTGATAGTTCAATAATACAGTAAATTCAAGGGTTTCGGAGATTTCTCCGGAACCCTTTTTACATGGAAAAGCCACTTTAGCAAACTAAAGTGGCTACAAAATGGCTACATTTATATTTACAGTCATTCTGATTCTTCTACAAAATACATGATTTCAAGGTACTAGATATACTTTTGATTTCATAGAGTGGCATACTTGAAAGAACGTATTGAGTTTTATTAGAAAATTAGCTATACTATTTTCAGCATTACAAATTAAATTTGTTAGAGAGGAAGGAATACAATATCATGAGAGAGTTAAAGTCATATATTTTTAGAAATTATGGATACAAGCTTACTGATGAGGAGTTAGAATTATTAATTAATTGGTATGCTTCAAATGAATATAAACTTGATGAGGATAACTTAAATGATGAGGTTTTAGGTTTTTTGGTAAAGACATTTCCTGATAAGGATGTAGTCTTATTGGAGGATGATTCAAGCAATATTACATACCTTCTTGCCCTATTGAAAAAAGCTACGGAAAAATAGTATGTGCAAATGGATTATTGATAATTGCGTAGACATTTTATCTTTGCTTGTAGCAATCTTCTCGTTTTTTTATTCTATGTATGCAAATAGAAAGTCGAAAGCGGCAGAGGAAGAAGTGAATAGTATTAAAGCGAATTTGGAAGCAAGTAACCAATATAGCAAAGTAAAAGAACTTGAAAGACCTTTCGAGGATGCTTTGTCAGAATTGATAGTTATACTAGATAGTGATAACGAGAGTATTGAGACAAAAAAAGAGTTTTCCTTAAATTAAATAATAGATTCACTGATCTATTTAATGAAATCAATTCGTTTTGTGCTTTGATAAACAATGATTCAATTTGTGCAAAAGAGTATCTGAAAAATACGGCAATTCCTAAATTGGTAAAATATGCAGAAATACAGATACAATGCTATGGAACATTGAATATGGCAGCAACAAAATTGGGTGAGAGGAAGCTATCTAAGCCTAATTATCGGGCGTTTGAAGAATATGACATTTTTTTAAAAAATAATATGTCAAAAAATCAATATGAAGATATTGAAAAAAAACGTAAAGAAGTTGGATTAAAAGTATAATGAGTGCCTACTTCTGTATGCAAAATAGTGTATATGTTAAGAACAACTACAATCTCTTGAAAAATCAAGGGGTTGCAGTTTTTAATGTCTAGATTAATTGTGAGAAAAGGAAAAGACGCATACAAAACTTTTTATGTAATGTCTTTCAAATCAGCTTCCCTTTCCGGATCAGTATGATTTTTCTTAAGCATCTTTGTATATTCAAAGAGATCACGTCTTGTCGTATCATCCAGCACATATAAATCCGCAATCAACTCATCCACCATAGGCAGTTCTGTGTAATCAAATTTCGTTAATATCCGTGCAGTTCTGTCAGAGATATAGGCATTTTTATGTCTGTCAATATTACGCTTATCGCTGTCAGATGGGAGAGATGGCAAAGTCTCAATATCATCATATGGATTATCCTTACAAATGGAGTTGATAGGGATATCTAATATGTTGGAAATCCGTAGTGCAGTATCAAAGCGGACTGCGGTGTCCCTTTGTATAATGGAATAAATAGTAGTAGGCGCAATGCCTGCTTTTTTGGCCAGTTCTTTTACCGTCATTCCTTTCCGGTCTAATATTTCTTTTAAATTTTGCCCATAGCCCATATACTTTGTCCTGCGACGATTCACTGGGAATAGTCGTTGTCTCCTTTCTGTTAATCTATTTATCAATTATATCATCTCAGAGTCTATTATGCAATTCGTAATTATTCCAGAATAATTTCAAGTTAGTATTGACAAAATACGCAATGAGTAATATTATTGAATTATTCCGAATACGAAATGCGTAATGAGAGAAAATATAATGCGAAAAGAGAATTGATATGGAAAGGACGAACTATATGATGACTGTGGATGATGTAGCGCAGGAGTTAGGTGTATCAAAACAGAAGGGCTACAGAATTATCAGACAGCTCAATGAGGAATTGGCGGCTGCCGGATATATGACGGTACAGGCAAAGGTGCCAAGAACATATTGGTGCGAAAGATTTTATACCGGAAAAAGAAATGCGGGATAGGAGAGCGTAATTTATGGCAGTATCAAAGGATATAGTGAGATGGTCAAGCATTTTTGTGACATTCACACTGAAAAAAATCATTGATTGGAATATCTCTTTTCAAACGGTGTCATGTATCTATTTGATGAATGTGGACGTATATGATTGTAATAGCCATATACATAATCCAACGTGCTTTCATTTAACTCTTGATCTGTTTCAAACCGATTCTGTCGTATAAATTCC
>ERZ826051.2571-NODE-2571-length-13773-cov-2.799096_pt1 | contig 13773 bp, 10 predicted proteins | sample MGYA00519928_ERZ826051 | MGnify/ENA primary metagenome ERZ826051 (study PRJEB31778, sample SAMEA3449219) | human gut metagenome | biome: human gut; feature: human-associated habitat; material: faeces | place: United Kingdom | collected 2010/2012 ...
GTGGAAGAAGATCTGGAATATGCACTTTCGAATTCGCTGGGATTCGGTGGACATAACGCGAGCATTCTTGTGAAAAAGTGGGGAGAGTAAAAAATGGAATTTGAAAATCTTCTGACATTGATAAAAACGGTTTCCGAGTCAGAATTGACTTCTTTTACCATGAAAGACGGCGATCTGAAGATCTCCATGGGAAAGGAAAAACAGGTGGTCGTGGAGCAGACCGGGATGCAGGTGATGCCTGCAGTGGCAGGAAACGCAGATACAGTATCGGCCGGTTCTGGCAGTTTTAATGGGAAACAGGAGCAGCAGGAGGAATGCCAGCCGGAAGGAAAGACAGTAAAGGCTCCTCTGGTGGGAACCTTTTATGCGGCTTCGGCACCGGATGCGGAAGCATTTGTCAGCGTGGGTGATACAGTGAAAAAGGGGCAGACTCTGGGAATCATCGAGGCGATGAAGCTGATGAATGAGATTGAGAGCGAAGTGGACGGCGTGATTGCGGAGGTTCTGGTGAAAAACGGCGAGATGGTTGATTACGGAAAACCGCTGTTCCGGGTAAAAGCGTAAAGCCGGGACGAGAAAGGAAGCAGCGAATGAACAGTTTGACAACGAAGCAGATTCAGGAGATTATTCCACACAGACATCCGTTTCTGCTGGTGGATTACATAGAAGATTTTGAGCCGGGCGAATTCGGCATTGGGTATAAATGTGTGACGTACCGCGAGGATTTTTTTGCGGGTCATTTTCCGCAGGAGCCGGTGATGCCGGGTGTGCTGATTATCGAGGCGCTGGCGCAGGTCGGTGCGGTTGCGATTCTTTCTCTTGACGAGAATAAGGGAAAAATTGCATTTTTCGGCGGCATCAACAAGTGCCGTTTTAAGGGAAAAGTGAAACCGGGAGACAAGCTTCGTCTGGAGACGAAAATTATCCGCCACAAGGGACCGATGGGCGTCGGGGAAGCGGTTGCTTCGGTCGACGGCAAGGTGGTCGCGCAGGCGGAACTGACCTTTATGGTGGGGGCAGCACAATGATTCGAAAAGTTTTGATTGCAAACCGTGGGGAGATCGCGGTCCGGATTATCCGGGCATGCCGTGAGATGGGAATTCTCACGGTTGCTGTTTATTCGGAGGCGGACCGGGAGGCACTGCATGCGCAGCTCGCGGATGAGGCGGTGTGCATCGGGCCGGCACCGTCGAAGGACAGTTATTTAAATATGGAACGTATTTTGAGTGCGGCGCTTGTGACGGGGGCGGATGCGGTTCATCCGGGATTTGGATTCCTGTCGGAGAACAGCACGTTTGCGCGGAGATGCCAGGAGTGCCACATTACGTGGATTGGGCCATCTCCTGAGGTGATGGACCGGCTGGGTAATAAGTCTGAGGCGCGAAATACGATGCAGGCAGCCGGTGTGCCGGTGATTCCGGGGACGAAGGAGCCTGTTTTTGACTGGGAGACGGGTCTTTCTGAGGCCGACCGGATTGGTTTTCCGGTGATGATTAAGGCGGCGCTTGGAGGCGGCGGCAAGGGTATGCGCATGGCTGAGACTCGCGGGGAGTTCCAGAGTGCGTTTCAGACGGCGCAGAAGGAGGCTAAAAGTTCGTTTGCGGACGGGACGATGTATGTGGAGCGGCTGATTCGTCATCCGCGTCATGTGGAGTTTCAGATTATGGCGGACTCGTTCGGGAATGTGATTCATCTTGGCGAGCGGGACTGCTCGATTCAGAGGAATCATCAGAAGATGATTGAGGAGTCGCCTTGTGTGGCGATTGATGATACGCTGCGGGAGCGGATGGGCTCGGCGGCGGTCCGGGCGGCGAAGGCGGCGCATTATGTGAATGCGGGGACGATTGAGTTTCTGCTGGAGCCGGACGGGAATTTTTATTTTATGGAGATGAATACGCGGATTCAGGTGGAGCATCCGGTGACGGAGTGGGTCACGGGGATGGATCTGATTCAGGAGCAGCTTCGGGTGGCTTCGGGGATGCCGCTGTCGGTGACGCAGGGGGAGGTCCGGCTTTCGGGGCATGCGATTGAGTGCAGGATTAATGCGGAGAATCCGGCGAAGAATTTCAGGCCTTGTCCGGGGAAGATTACGGAGATGCATCTGCCTGGGGGATTTGGAGTACGGGTGGATACAGCGGCGTATGACGGGTATGTGATTCCGGCGTTTTATGATTCGATGTTGGCGAAACTGATTGTGCATGGGAGGACGCGTGAGGAGGCGATTGCGCGGATGAGGAGTGCGCTGGGGGAAGTCGTCATCGAGGGAGTCGACACTAACGTTGATTATTTGTATTCTATTTTAAATGAAGAGGAGTATCTGGCCGGGAGGGCGGATATTGAGTTTGTGGAGCGGTTGACGGAGAGATTGTAAGAGACGGACGCCGCCCGGCAGTACAGCAGAGGGGGACGGCGCGGTTTCAGAGGAAAGAAACACTAAGGCCTCCAGCATTTGCTAAAACCATTTTCAAAAATCCAAAACCCGCTGTCGCTCAGACAGTTAGATTTCTGAAAATAACGCAAATTCTGGAAGCCTAAGTGTTTCTATAGCAATCCCCGAAAATAATGCAAAAAATTCAGCACCGCAGAGCGTGAATTACTGCGTCACAGATTTTCGTCGTACCCCGGTACGCCTTCAAATCTGTTCCTTGCAATTCGCGCTCTGCAGCACTGCCTTTTTTGCATTATTTTCGGGTCTTGCTATAGTTCCTCCTGCAAATGCGCCGTCCCCCTCTGCTGTACTGCCGGGCGGCTGAGATCAGACACACGACTGGGAGAGTGTGGTCAGCGACACCGCGGGGCGGTGCGGCTGGGATGACAGGAGTGAGCGGTGAAGAGAGAATGAATGCCTCGATGGGTGAGGTGTGTGGTTGGAAGATTGTTATGGTGACAATAGAGTGAAAGTGTTATGACGTAAGGAGTGATGGTGGTATGATGCTGGGTAAGTATTTTAAGAAGACGGTGTTTCGGAAGGAGCACACGGCGGATGGGGTGGTGCCGGAGGCGCCGCAGGGGATTTTGAAGAAGTGTAATGCTTGTAAGGGGGCTATTTTTACGGAGGATGTGAAGAGGAATCTTTATATTTGTCCGAAGTGTGGGAATTATTTTCGGGTGCATGCGTATCGGAGGATTGAGTTTCTTCTGGATGATGGGAGTTTTGAGGAATGGGATCAGGGGATGACGGCGGGGAATCCGCTGGGGTTTCCGGGGTATGAAGAGAAGGTGAGGGCTCTGCAGGAGAGAACAGGACTTACGGAGGCTGTTGTGACTGGTAAGGGACGGATCAACGGGATGGAGACGGTGATCGGGGTCTGTGATGGCAGGTTTATGATGGCCAGTATGGGTGAGGCTGTTGGGGAGAAGATTACGCGGGCGGTGGAGAGGGCGACGAAGCTCTCGCTGCCGGTGATTTTGTTTGCGTGCTCGGGAGGGGCGCGGATGCAGGAGGGGATTGTTTCTCTGATGCAGATGGCGAAGACGTCGGCGGCGCTGAAAAGACACAGTGATGCGGGGCTTTTGTATGTGAGTGTGCTGACGGACCCGACGACGGGCGGCGTGACGGCGAGCTGGGCGATGCTGGGGGATATTATTCTGGCGGAGCCGCATGCGCTGATTGGGTTTGCGGGACCGAGGGTTATTGAGCAGACAATAGGACAGAAACTGCCGAAAGGGTTCCAGCGGGCGGAGTTTCTGGTGGAGCATGGGTTTGTGGATCGGATTCTGCCAAGAGAAGAGGCGAAAGAGGTGCTGGCGGAGATTCTGCGGATGCATGGGAAAGATATCGAAGTTTCCTCGGAAGTGCTGACTTTGGGGGATGGAGACGTGAAGCGGTCTTTGGCAGCACCAGAAACGGGAGAGAAAACATCGGCTTGGGACTGTGTGCAGAAAGCGCGGAAAAAGGACCGACCGGTGGGAGAAGATTATATTCGGGAGCTGTTTCCTGATTTTATTGAGTTTCATGGTGATCGACTGTATGGCGATGATGCGGCGATCATCGGCGGTATTGCATCGTTTGACGGCACACCGGTCACGGTCATCGCCGAGGCGAAAGGCGCGGATACGAAAGAAAACATCCGCCGCAATTTCGGCATGCCGTCCCCGGAGGGCTACCGCAAAACCCTGCGTCTGATGAAACAGGCCGAAAAATTCCACAGGCCTGTTATCTGTCTCGTAGACACCCCAGGCGCCTTCTGCGGAATGGAAGCCGAAGAACGCGGCCAGGGCGAGGCGATTGCGCGGAACCTGTATGAAATGTCAGCGTTAAAAACGCCGGTTCTTTCTATTGTCATTTCAGAAGGCGGCAGCGGCGGTGCACTGGCACTCGCCGTGGCGGATGAAGTGTGGATGATGCAGAACGCCATCTACTCCATCCTGTCGCCGGAGGGATTTGCAAGCATCCTGTGGAAAGACGGCAAACGCGCGCCGGAGGCCGCCGAGGTGATGAAGCTGACGGCGGGGGATTTGAAGGAACTGGGAATTGTAGAAGAGATTGTGGAAGAGCCGGGGGAGTTTACGGTGGACACAATGCCAGTGGTGTGTGAAGAATTGAGAGGCAAAATTCTGAGATTCCTGGAAAAGTATGAGAAGATGGATGGGGAAGAACTGGTAGAGGAGAGGTATCGGCGATTTCGGGATATGTGAAAAGAAGATTTTGACATATTCTGAAATGCATGATATTATGATATTGAAAAGAGTGCTACCGATAGACGGTTAGTCCATATTTATTGGTTTATGTAAAAATAGTCGCCAAAGTTTGCAGGACTGGGCGGCTATTTTTGTGATTTCGCAGTATCTTTGCCGAAGTTGTATCCAAGGCTAAAGCAGGTTAAGCCGAAACTTACAACTGCTATGAAGTCGATAATACTCATGGCTTAGCCCTCCTTTCCAAGGAATTCCCATATAAAGGGTTTCTATGTAATCGGAGAGTCACAGTCCCTCCGTAGAAGGACTAACCGCCTACCGTTATGGCAGCACCCGTATATTGAGTATAACAGTTTCTTGTAGTCCATTCAACAAAAATATGATTGAAATGCAGAATAAAAATATACGGATTTTAGATATACAAAATAAATAGAGGATTTGAAGGGAGGAATAACTAATTGACGTTGGCGGAATTTATGGTAAGATAAAAGGGCAGGATACAAATACCGAGGATATTCTGCGGGTTCAGACGAGGGTCTGTGAGTTGAAAAACATTTTTGAATAACTGTTATGTAAAAAGCATTGGAAAATAATCTGATGCTTTTTATATTTTAAACTATTTAAGAATTATTCAATAATATAAACTTTACATTATTGAAATACTTATAAAAATACAATTTGTATTGCATGTTAGTAGAAAAGGTGGTATAGTGAAAATATAAAAGAAGAAGCTATCAGATATTGGCAGTATCGGATAACTTCTTCAGGTAGAAAACTGATTCAATTTAGAAATAAGATCTAAAAAGAATAGTAAACTACGAACATATACTATTCTATACGTTATTTTCTAATTTGTAAAGTCTTCTATAATTTTAGAGTAAAAAATACTCTAACACACAAAGGAAGAATTACAAAATCTAAAAATCTTTGTAAATTCCCAATGTGAAAATAAAAATCAAATTGATACTAAGGCAGAAATGCGATTTAAGAGGAGAGGTGGTAAAAAGGATTTTGAATAGAATTATTTGACATGTCAAAGTAGAAAACGATGAGGTATAAACTAAATATATGATCGAACAAAAGTTTGAAAATATATTGCGCTACAGGTCGGAGTCTGCTATAATGTGGTAAAAGTGAATAAAAAATCAGAACTTGACTCCGAAAAATAAACAAAATAGACAAAAGGAGAAAGTGATGAATAATACAAACGAAAATAAAACAAGTGACATCTATCTTGCACATGTGGATTTTGAAACAGGCCGTACACAGAGCTTTCAGGAACATACAGATAATGTAACATCATATGCAAAAAGCATTTGTCCTATGGAAGAGATTCAGAAACTTGTCGAGGCGGCCGCACTTTTTCATGATGCGGGGAAACTCTCTGATGATGTGCAGAAAGATTTTCAAGATATCTTGAAAAAGGGAGATCAGGCACACCGAAACGATTTGGATCACTCAACCGCAGGTGGACGGATGCTATGGAAAATGATGCGGCAGAAAACAGCAGCAGAGCTGTTAAGTACAGTTGTGTACTCACATCATGGAATCAGCGACTGTATTGATTTTGAAAGCGGGTGTACCTTACAGGAACGCAGAGCGGAAAAAGAGTGTCAGGAAGACATTGTGAAGGAAAGATTTTTTCAGATCTTTGATAAAGAGAAAATCCAAAAAGTGTGCGAAGCAGCAGATGCACAATATGTTCAGATTAATAAAAAAATAGGAATGTTTGTGCGAAAAAGCACAAAACAAAATCGTCATTGTGGAAATGGATATTTTTATATTGGAATGTATTTCAGAGTATTGCTTTCTATGCTGCTTGACAGTGATTGGACAGATACGGAAAAATTTTTTCAGAATGAAGAATTGAAACAACGTATTTCAAAGAAAGAAATACAGAAAATATGGCAACAGAGTATACAATGTTTTGAGAACTATCTTAATCATGAAATTCGAAACAAGGCAGAAAATGGCCAGAGTCTTCAGGCAGTCCGGCAGGAGATTTCTGAGAGGTGCTATGAAGAGGCAGAAAAAGAAACGAGACTGTATCGTCTGACAGTACCAACGGGAGCTGGAAAGACATTAAGTAGTTTGCGCTTTGCACTGTATCGTGCCGAGCGGACCCAAAAACAGCATATTATTTATGTTGCCCCATTTAACAGTATTTTAAGTCAGAATGCCGATGAGATCCGGAGAGCAGTTGACGATCCGGATATCGTACTGGAACATCATTGCAATGTGATTCTTTCGGAGGGAAAGCAGGAGAAAGACTATAAAAAACTGACAGAAACATGGGATGTGCCAATTATTATGACATCAGCTGTACAGGTATTGAATGTACTTTTTTCGGGACAGAAAAGAGATATCCGCAGAATGCATACCTTATGTAACAGCGTGATCATTTTTGATGAGGTACAGGCCATTCCGAAGAAGTGTATGGAACTTTTTAACTTAGCAGTAAATTTTCTTACCAATTTTGCGGAATCGGATGTTGTATTATGTTCAGCTACCCAGCCATCCATTAAAGATTTGAAAGAGAATAATTTAAGTGAATGCATGGAGATGACGGGAATCATAGAAAAGTATGAAGAAACCTTTCGAAGAACGGATATCGTAGATTTGACAGAAACAGAAGCGTATCCGGGCGGAATGGAAATCGAGGATCTCTGTGATTTTACGTTGCAGCAAGCTGAGACATTTCGAAATGTGCTGGTCATAGTAAATACAACCGAATGTGCAAAACAAGTATATGAAAAGATAAAAAGCAGCTGTTCAGACGAAGATCAAGTTTTTCACCTGAGCAATAAACTTTGCCCGCAAAATAAAGAGGACACGTTGGAAACGGTCCATGCGGCATTACGAAAAAATAGAGAATCCGGATATACAGGCAGAGTGATCTGCATCAGTACACCGGTTGTAGAAGCGGGTGTAAATTTTTCTTTTGGCTGTGTCATTCGATCAAAAGCGGGATTGGATCATGTGATCCAGGCCGCTGGAAGAGGAAATCGCCACAAGGAGTATCCCTGGTTTGGAAAGATTTACATTGTACAATTGACAAACGAGGCCGAAAGTCTGGAAAAGCTGCCAGAGATACAAGAAGAACAAAGAGCAGTACAAAAATTATTAGAACAATTTCGAAGTAAGCCTGAAATTTTTGAAAAAAGATTAGATTCATCGAAAGCGATAGCGATTTATTATCAGTATTACTATCAGGTGCTGCAGGCTGATATCACGAAATTTCCGGCGAAAAATTATAAAACGACCTTGCTAGAAATGCTGGGAAAAAATTGTCCGGGAAGAAAACAATATTGGCATAAGTTTGAACAAGAGTATAAGGGGGGAATGGCACAGGCATTTGCAACGGCAGGAAAAGAATTTGAAGTTATTTCTAATGATTATAAGATTCCAGTTGTGATTCCCTATAATGATGAGGCCAAAAAACTGATTGCAGCATTTGTCGGAGCAGATGGTGAGTATTTACCTTGGGAGGAAAAGCAGAGGATGCTGCGGGAACTGCAAAAATATACGGTTGGAATTTCAGAAGTGCAGAAGGAACGTCTTAATAATGCAATATATCAAATTAGTGATGAAGAAATACTCGTGTTGAGCGAAGGGTATTACAGCAATGAAGTTGGTGTGCTGGAAGAACCGCAGATGAACTTTGAGAACTATTAAACATATTGGAGGTGGTACAATGGAAAAACATGCGAATACCATAGAGTACGAAGTGTATGGGGACTATGCATTGTTTTCTGATCCGGTGGTGCGTGTTGGAGGCGAAAAAACAAGTTATTCAATTCCAACTTACGAGGCATTGCGAGGTATTACGGAAAGCATATTTTGGAAACCCACGATCTCTTGGGTAATTGATGAAATTCGCGTTATGAACCGGATTCAGACGGAAACAAAAGGTATTCGTCCTATTAAATACAATGGCGGAAACGAACTGGCATACTACACGTATTTAAAGGATGTGCGTTATCAGGTACATGCTCATTTTGAATTTAATGAGCATCAGGTCAACATGGTACAGGATAGAAATGAGCGAAAATATCAGTGCATGTCAGAAAGAATGGTAAAGAGCGGAGGCCGGAGGGATATTTTTCTTGGAACAAGAGAATGTCAGGCATTTGTGGAACCGTGTGAATTTGGCAGTGGAGCAGGATATTATGATGATATGGAAAAAGATATAGATTTCGGTTTCTCTTATCACGGAATTACTTATGCGGAAGAAGCCGTTTTGTCGGAGGATCAGGGAAAAATGACGGTAAGATTCTGGGAGCATCCGACCATGACAAGGGGAGGCTACATCGTTTATCCACGTCCGGAAGAGTGTACAATCAAACGTCATATACGAAAAATGCAGACGAAAATATTTGAAAATATCGAGAAAGAAGAAAATGAAAAAGGGAGGTGAAAGATACGTGAACTGGGGAAGAGAAGCACTGGATTTGTACGAAAAAAATCTGAACAAGGTAGGAAAAATAGAATATCGTGGTGAATTTCCCTATACGCTGCTTCCAACATTCCACTCAACGGCAACGGCACAGATTACGGTAACCATTGATGAAGAAGGTAACTTTTTACATGGCGAACAGGTTCCTGCAAATGATAAATTTACCATTATTCCGGTTACAGAAAAATCAGGAAGCCGAACATCTGGAAAAGAAGCCCATCCCCTGTGTGATAATTTAAGATATCTGGCGGGCGATTATCCGCTTTATGTGGCGGACGATGGAAGCTGTTTTGAAATTTATATGGAACAATTAAAAAAATGGTATGAGTCAGAATTTTGCCATGATAAAGTAAGAGCAATTTATTATTATCTGCAGAAGAAAAGTTTGATGCATGATTTGATTGAACAGAAGGTATTGAAGCAAAATGAAGATGGAACGCTGGCAGAAAAGGAAACGATTCAGGGAATTGATCAAAGTAAAGCGTTTGTGCGATTTATTGTGCGCTCTTTAAGTAATCCACTGACAGAAACAGTTGATGAATGCTGGAGAGATAAGACCTTATGGGAAAAATATCAGCAGTATCAGCGGTCTATGGAAGGGGAAAAGGGACTTTGCTATTTAAGTGGAAAAAGAGAAAGTATTTCCTATCTACAGCCAAAGAAAATCCGAAATGAAGGAGACGGCGCGAAACTGATTTCTTCAAATGATAAGGATAATTTTACGTATCGTGGTCGATTTGCAACGAAAGAAGAGGCATTTGCAATTGGAAATGAAACATCCCAGAAGGTTCACAACGCATTGAAATGGATTATCCGCAGACAGGGAGGCACATATGATACCATGGTGTTTGTTACATGGGAAACAGCGGAGGATTCAGCAGGAAAATTAGAAGTTCGATGGGACTCGGATACGGAGCATATTATATCTGAATTTGATGAATGGGATACCGGACTGGAAGATCCGGAGTTTGACACCAATGCGATCGGAGCGGAGCTGTTTCAGAAGGCGATGAGTGGGTATCGCACGCTGCAGAACGAGGAAAAATGTCCCACGACCATGAAATATATGGTGTTATTAGGAGTCGATGCAGCAACACCAGGGCGCCTGGCAGTCGTGGAAGCAAAAAAAATTGAAGAAACGCGGTATTTAGAGAATATCAGAAAATGGCACAAGGACTGCTGGTGGCGTCATGAAAAATGGAGAGACGGAAAAAGAATTGTTTATTATGGCATGGTTGGAGTAAAGGAGATAGCGGATCTTTTATTCGGAATAGAAAATAATGGGAGTATTACCATTGTAGATGGAAACAGCAAAAAACTTTATGCTGAGGTTGCAAAGCGTATCTTGCCATGTATCTGGGATGGGCAGAGAATACCAGCTGATTATGTGGAAAGGGCGATAAATAAGGCATCTAATCCATTGGCATATAAAGAACAGAAAAACTGGGAGCAGATTTTGCAGCTTGCGTGCTCCATGGTTAAAAAAAGAAGAAAAGAACTTTATAAGGAGGAATGGAAAATGGCGGTAGACAAAAATTGTACAGAAAGAGATTACCTGTATGGAAGATTGCTTGCTGTAGCAGATCGAATTGAATATCGGACTTTTGATATGGATAAGGACAGAAGCAGAATTACAAATGCAAAGCGATACATGAATAATTTTTCGCAGAGACCGTTTGAAACCTGGAAAGTTATTGAAGAGAATATTCAGCCGTATTTGAACAAATTGCCAGTGCCGGAACGAAGATTTTATGAAAATCTGCTGGACGAAATCGAGGACGCATTTGAAAGTGTAAACGATTATCAGGAGAATAAACGTTTGAGCGGCTTATATTTACTTGGATTTCACAGTCAGTCCTGTGCGCTGAGAACTTACAAAACAGAGAAAACAGAGGAGAAATAAAGAAATGAGCGAATTAAAAGGAAAAATTGATTTTACATTATTTGTGAGTGCAACGAATGCAAATCCCAATGGAGATCCACTGAACGGAAACCGTCCGAGAATTAATCTGGATGGATATGGGGAAATTTCAGATGTCTGCATTAAACGAAAAATCCGAAACCGCCTGCAGGATCTGGGACAGAAAATTTTCGTGCAGTCAGATGACAGAACGGACGACTCATTCAAGAGTCTGAAGGAGCGCGCAGATGGTTGCGAGGAGCTTAAAAAACAGATGGGAAATAAGAAAGATGCGAGCAGAGATCTCTGCGCACAGATTGCATGCAGGGAGTGGATCGATGTGAGAGCATTTGGACAGGTTTTTGCATTTAAAGGAATTCCAGTATCCTTTGGCGTACGCGGTCCGGTGTCGATTCATCAGGCAGTAAGTCTGTCTCCGATTGATATTATGAGTATGCAAATCACCAAGAGCGTAAACAGCGAGGCCGGAAAAGAAGGAAAGGCATCTGATACGATGGGAACGAAACATAGAGTTGGGTTTGCTGTATACAAGGTGATGGGAAGTGTCAATGTGCAGCTCGCGGAAAAGACGGGCTTTACCCAGGAGGATGCTGAGATACTGAAAGAAGCACTCATGACATTGTTTGAAAATGATGCATCGTCAGCACGTCCGGAAGGAAGTATGGAGGTATGCCGGATGTATTGGTGGCAGCACGAGGAAAAAACACCGGCTATTTCGAGTGGAAAGATCCAGAGAGGATTTGACTGGAATAAAGATTTAGATCATCCGAGAAGCTTTAAGGATTATGATATTACCTGGAATGTAGAAGGATGCAGAGAACCGGAGATTTTTGATTTTGTCTAAAGATACGGTCGTTTTCCGTGAGGGGTGAATTGGAATGTATGATGAGGATGATTATCTGCAGTTGTCAGGAATTCAACATTTTGCATTCTGCCGGCGCCAATGGGCACTTGCATATATCGAGATGCAGTGGCAGGAGAATGTCCGCACGGTAGAGGGAAAGATTCTTCATGAAAATGCACATAATCCGGGTCTCAAAGAAAAAAGAGGAGATCTGCTGATTGTGCGTGCGATGCCGGTTCACTCCTGCGAAATGGGAGTGAGCGGCGAGTGCGATGTGGCGGAATTTCATCGGGTGAAAGAGGGGATTTCACTGTATGGAAAAGAAGGATTTTATCGTGTAGTGCCAATAGAATATAAGCGGGGAAAACCAAAAGAAGGAGAAGAGGATATCCTGCAGTTGGCAGCGCAGGCGTTTTGCCTGGAAGAAATGCTGTGTTGTGAAATCGAGTATGGATATCTTTATTACGGTGAAGTCCGCAGACGCCATAAGGTAGAATTTGATAATGCAATCCGGGAAAAAGTGAAGCAGATATTTGCAGAAATGCATAAGTATTATGAACAACAGTATACACCGAAAGTAAAAATAAGCAGGAAATGTAATGCATGTTCATTGAAAGATATTTGTCTGCCGGTTTTAAATAAGAATAAATTGGTTGCGGAATACATTACCAAGAGAATGCAGGAAGAGGAAAATCTATGAAAAGATTGCTGAATACCTTGTATATTACTTCTGGAAATCGTTATCTTTCACTTGATGGGGAAAATGTCGTAGTAATGGAGGATAAAAAGGAAATAGGAAGAATCCCTTTACATAATTTACAGGCGATCGTGACCTTTGGCTATACAGGAGCGAGTCCGGCATTAATGGGGGCGTGCGCGCAAAGAAACATTGAATTATCCTTTATGTCCGGAAATGGCCGTTTTCTGGCGAGAGTCAGCGGAGAAGAAAAGGGAAATGTGACACTGCGAAAAACACAATACCGCATCAGTGAGAAAAAAGAAGAAAGCGTCAAAATAGCAAAGAATTTTATTCTTGGCAAAGTCTATAATGCCAGGTGGGTGCTCGAGAGAGCCGCCAGAGATTACAGTATGCGGCTGGATGCAGAATTGCTTAAGAAAAAATCAGCTTTTCTGGGGCAGAGTATGAATAAAATCAGAGAATGTGAAGATGCGGGAACACTTTTAGGTCTGGAAGGAGAAGCTGCATCGGTATATTTTTCCGCTTTTGATGAACGTATTCTGCAGCAGAAAGAGGATTTTTATTTTCATGGAAGAAATAAGAGACCACCGTTAGATAATGTGAATGCGATGCTTTCGTTTGGATATTCTTTACTGGCAGGAATGTGCGGCGGGGCGCTGGAAGCAGTGGGCCTGGATCCATATGTTGGATTTTTCCACACAGATCGTCCGGGACGAATGTCATTGGCGCTGGATCTGATGGAAGAATTTCGTAGCGTTATGGTAGATCGGTTTGTTCTGACACTTATCAACAAGAGGATTATGAAGCCAGAATATTTTTTAACTAAGGAAAACGGTGCCGTTATTATGACGGAGGAGGGACGAAAAGCCTTTCTTAGTGCATGGCAGGGAAAAAAACAGGAGATGATTACGCATCCATTTTTAGGCGAAAAGATCGAGTGGGGAATGGTTCCATATGCACAGAGCATGCTGCTGGCACGTTTCCTGCGAGGGGATCTGGATGAATATCCGCCATTTTTGTGGAAGTAGGTGATTTTTAATGCTGGTGCTGATCACATATGATGTAAATACACAAACCGCTGCAGGCAGAACGCGATTGCGCAAGGTAGCAAAAGAATGTACCAATTACGGCCAGCGAGTCCAAAATTCTGTCTTCGAGTGCCAGATGGATGCGGCTAAGTGCCGACAGGTAAAAGATATACTAGAAAAAATCAT
>ERZ826051.2580-NODE-2580-length-13735-cov-3.229094_pt1 | contig 13735 bp, 6 predicted proteins | sample MGYA00519928_ERZ826051 | MGnify/ENA primary metagenome ERZ826051 (study PRJEB31778, sample SAMEA3449219) | human gut metagenome | biome: human gut; feature: human-associated habitat; material: faeces | place: United Kingdom | collected 2010/2012 ...
GTAAGCACCCTTTAACACCTGCACAAGTCCCTGTCCACCGGAGTCTACAACGCCTGCTTCTTTCAGAACCGGCAGCATCTCCGGTGTCTTTGCAAGGACAGCATCTGCCTCTTCGATCACCTGTTTTAAGAAATCATCCAGCGAAATATCATTCTCTGCAAGCTCCAGTGCTTTGTCTGCTGCACCCTTTGCCACTGTGAGGATCGTGCCTTCCTTTGGCTTCATAACTGCTTTGTATGCAGTCTCCACTGCTTTCTGAAAAGCAGCTGCCAGAATCGCAACATCAATCTCCTCATACTTTTTGATTCCTTTTGTAAATCCACGGAACAGCTGAGAGAGGATAACACCTGAGTTACCGCGTGCTCCGCGAAGAGATCCGGAAGAAATCGCTTTTGCAAGTACTTCCATCGTCGGATCTTCCAGTGCCGCTACTTCTTTGGCCGCAGCCATGATGGTCATGGTCATGTTGGTTCCGGTATCACCGTCCGGTACCGGGAAAACATTCAGTTCATTGATCCATTCTTTCTTTGACTCCAGGTTTTTTGCTCCTGCCAAAAACATTTTGGCAAAAAGTGTGGCATTTATTGTATTTATTTCCACAACGAGTTCCTCCTTAATCTATCGGTCTGACACCTTCTACATAAATATTGATCTCATGAATCTCCATACCGGTAAATTCTTCGACTTTATATTTGACATTGTTGATCAGATTGTCTGCAACCGCAGAAATGCTGACGCCATAAGCCACGATCACATGAAAATCAAGTGAAATTTTATTATCCTCAACGGTAACCTGTATTCCATTTTTCAGGCTGTCTTTCTTCAGAAGTCTTACCAGACCGTCTTTCATGCTCACCGTTGCCATACCGACAATTCCAAAACACTCTACTGCAACACTTCCGGCATAGGTAGCGATCACATCCGTGTCGATCAAAATCGAACCCAGTTCTGTTTCCATTCTTCCTTTCATATCATGATACCTCCTATGTTAATAGCTGTATTATTTATTCATTATAACCTGTTTCATATAAAAAGAAAACATGAAAAATCATTTTTTACAGTTTTTTTAAATTTTCGCATTTTTTACTTGCATTATCATGCAGCTTCTGGTAGAATACTTATTGTTGTGAGCCTATTGTAGGCAATATAATGTCAAGGAGGTGCAGTCATGGCTAGATGTGCTATTTGTGATAAGGGAGCTCATTTCGGTAACAACGTGAGTCATTCTCATAGAAGATCCAATAAAATGTGGAAATCTAACATTAAATCTGTTCGCGTTAAAGTAAACGGTGGAACAAAGAAAATGTATGTATGTACTTCATGCTTACGTTCTGATAAAGTTGAAAGAGCATAAGGATCATAAAATAAAAACATGGATATAAAAGAGCAGGGATAGAACGACCGATGTCCCGGCTCTTTTTTCTTTTGCTCAAATTCTCATTCCGGTCAGAGCGTTTCAGAGCATCATATCTGATCTTATACAGCAAAAGAGCGGGGAAACCTTTTTGGGTTCTCTCCCGCTCTTTTTTCTTGCTATCGGATGTTTCTTTGGAACGGTTCTGTTACAGAGTAGCTTTTACTGTTCCGGAAACATGTTCCGTTTTTTTATTTTTTTACAGTTGCTTTCTTTGGCAGACCTGCTTTTTTCAGCATTCTCTTATACTTGGAAAGCTTCTTGGCCGGTACGGTCACTTTTGCTTTTGCATCGATCTTGCTGAATGCTTTGCTTCCGATGGAAGTAATGCCGGTTGCTTTCTTCATATTGACAGTCTTCAGTTTGCTGCAGCCTGCAAATGCATTTTTCTCAATCTTCTTCACATTGCTTCCGATCGTAACTTTCTTCAGCTTCTTGCAGCTCTTGAATGCATTTTTGCTGATCCGTGTTACTTTGTAAGTAACGTTTCCAATCTTAACTGTCCTGGCAATAGTTACGGAAGTTAGATTCTTTCCTTTACTTCCTCCGACACCAATAACGGCTGCTGTTTTCTTATTTTCATTTAAGATGCGGTAAGTTACGTTTTTGTTTACCGTTTCTTTTACTGCCGTCTGTCCAGGATTGGACGGTGTGGATGGAGTAGATGGTGTATCTGGCTGCTTAGATGTATCCGTTGTCTGTGTATCTGCTTTTTTCAGATTTGCTTTTGCACTCTGTAAAGCGGTGAGCAGGCTCTGAAGTTCTTCGGCTGTTGCATCTGCTTTTGCATTTTTCGCATTGTTATATGCAGTTACAAATGCTGTCCAGCTTTCGGAAGTGTAAGTAGCGTTTGCATTTCCAGCTTCATAGATGCTCTTGGTTTCCGCATTTTCTGTTTCATTTTTTAATGCGGTTTTAGCTGCTTCTACTGCTGCATATTTCAGATTTGCTTTTGCATCCTGTAAGTTACTCAGTAATTCTCTTAATGTGCTTAAAGCAGCATCTTCTGCCGGTGCTTTCGCAGCATCGTATGCATCTGCAAATACTTTCCAGCTGTCACTTGTGTAAGTTTCGTCAGCATTTCCAGCATCGTAGATATCTTTGTATTCTGCGCTGTTTACTGCTGCTGTCAGTACTTCTTTTGCTGCCACTTTTGCATCCTTCAGGTTTGCCTTTGCCTTCTGAAGATTTTCTGCTAATGTTTTCAAATCATCCGCTGTTGCGTTTGATGCAGGTGCTGTTGCAGCCTTATATGCATCCTTAAATAATTTCCAGCTATCACTTGTATAGTTCTCATCCCCGGTATTTCCAGCGTCATAAATATTTTTTACATCAGCTATTGCTGCAGCAAGTGCTTTTTCAGCTTCTTCCATTGCAACATTTTTCAGATTCTTTTTTGCATCCTGCAAAGCACTTGTCAATGTCTGAATTTCATTTGCTGTTGCGGTAGTTTTGTCAACAGTTGTTGCGTTTTTATATGCAGTTTCAAATGCACTCCAGCTTGCATCTGTATAAGTTTTATCTACGTTCCCGGCAGTATAAATACTTTCCGCTGATGCAATAGCTGCACTTAAATTCTGTTCCACTTCTTGTTTTAATTCATCGTCTGTCTGTTTTGGAACCTGAAGTGTAATAATTTCACAGATTGCCGGTTTTACATCACCCCAGGTAAGTTTTACATCTAATACCTGATCATACATATAAGTATAGAATGTAGTCAGGCTCTTATTTAATGTTCCAAGTGTTACCCAGTTATTTTCATCGATGCGAACTGAAACAGTTGCATTACTGATAGATTTCTGTACAATATTCAGTTTACGTACGTTTGTTGCATCAGACAGATGATATACCAGAGAACCTTCAGTCTTATCCGTCATATCCGGTACAAATGCGGTTGTCAGATCACCGTCATTTAAGTTCCAAGGCTCCTGACCTCTCTGCAGAGCAGCATCGGTCTCAAATGTCGGATCATTTACAGTTGGAATATATGCACCGCCGTTGATCTGGATCTCATTGAGTTCTACCCAACGAGCACTGTATCCTGCGTTAAAGTACAGACGGATGTATTTTGCTTTTACATTGTTAATGTTTGCATTTTCAACATAAGAATATGCTACATCTACAGTGTCATGTGTCCAACCATTTTCTGCCGGTTTGGTGTCGCGGTCTGTTCCGTCGTTTTCGATACCGTCACCGATCTTGATAAGGTCTGTCCAGGTTTTATTATCAACAGATGCCTGGATCACTGCATCACGCGGATAATCGATTGCAGTATCCAGAACATATACTTTCAGAGATTTCAGTGTGATTTCCTGTCCGAGTGTATATGTTATATAATCGTCTTTTGCCGGTGTTGCACAATATTTTGCCTTCGATGTCAAATCGCCGTCCATCCAGTTTGCGGTCGTACCAAGTTTTCTTGCATCCTCACTGTTTGACGCTCCGCCAATGTTTGTTTCAAACAGATCCATAGCCCCGATCTCATCGTTTGTCACTTCAAATTTGCTCAGGCTGAAGGTAACATCCGTACTTCCGTTGTTGATCAGGCGGATGTAACGTGCACTCTTTGCAGATGTGCTATCTGTCCACTCTTTCTGATTCAGGGAAGTCTGCAGAGTCAGTTTGTCAGTTCCGTTGCCTTCTGTATCGATGGATGCGATCGCATGGATACGGTCAAGTTTCAGTCCGATGTACTGTCCTGCTTTCAGGGTTACATTGTCTCTTGCATAAACTTTGGAAACTTCATCCCCATAAGTTACTTTCCAGTTCTCATCGTTTGTATTGGTGTAATCCATAACATCGCCGGTTACTTCTGCTTCTTTTCCACAAACAGAGAACTCGTTAAATTTAATCCAGTTGTGACGGTCTTCATTGTTTACCAGTTTGATATAACGTGCAGATGCACCTTTTAAATCTTCCTCATAAGTATCGGTGCCATTGGCTGTTCCGGTCTGTGCAGATTTTGAAGTCCAGCTATTTCCATCTTCTGAATATTCAAGATGGTATTTGATCCATTTATCTGCACTGCCCGCACCCGTGACGATACGCACTTTGTATACTTCTTTTGCTTCACCAAGATCCATCTGGATATAATCTCCGGCAACGCTGGTATCATTGGAAGCTGGCTTAAACCAGGTAAAGGTAGAATCATCCCCGTCCGTCACATTGGACAGCGGATAACTTCCGGACTGATACAGGCTCCATCCGCTCGTATAGCTGATGGTTCCAGTATATTTGTTATCTGCTGCTTCACTGTTGCCATCTTTTTCAAATGCATCACAGGAAATCTCACGGATGATCAGCCAGCGATTTCTGTCGTTGTTGCTGTTCTTCCAGCGGAATCCTTTGATCTCTTTTGCTTCTGCAAGCTCCAGAGTTACATCTGTGGTAGAACCGGCTGCCGGCTGTGTTTCAAATGCCGTCCAGCTGCTGCCGTCTGTCGTATATTCCATAACACCGTTTGGAATATAATCATTTTCGTGACCGCTGCATGCCAGTGCGACCGTCATTTTTTTAACCGGTGTCATCTGGTTAAAGAGCAGTCCTACATAGTCACCAGTCTGCTGATCCGTCTGAATCTGGAAATTGGTATTTAAGTTTCCATCAATTGCATTGGCTGCATTTCCGGTATTTCCGGAGTTTTCTGTTCCGCCGACACGGTAGATCAGGGTTCTTTCCAGTTTGATGTGTTCCGGATCAATGATCTGTTTTACGGTATCAGAAACATTTTTCATGACTTTTTCGGTAAACGGAACAATGTAGAGAAGACCTGCTGTCGCATATTTTGTTTCATTTACATAACGGAATCCATAAGTCTGGGAACGTTCATATAAAGTCTGTGCTGCAGAATAGTGCTCCCATACTTTATCATTTTCTTTTGTCTGAACAGCTTTGAGTGCATCCATCAGCTCGATATCTGCTTCACACTCATCACGCAGACACTCAAGGAATGGTGTCATCTGCTCGCTCAGACGTTTATTGGTGCCATCTGTCAGATATTTTACAGCTGCATCGTAAATGGTCTTGAACTCGTTACGCATATCATTCAACTCTGCTGTCGTAACTGTTCCTGCTTCTACTTTTTTCTGGATCTCTGCCAGCTTGTTTTTCAGGTCAACAGACTCTTCAAATTTTGCCTGTCTTCCGGCTGTCTGAACCGGTCCCTGATAGATCATGTGTTTTGCCACTTCACGCAGGGCTGTGGAAGAATCTGATTCCAGTGCGGTAACATGGTCAATGTACTTAAAGGAATCTTCCCATGCCTGGTCTCCTTCTTCTGTGGCATCCCATGGTTTCCAGCTATAGTCTGCTGCGGTAAAGATCGCTACTTTGGAAGGTTCTGAGTGCTGCATCGGGTTGAGGATGATACCTTCATATTTATGACCGTCAATTCCGGTATGCAGGATGGTATTGTGACCACCCATGATCAGACCTGTTTTATAGTTATCGTTGCACGGCCAGTTTACCCACATGTAAGGATAACGTCCTGCAACGCCATTGGATGCTACATTGTTATAGAAGTTATCTGCAAAGTTTGCACTTACCTGTCCCCATACTGCATTACCGGTCATCAGCATATGTACCTGTCTGTTGGCAGAAGCATTGATGCCTTTCAGTTTTGCAGAGGAACCATTTCCCATGTAGTCTGTCGGGCAGTACAGGATATCGGTTTTCAGATCCGGATATTTGGTGTTTTTCAGTTCTGTCAGCCAGTTTGTCAAGTCATTGAGCAGTCTGCTTAAGTTTGCTGCACTTGATCCGGTCGCATCATCCTCCAGAAGGGCAATCTGACGCACGCCGGATTCGATCACCTGCAGATATTTTGCTTTTACCGTTGCCAGATCTGCATCGTAATTGTTGAAATTAAATGGACTGTTCATAAACGTATGCAGAGCATAAACGAAGAAACATTTGCTTTCATTGCCTGCCTGTGCAAGTTTTTTGATCTTCTCAAGATCTTCCTTTGGATACAGCTCTCTCCACTGTTTGTTGTGGTAAGGATCGTCTTTCGGTGCGAACACATACTGATTCATCTTGATCTCGCCGCCGAATTTCATCAGATCAATACGGTCTTCCAGTGACCACGGATTTCCATAATATCCTTCGATAAATCCACGGAACTGTACTTCTGCATAGTCTGTCACCGTCAGCTCTTTGATCTTTTTGTCTGCGGAAAGCTGTTCAAAAATACGTTTCAGTGTGGTGACACCGTAAAATGCCGCATCGGTGTCTTTACCAAGGACTACGATCTTGCCGTCTTTGACATACAGCATATAAGCATCGTAATTATCAAAGGTCGCCTGAACCGCTCCGTTTGCTTTTCCGTAAGTATCTGCTGCATCCCCGGAACCATAAACACCAACGATCAGCTCGGTCTTGTCTGACGCTGCACTTTCGTTTCCGGTCAGTTTCAGCACATTCAGCGTGTCTGTGATACGTGTTTTTGTGTAATCGTCAATGTCACTTCCGATCGACAGTTTCACCTGATCGGTAAGCTGCATTTCTTTGTCACCGTAGGTGATCTCCTGCGGTGTCGGGTAGATCTCATACTCACCTGCTGTTTCTTTTACGCCTGCGGATACAGGAATACAGAACAGCATAAGCATTGCCAGAAAAGCAACGAGCTTCATACCCAGTGATGTTGTTTTCTTTCTCATGTGTTTCCTCCTTTTCTTTTTGTACCCCTGCACAAAAACCTCTTTATCTTAGTCATAAACAGGCAGGGATACGTTACTTTTACTATAACAATTTCCGTAAGTTGCGTCAACTGTTATCTTCAATCTCTCTCGGAAAAGACGCCTGCTTCTGCCGGGATGAATACATGATCCAGAACCGGATCTGTCGGCTGCTTTGCATTTTTTACCGCCTCTTCACAGAAATAATCCTGTGCACAGATCAGCGTCTTTTTCCCTCTTTTATCAATCTTTTCATAGCTTCCGTCCGGCTGCAGGATGTGAGCCTTCAGATTATCAGCAAGCTGGATATCCAGAATATGTTTTGCCTGCTGTTTGATCTTTTCATCTTTTAATGGAAATACGATCTCAACACGTTTGTCCAGATTTCGCGGCATCCAGTCCGCACTGCCCATATACAACTCTTCTGCCCCGTCATTATAGAAATAGAAGATACGGGCATGTTCCAGGAAATTGCCGACGATCGAACGTACCGATATGTTTTCGCTGATATGCGGGATGCCGACCTTCAGACAGCAGATGCCGCGGATGATCAGTTCGATCTTCACCCCTGCCGCCGATGCCGCATAGAGTGCCTCGATGATCTCCCGGTCACACAGGGAATTCATTTTTGCAATGATATGGGCTTCTTTTCCCGCCAGTGCCCAGTTCTTCTCTCGTTCGATCAGTCTTAAGAAACGTTTGCGGAGCCATATCGGTGCAACGATAAGGTCGTTCCAGTGTTTTGGTTCGGAATAGCCGGAGAGCATGTTAAATACCGCAGTCGCATCTTCCCCTATCGGTTCTGCACAGGTCAGAAGACCGCAGTCCGTATACAATTTTGCCGTAGAATCGTTATAATTTCCGGTTCCGAGATGCACATAACGGCGGATACCGTCTTCTTCTCTCCGGACAATCAGGGTGATCTTGCTGTGTGTTTTCAGACCCACCAGTCCATAGATCACATGACAGCCTGCTTTTTCCAGCTTTTTCGCCCAGATGATATTGTTTTCTTCATCAAAACGGGCTTTTAATTCTACCAGAACAGAAACCTGTTTGCCGTTCTCTGCCGCCTGTGCCAGTGCTGCAATGATCGGTGAATTACCGCTGACACGATAAAGTGTCTGCTTAATCGCCAGAACATTCGGATCCTTCGCTGCCTGTTTTACAAAATCTACGACCGGATCAAACGTCATGTACGGATGATGCAGTAAAATGTCACCTTTGCGGATATTGGCAAAAATGCTGTCATCGTTCATCAGTGCCGGTACCGGCTGCGGAATATATTTTTTCACTTTGCAGTCTTCAAACCCTTCCATGCCGTACAGCTTCATCAGAAAAGTCAGATCCAGCGGTCCGCCTATCTCAAATACATCGCTGTCTTTCACGGCAAACTCTTCTTTTAAGATATCCAACAGCCGTTTGTCGATCTTTCCTTCGATCTCCAGACGGATCACTTCGCCCCACTGACGTTTCTTTAACTGTTTCTGAATCTCTTTGAGCAGATCCTCTGCTTCATCCTCATCAATGGATAAGTCTGCATTTCGCATAACACGGTATGGATGTGCACATACGACATCGTAACTTAAAAACAGCTGTCCGATGTTCCGCTCTATGATCTCTTCCAGAAGAATCACACGTTTTTCTCCGTCTTTTCCTTCCGGAAGTTCCACGATTCTTGGCAGGACAGATGGTACCTGCACCGTTGCAAAATCCAGTGTCTTATGCTTTTCCTTGCCGTCTTTTCTGCAGATCAGGGCACCGATATTCAGGGTCTTGTTGCGGATCAGCGGAAATGGTCTGGAAGAATCCATCGCCATCGGTGTCAGAACCGGATAGACATTTTCCTCAAAATAAGCATCCACAAATTTTTTCTGCTCTTCGCTCAGACTCTCGTGCTCGGAAATAATTTTCAGCCCCCGCTTTTTCAGAGCCGGGATCAGAGAGCGATTGTAAGTAGAATACTGCAGATCTACCAGTTCGTGTGTCTCTTTTAAGATTTTTTTCAGCTGCTCCGAAGCCGTCATCCCGGAAATATCCTTTTTTGTGTAACCTGCGTGCACCATATCTTTCAAAGATGCCACACGGATCATAAAGAATTCATCCAGATTGGATGCTGTGATACTTAAAAATTTCAGCCGTTCAAACAGCGGAAGTGAGGCATCTCTTGCCTCTCCCAAAATGCGGTTGTTAAACCCCAGCCAGCTTAATTCTCGGTTTGTATAGTATTCTGCTTTTTTTAAATCCATTTCACCCATACGGACATACCTCCTTCGTTACATCATTTTTTTCTGACGCAGCACCGGACGGATGCTGAACACTTCCTCGAAAAATTCTGCTTTTTTTGCAAACTCTTTCTTTTCCAGTGACAGATCTTCGTCCGAATAAAGCTGAATGACCAGTTCGTTTTCGTGCAATATCTGTTTTGCCTCTTTGGTCTTCTGCTTGTGGCTGCGGTCCAGCGAATTTACCACTCCGAGGATTGCCGTCAGTTTGGCAATGGTCAGATAATTTTCCCTTGTCATCCGGCTGCTTCCGATTTTGTCGTATCCTTCCAGCGGCACCGTATTATATTTTACCACATTTGCCACAATTTCTTTCTCTTCTTCCGATAATCCGATGATATCCATCGCCATGATAATATGGTACGCGGACTCCCCGGCATTTGACAGGCTGATAAATTTACCGCATCCATGCAGGATCACCGCAATGCGGAGCAGCAGGCGATCCCGGTCATCGAATCCCTGGCTCTTTTTGATCTTGTCAAAAATACCAACTGCCAGATCTTCGCACACTTTGATATGCGACTTGCTGCACTGATAACGTTTGGCAGCATTTCTTGCAGCCGCCAGGATATCCTCATCAAAGTCATGGCCGAGTTTCAAAAGCCGGTTCTGCTGTGCATATTCATACGCCATGCCATCAGTCAGGTGCAGACCCGGCATCCAGATATTCTCCACATCGGCTGCCTCCAGGAAACAACGGTAAACGACAAGAGACGGGCGCAATACCGAGATCACATCTTCTGGAACCTCGCAGCGTCCTGCCGCATCTTCGTCAGAACGGTAGATCATGTCATCGTAAAAATTCAGGAAATCCGCTCTTGTCATCACATTTTTATGAACGGCATCGCCGATATGGTCCCCGACCACGATCAAATTGGAGATCACACGATCCTTCAGATACAGCTTTTTATATGACAGAAATTCATTTTTCACAACTTCTGTCAGAAGTGTCTCATAATGCTTCAGGCTCACACCCTCATTCATCATCCGTTCACGCAGCCGCAGATTTCCGATTTTCATATTCTGGCTTGCAACAAGACGATCCTTGTCAAACAGAGAAATCTGAATGCTGCCGCCGCCGACATCTACGATCGCCGTTCCTTTCTGGATGATACGGTTGAATTCATTTTCCCTGGATGCGATCGATTTATAATCCATAAAACGCTGTGATGCATTTGAGAGAACTTCCACTTCCAGACCGGTATGGCGTTTCACACGGTCCAGAAAAACAAGCTGGTTACCCGCTTCTCTTACTGCACTCGTGGCACACACACGCCAGTCATCCACGCGATATCCTTTCATAATCCTTACAAAGTCATTCAGAACCCGGCAGAGCTCATCGGTCATCTCCACACCGATCCTGCCATCACGGTATACATCTTTGCCAAGTTCCATGCGATGGCACACGCAGTCGATCTCTTTGATTCCTTTTCCGGAAGTGATCTGAAAAATCTTCATTTCCACTTCATAGGAACCTATATCGATTGCTGCAAAAAGTTTCATACTCACACGTCCTTTCTCTCCTGTCCAAGCAGATGATCAATAAACTGCTGTGCAGTACGTCCGGAAAGTCCGCCATACTGCAGTTCCCACTGATTTGCCTTTAAAAACAGCTCTTCTTCCGACATCGTAATTCCGTGTTTGTCTGCCAGGACGCGGACGATATTCTGAAATTCTTTTTTGCTCGGTGAACCAAAATAAATCTTCAGTCCGAAACGATATGCCAGTGACAGTTTCTCCTGCACCGTATCAGAAGTATGCAGATCGTCTCTTCGCTCTTCCTTGTCACTGAATTTTTCACGGATCAGATGTCTGCGGTTGGAAGTTGCATAGATCAGTACATTTTCCGGCTTGCGTTCCAGTCCGCCTTCGATCACGGCCTTCAGGTATTTATATTCGATTTCAAATTCCTCAAAGGAAAGATCATCCATATAGATAATAAAACGATAATTTCTGTTTTTGACCTGAGCGATCACATCATTCAGATCCTGGAACTGATGTTTGTAAACTTCAATGATACGCAGTCCCTGGTCGTAATATTCATTGAGAATGCCTTTGATGCTGGAGGATTTTCCGGTGCCGGCATCACCAAAAAGCAGACAGTTGTTTGCTTTTCTTCCCTGCACAAAAGCTTCGGTATTTTCGATCAGTTTCTTCTTTGCCAGCTCATAACCTACCAGGTCATCCAGGTGTACGTGTGCGATCTTGGTGATCGGCACGATCTGTACGCCATCTTCATCATGTGCCACGCGAAATGCCTTATGCAGTCCCAGTTTTCCCACACCGAAATCTTTGTAGAAAGAAGTCATATCTTCTTTAAATTCATGCACATCTTTTGCTCCTGCAAGTTTTTCGCTCAGTTCACAGATCCGATCACGAATACGCTCGTTAAATACTTTGCTGCTCTGCGGTGCATTAACATAATCTGCAATCATGAAAAAGCAATGTGCACCCAGCTTTTCTTCCAGTGCCTCAAAGTTTAGGGCATATAGTTCACGAAAAATCTCATAATCATGCTCCACCAATGCATTGATGCTGCCATCCACCTCGCCGCGGATCTCGCTTGCATGACTGAACACATTTTCATTGTTTACCAGAAGCCAGGTCAGATAGCTGTGCCATAAATTTCCTTCAAATCCATAAGTACCGGCAAGTTCGGTCAGTTTGTGAATACAGGAAAAATAAAGCCCACGAAGATCCGAAACCGGCATCCCCATCGTTTCTGTCTCTTCCACGATAAATGCCATATCGTTTAAGACCTGATCCTGATCCTGCTCATATTCTCGGTATACGATTAATTCATCAATTCGAAACATTTTTATCAACCTTTCCAAAAACAGCAGCTTTTTTGCAAAAGCCGCTGTATTTTCAGTAATTTCCAAGTATTTTCATATTCGTTGCCTCTTCGCGGATACCACGCAGGGCATTTTTGACCGCACTGTCGTTTAAATTGCCCTCAAAATCAATGAAGAAACGGTACTCCCAGTTGCGTCCCGGGATCGGTCTGGACTGGATTCCGAACATATTCAGATTGTTATAAATAAAGTGAGACAGAATATTGTAAAGAGATCCGCTGGTATGTGGCGTTTCAAAACAGATGCTGATCTTCTTCGCATCTTTCTGATAAATTCTCTGATTTGTCACAATGATAAATCTCGTAGAATTTGCCTTGTTGCTGTAAATATTTTCTTTTAACACTTTCAGCCCGAAACATTTTGCCGCAAAGGCACTGGAAACAGATGCCTGCGTCACATCGCCGTCCTCTGCCACTTTTTTCGCTGCCATTGCGGTATTCTCAAGCGGGATCTGTTTCCAGTCCCGGTGTTCCTGAAGAAAGCTCTTGCACTGGGAAAGTCCCTGCTGATGGGAATAAACAGTACGGATATCGGAGATTTCTGCATTTTCAAGCCCAAGCAGACAATGCTCACAGCGAATGATCTGCTCACCGACGATATAGTTTTCAAACTCTACCAGCAGGTCATACATATCATTGACGCTCCCTGCCGTTGAATTCTCAATCGGCAGCACTGCATAGTCTGCCGCACCTTCTGCGATCGCCTCCATCGCATCTCTCCAGTGCTCCACATGGAACGAGGTGATCTTATCGCCAAAATACTGCTGCATTGCAGCCTGACTGTATGCTCCTTCCACGCCCTGGAACACTACGCGGACATTCTCTTTCTCCAGCTCATCCACACCGATAAACGGCAGGCGGCCTGCCACACCGTTTTCCTCCAACAGCTGATACTGCAGTTTACGGCTCATCGCCATGATCTGCTGAAACAGTTCTTCAATCCCGTGACGGTTGAAGTCGTTGTGTGTCATATCTTTTGCCTTTTCAATGACTTTTTTTTCACGTTCTTTATCAAACACCTTTTTGCCGGTGCTGATCTTGTACTTTGCCACTTTTCGGCTGATCTCCATACGCTTCTCAAAAAGCTCCGTCATCTGACGGTCAATGGAGTCTATCTCATTTCTTAAGTCCTGTAAATCAACCATCAAGTTCTCTCCTTAACTGTTCTATTGTCCTGTTCAAAACCGGATGACGTACCCACGGTGCGATCTGAGAGAGCGGCACCAGGACAAAATCCCGGTTCTGCATATCAATATGCGGAATATGCAGCTCTTCTGTGTCGATGACCTCCTGATCATACAGCAGAATATCCAGATCCAAAGTACGCGGTCCCCACCTGAGGATACGCTCCCTGTTTGCTTCTGCCTCGATCCGATGCAACTGAGCCAACAGTTCCTGCGGTGTCAGAAGCGTCTCCATCTCAAGGACGCCATTAAGGAATTCGTCCTGCTCTGTCACTCCATAAGGTTCTGTTCTGATAAAATCTGACACCTTTTTCACGCTGCTGCCC
>ERZ826051.2587-NODE-2587-length-13707-cov-3.499634_pt1 | contig 13707 bp, 8 predicted proteins | sample MGYA00519928_ERZ826051 | MGnify/ENA primary metagenome ERZ826051 (study PRJEB31778, sample SAMEA3449219) | human gut metagenome | biome: human gut; feature: human-associated habitat; material: faeces | place: United Kingdom | collected 2010/2012 ...
TCGCAGCACCGAAACCATTCCCGCCGAGGCCGTTTACCCCCGGGAATAACAGACCAAGACCGGCAACAGGCAACAATCCCCGCTTCGGACGCAGGCCGCCCGAAAAGGAGAATCCCCACCGCATCAACGAACAGATCACGGTTCCCGAGGTGCGTCTGGTGGGGGACAACATTCCCCAGCCGCAGGTGATGTCGATCCGCGACGCACTGCGTCTGGCGGACGAGATGGAACTCGACCTGATCGAGATCTCGCCCAAGGCCGAGCCGCCCGTATGCCGCATCGCCGATTATCAGAAGTTCCTCTACCAGCAGAAAAAGAAGGCCAAGGAACTGAAGGCGAACCAGACGAAAGTCGTCGTGAAGGAGATCCGCTTCGGCCCGCAGACCGACGACCACGACTACAACTTCAAGCTCAAGCACGCGCAGAACTTCCTCAAGGAGGGGGCCAAGGTCAAGGCCTACGTCTTCTTCCGCGGACGTTCGATCGTCTTCAAGGAGCAGGGCGAAATCCTGCTGCTGCGCTTTGCCACGGACCTCGAAGAGTTCGCCAAGGTGGAGATGATGCCGAAGCTCGACGGCAAGAAGATGAACATGATGCTCGCGCCCAAAGTCAAGAAATAGCGACAAGGCGAGGGCAAAGCGAATGCCGAAGGCATAAATGCGAAAACAACGACTGCGGGGCGGATGTATCCGGACCGCGGGTTGTTGTTTTTGCGTTTACAGCGAAGCGGTGCTTTGCCGAGCCGCGAAAGCTGTTCACGGAGCGCGTCTTGTCTCGCCAAAGCGAGACATGCGACGTAAATAACGCCCCGAAACATTGCGAGCCAAAAGTACAAATGCGAAAACAACGACTGCGGGGCGGATGCATCCGGACCGCGGATTGTTGTTTTTGCGTTTACAGGCGACGGAACCGACGCTTCGAGAAGAGTCTCGTTTCAATTTTTTCATTACCTTTGGGGGCGTTACGCCCCTTTCAGAAGTCGAAACCTTTTGCCGAACCGGACACGATTCGGTTTTGGAATCGTCCGTTTTTTTGGTAACTTTGCATGTAATGATCACCCCCGACGACATATTCCGCATTGCGGACGGAGCGGCCTTCGACGCCGCGGCGCTGGAAATATTCCGCCGCCAGGCCCGCGAATGCGCCCCCTACCGCGAATACCTCGCCCGGATCGGCGTCCGGGCGGAGCATGTCGACACGCCTGAAAAGATTCCGTACCTGCCCATCGAACTGTTCAAGACGCATACGGTCTATTGCGGGGAGACTCCGCCCGAGGCGGTCTTCACTTCGTCGGCCACGACCGGAATGACGCCCTCGCGCCACCCGATGCGCTCGCTGGCGCTCTACGAGCAGGCGTTCCGCACGGCATTCCGCAACTTCTACGGCGACCCCGCCGGATTGAGCCTCTACGCCCTGCTGCCCAATTACCTGCGGCGCAAAGGTTCGTCGCTGGTCTACATGGCCGACCGGCTGATCGCCGACTGCGGATCAGGCGGATTCTATCTGGATGACTGCGAAGGACTGCTGGCGGCGATGGAGCGCGACCCGAAGCCGAAAATCCTGCTGGGCGTAAGCTATGCGCTGTGGGACCTCGCGGAGCGGTACGCTCCGAAGCTCCGCGATACGGTGGTGATGGAGACGGGCGGCATGAAGGGTTACCGCGAGGAGATTCCCAAAGAGGAGTTCCACCGAATCCTCTGCGACGCCTTCGGGGTCGGGGAGATTCATTCGGAATACGGCATGGCCGAACTCACCTCGCAGGCCTATTCGCAGGGAGGCAACGTGTTCCGCTGCCCGGACTGGATGCGCGTCACGGCACGCGACGTCAACGACCCGTTCGACCCGCTCCCGGCAGGCGCACGCGGCGGGCTGAACATCGCGGACCTGGCTTCCTGGTGGTCGTGCGCCTTTATCCAGACACAGGACGTGGGGCGCGTCGGCGCGGACGGCGCGTTCGTCATCGAAGGCCGTATCGACCATTCGGACATCCGGGGCTGCAATCTTCTGGTACAATGAAATGCCGGTTGAAATATCGGCAATGCATCGCAGCGCAGAATGCCGTTCCCACGGCGTTCCGCCGTGTTTGCAAATCCTCCCCACCCCTGACTCCCCGCCCGGGGCGGGAAGTTGAACGCCGCAAGCGGCAGCGTGTCGCGACGAACCCCTTTACAAATTATCAGACTCCATGAAAACCGTAGCATTCGTTCCCATCCGGCTCAACAGCCAGCGCGTCGCAGGCAAGAACCTCCGCCCGCTGGACGGATCGCCGCTGATGTGTCATATCCTGAAAACCCTGACTGAAGTGGAGGGCATCGACGAGGTCTACGTCTTTTGCAGCGACGAAGGCATCCGCGCGCTGCTGCCCGAGGGGGTCCGGCTGCTGCTCCGCGACCCGTCGCTCGACAGCGACACGACGCTCGGACGGGAGATTTACGACAGCTTCACCGCCCGGGTCGGGGCCGACCTCTACATCCTCGCCCACGCCACCTCGCCGTTCATCCGCGCCGCGACCCTTGCCGATGCGCTCGGCAAAGTGCGTTCGGGCGAATACGACTCGGCGTTCAGCGCCGAAAAAATCCAGACTTTCGCCTGGTTCGAAGGCCGTCCGCTCAACTACGCTCTCGACAACATCCCCCGCACGCAGACCATCGAGCCGGTTTACATCGAGACCAGCGCCTTCTTCATCTTTTCGCGGGAGTTGTGGTGCGGCCGCGGCCGCCGCATCGGCGATCGTCCCTACATGGCCGTCGTGGACCGCATCGAGGGTTTGGACATCGACTACCCCGAGGACTTCGCCATGGCCGAAATCATCGCGGCGAGCCGGAACCTGCCGGGATAAATAAAAGCCGATTCTGCGAACTCGCAGACTCGGAAGATTTTCGATTTGCCGGAGGCGAATCGGCAGGCCGCAGCTCCGCCTTGCGGAAGCCTGCTATTCCGCACGCTCCATAGCAGGCCACCGCGAGCAGCTGCCTGAAAACAGAGCCGAATTGCTGAAAAATGAGTCTTCCGACCCTGCGAATTTTCAAAACCGCCCTTTTTCTATTTTCGTTCCCGCTCGTAGGCGTCGATCATCGACCCCTCGGTCCGGTTTATGATCCGCGCCCCGAGCGATCGGGCGTAATCGCGCAGCGCCTCGTGGCCGCGGAACAGTTCGGCGACCTCGGCCAGATAAACGGCCATCGTATAGGGACGGTGCGGAACCTTCTGGAAGATCGGCTTCGGAACGGCCGGAGTGTCGTCGTAATAGTGCCTGTCGGCCCGGCAGAGACGGTTCTCGTCGTCGACCGACAGCCCGTCGAGCAGCGTATGATCCACCCCATAGAGTTCCAGCGTCTTGTAACCCAGCAGCAGGGCGACGTACTCGCACACCTGCACCACAGTCCCGAAGTTGGCGCTTCCCAGACCGTGGCGGTAGAGCCAGAACTCCACGCCCCGGAACCCGCGGTAGACCTGCGTGTGGAACCGCACGATGCGGATATTGGGGTTGGGCAGCGCGGCACGGTAGTCGAACCGCTCGGGGTTGTAGTACTGCACGTAGAGGTTCATCGGCCACGTCACCTTTTCGGCAAGCGTGCGGTAGAGTTCCGCCACGCGGTCGCGGCAGACGCTGTCGCGGAAGAACATCGGATCGGAAAGCACGTAATAGGCGGGACGGACGGTCCCGAAACGCTCGTCCAGCGCAAAGTAGTTGACCGCCATGACGTCCTTTGCCGTGTGTTCGCCCCGGGCGATCAGCCGCGGCAGGTCTTCGGCCAGCGAAGGGCCGTTGCCGAGGATCAGGACCGACGGCTTCGGCGCGCCGACCGTTCCGGCACGGCCGACGTAGTTGCGGAAATTCTCCTTCACGGCCATCACCGCAAAGTAAAACGCCGTCTCATAGAGGTTGCGCAGGAATCGGTCGGTTTTTTCGAATACGGTCATGGTACGGTTTTATTTGCAAAAGTAGCAAAAGATCAATATCTTCGCAACAAAACCCGGCAGAACAGATGTCAGAACCCACCATTTCGGTCGTCATACCCCTCTACAACAAGCAGCTGGAAATCGGCGCAGCCGTACGTTCGGTCCTGGCGCAGACCCGCCCCCCGCAGGAGATCATCGTCGTGGACGACGGTTCGACCGACGGCGGCGCGGAGGTCGTGCGTGCGATCGGCTCGCCGCTCGTAAGGCTCGTCCGGCAGTCCAACGCCGGGGTCTGCGCCGCACGCAACCGCGGCATCGCAGAGTCGACGGGCGAATACATCGCCCTGCTGGACGCCGACGACGCCTGGGAGCCGGGGTTTCTCGCCGAAATCGCCGCCATGATCCGCGAGTTCCCCGGCTGCGGACTCTACTGCACGGCGTTTTCAATAATAAGCCACGACGGGACCTATCCGGCCCCGACACCCTCCGAGCGGGGCGTCGTGGCGAATTTCTTCCGCGAATCGGCCCACCGCTACATCGCCATCCCGTCGGCCAGCTGCATCCCGCGGCGCGTGTTCGACACCGTGGGGCTGTTTCCCGAGGGCATGAAGATCGCCGAAGACCTCTACATGTGGATCAGGATCGCCCGCCGCTACGAAGTCTGCTTCTCGCCCGAACGGCTGGTCCGCTACTCGCGGGTGGCTTCGAACCGCTCGGCGGCAAGCTACACGCCCGAGAAGACCGTCCATTCGTTCGAGGAGCTGTACGACCCGCTGGCCCCCGAGGAGGACCGGGAGTTCGTGGCCCGCGCCGCACTGGGAAAAGCGCTTATCATCAGCGCCAAAGGCGGCACGAAGGAGGCCGCCCGCGCCGCCCGGTTCTTCGCCTGGACGCGGACCTACCGCCGCACGCTGCGCAAGGTCCGCGCCCTGAACGCCCTGCCCGCCGGCTGGCGCGGTCCCGTGATCCGGCTTTACAACGCGCTGGCCTGGCGCCTCGCCCGCAAAGGACTCTAATGCTCAAAATGATGAAATACCTCCTGCACACCCTTTCCTGCCTGCTGCTTTTCGCAGCGGGAACCTGCCTCGCGCAGACGCCCGGCCACACGCTGCGTTCGGGCGGCATCGACCGCACCTACCGCCTACACCTGCCCGAAGGGCTGCCCGACGGCGCGCCGCTGGTCATTGTCCTCCACGGCTACGGAGGACAGGGCGACCCGGAACGGTTCGACATGAACCGCGTTGCCGACCGCCACGGTTTTGCCGTCTGCTACCCGCAGGGCGAACGCGACGGCCGCGGCAAGACGTGCTGGAACGTGGGTTACCCCTTTCAGGCCGATATGGCCGTCGACGACGTGCGGTTCCTCTCCGAACTGATCCGGCACCTTCAGAAAAAACATGGTTTGAGCCGCCGCAACGTCTTCTGCACGGGTATGTCGAACGGCGGGGACATGTGTTACCTGCTGGCCTCGCGCTGTCCGGAGACCTATGCGGCCCTCGGACCGGTCGCCGGGTTCATGTCCGTCGAAATCCTCCGCTCGGACCGCAATCCGCATCCGATTCCGCTGTTCGAAATCCACGGCACCGAAGACCGGACGACCCGCTGGGAAGGCGACCTCGGCAACGAAGGGGGCTGGGGCGCCTATGTCTCCGTCCCGACCGCGGTCGGCTACTGGGCCGCCAAGAACAAATGCCTCGCAGAGCGGATCGACACCCTGCCCTCCCGCCCCGGCGGCTTGCAGGTCATCGCCCACCGCTACACGGAGGGCACGGACGGAAACGAGGTCTGGCTCTACGAGACCGTCGGCGGAAAGCACTCCTGGAAAGAGACGGGCGTAGACACGGGCGAAGAGCTGTGGAAGTTTTTCAGCAGATACGTCCGGTAAACGAAAAAGGGTTCCGAATCATCGGAACCCTTTTTCACTCTGCCGGGCGGCGTCAGTTCGAGAACGTCAGCCCGTCCTGCCCGGCGTCAATCGCGATCGGCTTCGAGCGGTCGACCTCGCCGGCAAGAATCCGCTTCGAAAGGTCGTTGACCACATAGCGCTGGATGACCCGCTTCACGGGACGTGCGCCATAGAGCGGATCGTAACCCGCCGAGGCGATCCATTCGCGCGCCTTGTCGCTGTACTCCAGCCGGATGCCGTTCTCCGAAAGCATCCTGCGCACGATGCCCAACTGGATGTCGACGATGCGTTCGATGTCCTTGTGCGTCAGCGGCTCGAACATCACGATCTCGTCGATACGGTTCAGGAACTCCGGTTTGAGCTGCTGTTTCAGCAGGTCGATCACCGCGAGGCGCGTCCGCTCGACAACCTCTTCGGGCAGCTTCCTGCCGTCGAAGGCCTCGGCGAAGTTATCCTGGATCACCTGCGAACCCATGTTCGAGGTCATAATGATGATCGTGTTGCGGAAATCCACCGTACGGCCCTTGTTGTCGGTCAGCCGGCCGTCGTCGAGCACCTGCAACAGGATGTTGAAGACGTCGGGGTGCGCCTTCTCGATCTCGTCGAGCAGCACCACGGAATAGGGCTTGCGCCGCACGGCCTCGGTCAATTGGCCGCCCTCGTCATAACCGACGTATCCCGGAGGCGCCCCGACGAGCCGCGACACGGCGTGCCGCTCCTGGTACTCGCTCATGTCGATACGCGTCATCATCTGGTCGTCGTTGAACAGGAACTCGGCCAGCGCCTTGGCCAGCTCGGTCTTGCCGACGCCCGTCGTACCGAGGAAGATGAACGATCCGATCGGACGGCGCGGGTCCTGAAGTCCGGCCCGCGAGCGGCGCACGGCGTTCGATATGGCCTCGATCGCCTGATCCTGACCGACGACACGGTCGTGCAGTTCGCTCTCCATCTTGAGCAGCTTCTCGCGCTCGCTCTGCAGCATCCGGCTGACCGGTATGCCCGTCCAGCGGGCCACGACCTCGGCGATGTCTTCGGCGTCGACCTCTTCCTTGATCATCGCGCCGGCCTCGGCGTTCTTCGATACTTCGGCCTGCAGGTCGGCGATTTCGTTCTCGGTTTCGCGCATCTTGCCGTAGCGGATTTCGGCCACGCGTCCGTAATCGCCGTTGCGCTCGGCCTCGGCCGCCTGCACTTTCAGGTCGTCGAGCGCCTGCTTGTTCTTCTGTATCTTCTCGAGCACGTCGCGTTCGCCCTGCCATTTGGCCCGAAGCGTCGTCCGCTTGGCATTCAGCTCGTCGATCTCGCGCGTCAGCTCCTCGATCCGGCCCTGATCCTTCTCGCGGCGGATCGCCTCGCGCTCGATCTCGAGTTGCCGGACCTTGCGGTCCAGCTCGTCGATCTCCTCGGGAACCGAGTTCATTTCGAGCCGCAGCTTGGCCGCCGCCTCGTCGATCAGATCGATCGCCTTATCGGGCAGGAAGCGCGATGTGATGTAGCGGTTCGACAGTTCGACCGACGCGACGATCGCCTCGTCCTTGATCCGCACCTTGTGGTGGTTCTCGTAACGTTCTTTCAGACCCCGCAGGATCGAGATCGCGTCTACGGTCGACGGCTCGTCGACCATGACTTTCTGGAACCTTCGCTCGAGCGCCTTGTCCTGCTCGAAATATTTCTGGAACTCGTCGAGCGTCGTCGCGCCGATCGCGCGCAACTCGCCTCGCGCCAGAGCCGGCTTCAGGATGTTCGCGGCGTCCATCGCGCCGTCGCCCTTGCCGGCGCCGACCAGCGTGTGGATCTCGTCGATGAACAGCAAAATTTCGCCTTCGGCCGAAATGACCTCCTTGACGACCGCTTTCAGACGCTCCTCGAACTCGCCTTTGTACTTCGCTCCGGCGATCAGCGCACCCATGTCGAGCGAGTAGACCTGCTTGCTGCGCAGGTTTTCTGGCACGTCGCCGTCGACGATCCGGTGCGCGATGCCTTCGGCGATGGCCGTTTTGCCGACGCCAGGCTCGCCGACCAGAATCGGGTTGTTTTTCGTCCGGCGGGAAAGTATCTGCAATACGCGGCGTATCTCTTCGTCGCGCCCGATTACCGGGTCGAGCTTGCCTTTGCGTGCCTGCTCGTTCAGGTTGATCGCGTACTTGCCCAGCGCGTCGTACTCCTGCTCGCTGGTCTGGCTGTCGACCGTCGCGCCTTTGCGCAGCTCTTTGATTGCGGCGACCAGCTCCTTTTCGGTCGCTCCGGCATCCTTCAGCAGCCGGCTCGCCTCGCTGCGTTCGGTCAGTATGCCGAGCAACAGATGCTCGACCGAAGCGTACTTGTCGCCGAACGTCTTCGTGAAGTCGCCCGCTTTTTGGATCGCCTCGGAGCTTTCGCGCGAGAAGTAGACCTCGCCGCCCTCGACTTTGGGCAGTCGCTCGACCTGCTGCCGCAGCACGCTGCGCAGCGCGCCGACGTTGACGCCCAGCTTTTGCAGCAGGAAAACGCCCACGCTGTCGTCCTCGGCGACGATCGCATCGAGCATATGCAGCGGCTCGACGGCCTGATTGCGGTCCGATCGCGCGAGGTTCATCGCGCTTTGCAGGACTTCCTGCGCTTTGATGGTCAGATTGTTGATGTTCATATTTTCGTCTCCTTTCGTTCGTTTTCCGATTTTGTGTCGAAAACCCTGCAAATCGGCTGCCAGAGACGCTTATCGGGCAATTTGTCAGTCCGTTCGGACAGACCGGCGGCGCGCATGTGATGAATTGTCGCGGCGAAGCTGCCGGCCGGTGACGTCTTGGCAATCCGGATGACAGAATAGCACCCCGCGCATGCTTTCGAGAAGCGGCGTGCCGGGGCGTTCGGCGCGTAACGGCATGTCGGACGTGAGCATGCGTTTTTGATCTTTGGCAAATGCCGTTCGCTCCCAAATGCGTGTCGGGCCGGAACAAACCGCCGGTCCGGCGGAAGCCGAGGTGTGCTCGACGGCATCGCGCGGAATCGACGCAGCTTCCCGGTCCGTTGCGGCTATTGCGGCCTCGGCACATGGAGGTATCCGTCGTCCGGCCCTGTGTCTGAAGGAGGCGGAGGTGTCTTTTGTTCCCTGCCCGGATTTTTCGCGCCGCTTGCGGATTCCGTCCGAATTTGCGTATCTTTGTAAGATAAGAAAAGTCATGGATAATTTCATCGTTTCCGCCCGCAAGTACCGTCCCGCGACATTCGCGTCGGTCGTCGGGCAGTCGCATATCACATCGACGCTGCGCAACGCGATCGCGCGCCGGCAGTTGGCCCACGCTTACCTATTCTGCGGTCCGCGCGGCGTCGGCAAAACGACCTGCGCGCGCATTTTCGCCAAGGCGATCAACTGCCTCGATCCGGCCGCCGACGGCGAGGCCTGCAACGAGTGCGAGTCGTGCCGGGCGTTCAACGAGGGCCGCTCGTTCAATATCCACGAACTGGACGCCGCATCGAACAACTCGGTGGACGATATTCGTACGCTGACCGAACAGGTCCGTATCCCGCCGCAAATAGGCCGTTACAGCGTCTACATCATCGACGAGGTCCATATGCTTTCGCTTCAGGCCTTCAACGCTTTCCTCAAGACGCTCGAGGAGCCGCCCGCGCATGCCGTGTTCATTCTGGCGACGACCGAGAAGCACAAGATCATCCCGACGATTCTGTCCCGCTGCCAGATTTACGATTTCAACCGGATCCGCGTCGAGGACGGCGTGGGTTACCTGAAATACATCGCCTCGCAGGAGGGCGTTGCCTATGACGACGAATCGCTGCATATTATCGCTCAGAAAGCCGACGGAGGCATGCGCGACGCGCTGTCGATGTTCGACAAGGTCGTCTCGTTCTGCGGCCAGAGACTGACGGCTGCCGAGGTGGCCGCAACGCTGAATGTGCTCGACTACGATACCTACTTCGGCATGACTTCGCGGATTCTCGCGGGCGATTATCCCGCGGCGCTGATGATGTTCGACGAGGTATTGCGCAAGGGTTTTTCGGCCCAGACGTTCGCCGCCGGGCTGAACGGTCATTTCCGCGACCTGCTGATGTGCAAGAATCCCCAAACGCTGTCCCTGCTCGAGGTGACCGGCAGCGTGGCCGAACGCTACCGGTCGCAGGCCGCCGAGTGCCCCGTGCCTTTGCTGTTCGAGGGAATCGACCTGCTGACGGCCGTCGAACAGTCGCTGCGGACGGCCGTGAACCAGCGGCTTCGCGTCGAACTGAGTCTGATGAAACTCTGCGGGCTCGGTCAAAAAAAAAATGACGGCGCGCTGAGCCCGTCCCTGCCCGAACTTTCGTCGTCCCGCTCCGTTCCGACGGCTCCTGCCGCGCCGCCGAAGCCTTCGGCCGAGGGAATCGTTTCTCCGCCGGCTGTCTCTTCGACTTCCGTCGGAGAGGCTTCTTCCGGAACGATTCCGCCGGTTTCGCCTCCGCCGGCATCCGCGCCGGCGGAAACCGCGGCCCGTTCCGTTGCCGGACGCGGTCCTGTGTCCGGCGGGGCTCAGAGCCTTTCGGGTCAGATGCAGGGCGAACCCGTTTCCTTGTCTCGAAGCGAGAGCAGGATTGCCTCCGCCGGTTCCGTCCCTCCGGTGTCGGCTGCGCCGTCCGGACGACAAACTCCTGAGGTTGCGACGCCTGCTCCCGCACCGACTAATTCGCCTGTTTCCTCGCCGACCGTTTCTCCCGTTTCCGTCGCCGGCCGATTTTCCGGCGGTACGGCGGCTTCCGCTTCCGCCGGCCCGGAGCTTTCCGTTTCTCTGTCGGGCCGCTCGATCCTCTCTTTGCTCGGCAGCCGTCCGGACGACGATTCGCTCGCTTCCGACGACGGGCCGGACGAGCCGGACGGAGATGCCGAAGACGAGGTTGAGGAAAATATTTCGCCCGACAGGATCGAGAGAGGATGCGCGCTGCTGACCGCCGAGCTGGCCAAGCAGCGGCCCCGCCTGAGCGTCGTGTTTCAGGATGCGTCGGTCGTCGGAGGAAAGGTGCTGCTCAAGGTGCCCAACGAGTCGCTTTACGACGAGGTGATGAACAACCTGACCGATATCCGCAAGCGGCTCGGCGAGCTTTCGGGCGTACGGACTCCGGTCGATTTCGAGGTCGTGATCGAGGCCAGCCGCGAGGGGCTCAAGCCGGTCAAGGTCGAGGACCGTCTGCGCTATCTCTTGCAGAAGAATCCGTTGATCGGCAAGTTGCGTCAGGCGCTCGACCTGGACATCGAGTAGCGTGCGGTTCGGCGCGCGGGAGCTCCCTGATAACTTTCCGGCCGTATGACGTCCGGGGTATCCGGTATGGTCCGGAGCGGGGGTCTTTCGGTCTTTTTACCGTTCCGCGCTTTTCTCGTGCATTCCTGCCATGCGAGGGACCGGTCGGGTCTGTCCGGGCCGGTTACGACCTTTTCCGGCGAATGGTGCCGGACGGAGCGGACGCGATCCGGGCTTCGGGCGTTCGATTTTCCCTATGATTTCCCGAAAATGATCAAATCTGCACGCCGGTAGGCTTTTCGCAGGAAATTGACTACCTTTGCCGTCGAATCCGTTAACCGTTCAAACGAAAATCGCAAGACGATGAATTTTGTTGAGGAACTCCGGTGGAGAGGCATGATTCACGACATCATGCCGGGCACCGAGGAACAGTTGGCCAAGGAAATGACGACCGCCTACGTCGGGATCGATCCGACGGCCGACTCGCTGCATATCGGGCATCTGGTCAGCGTGATGATCCTGAAGCATTTCCAACGTTGCGGCCATAAGCCGATCTTTCTGGTCGGCGGAGCGACGGGCATGATTGGCGACCCTTCCGGCAAGTCGCTCGAGCGCAACCTGCTCGACGAGCAGACGTTGCGCCGCAATCAGGAGGGTATCCGCAGGCAGCTCGAGCGGCTGGTCGACTTCTCGTCCGACGAACCGAACGCGGCCGAGCTGGTCAACAACTACGACTGGATGAAGGAGTTCTCGTTTCTGGAGTTCATCCGCGACATCGGCAAGTGCATTACGGTCAATTACATGATGGCCAAAGACTCGGTCAAGAAACGCTTCAACGGCGAGGGCGAGGGCATGTCGTTCACCGAGTTCACCTACCAGCTCGTTCAGGGGACCGACTTCCTGCATCTATACCAGCATAAGAACTGCAAGCTCCAGATGGGCGGGTCCGACCAGTGGGGCAACATCACGACCGGGACCGAGCTGATCCGCCGCAAGACGGGCGGCGAGGCTTTCGCGCTGACGTGCCCACTGATCAAGAAGGCCGACGGCACGAAGTTCGGCAAGACCGAGTCGGGCAACGTCTGGCTCGATCCGCGCTATACGTCTCCGTACAAGTTCTACCAGTTCTGGCTCAACGTGAGCGATGAGGACGCCGAGCGCTACGTCAAGATATTCACGATGCTCGACCGCGAGACGATCGAGGGTCTCGTCGCCGCTCACCGCGAGGCGCCGCATCTGCGCGGATTGCAGAAGGCGCTGGCCCGCGAGGTGACTTGCATGGTGCACGGCGAGGAGGAGTACCGCCGGGCCGTCGAGGCTTCGGAAATCCTGTTCGGCGGCGCGACGGCCGAGGCGCTGCGCGGCATCGACGAGCAGACGTTCCTGCAGGTGTTCGAAGGCGTGCCCCGTTTCGAAATATCGCGCCCGCTGATCGAGGGGGGCGTCGGTTTTTTGGCCCTGTGTACCGAGCATGCCGCCGTCTTTCCGTCCAAAGGCGAGGCCCGCAAGCTGATTCAGGGCGGCGGCGTTTCGCTGAACAAGCGGAAGATCGCCGCCGTCGATTGCATGGTAGGCTCCGCCGATCTGTTATCGGGCCGGTACCTGCTCGTGCAGAAGGGCAAAAAGAACTATTACCTGATCGTCGTTACCGATTAACCCCCTGCGCCATGCCTCTTGTCAAGCCGGCGGGCTACCGCAACCTGCTCGACAACGTCGAGAATACCGAGAAGGCGATCAAGCTCGTCAAGGACATGTTCCAGCAGAACCTGTCGGCTCAGCTCGCGCTGCTGCGCGTGACCGCCCCGATGGTCGTGCTTTCCGGTACGGGTATCAACGACGATCTGAACAGCGTCGAGCGGCCCGTTTCGTTCCCTATCCGCGACATGGGCGAGCGCCGGGCCGAGGTGGTTCATTCGCTGGCCAAATGGAAGCGGCTGAAGCTCGCCGAGATGGCCGTCGCGCCGGGCCGGGGCATTTATACCGACATGAACGCGCTGCGGCCCGACGAGGAGCTCGACAACATTCACTCGCTTTACGTCGACCAGTGGGACTGGGAAAAGGTCATTACGCGCGAGCAGCGCACCGTCTCTTTCCTGAAGCAGACCGTCCGTCGGATTTACGAGGCGATCAAGGTGACCGAGAACCGGCTCTACGTCGAGTTCCCGCAGATCGTGCCGATGCTGCCCGAGGAGATTCGCTTCATTCACGCCCAACGGTTGCTCGACCTCTATCCCGACAAGACGCCGAAGGAGCGCGAGAACGAGATCGTCCGTCGCTACGGGGCCGTGTTCGTCATGGGCATCGGCGCTCCGCTGTCGGACGGACGGCCTCACGACGGCCGCGCGGCCGATTACGACGACTGGAGTACGCCGGGAGAGGACGGGTATCCGGGGCTGAACGGTGACATCCTGCTGTGGAACCCGTTGCTCGAGAGCGCTTTCGAGGTGTCGAGCATGGGAATCCGGGTCGACGAGCGTTCGCTCGCCTGCCAGTTGGATCTGCGCGGGGAGCGCGACAAAGAGAGCCTCTATTTTCACCGGAAGTTGCTTGCCGGCGAGCTGCCCTGCACGATCGGAGGCGGTATCGGGCAGTCGCGGCTGTGCATGTTCCTGCTTCGCAAGGCCCATATCGGCGAGATTCAGAGCAGTATCTGGCCCGAGTCGATGCGCCGCGAGTGCTCGGCAGCCGGCATCGAGC
>ERZ826051.2597-NODE-2597-length-13655-cov-5.329559_pt1 | contig 13655 bp, 13 predicted proteins | sample MGYA00519928_ERZ826051 | MGnify/ENA primary metagenome ERZ826051 (study PRJEB31778, sample SAMEA3449219) | human gut metagenome | biome: human gut; feature: human-associated habitat; material: faeces | place: United Kingdom | collected 2010/2012 ...
CCTCTGCCGGATATCTTCCGGCCGCAGACGCTTCGCCCGCGGCTTCGGTTCCGGCCGGAGCTGCTCGATCAGCAAACCTATGACGCACGCGAGCAGTCCCACGCTGCCGAAGACCACCGACGGCCATGATGTGATCCCGTCCATTGCTTGCCCTTCCTTTCCGGCTTGTCCTGATTTTGGCCTCCGCACACCCGCCAAAAACGCGGCCGCCTCATCCGAACGCCTTGCTTTTGCCTGTCGGGTGTGGTACGCTTGGGGTGTCGCTCTCATGAGGAGCGTGGATTGAAACGCCAGTGTTCTGTCCGTTGTGCTTTGCAGCGGCAGTCTCCCCCGCGGATCAGCAACTGTAATGGCTATCCCCTTTTCACCCCCGCCCTCCAAACGGAGGGCTTTTTTGTCGGCCCGCCCGCCGGCGGGACGTTGCCCCCTTCCTCACCGCCCGCCGGCAGGCCACCCGGATGCTGACGTTGTCAATGCCATCGTCTCCTTTTTGTGCATACACCTATCAATGCCATCCTCATTTTGTCGAATTTGCGCATTTTTTTGTTCCCGGTTTCATGGTAAAATGACCTAGAGGAGGGGACGCCGTTATGACAATGCACGAATTCAGCAACCGCGTGAGGAACTATCCGCAGGGAACCGCCTGGATGAGTTTTTACATCTATATCCGTTTTCCGCTGGGGTTGGTTTTGGGATGCCTCAGCTTTTTCTCTGTTGCCGCCACAATGTCAGACAGCAGCCAACCCGGAGCTGACTCCGGTTTGCTCGCGTTTTGTATTTTTATCGATTTAGCCTATCTTGCTTTCACCGTCATAACGTTTATCTACATGCGAAAATTCACCATGACCGGGTATACCCTTAATCAAATTTATTTGATTTGTGCCGCCGTGATAAACGGTTTATCCTCCGCTGTCGGCACCTATAATGAGGAGTCCCTTTCTTTTATGTGGTTTATCGGCTCCGGCGTTTATGCGCTGGTGTTTGTCCTGCCCAACTGGATCTACTTCCGCAAGCGCATAGACCTGTTCAACGGAGAATACCCGGAGTACGGCGACGAGGAATATGTCTATTCTTCTGAAGAGTATACGGACCCGGTAATTGTCGGGGGAGTCGTCATTAGGGAACCGATGCGCAAAATCCCCGCAGCCGATGACGCCATCCCGCCTGCCGATGCCGCGCCGTCTGACCCGTACGCGGAAGAGCGCTGTGCCCTGCATGAAAAAGTAAGCGCGATTGACGCCGCCATCCGTACCCTTGAGGCGGAAAAAAGCAAGGCCGAAGCGCTGTCCATGACGCCGGAAGAAGCCCTTGCCGCCTGGAGCGAGGGAAAAATTTCCAACGACCAGCTCAAAGCTTTTGCTGCGCAGGGGAATAATGGCCCCGCTGAACTCCGGAAATACACGGTCACGCTGGAGGCGCTCCATGCCCAAAAGCAAGATGCTTTGCAGCAGCTGCAGGCTATGGACTCCGCAGCCCCGAACGCACCGCCCGCCGTACAGCCCCCGTTCGCTGAGCCGTCCGCTTCACAACCGTCTTTTTATGCTGCCGATGAAACCAGCCGCCGCGGCCTTTCCCAGAAAGCCAAGGCCATTCTTATCCTGTGTGCCGTTTCGGTCCTGATCATCGTCATCGCGTCGGTTGCCGTACACAGCCGGAAAGAAAGGACGGCGGGAAACGGCAGCCGGCCTGCCGTCGGCCAAACGGTATATTGGCAGGATGGAAAGTACCACAGCCGCCCGGACTGCCCGCTGCTGGACGATGAGGCGTCTGTGCTGGAACGCCGGTATGTCGATGACGAGAAGCATCCCCGCTTTTGTACCTGGTGCTGGGATCAGTAAGGCCCAGCAGCCCCGCCCATCGAACCCCGGTCCCGGTCCCCGCTTACTCCCCGTTTATCTGCATCATCTATCCACTTGCCCCTGCCCGCTCCCCGGAACGTTTTTTTGCCGTTGGTTAAACTCCTGTCGAAATCCATCTTTATAGGATAATGAGGATAACGCTATGAAAAATAAAAAAACATGGATCATCGCCCTTTCCGTCGCTGCGGCTTTCGTGGTCATTTATCTGATTACCTGGGCGGCGGACCTGTCGAGCCCCCCTGACGACGCCGCCAGTGAAGTTTCCAACCAGACCACGGTGTCGGATGCGGCCACTACCGCAAAGCAAACGGAAAAAGAAAACACGGATACAACGGCCTCCAGCCCGTCGAAGCTCCAAACCACCACAACAGAACAGATAACCACCACAACCAAACCAATAACCACAACATCCGAGGCCGCGGAGACCACGCAGAAAGCCCATCCCAAAATTGTCTTTTGGGGGCATACCGGAGAGAAAATCCATATCAACCCGGCGTGTCATACAATCAAGAATGACGTGCTCAGCGGCTCGTTGGACGAGGCAAAAGCAGCCGGACATAACGGCTGGTGTGGGGTTTGCTCAAAAGGCTGGTCGGATGAGCGGTTTTTGGAGGGCGGCAACCCCTATGCGGAAAACTAAGCGTCTGTTGCGGTAAAAGACAGCGGAAGCCTTCAGACCCGCTCCCCGCTGCGGGTTTTGCGCTGCTCCCCCCGTCAGCAGATCTACCGCACCGGCATCCCGCCGCGTTTTTCGCGCAGACCGCCGCGCAGGCCGCCCGGCCGGATAAATCCCCCCGCGGGCCACCCCCGTCCGTTCAGATACGCCGTTTCCGCTCATCGGCCGGGTTCCGCACGGCTTTTCCGCCGGTATGCGCGTCTCCCTGCGTGCCCTTTTGTCTGCCCGTCAGCAGGTCATCCAGCCCGCATCCCAGCACATCGACAATGGCTTTCGCGAGCGGCAGGGTCAGCGTCCTGGTTCCCCGCTCCACCTGCGCGATCATCGCCTGGCTTACCTTTACGGCCTTCGCCAGTGCCGCCTGCGTCATGCCCTTTTCCTCGCGGAACCGCTTGACGTTCTCCGCAATCATTTTTTCCCCTCCTTTTTATAAGCCCAGTGATTGACAAGCCCCCTTAAAAATGCTACATTTAATGTATATGTTTGTATGCGGGCGCATGGATCACCGGCGCCCCATGCCGGACAGGGGTTTGTCAATCGCTGTGGTTATAGTATATCTTACGATTAGTAAGATGTCAATGAGCTTGCCTTACTTTAAGTAAGGTTTTACGTTTTGCATAGTTTATCGGAGGTGAAATTGTGAAAACCGATAGGATACGGGAATTAGCCAAACAAAACGATCTGCCTCTGGCTTTTCTGTGCAGACGGATAGGCGTTGCCAAGGTTTATTTTAATGACATAGACAAAAGCGGCCGCGATATCCCCGAAGACAAGCTGTCTGTGCTTGCCGATATTCTGGGCACCACCCCCGCCTACCTGAAGGGCGAAACGGACAAAAAAGAAAAGCCCGCCATCACACCGGATGACGAGCTTATGGCCGCTTTGAAGGACCCGCAGATATATAAGCTGGTAAAACAGTTAAACGATGCGTCTAAAGAAGAACGCGACCGTCTGGAACGGATTGTGGATGCTGCTTTAGGAAGTCCGCAATAATGGATTCCCGCGTCTGCTGATCCAGCAGCAGCAGCTTGTGTACAATTCTTTGGATCTGTTCCGATGGCTGGTCCCCGGCCGCCATCTTCTCCCTGCCGCTCCGGATACAGGGAGCGCGGAGGGAACTCACCTGCTTTTCCGTGGCCACGCCGCAGCACTCCTCTCGCTTGTGTTCGTTTACTTCATTCACCTGTAACGCTATTATAGAACATTCGTTCGATAAATGCAAGCGTATTTCAAAAATAATTTAGTCGGTTCGCGTTAAGTGGACGCCTCCGATTATATCATTAAAAACAATATTTGTGAAGAAATTTGACGATATTTCCCGAATTCGGGAAATTATCGCTATACGCGAATATTTAACGGTACGGTGAATCAAATAAATCGTTAATGTGTACATGCAGGGCCTTGGCGATTTGTTCAAGCTGCAAAATGGTCGGCCAGACCTTTTCGTTTTCGATGTTGTTGAGCGTAGTTTTGCTGATCCCGCTTTTTTCGGCAAGCCCAACGAGCGTCATGCGCCGGTATTTTCTCATGTTCCACACCAGAATGTGCATAGCCTGTCACCTCTGGCTCTATCATGCCAGAGAAATCCGCGTTTTGGGCTGTTTGGAGATCATCATTCACGTTTTGTGATAACTTATCACAAAACACCGTGCGTGCAAAGCGGCCGCCCGGCGCCGGAAGGCGTTTCCGCCGTGTGGCAGCGTCCGCCAAAACAGGCGGCCGACGCCGGGAGTGTACCCACGCTGATGTCAGCGGAAAAAAGCTGATTTGCGTACGCCGGCTGCATAAGGAGGAAGGGGCTTTTGCTCAACCGGTTCGGCGGCGTCGGGGGCGCCGCAGGTGGGCTGGCCGACGCCGGGAGCGCACCGCCGCTTGGCGATGGCCGCCAGAACAGGCGGCCGGAAACCGCAGGACTGCGGGCGTGAACGGGTTTGCAACATGCCGCCTTTGGCGGCAACCTGTCGCTCCCGGTGAGGAGCGGGCGGCTCATTTATCGAGGCCGCCGGATGGACGGGAAAAAGCGCTTTTGCCCCCTTTTGGGGCTTAGGCCAAAAGGGGGTGCGGCGCGGCACCCGTGCAGTATCGTGCTGAACATGGCTGCGCCGCATACTTGGGAAAGGTTTGGCTGCCAAACCATTGACAGTATCCTCTTGCCGGATACCCGGCAAGGAAAAATCCGGTTTCGGAAGCGGAACGCTTTCCGAAACGCAGGCCGGCGTTTGGTCTGCGAGGATTTCTTCCGGCTGGCGACTTGTCGCCGGCAGGCGTCTCAAAGAAAGGGGAAATACGATGAAGACGGGAAACGATGTATTCAACCGCGCGCTGCTTCTGCTGGGCTACACCGGCATTGACGGCGCGGTAAACGGCGCGCAGTCCGCCGAGCTGTTCCGCCGCGAGCTGGATGTGCTCAATCAGGTTATGGCCGATTTGTGGCCGCTGGAAAAGGACGAGGTATACCAGCCGCTTGTGAACGTGAACGAGAATATCCCGCTGTCCGTTGCGGCGGTCGAAAATGTCATGCCATACGGGGTGGCCATGTTCCTCGCGCAGGCGGACGGGGACGGCGCGAATCAGCAGCTTTACGCCACGCTCTATCAGCAGAAGCGGAACGCGGTGAAAAGACCCCTGAAAACAAGGGCAGATGTACTGCCGGCACCAGCGGAGGGATAACATATGCGATTTCCGAAATTGCGCGAGGGTTCACAATACCGGGTTACCATCCCGGCCCTGTGCGGCGGCGTCAACCTCAACGACGCCCCGAACCTGGTCGAGGACGACCAGCTCACCGATGTGAAAAATATGTGGTGGAAGGATCAGGCGCTGCGTACAAGGCCGGGGCTGTATACCGATGAAACGCATGGCGCTTTGTCTGTTCATGACGAGGATTTTTACATCGACAGTAAGGAACAAAAAGGCTACAAAAACGACCATTTTGATCTTATTGGCGATGAGGATTATTACCGGACAATTTTTGAAATAAGGCGGGATGAAGAGAACAAGAGCTGCAACATCTACATAAAACGACTGTTTTATGATGGAACCGTCTGCATTCCCTGGGATACCGCAATCGGCACAACAGGCGATGTTGTGCCCGCGTCGGGAATGTATATTGATCTTACCGGCAATAGCAACGATATATTTTACGGCCACGAAGGCCTCGTCCTTTTCAACACGGGGGATGTATATGGCACGCCGAATAAATACGACAGCGGTTTTGTCGATATGCGTGAGGATATCTATGCGCCGCTGGTGATGGTCAACGGTGTTGGTGCCACCAGCGTCGGGGATGCCAAGGTGACGGGTACATTTTATGAAGGATACAATCTGCTGACGCCGCGCTTCAGAGCGCGGTTTACAACCGATGGAAAGGGCATCTATTTCTTCCTTCCGCAGAAGAATTTGGCTAATTCGGAAATCACCGGCTCCTATGTCATGGCCGGCGGGCAGACCTTTTCCTTTACCATCCCGAAAAACAGTTCGGTATCCACACAATCTGTTTCCGGGCTCAGCGTGGAAGTATCGCGGACCGGCGGGTATTTCTGGTTTAAAAACGCTTCCGGTGCGGTTGCCTGTCCTTCGGCAGGCATCAGCAGTAATGTGGAAATTACGGCTTCCAAAACCGGGGAAGATACGTTTTGCGTTATCGGCGATATGACCTTTTACACCTGGTTTGGCGGCGACTCTTCCGGAATTAACGGAGGTTCCCGGTTGTTTGTAGGGGGAAATCCGCAGCGGCCCAACCTCATCCATTGGAGCGATATCAATAATCCGCTGTATTTTCCGGAAAACAACTATGCCTATGTCGGCGATTCGGACAACGCGGTCACCGCGTTCGGCAAGCAGGCCGACATGCTGGTTATTTTTAAGGAACGCGAGATTTATTACGCGACCTATGCGGCGGGCGAAGCCTTTACCGCGCAGGATGTAATCGAGGGACAGGTGGTAGATGTGACCGCACATTCCGCCGTGTTTCCCTTAACTCAGCTCAGTTCCGGCATTGGCTGCGACTGCCCGGACACCATTCAGCTGTGCAACAACCGGTTGATTTGGGCTACCTCCGAGGCGAAAGTGTATGTGCTGGCTACGGCTAACCAGTACAACGAACGAAATGCCTATGAAATATCCGGCATGATCCGGCCGGAGCTTTTAAAGATTGAAAAGGACAAGTGGGACAAGGCTTCTGCCGGAGACTACTGCGGACATTACGCCCTGTTGGTAAACAACCACATGTATCTGTTCGATTACGGTGCTCCCGGATTTGTTCATGCGTCTTCTTACGCACGGGCAGAAAGCCTGCAGAAAGACATCGAGTGGTATATTTGGGATCTTTCGCTGGAGGGGGTAAATTTCTTCCGTTTTTTGGCACGGGATACCCGGGGGGTTATTGCCGGTCAGGTGATGAAAGGGGATACAAAGGCCTACGTGCAGTTGTACTCCCTGCAGGGGCAGAAAGACGTAACCCCGTATTTTCCCAATGAAGACAGCTATGTTCACTTGTATAAGGACAGCCGGATACAGGCCTCCTTCCAGACAAAGGTATTCGATTTCGGCAGCCCCGACCGCAACAAATTCATCCGCCGGCTGCATCTGGGCGCCGCCGATACGGCGGATGGGTTTATGTCCCTGGCGTACATCACCGAGGACGGGGTGCAGGAGGACGTCTGCCGCATCGGCGCTTACGGCGATGGGAAAATGCGGGAATGGGCCATGACCCCCGGCGTCAACCGGGTGCGGCAGTTCGGCATCCGGGCGGAAAGCGACGGGAACATGGCCGTGGACAACATGGTGCTCAAATACGAGGTGAACGGGGAGGTTCGCTGAATGGCAAAATCGGTACAGAATTATATTGACGAGCTGTACAGCCAGGGGAAAACCGAGGCGGACAGGCTGAAAGAACAGCGCACACAGGCAGACGACAAACTGATCCAGCAGACGAACGCGGCCATCGACAAGGCGGCGGCGGCTTCTGCGAAGCCCTATCAGACCCAGCTCGACGAGCTGCCCGCGCTGTACGGCAAGCTGTACGACGCCAACGCGGTGCAGGAGCTTGTCAACCGCCGGCAGGTACAGGAAACGATGGCCAACATGGGGCTGACCGATTCCGGCCTCAACCGCACCCAGCAGACGGCGATCGCGCTTCAGCGCGGCAACGCCGATGCGCAGGTGCGGCTGTCCCAGCAGCAGAAGACGCAGGAGCTGCAGGATAGGATCGACCAGCTGCTCGGAAACAGCGCCGCGCAGAAGATTCAGCAGGAGGCGGATATCCGCAACGCCACCGAAAGGTGGTATGGCAGCGCGCTGGAAAGTCTGCGCAGCAGCGCCGCACAGCAGGGCACGAGCGCGTATAACGCCCAGATGCAGGCGCAGGCGGCCGAGGCCAAAGCCAGAGAGCAGGAGGCGGCGCTGGCAGCGCAGGCGGCGATAGCGCAACAGGCCTGGAACAAGTTTAACGCGATCTTCTCACGTAATGCGGCAGCCAACCCGGAGACTTCTTCCGGCGGCGAGATTCTCCCTGCTGAGCTAAGGACGTACACCAAAACAAAGGATACCATAAACGGCTTTGGCGGCATAGACAACAACGACATTGTGAAAGATCAGTATGGAGTTGAATATCGGATAGACCAGCTTCCCAAAAGCATTCAGCAGGCACTGACCGATCTGAAGCTTGGGGAATCGTACACAGGAACAGAATTGCAGCAAGAGCCAGAATTCGTTCAGGATTTGACAGAAGTAGACCCTACACTGTTGATAAAAAACGTTCCTGAGGGGAACTGGACGGATAGTGAGATCGCCGAAATTGCCAGTAATGTAAGCGATACTGGAGCGGCAGTGTTTAATGTGTCACCGCAAGAACGTCGCGATAAAATGGATAAGGAAATTAAACGGCTTTATCTTCAGATGCGCGACGGCTATGTTGAACATCGTGATGATTTTCGTTTTAACCGTGGATATGGCAAATCGGCCATAATAAATATGCTGCAAATGATGAACTCACATGCGCCAAAACAGTATGACTTTACTTCCGGGGAAATTCAATATATTTCCGATATGACGTGGGCAATGCTGGAACAGGCCTATAAAAGAGCGCATTGATCAACGCCATTACAGACTGTGGAGGTGAAATTCGTGAAGCTCTCAGTTGACTTGATGAACCAGCTGGACAAGGAAATTGCAGAAAATCAAAAAAAACGCATTGAGCAGGAGATTGAACGCAGGAGCAACGATTCTTTTTACCGCTTTGGGACCAGAGCTTTGTCCGGGACATTGAAAATGTTTAACTTGCCCGGAGATATATACAGTGCCGTTACCGGAAAAAAAGTTGAGAATGTTGTCCCGCAATATTATTATCCCGAGGCAAAAGATGGCTGGCAGAAAGCCGCGGATATTGCCGGTATACTTGCCGGTGAGGTAGGCGAATCCGCTTTGCTCGGAGCTATGCTTGCGCCTTTAGGCATAGGCAGCAAGGTGGCTTCCGGAACGGCAAAGCTTCTCAAGGGCGGGAAAACAGCACAGGTAGTCGGAAAAATTGCAGGATCAGCTGTTGAAAACATTGCAGAAGACCTTATCAGCGACACGGCACGCGGAATTGCTGACAAAAAGTCGGCCGGAGAGATCGCCAAGGATTTTGGCACAAGTGTGTTGCTGGATACTGCGGCAGCGGGTGTGCTGGAGGGATTGCCTGCGGTTGTACGCGGTGTAAAGAATAGCCGCGCGGCATCAAAGGCGGCATCTGCCGCCAAGGAAGCGGCCGAGGATGTCGGGCGGACAATCGATGACAGCCGCAGAATGTGGAGCGAAATCGGCGGCACAGCGGACGATGCGGCGGATATTGCGGCGGATGCTGCGAGAGCGCAGCATCGAGCGCTTTCTGCTGCTTCGGCAGCAGCAGAAAGCGCTCCGCGCTCCACCGATGACAACATTGATGCGCTCATCCGCGACGTGTTCGGGTATGGAGATGCCCAAACTAAAGGCATTACGGAGGAATTGGCCGAAGACTTGCCAAACGCGGGTGCGCGTGGTAGGATGGAGCTGGAAGGAGGGGCGGATTATGGACGACAAATTCAAGCGCAAGCCGAAGAACTTCGCCGAGGCGATGGCGTGGTATACGGGGACCCCGCTGGAGGAAATCGAAAACAATACACCGCAAATGACGGAAGAGGAACGGAAAGCCTTTTACGAAAATATGCAGAAACTCAAGAATCTTTCGAAAGAAGAGTTTCTGAAGTGGCGGGGTCAAGCGGCGGAACATATGAAGGAAAAAGATATGTTCTAGATCAGCATGGCAGCGGGCGCATCGCCTATCGTCTGCCGGATGCCGTTGACCCGGCCAGCCCGGCAGGGAAGGCGGCGCAGGCATTCGAGGAAAACGGCATTCGTGTGGTGGTGACCGACGGGCCGTTTGAAAGCAATCTGAACGGATTAACCACGCGGCATACCGATGCCGTGACGGCGCCGGACGGCACCATTTATCTGGCCAGCAACGCCTCGATAGATCCTGAGCATATCGTGCCGCATGAAAGCGTGCATGTGCTCAAACGCACCGGCAATTCGGCGTATGATGATTTTTATGATGCGATGTATTCCCATATGCGCTACAATACGCCGGAATATAATGCGGTTGCCGATAAGATAAATCAGGCGCACTATAACGGAAGATACGATATTAACGATCCGGATTCATTTGATTCCCTTTTTACCGAGCTGTCTGCTTATATTCATGAGTTTTTGGAAACCGACCCGGCATATGCCCGGCAGCTGTTCAGCGGGATGTTTGACGACTGGGACGCAATCGTAGCGGCTGACCGTGCGCTGACCGATGCTTTGGCAGGATTATCCCGTCGGGGACAGGCGGCAGCGCGTTCCGCCGATGACAATATCGATGCGCTCGTCCGCGATGTGTTCGGGTATGGGGATGTCCAAACCAAAGGTTTTGCGGAGGAATTGACCGAGCGCTTACCAAACGTGGATGCGGGTGATGGAATAAAGGAAAAGGGAAGCAGAATTGAAATAATACATCCCTTGGATGATCCTGATGTTGCTAAAGATGTTATTGTAGATCCAAACGCGGTTTATGGATATAAACCAAAACCTGGTTCATCTTTAGATCAATTTGATATTGACTGGAGTAATGCGGATGAAGTTGGCAAAGCTCGCGCTGTCCGGCTGGAGTATTTAAAAGATATGGAAGCGAAAAAAGCTAAATTAGCTGTAGAAATTAAAGAATATCTAGACGATGGAAAGAACATGAAAGAAATAGCTGAAATAAAAGTAAAACAAAGAAATATGGATAGAATTAGATCCTATACCGAAAGAGGGGATTACGAAAATCTTCAAAAGTTATATAGAAGAAATCTTAAAGAATATGGTAGAAAAGAAGGGCCAACAGCAGAACAGTTGCTGGAAAAGTATGGTTCTTATGAAGAGATCATTTATTCCAGCGTTAAAGTAAATAAAGGAATGAATGTAATACTGAATATAGAAAACTAATGGGGGATTCCTATGCATCTGGAAAAAGAAAACGGGAACACTAAATGGTTTAAAAATGATGAATTAAAAATAAAATTAGTAAACCGGGGAACCGAATCAGACGTTTTTGTGACACTTAAAAGGTATAATCTCTGTTTTAAATTGATGATGTTTGATTTCGTTAATCATGTAAAAGACGATTTGTTGCTTGACGTATCAGTTAGAAAAACGTTTAATGGCCAAAGAGCCTTTGTGATTCCTTCCGATTACGCTTTGGAGTTGGTAAATTATATACCGGCTTTTGTAAATGAATGGAATATCAAAATCAGTCCGACCACAGTTTCTCAAGCGGATGCCATTACAGAGGAAGTATGGTATGACGCTCCTTGTTCTCGATAAAGGCGAATACACTCTATCCCCAGTATGAGGGTCAGGCGAATCTGGAGAACCCGCAAACACGCTGAAACGTGAAACCGGCAGCAGCGGTCGGGAAGGTTCACCCTATGCCGAAGGAAATCCTGTGCTTTATCTATATCCCCCTCAAGCAGATTCCGGGTTAACCCCGGAGTCTGCTTTTTTATGCCTGTCCGATACAACGAAGACGACGACAAGGACGAGTTCCAGCTGATGATGGGGCTGCGCACCACGCAGGGCGTGGATCCGCTCGTGTTCAAGAAGGCGGAAGAACAGGGCAGCGGACCGGACAGCGACGATCCATTCGAGGAATATGTGTATTACCAAAACCGGCGGGTGAAGCAGGCGGACTACGCAAAAGCGGCGCATGAGCTGTATCAATCCCCATTTTTCCGCTATTCCAATGCGATCGGGAAGGCGATTGACGACGTAAACCAGCTTGTGCCCAACGCGGTAAAAGGCATCCAGAAGGTATATGAAAATTCACCGTTCGCGCCGACGGACAAGGAAAAAGAAGAGCCGCCGAAGGATTTGCTGGCGGCGCTGAACGCCGCCAAAGAAGCACCCGAACGGACCTATGGCCTGCAGCTGTACCGGAACCTGCCGCCGGCGGAGACCTTTGCCGGGAAGGCGGCGGATTTCCTGGGCAGGCTGACGGTGGAAGCGGCGGAAACCGCCTACATCAGTCTGGTGACGGGCGGTCTCGGCCTCGGCGGGAAGGTGCAGAGCATGGTAAGCACCAGACTGGCGGGCAAGCGGGGCGCGCAGCTGCTCGGAAGAATGGCCGGCACGTTCGTGAACAACGCGGCCGAGGATCTGCTGCTGGATGTCACGCGCGGGGTGGCGCAGGGGAAAAGCAGCAAGGAAATCATGCGGGATTACGGCGAGAGCCTGTTCTATGACGCGCTTACGGCGGGGATACTGGAAGGCGTGCCGGAGCTGGTGAACGCGGCGAGGAAAAGCGGGAAGGGCGTGAGCGAGGCGCTCGGAAGCCTGACCGAAGAGGCGGCCGAGGCGGCGGTGAACGATATGATCGCGCAGTACGGCTCGCTGGAAAAGGCGGCGCAGGCGATCGAGGAAAGCCGCCTGCTGCAGAACTTCAATTTCACCGGTACAGCCGATTTGATGCGCCGCACCGGAAATACTGCGGACGCCTTTGATTCGGTATTGCCAAACACGGACGTTCGTGGTAAGATGGAAACAGCAGGGAATATTCCGCGTTCCGCCGATGACAATGTTGACGCCATCATCCGCGATGTGTTCGGGTATGATAACGGCAAAACGCGCGGCGATCGGTTTGTGAGCAAAGATCACAACGGTGCCGATTATCTTGACATTCGGGAGATTTCAACCGGTGCCGATTCGGTGGACAGATGGGGAATAACCAACGCGAAACTGGATGATTTGGAAGACGCCAGCCTGAGCAATCTGGATGCAAGGAAATGGTATTTGCGGCAGGAGACCACCATTCCGGGCCGAATTGATAAAAATCTGTCGCTTGAAGATCAGGCAAAACAGGCTTTTGAATGGCGAAACCGTATCCGGACGCGCGCCCGTGAACTGATGATGGATCGCAAGACGGCGGAGGGTCTGAACATAACGGATCCGAACAAAACGTGGGAACAAATGGTGCAAAAAGCTATTAATGACGGTCACTCTGGGGAGGGAATATACACAGCTATTATAGAGAGTTCAACGCATTCCAGAGCGGATGTAAATAAGAAATTTGGACTTGAGGGGTGGAAAAAATGAATATTGTCCCATATAAGTATGTGAATGCCGACAAAGATCGTGTCGTTGAATTTTGGCTCACAGATTATGATTTTTTCGATGGCAATCAATACGTCGCCGAGGTGCTGGCGCAGGATTACGGCATGCGGGTCACAGATGAAATTGATGGAATCTGGTATATCATCACACGGATGCGGGACGACGCCTGCGAATATAATCTGGTTTGGCATGAGGATATCGGAAACTATATTTACAGCACGGAGCAGGACGAGCAGACGCTGCAGGAGCTGGAAGCGCGTGTGCATGCGGTGGCGGAAAAGCTAAATAGCCGTTTCCGGGGGATCCCGGGGACGGATGAAAAGTTTGCGTATTATCTTCAGGATTACCTGCAGGAAGACAAGCCGGAAAACCCGTAAACACTCTGAAACGTGAAACCGGCAGCGGCGGCCGGAATGGTTCACCCTATGCCGAAGGAAATCCTGTGCTTTATCTATATCCCCCTCAAGCAG
>ERZ826051.2619-NODE-2619-length-13563-cov-2.727939_pt1 | contig 13563 bp, 10 predicted proteins | sample MGYA00519928_ERZ826051 | MGnify/ENA primary metagenome ERZ826051 (study PRJEB31778, sample SAMEA3449219) | human gut metagenome | biome: human gut; feature: human-associated habitat; material: faeces | place: United Kingdom | collected 2010/2012 ...
ACGTCTTTACCCTCGCAGTCGGCTATCTCTGCCTGCTGAAGGCGGGATTGTGGATGAGCCGTCTGTTCAGGCACCGGCTGATGGAGGACCGCTTCAACATCGAGAACGAGAGCTTCATGCAGGAAACCCGGCTGATGGAAAACGAGTATTCCGTCAACCTGCCTACACGTTTCCGTTACGGGGGCAGGATGCATGACGGGTGGATCAATGTGGTCAACCCCTTCCGGGCCTCCATCGTGCTGGGTACGCCGGGGTCGGGAAAGTCCTATGCGGTGGTCAACAGCTATATCCGCCAGATGATTTCCAAGGGCTTCAGTTGTTACCTGTACGACTACAAGTTCGACGACCTCTCAACCATTGCCTACAACACGTTGCTGCACAACACGGACAAGTATAAGGTCACTCCCAAGTTCTACGTTATCAACTTTGACGACCCGCGCCGCTCGCACCGCTGCAATCCCATCAATCCGGAGTTTATGACGGACATATCCGATGCGTACGAGGCAAGCTACACAATCATGCTCAACTTGAACCGCACCTGGATTGAAAAACAGGGCGACTTTTTCGTGGAGTCTCCGATTATCCTTCTTGCAGCCATTATCTGGTACCTTAAAATATTCAAGGGCGGCATCTACTGCACGTTCCCTCATGCCGTCGAACTATTGAACAAGCCGTATTCCGACCTGTTTACCATTCTGACTTCCTATCCGGAACTGGAGAACTACCTTTCTCCTTTCATGGATGCATGGAAAGGTGGGGCACAGGATCAGTTGCAAGGCCAGATAGCTTCCGCGAAAATTCCGCTTACCAGAATGATTTCTCCACAGCTGTACTGGGTCATGACAGGCAATGATTTTTCTCTGGATATCAATAATCCGAAAGAGCCTAAAATCCTTTGTGTGGGCAATAATCCGGACCGCCAGAACATCTATTCCGCTGCGCTCGGACTGTATAATTCCAGAATCGTCAAGCTGATAAACAAGAAAGGGCAACTTAAAAGCACGGTCATTATAGATGAGCTTCCAACCATCTATTTCCGAGGACTGGACAACCTGATTGCAACGGCACGTTCCAACAAGGTGGCGGTCTGTTTGGGATTTCAGGACTTCAGCCAGCTTAATCGTGACTACGGTGAAAAGGAGAGCAAGGTGATTCAAAATACAGTCGGCAACATATTCAGTGGACAGGTGGTCGGTGAAACGGCCAAGACACTTTCCGAACGCTTCGGTAAGATTCTACAAAAACGGCAGTCCATATCCATCAACCGTCAGGATGTTTCCACATCAATCAATACCCAGCTGGACTCCCTGATTCCTGCATCCAAGATTTCCAATCTTTCACAGGGTACGTTTGTCGGTTCCGTGTCGGACAATTTCGGTGAGAAAATCGACCAAAAGATTTTCCATGCGGAAATTATCGTGGACCATGCCAAAGTAAGTGCGGAAGAAAAGGCTTATAAAAAAATCCCGGTTATCAACACGTTCAAGGACAGTGAAGGGAATGACATCATGCTCCAGCAGATACAGCGTAATTATGACCAGATAAAGGCGGATGCCCAGGCTATCATCAACGATGAAATGGAACGTATAAAGAACGACCCGGAACTATGTGAACGGCTGGGAATAGAAAGTGTAGAAGAGGAGAAAAGAAAAGCTGAATAGATACAGAATGACAAATAAATCCTGAATCAATTTGATTTTCAGGGAACATTCCTTATCTTTGAACTTGAAATAGAACATAACGGCGGATAACGGGATGTTTTCCGTCGATTATATACATAAGTCGCAAGTGTCTTAAACTGAAATCTGGCAAAATTTCAAAAACGAAGACTATTGCGTGAGGCTTATGCTATACCCTATAGCGTGAGCCCATGCATGTTTTTCGTTTTGGGCTTGCCAGAGCCTCAGTTTAAAAACAGCATGGGTTTCATGCTTTTATTTTTAATAGCAGAGGTATGGCAAAAGTACAGATTATTATGCCCGTCACATTGGACGGTTTTCTGCCGGACAAAAATGAGATACTGATGGAATGGCTCAGGACAGACCGGAACGGATTCCCTTATTGGGAAGAGCGGGCTACATTCAACATGTATCCGCATTACGGCATGCTTGATTTGATGGATGCAAAAGAGAGACGAGACAATAACTGTACCTTTTTTATGAAAGTACAGGACGAAAAAAGTGCCGAATATGCTGGTGGAGTATTTCTCTTCCGACTCGCAGATGAACTGGTCATTTACCTGCTTCCAATATCATACAAAAGCGGGAAAAACATAACCGGAAAAATTCAATTCGGACAATGGACTTTGCGTGAGTCCAAAACATTCCGAAACAATATATGCAGATTGGTATACCGCCTTAAAGAATAAAGATTACTTCAGATTAAGTTTCTTCATTTTCTTGTACAGGGCTGTACGACTACAACCGAGTTCCGCTGCTGTCTTGCTGACATTACCATGATTTTTACCAAGCAGATTTCGTATCCTTTCCTTTTCCTGAATGATACGAATATCCGGATTATCATTACAATCTACATTTTCCAGTCCCAAATCACAGACATCCAATAATGCATTATCTGCAACAATTACTGCACGTTTGATTTTTGCGTTTAATTCCCGTACATTACCCGGCCAGTCATACCCCAACATACATGATTTCGCTTCTTCGGTAAATCCCTCATTCTTGACACGTATTCTGCTGGAATGTTCTTTCCTGAAAAATTCGGCAAGCGGAAGAATATCATCTTTGCAATCTTTTAATGGCGGTTGAACAATTTCGAGTTCTGCAAGGCGATAATACAAATCCTCACGAAAACGACCTTCCTGCACAGCCTTTTCCATATCCTCATTGGTGGCAGATACGATACGCACGTCAATATGCTTGACTTTATCACTTCCAACAGGATTAAACTCCTTTTCCTGAAGAACCCGAAGGAGAAGAATCTGCATGGAATACGGCATATTACCGACTTCATCCAGAAATAAGGTTCCTCCATTGGCCGTTTCAAAATATCCCTTCCTATCAGCAACTGCTCCGGTAAAGGCGCCCTTGACCGCACCAAAAAATTCAGAAGCCTGTAAATCGTTAGGTATGCTTCCACAATTGACAGCAACGAAAGGTTTATCACGTCTGTCACTATAACGGTGGATCATCTGGGCTATCACTTCCTTACCGCTTCCGCTCGGACCGAGTATCAGAACTGAAAGTTCAGAAGATGCCACACGACGAGCCAGTGAAGCGGCTTTTCTGGCAGCTTCACTGGTACGTTCAACAAAAGAACGCTCTTTACGTACAATAACTGGCTGCTTAAGCATACTATGTACTAATTCTATCATTAGCTCTTGATGAACAGGCTTTTGCAAATAATCCTTAGCGCCGAGTTTGATAGCACGGACTGCATCCTTGATACAGGCATAATCTGTCATGACAATAAATGGAACTTCCATCTTAGAACGTATCATCCATTCCAGAAGACTAATACCATCACCTTCCGGCAGACGTACGTCTCCCAATACAAGATTGATTTCGTTTTTCTTCAGAATACTACGTGCACCGGGTTCATCTATAGCTGTCAATACTTCGTAACCGGCCTTCTGCAGCCATTTTTCAATCATGCCGCAAAGTATTATATTGTCTTCAACTATCAGAATTTTCATATTTTTTCAGCTCATTTTTTGTTTCTTTTATTAATTTTTTAAGCCACTCCATAGTCTGTATTGCATGTTCATGAACAGTTTCATTTTGAATATCACTATCATGCAGTATCCTTTGAAAATCACGTAAGATATTGTCTTTCCCGAGCATTTCCCATACCGGCATCATCCGATGTATTATTTTCCTCATGGTCTCACGGTCGGTTATCCTGTCAGCTGATTCCATCTCCTTCAATTCTTTTTCAGATTCCATAACGACTAGAGAAAGCATGTGACAATAATCATCCGTATTCTCTAATAAACTGGAAAACTCAAAATTTCCGGAAACTGAAGCTTGTCTCTGAGATATGACTGTAGATAAAAAAGCAAGCAATCCGTGGATATTGAAAGGCTTATAAATACAGCCTGCAAATCCTTCTTTTTCATAGATTCCGGAATTTCCGTCACCACGGGCAGTCATGACTGCAACAGGAATGGTTCTTGAATTTCCTATGTCTGAATTTCTAAGTAGTTTTAATAGAGCGAACCCATCGATATCCGGCATTTGTACATCAGTAAGTATCATATCATAATCTGATTGTCTAATAGCTGTTACTACATCCCGTACATTCATACAGGTCGTACAAGTTATACCATTACGCCCAAGCATGTCTTCCACTATTTTTAGCAATATAGGATCATCATCCACAACAAGTACATTTTTCGGCAAAATGGTTATAGACTCACTATAAGAATTACATTCGTCCACAAGCTCATCCGTTTCTGGTAAAAGAAATTCAAGTTTGAACACACTCCCCTTACCAAGCTTACTTTCTACATTTATTGTTCCATCAAGGACTTTAACTAGTCCCTTAGTCAGAAAAAGACCTAAACCAAAACCTTCTGAATTAACATTCTGCGCAGCACGTTCAAAGGGAGAAAATATTTTTTTAAGCGTCTCTTCATCCATTCCAATACCTGTATCCCTTATTTCAATCAACAGTTTCCCTTCTAAATATTCAGTATGGAAACAGACATTTCCTTTGGATGTAAACTTGATGGCGTTTGTAAGCAGATTGTCTAGTACTTGTTCAAGTTTGTCCGCGTCTCCTTTTACAGTTACATTTGAACCATTATGTTCCGAATATAGAATCAGACCTTTTGAAACCGATTTACGGGAGAATTCATCTGAAATGCGCAGCAAAAAACGATTTAGATGAAAAGGTGCATCATTACGTAAGCTACCGACGTCATTAATCCGGTAAGCATCCATCAGGTCGTTAACTAAATGTAGGACGTGTTGGCAAGAATGACGGATGTCATCTAAATAGATTTCGCGCTTTTTCTTTTCTCGCGTTTCCGAAACCAAATCGGCACAGTTATGTATATTACCAAGTGGGCCTCGTACATCATGAGAAATAGTTAAAATAATTTGCTTGCGCATTTCAAGTAAATCTACATTCTCTTTAATAGCCTGTTTTAATTTTCGTTTAATCGTTTCTTCTTTATTAAAATCCGAACGTATAATAAAAAAGGAGAGCAATAATAAAATAATAGCTATGATTATAATTATAGAGAATAAGCGAAAAGCCGTTTTTTGAGCATTTATAATTTCTTTATTATATTCAATAAAATTCTTTTGAATATCATCATCTAAAACACATAAAAGCTCGCTTAATTGATTATTTATCAATTTATTTTTCATGATTAAACTATCTGATTCCATCTCTATCTGAATCAGATAATTTTTATGATCTATATTTGTTTTTTTCTTTAATTCTGAATATTCTATCACATAATATGGTTCTTGAACTGTTTCGGTTTTTCCAAAAAATCCAGCTAAACCTTTCTTCTTTCTCGTTACTGTTCGTGTTTTTAAACTCTTTTTAGGAATTTGGGATTCAAAAAATAAACTGTCTGACTTCTCTTTGGACTTAATAGTTCTCATGATATGCAAAAGAGAATATTCTTTTTGCTCTAACATATTACATAAAGAATCAACTTGCTCAATCTGGATAAAACCATTACAATGTATTTTTATATCTTGTAAAATACTATCTGTAAACAAACGATTCCTTTGATATTCTAAATAGTCTCTATAATTCCATGTAAATACAGACTCGCTTAAAGATGATAATTTATTGACATATAAAGGTAAAACAAATATTTTGTTATGAACTAAATTTATTTGATATTGCTTATTATTTATGTCCTCTAGCTTAATCTTCTGATATATAAAAATTAAAGATATACATGCTATAATAAAAAAAACAATAATGTATCCAAATATAACTCTTCCATATAATTTTGAATCATTGATTTTCATATTTATAATATGTGTTTAATTTTCTGTATCGTAAATCAGCACAAATTATTCGTTTTCCTACATTTATGAGTATCAGCAAACCGTATCTCATAAAATATTATTATAGATGAGTCTCCTTTAAAAAGTACATTCTTTCAAATTTACCCCCTCTCAGAGGCATTTGTAAGGCGTTAAAATCTATAAAATACTTTTTGTAGTAGATAAATCAGTAATCTTCCAAGTCATGAATACTTGCAATATCCATAGAAAGGTATCTCTCTCCAGTATCAGGTAATAGTACAATTATCCTTTTCCCTTTATAAGAATCGTTTGAGGCAAGTTTAACAGCGGCTGAAACAGCTGCTCCTGAAGAAATACCAACAAGAAGTCCTTCTTTCCTTGCCAAATCTCGCATCATTTTAAAAGCATCATTATCATTTATCTGAATTATTTTATCAATATAACTCGTCTCTATAATTTCAGGTATAAATCCTGCACCAATGCCTTGTATCTTATGCGGACCAGCTACTCCTCCAGACAAAACAGGTGAACCTTTTGGCTCTACTGCTATTATTTCTATTTCAGGACTCTTCTCTTTTAATCTTTTACCAATACCGGTAATACTTCCTCCTGTTCCGACACAAGAGATAAAGACATCAAACTTTCCTGCATCTTCAATAATCTCATTTGCTGTTGTCATATAGTGAATATCAGGGTTGGCGGGATTTTTGAATTGCTGTAATATGACAGATCCTTTTATTTGAGAATTTAATTCTTCTGCTTTTGCTATCGCACCTTTCATACCTTCACTTCCCGGTGTCAAAACCAACTCACTGCCGAATGCTTTGAGAAGTTTCCTTCTTTCTATACTCATAGTTTCCGGCATGGTAAGAATGACTTTATATCCTTTTAGGGCTGCAATCCAAGCCATACCGATTCCGGTATTCCCGCTTGTAGGTTCAATGATTGTACCATCTTTTTTTAATTTTCCGGAAGTTTCCGCTGCTTCAATCATAGCATAGGCTGCCCTGTCCTTTACACTGCCTCCCGGATTGAAATATTCCACTTTGGCTATGATTTCCGTTCCGTATTCATCTTTATATATATTAGAAAGCCGCACCAATGGAGTCTTGCCTATAAGCTGCAGCAAATTGTCCTTTATATTGCTCATATTTATCAGATTATTTTTTCTGTACTCTTTTTCCGTATGGTTCCACATCTTCTGTTACCCAGAGATTACCCCCGATAACAGCCCCCCTGCCGATTGTTATACGCCCCAATATGGTAGCATTTGAATATACCGTCACATTATCCTCCAATATGGGGTGGCGTGGTATTCCCTTTATCGGATTTCCGTTTTCGTCAGTCGGGAAACTTTTTGCACCGAGTGTGACACCCTGATACAGTGTGACGTGATTCCCGATGATACAAGTCTGCCCTATCACGATACCGGTTCCATGATCTATATTGAAATATTCTCCTATCTCAGCCCCCGGATGAATATCTATCCCTGTCTCAAAATGGGCAAGCTCACTGATAATTCTCGGTATGAGCGGTATCTCCATTTTATATAGCTCGTGGGCAATCCTGTGGTTTGAAATGGCTCTGATGGCAGGATAGCAGGATATTATCTCTCCTATACAGGTAGCTGCCGGATCTCCGTCAAAGGCTGCACGAATGTCCGTTGCCAGCACCCTTCTCATTTCGGGAAGGCTCCGTATGAACCTCTCGGCATACTTTCTTGCCGTCTGGCAGCAGGGAGTTCCCTTTATCCTTTCCTTCATATTCTCATTTCCGAAAAGCATACCCGCCTGTATCTGCTGCGTCAGGATATTGCTCAGCTTCTCCAGTGTCACCCCAAGATGAAATGTGAGTGTCTGGCTGTTTACCGTATGATTTCCATAATATCCCGGAAACAGGACTGCACGGCAAAGTTCTATTATCTCATGTATGGCCTTACCTGAAGGTATCGGGTCTCCTTCTTCATATTTGATGAAAAGTTCAGGGAATGATGAATAATCCGCCAACTTTTCAACAACTTCTCCGATGTATGTAATATGTTCCATGTGATTATATATATTTAAATCGTAAATATACGTTGGTTAAACCTATAATAAAAAGGATAGGTCATATCCTTTTTATTGTCTGCACTGTCTTTAAAATCCCAAAGCCCTGATCATCTTATGGTTCAGGTGTCTGTTCTTGCCCTTGAACGGATAACAGTGTATATGTATGGCAGGATTGAAGTTCATTTCAATGATCGCATAGTTATCCGGTGTGGCAGGAGCATGAATATCCTGTATCATCATATCCAGTCCGGTAATCTTCACGTTCAGAGCTTTTGCAGCTTCCACAGCAATAGCCTTGTACGAATCGTCTATATCGTCTGTAAAATCTATGCTGTCTCCTCCCGTACTGATATTGGAGTTCTCACGAAGATAGACCACTTCCCTCTCTTTGGGTACAGTGTTGAAATCCATTCCCTGCTGCTTTAGAAACATTTCCTCCTCACGCCCCTTTCTTATTTTCTCCAAAGGGGTGCGATATCCTTTACCTCTGAGCGGATCTTCATTCTTCCTGTCTATCAGTTGTCCGATATTCAGAACCCCGTCACCCGTCACGTTTGCCGGAACACGGTGAAGGATACCTACCACTTCATCATTGATGATGAATATCCTGAATTCCCTTCCCGGTATGAACTTCTCTATAAGCACCGTGTTGTCATGCTCAAAGGCTATCTGTAAGGCTCCCTTGAAATCCGTTTCATCATAGTTGTGCTTCAGTATGGTTATACCCAATCCGAAATTGGTGGACTTAGGCTTGATTACCACAGGTTTCCCTGCATACATACGGTAGTCTGCCATACCTGCCTCTGGTGACGTGTATTCATAACCGCCCGGAACGCTTATTCCGGCACGTTCCAGCACCTTCTTCGTTACCACCTTATTTTCCATCATCAGTACAGACACGTATGAGTCCAGAGAGGTCTTGGTTGCCTGCATCACATATTCTTCCTTTTTACCGTCAAACAGACGTATGAAGTTTTCCTTACGGTCAAGTATTTCAAAACCTACCCCTTTAAGTATTGCAGCCTTCAGCAGAAGTTGTGTGGACATTTCCATATCCTCCAGTCCATGAAATCTGTAACCTCCGCTTATGGTGGCTTCCCTATACTGTCTTGCCTTTTCCAGATGGAACGGTACAAACCCCACCCTGTTTATGTTCTCATACAGTACCATGCCTATACGCTTCTCAGGATTCTGTACAAGGTACAGATTATGCTGCATCTCCTGATGGTAGGTTTCATTGTCAAGCACCCCATATTCTGAAAGAATCCTCTCCATATCTTCTAAAATAGAAGTAGCTTTCTGCTGTACAGTGATCGAGCAGCATTTCAACTCCTTCTTTTCGTCTCTTCCATAGCATGAAGCCATATCCTGATTACGTGTTGCCCTTTGCAGTTCTTCCTCCGTAAGACTTCCGTTCTCCTCCTTCAGCAGAGAATAGACAAGCAGAAGGTGAGAAAAATAAATGGCACTTGCACATACCCCCGATTTTGTAAACGGGTCAAGATCCACAATTCGTACCTCAATGTAAGAAGGAGAACCATTATCCTTTTCCAGAAACTTGATACGAACCGGAAGATAAAGCTCGTGAGGTCCGTCAATACGGTTTTCCCTTATCAGTTTGTCAATAGACATATTATAGGCTTCAAGTGAGGAATAATCGATGAAGAACTCCTCACGGTTACGATACCCTAACGGACTTGTCCTCAGACTGAGGCTTACCCCACACTTCATGGGCTGCTTTTCTCCCGTTTTAAGCGAAATCACATTCAGGGTTTCTTCTGCAAGCGGAGATTCACCGTACAGCCAGATAAAAAGCCAGCGGTATTTGAGAAAGTTCCTTACCACACGAAAATATACCGTTTCCCTGACCTCCTCCATAGAGCTGCCGCAAACACCGCTTTTTAGCAGAACGTCCATCAGTTTTTCCGAGAAAGAGAAATTGAAGTGTATTCCCGAAATAAGCTGCCTTTCCTTTCCGTAGGTTCCGGCAAGTTTCTGACGGTAATACTCCTTGTCCTTGAACTCTCCCGAATAATGTGCAATGGGTATCTCCTGATTCTCCTTCAATACAGGAGGAAGGCTCTGAGGCCAGAGAAGCTCATCGCCGATATTCTCCGTAACCACATCGTGCAGCGTTTCCATAAATCCCAAAGCCTCTCCTACACTTGGCAGCGGCGGAGTTATCATTTCCACCTGACTCTCTGAAAAGTCGGTGGTTATATAAGGGTGCTTCCCCTTGTCGCCAAATACTGCCGGGTGTGGAGTCAGGGCAAGCGTACCGTCCTGATTGACCCTGACATTTTCCTTTTCAAGTCCGAAACACCCCTCTCTAAGCAGATGGCTGTTCTGTTTAAGTATAAAGCAAAAATCCTGTGTATTCATATACTGCTATATTGTATGTTTGATTCTTCAAGTTCCTTTTCCCTTTTTCTATATAATAGATAAAGTACAATGCCCTTTATCACGCTAGTAAGCGATATGCTCCACCAGACACCATCTATTCCCATTCCCATACTTTTGCCAAGCAGAAGGGCAAGAGGTATCCTCATTGTGGTGAACACGATACTCACGGTTGCCGGATATTTGGTAAGCCCCTGTCCGGTATAAGCTCCCGAAGTGAGTATTTCAAGTGTGGCAAACAGCTGTGAGAAGCCGACTATACGCAGATAGGCACTACCTATTTCTATGGTGGCAGCCTCCTTCACGAAAAACGACAGTAGGATTTCCGGGAAAGCTAAAAATATGAATGTGGCAGGTATGGAAATACAATATCCAAGCCTGATGCTTGTACGATAGCATTTCCTAATCATATCCGTATTCCTTTCCCCGTAATATTGCCCTATCAGTATGGAGGTTGCCTGCATCAGACCGTTCATAAGAAGAAACGAAAGCGACTCTATCTGAAGCCCCAGTTTCTGTGCGGCTATTGCATCTGTTCCCCATATACTTACGATACGCCCGATGGCTATGCCGATAAGCGAGAACAGAATACGCTGCATGGCAGGTGCTGTGCCTATTCCAAGTATTTTCCTGAGAAACTTGCGGGGTACCGCTTTTATACTCAAGGTAAGTTCAAGCCTATGTCTGAGAAGATATATCGCATACATCATGGCACATCCCTGTGAAAGTGCCGTAGCCCATGCCGCACCTTCCACTCCCAGTCCGAAATAAAATATGAACAGAGGGTCAAGAATGATATTGACGATATTCCCGTAAAGTACCGCCCTGAACGAGAACTGTGTCTTTCCGTGTGCGTCTATAATGGCGGTAAACAGAAGGTTCATAAACATGATAAGAACAGTGATACTGCTTATCCTCAGATAGTTCTGAGCCATTGTGTTTACTTCCGGTCTTTCGATATTGAAAAGGGATATAAGAGGCTCTGCCAGCATAAAGACGAACAGGGCATAGAATATCCCCAACACGAATGTACTGCGTATTCCGCATGATATGAAGTGTTGTATTCTGTCCTTCTTTTCAGCCCCTATACTGTGTGATACCGATACCATAGTACCGATGGTTATCACGCTTATCAAAGACCAACCCAATTTGATATAAAATCCGGCCGTTCCGACAGCCGCAACTTCTCCGCTTCCCAATTTCCCGACCCAGAACATATCTGTAATATCGTATGAAATCTGAAGACAGGATGATAATATGATAGGGATTGCTATTCTCAATAGTGATTTTCTTTTTTCTCTTTTTGCCGATGTCTGTTCCATATTTTTAATTTTATATCGTAAAAATACGATGTTATATACCAATAAAAAAACTCTTATTCAAATCATAAGAGTTCTGAAAACAGTTTCTTTGCCAAAAGCAGGTTTTCACGGTTAATACGATAGCAAACCTTCGGTGGAGCTATCTCACCATCTATCAGACCTACATCTTTCAGTACCTTCAAATGCTGTGATATGGTAGACTGCGCGATTGGCAATTCCGTTGTCAAGTCTCCACAATAACAACAGGCATTATGGTTAGCCAACAACCTTACGATTGCTATTCGTGCCGGGTGGCTCAGAGCCTTTGCAAAACGGGCTGCCAAAATATCTTTTTCCTCAAATTCTTCAACTTTACTAAATGCCATAATATTTTCATTGTTTTATATCGCAAATATACGATGTGTTTTTTTATCAACCAACCCCCAGATATAAATTTTATGTATTTTTTAATGTGCAGACGCACGAAGCCCCCGGAGAGTTACCCCGCCGGAGGCTTTTTTTATAGTTTCTGTGCTATATAGAAACCGTAACTGTAATAATCCTTGTACTTCTTGTAGAAGTCTGCTTCCTGTATATCTCTTTCAACAATAACTCTGGCAACTTCATTGTCGCCGAACTTCTCCATAAAGTCCTTGTGGCTGTCTAATAGGGGGTTGTAATAATTGTCAAGCCAGCAGTCATCAGGAAGTATAAAGTGTCCGAGAACCTTATATCCGGCTTCTTCCAGAGCTTTGATTTTTCCTGCTATTGTGTCCATTTCAGCATACTCTCCGTTCCAGAAGTCTTCCAGTTCTTTCGGGCGACAGTTTGTTATCCATGACAATTCAGAGACTGCAAGTATTCCTCCCGGTTTGAGAAACTCTTTCCAATAGTTGATGCCGTTCTTGAATCCGATATTGTAAACTGCCCCTTCCGACCAGATAATATCGAACTCCTCCTTTTCAAAAGGCAGCTTGTCCATAGATGCAGCCAGTGTCTCAATATGTGCCGTGATATTTTCATTCTTGCTGTCCTCTTTCAGTTTTTCAAGAAACTCCTCAAACAAATCCACTGCAATAATGTTACCTTTCAGCATTTTTGCCAAAGAGATAGTCTGTTCGCCTGTACCACAACCTATGTCTGCTATCTTGTAAGACTTTTCCCTATCTATCTTAGCCAGTGTAACTGCAAGATTTGTAGCGTCTTCACTACCCGGTCCCTGTCTCTTGTTATTACGATGCAGATGCATCATCAATTCCATTTCGTCCATATTTTTGTTCTTTATATTGTTGATAATATAACACGTTATCAATCTGCTTGTTTATAGTATCTTGCTTTATGTGCCTTTTGGTTGTTATTCTTCGTATTTATCCAAATACTCCAGAGCCGCTTCCTGAATGACATCTTTTAGAGTTACCCCCTTACGTATAGCCAGCGTTTTCAGGCGTGTGTGAATACTCTGGTTGATTACAAAGTTACAGTGTACCGCCTTCTCCTTTTTGGGCTGTTCCGGCTCCTGAATTGCTGCGGTCGGCTGTATCAGACTGTCAAGACCGCCTGTTATCCCGGCGGCCATGCTGCTTTTCAAATCTTTCTTATTTGCCATAGTTTAGTTCATTTTTCCCATTAGTAACTCGTTGCATACACTCTCGTAATCTTCTGCTCCGGCTGACTTGGGCGCATAGTGAAAGATGTCCTGTCCTTGTGTCGGAGCTTCGGCAAGCGCAATGGCATTGCGTATGTGTGTGCTGAAGACCTTTCCCTGAAAGGTTTCCTGCACCAGTTCTGAAACGCTCTTGTTCAGGTTCTTTCTTCCGTCATACTGGGTAATCAGCACCCCGGCAATCTTCAGGTCTG
>ERZ826051.2630-NODE-2630-length-13499-cov-5.154344_pt1 | contig 13499 bp, 8 predicted proteins | sample MGYA00519928_ERZ826051 | MGnify/ENA primary metagenome ERZ826051 (study PRJEB31778, sample SAMEA3449219) | human gut metagenome | biome: human gut; feature: human-associated habitat; material: faeces | place: United Kingdom | collected 2010/2012 ...
TATGCGAAGATGTTTAATGTAATTGACAGCTTTGATACACATGCAAGAATTCCTGAGCATTTTGATTCAGTAGATGCAGCTGCAAAAGAAAGCGGTCATATCGGAATTATTTCAGTGGGCTGGGATCCGGGAATGTTCTCACTGAACCGTCTCTATGCAAATGCAATCCTTACAAACGGAAAGGATTATACATTCTGGGGCAAGGGTGTAAGCCAGGGACACTCAGATGCAGTACGCCGTATCAAAGGTGTAAAAGATGCAAAACAGTATACAATTCCTGTTGAAGCAGCACTGGAAGCAGTGAGAAACGGAGAAAATCCGGATCTTACAACAAGACAGAAACATACAAGAGAATGCTTTGTAGTTGCAGAGGAAGGTGCGGATCTGGCACAGATTGAGAATGATATCAAGACTATGCCTAACTATTTCTCTGACTATGACACAACTGTACATTTTATTTCTGAAGAAGAACTGAAGAGAGATCACAGTGGAATCCCACATGGCGGTTTCGTGATCCGATCCGGAAAAACGGGCTGGAATGATGAGAACAATCATGTGATCGAATATAGTCTGAAGCTGGATTCCAATCCGGAGTTTACATCTTCTGTACTTGTTGCATATGCAAGAGCTGCATATCGTATGAATAAAGAAGGACAGAGTGGTGCGAAGACCGTATTTGATGTGGCACCTGCTTATTTATGTGCTGCTGATGGTGCTGAATTAAGAAAGCATCTGTTGTGATCAGGGATATAAGATAATATTCTGTCTGTTGAAAAAATAAAGAGAAAACAGGTATACAGGTTATATTTCACAGTATTATCTTGTGAAAAGAGACAAAGTATTTGTGTACTTTGTCTCTTTTTTTATGGAACAGACTGTGAAAAATTAGTGAATGTTTAACAGAATTTTACTTGTCTGTTGACGGAATATTTAAAGTGTAATATAATAGAGTCATAGAAACGTAATAACATTGTAAAAAACTTTGTTAAACCTTAGAGCGTATCTGAGAAGTATGTGAGATATCAGAGCGATACCCACGATTCATACTTTTCAGACACGCTCTGATAATGAAAAAAGAAAAGGAAGGTATGTATGCAAAACGTAAACAGGAAGTTTAAAATCTGGGGGGCACTTCTGTTTCTGCTGTTTTTTGCTGTGGGAGTTTCCATGTATTTTACTGCGGCAAATGTACAGGCTGCAACGAAAACAGGTTTTGTAACTATTAACGGAGAGTCATACTACATAAATGAAGATGGCTCTAAACAGAAGGGCTGGCTGGAACTTGAAGGAAAGAAATATTACTTTAACACAAAGACCGGTGTTCAGGTAAAGGGCTGGGTTACTGACAGTAAAGGACGAAAGAGATATTTCAGTAAACAGGCTGGTATCATGATGACAGGCTGGGTCACTGATTCAAAGGATCAGAAAAGATATTTTAATCCATCTACCGGATTCATGCAGACGAAATGGCTGACATTGAAGGGAAAGAGATATTATTTCTACAGTAACAGTGGAGTGGCTGCCTGCAAGACATTCCTTACAGACAGTAAGAAAAATACCAGATATTTTACAAGTGCATGTTATATGCTTACCGGTTGGACAAAGAATTCCAGCAATGAATACAGATATTTTGAAACTGAAGACGGAATTATGGCAAAAGGTTTCCAGACACTCGACGGAAAAAAATATTATTTTAATACAGGCAGCGGCAAGATGGCTGTAGGCTGGACGACAATTGATGGAAATAAGTATTATTTTGATAAGGAAACAGGTGTGATGGCTACCGGAGATGTAACAATTGATGGACAGAAATACCATTTTAATTCCAATGGTATATTGAGCAATACTACAAGTCCGACCGGTTCCAGAACAATCAAGAATTATCTGGCAGGTGCATTACAGCCTGTTGGTCAGGCTCTGTACGTATGGGGTGGCGGATGGAATGATTCCACCAGAAAAGGAACAAGTCAGACAATGACTGATTTCTATAATAGTCAGAGCAGCAGTTATGATTACAATAACTACAGAGATCTCAGTACAGCCAACAGAGCAAAAGGTTTTGACTGTTCCGGTTTCGTAGGATGGTCAGCTTATCAGGTAATGCAGAGTAAGTCCGGTGTAGGAAGCGGATATACGGTAGTTTCCGGTGAGATTGGTTCTTATTATAAGTCCATGGGCTGGGGAAGTATTCTCACTCAGGCGAATCTGGCAAGTGATGACTGGACAGTATATCCCGGAGATGTGGGATATGACAGTGGACATACATGGATCATTCTCGGACAGTGTGCTGATAAGAGTGCAGTGATCGTGCATTCTACCCCGAATGCAGGTGTTCAGATTGCAGGTACACCTACTCCGTCCGGTGGTTATTCCAGTCAGGCGATTGCACTGGCACAGAAGTATATGTCAAGATATCCGGGATATACCAAATATGATTATCATACTTCATCTGGTAATTATATCAGAAGAGGTAATTATCTGAGATGGAACAGAAGTACGCTTTCTGATCCGGATGGATATATGAATATGACCGCAGACCAGATCCTTGCAGATCTGTTTAGCTGAGAAGTGAATAGTTAAGAAAATGGAAGCAGCTTTCGAATGAGTAGGCTGCTTCTTTTTTTGCGTTCTGTAGTAATTCCATAAATAATGCAAACAATCCAGTCCACTATAGCGTGAAGTCCTGCTACGTTACTGTCCACTCCGTTCACAGTAACGTAGCCAAAATTCATTCCAGATTGCCTGCGGCAATGGAATTTTGGCTTGTATGTCTCGGGATTTTGGCATATTCATGCCAAAACACCTCGCGGGATAGTGGTGTGTGAACAGTAACCCTGCATCAGATATCTTTGTCCTGTGTTAAATTATTACAAACATGAAATGGAATATGTTTGAATTGTAGAAAGAAATGCGAAGAATAACAAAAAGATTAATAAATGTTACAGAAATATAAAATTTATGGTAATTAATCCTTGCGTTTTTGAGTGTGGTGTGTTAATATGTATAAGAATTAACTTAGATATTGCAAAAACATTAAGATATAGAAAGAAAATGTTACGAGGGTGAGAATTCATGAAGAAAAGAATTGTATGTCTTACATTAGCACTCCTGATGAGCGCAACACAGGTTGTTAGTGTAAGTGCTTCAAGAGAGGATGAATTGAGAGAAGAGCAGGCGATCACAAGTCAGCAGCTGGATGCTACATATTCCAGAATGGATGAGCTTGCATATGCGAAATCACAGCTTGAGAATGAGATTTCCGAACTGGATTCCAATCTTGTAAGTGTTATGGTTTCTATTGATACTCTTAAAGGAGATATCGATAATAAAGAAGTAGATATTATTAAGACAAAACAGGATCTGGCTAAGGCTCAGAAGGCGAGAGATAAGCAGTATGAGAGCATGAAGCTTCGTATTCAGGCACTGTATGAACAGGGTGGGGATGCAGCGTGGTTTCAGATGATGCTTAATTCAGAAGATTTAAGTGAACTTCTGACACGTGCTGAGAATACACAGCAGATGTATGAGCAGGACAGAAAGAATCTTGATAAATATGTGAATACTATTAATGAGGTGAATAATTTAAAGACTCAGTATGAATCTGACAAAGCAGAACTGGAAGAGATGAAGGCTTCTTATGAACAGCAGTCTTATGATCTTCAGTGCCAGATCGATCAGAAGAAATCTGAATCAGCCGATTATGAGAATGAAATTGCATATGCACAGCAGCAGGCGACAGAATATGCAAATCTGTTAGCGGAACAGACAGCTGAAATTCAGAGATTGGAAGCTGAAAGAATCGCAGCAGAAGAAGAGGCAAGACGACAGGCTGAGGAAGAGGCTGCAAGACAGGCGGCAGAAGAAGAGGCAGCAGCAAAAGCTGCAGAGCAGGAACAGGACTCCGAATCAGAAGAGGAAGAAAATGTAGAGTATGATGAAGACGGAAATGAGATTGAGAATACTGATGATGCGGATGATGAGTCTGAAGCAGATGATGGTGTAGAATATGATGAAAATGGTGATTCTGTTGACAATGCAGGAGCTTCTGATGATGTAGAGTACGATGAGTATGGCAATGTGATTGATTCTGATAATACAGTTTCACCAGATGATTATGAGAGTGAACAGTCATCTGATTCAGATAGTTCTTCATCTTCAGGTTCAGGAGCAGGATCTTCTGTAGTAGACTTTGCAACACAGTTTGTTGGCAATCCATATGTATGGGGCGGTACAAGCCTTACAGGTGGAGCTGACTGTTCAGGATTTACACAGAGTGTATATGCAAACTTCGGAGTAAGTCTTCCGAGAACTTCTTATGAACAGCAGAATGCCGGTACAGCAGTATCTTATGCTGATGCACAGCCGGGCGATTTGATCTGCTACGGTGGACACGTTGCAATCTATATGGGTAATGGACGTATCGTTCATGCATCGAACTCTGTAGATGGCATTAAGATCAGTGATAACGCAGCGTACAGAACGATTGTTTCTGTAAGAAGACTGGTATAATTAAATAAGTATAAATAATTAAATTTATAGGGGTTGAAAAGGAGTATCGCTAAGGGGGCTGATGCTCCTTTTCTTTATGTATAAGTAGTTATCATTATTCCGCGAGGTGTTTTGGCATGAATATGCCAAAATTCCGAGACATACCGCGCGAATTTATGCGATTAGCATAAATTCTGTGCATCGCGAAGCGTGTTGCTGTGAACGGAGTGAACAGTAACATCATCAATCCATATGGTTCTTTTTTCGCATCATATTTTCTTGTAAAACAGACAGTATCGCGGTATAATATGGGTATATAATTTTAGCAGGCTAATCACTTGTTATGCTTGATAAAGGAGGCCGAAAATGAGTAAAAACAAGCACAAATTTCTTACATTTGCTGCTCTGATGACCGGCGCAACTGTTGCTGTTCATTTCATTAACCACACGATTGCTACTGCTGCACAATTAAAACAGATGCTCCACATTTCTAATGACAATTACTTTGAATGGCGCTTTGGGAACATTTATTATACCAAAAAGGGAACTGGGTCACCGATTCTTTTGATTCATGACACTTTACCTGGAGCTTCCGGGTATGAATGGAGCAAAATTGAAGACGAACTGGCAATTGACCATACCGTATATACTGTTGATTTGTTAGGATGCGGACGTTCGGACAAATCCAGCATTACCTATACAAATTTTGTTTATGTTCAGATGATCAGTGATTTTATCAAAAAAATAATTGGTCAGAAAACAGATGTGATTGCAAGTGGTTTTTCAGGCTCTTTTGTTACTATGGCCTGTCACAATGAGAAAGAACTTTTTAACAAAATCATGCTGGTAAATCCGCCCAGCCTGACTCAATTAAAACAGATGCCAAACAGAAAGGACCGCCTGTTAAAAGCAGCTCTGGAAATTCCGATTTTCGGAACTCTGGTTTATCATATGATCGTATCACGTGATAATATAAATAATCTTTTTATCGAGAAGATGTATTATAATCCATTCCATGTGGATAATCAAATGGCAGATGCTTATTATGAAGCAGCTCATAAAGGTGGATATTATACCAGATTTTTGTACTCCAGTCTTGCAGCTAAGTATATAAATATAAATATCTGTCATGCACTTAAGGCACTGGATAACAGTATTTATATTGTTGAAGGTGAAACAGAGCCAAACGGAAAGGCTGTCACTGATGATTATTGTGCCTCCAACCCGGCTATTGAAGTTTCTGTTCTCAAAGAAACAAAACATCTTCCACATGTTGAAGCACCGGAAGCTTTTCTTGAACAGGTTAAAATCTTCTTTTAAGCCTTATATTTAAGCCAGAATGAGTCGACGAGTTGATTTTGAGACAATTTTGAAGGATAAATTTTTTTATTTCAAGGCGAAAAAACGCGACATTGCAGTGGCTACAGCAACCGAATTCGGACAAAATATACCGCAAAGTGGGGCGTGCAGATTGTGGGAATGATTTTTCAAACACGCTCTAATACAACAAAAAGTGAGGCAGGCATATGGAAGAAATTCTATATGCCTGCCTCACTTTTTTATAGATTCGTTTATTCTTTTACTCTTCTGTACTGTCCGTTTCCTGAGAATCTGTATTCTCCTCTTCGGATGTATCAGAATCGTTTGTTGTGCCGGCTGTTTCAGATGTGCTGTCATCGGACTCTTCTATGCTCTCACCTGGCATATCTGTTGAATCTGATTTAGTATCATCTGTTGTTGCTTCGTCTGAATCTGTCTTATCTGAACTGTCTTCTTCTGTTCCGACAACTGATTCAAATGCTGTGAACAGTTCTTTTACATTCATCTTATTTACGAGATATACTTTATTATCCACCACTGCCGCATAATAGTTTGTATCGTAGCTATAGTATGCAACTTCCTGTGTATCACCGTCTTCTTCTGTAAATATAGCTGTCAGTTCTGCATCACCGTCAGGTTCATATTTATCTGTCAGACGTTTCTGAGCCGTCATGTTGATCAGTTTATTGTAGAATGTTGTAAATGTTGTTTCATCCAGATCAGAACCATTCAGTTTATAGGTAACTGTTTCTGTATCGTTTCCATCATCATCTGTGGATGTTTCACGTGAAACATTTACTTTATAATCACTGCCCTGATAATTTACTTTGAGGCTTCCGAGGCTGTTTAAAGATACATAACTTACTGTCATATCCCAGAAGTCTTCTTCTGATTTATCAGTGAGTGCGGACAGAGTATCCGTTGACATCGTATAGACTTCATTGCTGTCATTTACCATGACATATCTGCTGCTGTCATCTGTTTCATTTCCAACAAGAATTGTAAGCTGCTTATCTGCCATCTTAGTTTCTTCTTCCGAAGAATCCTCATCGTCTGATGCACTGTCTGAGTTTTCTGATGTTTCGTCTTCTGCTTCTTCACCGTCAGTATCTTCAGCCTCAGATGTTTCATCCGTAGTTTCATTTACGCTTTCATCTGATTCTGTATCCTGTTCAGCATCGTCAGCAACTTCTTCCTGATAATCTACTGTGATTGTTGCATATGGTTTATCCAGACCATATTTGCTCTTGTCGTCGCATTTATAATCTGCAAGTGAACTATATGCCATGCTTCCGAATGAGGATACCAGAGAACTTACGGTAGCTGAGTCTGCTTTTTCTTCATCCTCGCTGCCTTTTACTGACCAGGTACTTGTATCTTCGTCTTTTGATAATTCATAGGAATTATCGCCGTCTACAGAAATTTTTGTAATGGTATCTGTATTGGAAATTGCAGGAAAATCATCCATCTGCGCATAATCATTCAATGATTTGGTAAACGGCTCTACGCAGGAAGAATCTATCAGGTATACTGTCTTCTCATCATCATCTTTTCTTACATAATACTGACTGGTGGAGGAATTTTCATCTCCCACATACAGTGTAGTTGTTATGTCATCGCCATCTTCCTCATCAGATTTTGTTACAATCTTAATCGTGTTTGACGGAGAGTCCAGACCATATTCTGAAAGATCATCTACGTCCTCCAGAACTCTGTCTGAATCGACAGATGCAATAGCAGATGCTGCACTGTCCAGAGTAGTCTGATTTACCGGAAAATCTGTTTCGTCTTTCTTTACCCAGCTGTCATCATCTTTTTCAAATGTTGTCTCTGTATCATCAACCATAAAATCCAGAGATTTAATGTTATCTGTTGATGCAGTAAATACAGTTGTGCTTTCTTCAGAATCTTCTTCGGATTCTTTCTGCTCCTGATGGGCTACGTAGGTTTTTACACCTGCGTAAGCCCCGCAGCAGACACCAAGAACTACAACTGCAAGAACCATTTTTACAGTTTTATTCTTCATTTAAGCTTTTCTCCTCTTCATCCAGACTGCAAACCCTACAACAAGGAAGAATCCAGGAATCAGACCAATGGTGCAGATCTTCCAGAATGCAGCATCATAGTCTGTAAGTGTCAGATAAGATACAGACAGGCTCTTGGATGGAATAGATACGGTTGCACTGTCTTCTGTGTCTGTCATCCACTTCAGGGATTCGATGATCAGCTTCTCATTTCCGCCGGATACCATCTGATTTACCTGTGATTCCATCAGATTGGAAGTTGAATAGTATACGATCTGCGTTTCTTTGTCATCATCCAGAGTCTCTGTGATGCTTACTCCCAGATCAAATGGGCCAGCTTCGTCTCCGTCTTCTTTCTCCAGAGTATCACTGTTCAGATCTGTCTTGGAATATGCCTGGTCTGATGTGGTGAGGATACTGTTGATCGTTACGGTATCTCTTACATCATCCATTTTTTTGATTCCCTGTGCATATGGTACAAGTACATAATATCCTCCGGAAACAGTCTCAGAGCTTGCATCTGTGCTGTTTATAGTCGGAACCAGATAATATGGCATCTGCATTGCATAATGCTGATTATCACCTTCAAATACGATTCCAGCTTCTCTCTGAACACCATAGTTTTCCAGAACTGCATCAAAGTTTGGCAGGTCTTCTGTTGTATAATCAGAGAAAATCATCGCCTTTCCGCCATTTTCAAGATACTCAATAATAGCAGTCTTTTCATCTTCTGAAATATCTGTGGACGGGGAATCAATGAACAGACAGTCTGCATCATCCGGAACACTTCCCTCTGTAAGAAGATTCAGAGACTGAATATCCATGTTTGCCTTCTCGATGTCTTCTTTGATAGTAGAATCCATCTCCTTCTCACCATGTCCCTCGAGTGTATAAAGGATCGGGAGATCTTCGGATGTTACATATCCGATCGCACTTGTGATCTGACCTTCACCGTCGAAACCGGTGGTCTGAGAGCTGTAGGTCTGATAATCAATTGTGCTCTCATAGATATTGTTGTAATCAATGACTTTATTTCTGTCGCCGCATACAACAATCAGACTGTTTGCAGAAAGATCATCACTTGTATATTCCGTTACAAATTTAGGATTTACTACAGGATCCTTCTGCTCTACTTTAATATGCTTGGATTCATCTTCATATTTCTTAAGCAGATTGGTAATATTCTCATCTTCAGAACCGCTCTGTGCAATCTGGTAAATTGTTACGTCCTTGTCCAGATCTTTCAGCATTGCTTTTGTATCATCACCAATACTGTAGAGTTTCTGGCTGCTGATATCAATTTCTGAATATTTGGACGGAATCGCATTTACGATCATGTTGAGCACTACAACTACTGCAATAAATATCACTGACATAACCATTGTGTAAGAGCCGTTTTTGATATGCTTCTTACTGATGGTGCCAATCAGTTTCTTTTTGTCAAATTTTTTATGCTTATTATTTTTCATCTTTTCTTTCAGTTTCATTTTCTTTCACCTCCCCACTAATTCCAGCGTCTCTTCAAAATAGACTGTGTTGTAAGGAACAGGCATACTGCGATCACAGAAAGAAAATATACAATTCCTTTTATATCAAAGATGTTACTTGTAAAATTATCAAAGTGTCCGCTCAGATTAAACACATCCAGGACTTTCTGAATACCGCCCTCAAAAATACTGGATTTTACTACATAAATAATAATCAGTGCCACTTCTCCGATCACACCGATCACTGCTGAGATCAGAATATTCTTGATCATGGTATAGATAATGATGGCTGCTGCCAGGATCAATAACCCAAATGTCACGCATGTCGACATAGATGTCTGAGAGAAGAAGGAAGAAATACCATTCATCATGTAAAATGCAAATAAGAAAACAAATGTGAGTACCGCTGCAATTACCTGGCTCTCAGTTAATGCTGACATAAATACACCGATTGCAATATTTGCACATCCCAGGAGAAAGAATCCCAGGACTGCTGTATATGCAGATGCAAACTCTACTGTGCCAAACCTGGACATAATCAGCGGATAAGTACACATAACTGCCATCGGAACAGCAAATACAGTTACCAGTGCAAGATATTTACCTATTACAATACCGCTCACAGAAACCGGTGCTGTCAGAAGCAGCTGATCTGTTTTCTGTTTTCTTTCCTCTGCAAGTACACGCATAGTCAAAATCGGTACTCCGATCAGGAATGCAAAGGTAATTGCACTTAAGGTGTATTCAAATTTCGGATATGCTGCTGAAAGCTGATATGCTGAAAAATAAATACCTGTCAGTACAAGAATGAAAAAGATAAATAAATATCCTACCATGGATGTCAGGTAACTTTTCAGCTCTCTTTTATATATAGCTGTCATGGTTATTTCTCTCCCCCTTTATCATTATTCTGTTCTTCCGGTATTTCTGCTGATGTCTGTTTTACGTTTGTCTCGTTTGATCTACCGGCATCAGTATCTTTATCTTCAGGTGTATTTGGGACTTCGTCTGCAGATATTGGTTTATCGGATGCAGTAAGTTCAAGGAAGATTTCCTCCAGTGATACTTTCCTGGACTTCATCTCATAGATTGGGCTGTTAATCTCCGACATTTTGTAGAATACTTTTTCCCGAATGTCATTCTGCTCCTCTGTTGAAACTTTCACACTCCAGAGATTCTGTTTCTCATCTTTTTCCATTGTTACGCTGTTGACTCCCTCGATTCCCTCGAGAGCCTGCCTGATCTGTGTTTTTTCACCTTTAATAAGCATCTCCAGAGTATTGGATCCCTCTGCAAGTTTTCCAAGATTCTCAGGAGTATCGCTTGCTACCAGTTTTCCATGAGAAATGATCAGCACGTAATCGCATACCGCGCTTACTTCAGAAAGTATATGCGAGCTGAGAATAACGGTATGTTTCTTTTTTAATTCTTTAATTAAGGTTCGGATTTCAATAATCTGTTTAGGGTCAAGACCTACTGTCGGCTCATCCAGGATGATCACCTCCGGATACCCCATAATCGCCTCAGCAAGACCAACTCTCTGTCTGTAACCTTTTGACAGGTTCTTTATCAGACGGTTTCTCATGTCTGAAATCTTTACCATATCCATGACTTCTTCGATCATGTTTGCTTTTTTATCTTTTGGGATTTTCTTGAGATCTGCCACAAATTTCATGTATTCCAGGACAGTCATATCAAAATAGACCGGTGGCTGTTCAGGCAGATAACCGATACATTTCTTTGCCGCTTCCGGTTCTTCGAGGATATCGTGTCCGTCAATTTTGACGGTTCCTTCGGTGGATGCGATGTATCCGGTTATCATATTCATTGTAGTGGATTTTCCTGCACCGTTTGGTCCCAGAAATCCATAGATTTTGCCTTTCTCTATTTTAAAGGAAAGGTGGTCAACTGCCGTATGGTTACCATATCGTTTAACCAGATTGTTTACTTCAATCAATGTGTTCTCCTCCTCTTAATTTTTGCCAAAATAAAATATAGAAAATGTCCCCAGGTGAAACAGAGAATGGGGGAACCCGAGGACATCTCTATAAAAATAGTTTATGATGAAGTTGTGATGAAATTAGGATAAAAGTGTGATTATTCTGTGATGTTTGTTTGAAAAAAATAGCTGTCCCGAAATCTCGGCATTTTTTGCCAGAAGATTTCATGAGACAACTATACATAGATTTATTATGACAATGGTTCTTTTAATGGTGTTCCTGCTTTACGCGGATACTTTCCAGGTGTAGATTTTTTCTTATTTATAATGACAAGGGATCGGTCAATCTCGGAGTCCGGCAATTTAAAGTATGTGATGTCTTTCACCTGACCACCGAGGATATTGATTGCTTTCTCTGCTTCTTCTGCCTCTTCCTGTACAGTTCCTGATTTATAGGAAATGAAAGTTCCTCCTGTCTTTACATAAGGAAGACAATATTCTGACAGAGTTGCAAGGTTTGATACTGCCCTGGATACACAGAGATCATATTTCTCACGATACTCTTTATTTTTTGCATACTCTTCTGCTCTTCCATGAATCGCCTTAATCCCTTCTAATCCAAGAAGCTCAAAACTTTCCTCAAGGAAGTTTACCCTCTTTTTCAGAGAATCCAGCAGACATGCCTCCAGATGTGGAAAAGCAATTTTCAAAGGCACACCTGGAAATCCGGCACCTGTACCGATGTCCATAATTGTTTTTACTTTTGTCATATCAATGGCTTTTACACAGGCAAGACTGTCAAGAAAGTGCTTTGTAAGTACTTCCTCAAACTCAGTAATACCTGTCAGATTCATAACCTTATTTTTTTCTACCAGAAATTCATAAAACTGGATAAACTGATTTTTCTGCTTCTGGCTCAGCTCTATACCCAGTTCTCTGCATCCATTTTCCAATGTCGTCAGATTATACGGCATGTATTATTCTCCTTTTTCTACCTTTATTTATTATTTTTGTATATTTTACAGGGTTGTTTTATGTGCTTTTATGATTTTATCTGTTATTTATAGTCCGTTATTTTACTCTTTTATGTACTATTTTAATATTTTTTGCCAATTTCTTGTTTTTATAAGCACATTAAAGCGTATTATATTAATTATTTCGTACTGGAAAGATACACCAGTAAAACTGATATATCAGCAGGAGAAACTCCTGAAATTCGGGAAGCCTGTCCGATTGAAATCGGTCTGTATGCTTCCAGTTTCTGACGTGCTTCGATTCTCAGGCTTCCAACTTTCTCATAATCAAGATCTGTCGGGATTTTCTTTGCTTCCAGTTTCTTAAACTGTTCTACCTGTTTTAACTGTCTGCGGATATATCCATCATACTTGATGTTAATGTCAACCTGTTCCTGTACATCCCATGGCAGCTCCGGACGTTCTTTATCAAGTGGTTTGATTGCTTCATAAGAAAGTTCCGGACGGCGGATCAGTTCTGCCAGAGTGGTTCCGGATTTCAGCGGTGTGCTGTTATAGCTTTCCAGAAGGGTCTGAACCTCTTTGTTTGCTCCGATATTTGTATGTTCTACTCTGCTGATCTCTGTTTTTATCTGTTCTTCTTTCGTAAGGATTTTCTGATAATCCTCTTCACTGATGAGCCCTGCCTGATATCCCTTTTTACGAAGTCTCAGATCCGCATTATCCTGTCGGAGAAGTAATCTGTACTCCGCTCTGCTGGTCATCATTCTGTATGGCTCATGGTTTTCTTTTGTTACCAGATCATCAATAAGAACACCAATATAAGCCTCAGAACGGTCAAGAATCAGCTGTTCCTGACCTTTAACTTCCAGAGCAGCATTAATTCCTGCGATCAGTCCCTGCGCCGCTGCTTCTTCATACCCTGAGCTTCCGTTAAACTGACCGCCGCTGAACAGTCCTTTGATTTTCTTAAATTCCAGTGTAGGATATAACTGACGTGGATTAATACAGTCATATTCGATGGCATATGCATTTTTTACGATTTTTGCATGTTCCAGTCCCGGTACGGAATGATACATTTCTTCCTGCACATCTTCCGGCAGAGAACTGGACATTCCACCAATATACATCTCATTTGTATAGAGACCTTCCGGCTCAATAAATACCTGATGACGGTTCTTATCTGCAAAACGGACTACTTTATCTTCAATTGACGGGCAATAACGCGGACCGGTTCCTTCGATCATACCGGAATACAACGGAGAAC
>ERZ826051.2642-NODE-2642-length-13416-cov-8.462615_pt1 | contig 13416 bp, 17 predicted proteins | sample MGYA00519928_ERZ826051 | MGnify/ENA primary metagenome ERZ826051 (study PRJEB31778, sample SAMEA3449219) | human gut metagenome | biome: human gut; feature: human-associated habitat; material: faeces | place: United Kingdom | collected 2010/2012 ...
GAAGTGCACACCTGCCTCGAGAAGCTGCTTCATAGAAACGACTGCCATAGTAAAAATACCTCCAATATTGTTTTGCCTCCGCACACCGTGATCCGCGGCCATATCGGATGGCTTTGGACTGCCCTCCACTCCCGAAAGAGCACAAAAGGGCATAGTGATGCGTGTGTAATGCTGAATAATAATAGCACAAACAGGCGTGTGATGCAAGGGGTTTTCTCTGTTTTTTACAAGAAAGTCGCGTATTTTTCGTTTATTCGTCCGTCTGAGTGCTGTTCAGGCTCTCCATGCCCATCCGGCTGAGGGCATAGCCCTTGCCGAACATCAGGTCATATTGCAGCAGCCAGTGCTTCTGGCTCCAGCTTTCCTGCAGGGAGCTCGGGGTCTGGGTGGTGGTGCCGTCCAGATTCATCACCGTACCCCGGGTATTGGCGCGGTCGGCCACCTGCAGCTGACGGTTCAGCAGCTGGAAATAAAGCGGCTGTTCCAGACCGTAGAGGTTCATCATCACCGGCGAGATATCGTAAGCGGCAATGGTGCCCAGATCCACGGGCTTGTCGGTGTAGTTCGACCACATCAACAGGGTGGTCTGGTGCAGGCGCGGGTCCGCACTGGAATCGCTGGCATAGCCGCTGCTGGTAAAGACATCATAATTGGAATCAATGGGGTTGTAATGGTCGCCCCAGAACACCAGGATCACCGGCTCGTCCACTTGCGAGAAGTATTGGGTCAGCTTGCCCAGCATGGCATCGGCATCCCGGATGCCGGTCGCGAAATCTTCCAGCGCGCCGATGGTGCTGGCCTTGAGGCCCGCCGGGTGCTCTGTCACCTTCACCCGCACATCGTCCGGGTAGTTGTCTTTATTATAATTGGTATGGTTCTGCATTGTGACCGCGTGCAGGAAAACCGGTGCATCCGAGGATGCTTTCATCTTCTCATACTGCTGGATGATCTGGTCTGCCATGGAGTCATCCGTGACCAGACCGCTGGTCCAGTAGTGCCTGCGCACCTTGTTGACGTGGGTCATCTGTTCCAGGCTCAGGAAGGTGTCAAAGCCCAGGTTGGGGTATGCCGTGTCCCGGCTCCAATATTTGGCCCAGAAGCAATGAACTGCAGCCGTCTGATATCCCTGCGTCAGCTTGAGGTAATTGGGCAGCGAGAACATGGGCTTGGTCACATGCTGCTGGTAGGGCTTGCTGCCGTTGGGCAGAAAGGAAGCCGAATAGCCTGTCAGCGCTTCAAACTCCACATCGCAGGTTCCGCCGCCGAAACTGGGGCTGTACGCCCGGCCAGAAGCACTGGTCTGCTGCAGGGCGTGGAGGTTGGCGGAGACATCGGTATCAAACTGGAAACCGTACTGTTCCAGCTCCGACACGTCCCAGTAGGACTCGTCCATCACGTAGATGATGGTGGGCTTTTTCACGGTCTCGTCCGCAGAGGTGGTGGCACCGTAAGATCCCGGGTAGAGCGGAGCGGTGGAATATTTCTGTGCAGCTTCGGTATCATCCAGGATCTCGTTGACAGCCTCTTCTGAATACCCCTCCGGCTTGGAGATCTCCAGATTGGTCAGATTGGTCAGAAAGCTGGTGATGACACCATAATAGCGGTAGTAGCGATCCTGCATCCAGGCATCCGGCACAATGCCAATGGCCTGTGTCACGGCAGGCTGCAGGAACACGCCAAAGAGCAGGCCGCAGGTAGCTGCCGCACTGGCAAGAAAGCCTGCCACCCGGGGCTTCCAGTTCAGCTTCTGCCGCCCTCTATAAAGGAAGAAAGACACCACGACCAGCAGCACGATAATAACAATGGATACCACCATGCTGGTCTGGATGTGGATCCCGGCCGCAGCTGCCACACCCGCAGCCTCTGACACCTGCATCAGGTCCCAGGGCAGGAAGGGCTCGCCGCGCAGCTGCAGTGTGTAGAAATTGACCGCCGCCGGGGCACAGCCCAGCACCGCCGCCAGCAGGGTCGCCAACGGAGCAAACCGGGTCAGCCAGTCCACAGCCAGCCAGCTGAGAAACAGCATGGCCCACGCCAGCAGATAGGCTTCGGCATGGGGGAAAATGTATTGGGTAAAGGTCTCCCCTGTCAGGCTGCCGCGGGCGATCCACTCCGTCAGGAACAGGATGCCCAGCGTTGCCAGTGGCGGGAAGAGCAGCCGCAGCCCATGCAGGGAAAGCGGCGTATGTTTTTTTGCGTTCATAGAGAGAAGTTCCTTTCACTTCCGGAAATCAGATTTCAAGCCGGAGCGGCAAGGCTCTGCCGCTCACGGTTCTCTATTATAATCCGATTTTTTGTAAAATCAAACCCTGATGCAGGAAAAATTCACGAAAAATTTCAGCCGTCCAGCCAGTGCCGCAGTTTTTGCCAGAAACCCTGCTTTTTGGCTTCCGGCTCCGGCAGCTCCGTGCGGACCAGGATCGCGTCCACCCCCAGTGTTTCGATGTCCGTCCAGGGGATGACCAGAGTCTCGTCCCGGCCCAGCAGCCCAAACAGATGAGGCTGCCCGAGCAGCAGCAGGCTTTTGACCTGCGCCGTTGCCGGATCGAGCTCCAGATCATCGGCGCGGCCAAGGCAGGCCCCGTTGCTCAGCTGAACGATCTCCTTTGTGCACAGCTCCCGGAATTTCATCGTGCTCCCCTCCCCGCAGTTTGCCTGTTTCATCCTATGCGGCGGCACAGTGCTTGATGCAGGGCGGGCAGTTGTGCTATACTGTGGGCAGAATCTTTCTGGCAGAAACATCCATACAGAATTGAGGAAACAGCGATGTATAAAAATATCATCTTTGATCTGGGCGGTGTCATGGTGGATTTCGACCCCAAGACCTACCTGGTAGACCGCTTCTGCAATGCCGAGGTAGAGGAACAGGTCTCCCAGCTGACTTTTGAAAGCGAGGAGTGGAAGCTGCTGGATGCAGGGCTTATCACCCGCTCTGAGGCCAACCTGCGGATGCTGGCCCGCGCAAAGGAATATGGCCGCGCGTTTGAGGTGCAGGGCGTGCTGGACGATTGGATGCATATCCTCCGCCCCCGCCGCCGGATGCAGGAGCTGGTGCGGAAACTCAAGAGCCGCGGCTACTGCGTCTATTACCTGAGCAATATCCCCGAGGATGTGCTGGATTTTCTGACCGAGCGCGACCTCAAGGGCCTGTTCGACGGCGGCGTGGCCTCCTGCGAGGTGCACATCAACAAGCCCGACCCGCGCATCTATAAGGCCCTGCTGGACAAATACCAGCTCAAGGCCGGGGAAAGTGTTTTCATTGACGACCGGCTGGAGAATGTGCAGACCGCTTTCCGCCTGGGCTTTGCCGGCATCCAGATGAAGGACAGCGTCGGCACACTGGTGCGCAGCCTTGCTACCTGCAGTGTGGTCATCCACTGAACAGCACACAAAAACTCCCCGCTCAATGCCCTGTTTGGGGCGCTGGGCGGGGAGTTTTCTGCCATTACAGATTATTTCTTTTCGTAATTCTGGCAGTAGTGCGGGGTCTCCACCTGCTGGGTGGTGCAGGAGCAGTGCTCTGTCACCTTGATCTGGGGCAGATCACACTTGCAGTTCTGCACATTGTGGCGGCACTCGCAGACATCGCAGGTCACACCTGTGTTTTCCATTTCTATCGCCTCCTTGGCTCTAGGTTGCCCCGGCTTCAGGCGATTATACATGGCTGCTTATTTTCCTGCGTTTGCTTCACGCCTTGCCTTCATTGTCATGATCACATGCTTGATGGAGAGAACGGGATGCACCGGCAGCATCCGTGGCCCAGCCCAGCGCATGACGGCACGGATCTGCTCCCGCATTTCCGGTTTGTAGCAGTGAACTTTGCAGGCAGAGCAAAAGGTCTTGGTCTCCATAAAGGGGCAATGCTCGATCCGGGCCAGCGCATAATCATGGAGCTGCTGGCACTCCGGGCAGAGTTTTCCCTTCGGGCTGTGATGCTGTTTGCGGCAGTAAAGTGCGATCATCTCGCTGATCAGCAGTTTTTCATCGTTTCTCTTTTTGGCAAGGTCTTTCGGGGTGGTCTTTGACATTCTTTTCCTCCTGACAAAACAAAAACCGGCAGAGAGCCGGAATTCTTACACTCTGCCGGTTAGTTTATCAGAACAAACTTCTTTTGTCAAGTTATGATCTTACCATGCAGCCAGGTCTGCACCCAGCTTGCGGCAGGCAGCCTGAACATCCTCATCCGGTGCCTCGTTGCAGATCAGACCCTCACCGTTGAGCACCTGTGCGCCATCACCCTGTGCACGCTCGACCCAGTCGCGCATCCACTGGCCGTCGCCCCAGCCATAAGAGCCGAACAGAGCGATCTTCTTGCCGTTCAGGGAGCCTTCCAGATCAGAGAACATCGGCTCAAACTCGCTCTCTTCCAGCTGCTCTGCGCCCATTGCGGGGCAGCCAAATGCAACTGCATCAAACTCTGCCAGCTTTGCGGCGTTCATTTCGCTGCAGGGAACGATGGTGCCGTTTGCACCCTCTGCCACGCAGTTTGCCATGGTCTCCGTGTTGCCGGTTGCACTCCAGAATACAACTGCTACTTTGCTCATAAAGAAGAACCTCTCTTTCAATTTTGGTTAGTACATTCTAACTTTCATCTTCAAGAAATTGCTCTGCCTGACATAAGACAGAGCAATTTGGTTAGGCTTTTCTAACCACAAAAAGAATACCACAGGGCGGGCTTCTTGTCAAGAACCTTTTGCAGAATTTTTCAGAGCGCTCCTCCACCCCGGCGCAGCAGCAGGAACACCACCGTCAGCACGCCGTAGATCACCGGCTGGTGGAGCAGATATAGCATCAGCGAGTTCCGCCCCAGCCACCCCAGCGGCGGGCAAACCGAATGACACAGCGGACGGAGACTCTGCGCTGTTCGCTCTGCCAGATGATGCAGGTAAAAACCAGCCCAGAACAGGAAGAGCCACGGGATCAGCGGAAAGTAATCCGTAGAGAAGAAGCCAAAGGGATAAAACCCCAGATAGGCCGTGAAGTAGTTGGCGTAGAGAAAGCCCGGCGGTGTGATGAGCCAATGGCCCAGCTGCAAATAGCCATCGGCTGCATGGCGGGTGAAGTAAAACAGAAAAAAGCTCCCTGCAAGGCCTACCACCGGCGGCACCTTTTCCAGCCACTTTTCCAGCAGACCCGTGATGATCATAGCCGAACCCAGAAGCGTCAGCACACCGAACCAAACGACATCCGCAGGCATGAAGATCAGCGTGACCGCCGTGACAAGCGCGCCGCACCCGAACACCATTGCACCCCGTTTGACCGGGTGGCGGCCCAGCGGCAGGCAGAAGCCGGACAGCAGGATGAACACCCAGCAGATGGATTGCTGCCACAGTTCTCCCTGCCAGCTGCCATACCACGGTGCACTCACACCAAACAGATAGACCAGGTCCCACATGCCATGGTAAAGCATCATGCTGATCAGGTCCAGCCCGCGCAGCTCGTCCAGCAGCGCACAGCGTGTGGAAGTTGATTTCATAAGACTTCCCCTTTTTCGGAATGTTTTTTTTCATTGTACGCCCTGCCATGGATCCCGTCAAGCAAAAAAAGCTGCCGTGCAGCTTTGGAACCGCACGGCAACTTTATGATAACAGGTTCAGAAGAATGCAGGAATTACAGCTCCACGTTGAAGTAGCGCTTCAGCAGGCCCTCGAAGCCGCGGCCATGACGAGCCTCGTCCTTTGCCATCTCGTGGACGGTATCATGGATTGCATCCAGGTTCAGGGCCTTTGCCTTCTTGGCCAGGTCCATCTTGCCGGAGCATGCGCCGCACTCAGCCTCAGCACGCATCATCAGGTTCTTCTTGGTGCTGTCGGTCACGACCTCGCCCAGCAGCTCGGCAAAACGAGATGCGTGGTCAGCCTCTTCGTAGGCATAGCGCTTGTAAGCCTCAGCGATCTCGGGGTAGCCCTCGCGCTCAGCCACACGGGCCATGGCCAGGTACATGCCGACCTCGCTGCACTCACCCTCAAAGTTTGCGCGCAGACCGTCAACGATCTCCTGAGGCACACCCTCAGCCTTGCCGATGCCGACCACATGCTCGGTCACATAGGTGTTGCCGGTCTTTTCGACGAATGCGGACGCAGGAGCCTTGCAGACGGGGCACTGCTCAGGGATAGAGCCTTCAGCGATATAACCACAGACGGTGCAGACATACTTTTTCATAGGAATATCCTCCATTGTTTTTTATTATGATCTTGGCCTCTCCTCTGGTACAGGGGGCCTTGCTTCTGAGCCTATTATAGCAATGATTCCCGGATTAGTCAAGGCTAATTTTAAGAATTATTCCTATTTATTTTTTAGACCTGCAGGTTGCCGCTGCTCGGAGCATCGGAACCGTTGGCAGCATCAAACTCGTAATCATTGCCGGGGAGGATGGCGTTGAGCAGGATGCCCACGATAGCAGCAATGGCCAGGCCGGACAGGTTGATGGAGACACCGCCCACAGCGAAGGTCAGACCACCCACAGAGTTGAAGCCCAGTGCGCAGACCAGGATGACAGCGGCAACGATCAGGTTGCGGCTGTTGGTAAAGTCTACACGGTTCTCAACCACATTGCGGACACCGATCGCGGAGATCATTCCGTACAGCACAAAGCTGATGCCGCCAATGATGCCGGTGGGGATGGTGTTGATGACGGCCTCAAATTTGGGGCTGAAGCTCAGGATCACAGCCATCACAGCGGCAATGCGGATGACGAGCGGATCGTAGATGCGGCTCAGGGCCAGAACACCGGTGTTCTCACCGTAGGTAGTATTGGCGGGGCCGCCCAGCAGACCGGCCATGGCAGTGGCAAGGCCGTCGCCCATCAGGGTGCGGTTCAGGCCGGGATCATTGATATAGTTGTGGCCGACCGTAGCGCTGATGGCAGCGATATCGCCCACATGCTCCATCATGGTTGCCAGCGCAATGGGGATGATGGTGAACATTGCGCTGATGAACTCAGGGCTGCCGTCGATGGCAAACAGGCCCATGGCACTCTTGTGCAGGGGGATGCCGAACCAGTCGGCAGCGGCAATGGCCTCAAAGTTGACTGCACCAGTGACCAGAGCCACAGCATAGGAGACCAGCACACCGATCAGGATAGGCAGGATCTTGACCATGCCCTTGCCCCAGATGTTGCAGACAATAACGGTGCCCAGGGCCACAAAAGCCAGCAGCCAGTTGGACTCGCAGTTGGTGATGGCGGAGGGGGCCAGGATCAAACCAATGGAGATGATGATGGGGCCGGTGACCACCGGCGGGAAGAATTTCATAATGCGGCGGATGCCAAAGGTGGAGATGAGCAGGCTGACCAGCAGGTACAGAATGCCGGACAGTGCCACGCCCGCGCAGGCGTAGGGCAGCATTTTGGTATTGGCAACGGTCAGGTTGCCGTCTGCGTCAGCCAGCATGGGGGCTACAATGGAAAAACCGCCCAGGTAAGCAAACGAGGAGCCAAGGAAGGCCGGGACCTTGCCCTTGGTGACAAGATGGAACAGCAGGGTGCCCAGACCGGCACAGAGCAGAGTGGTGGAAACGCTCAGGCCGGTGAGCAGGGGCACCAGCACAGTTGCGCCGAACATGGCAAACATGTGCTGCAAGCCCAGGATCAGCATCCGTCCGGTGCCGAGCTGCCGGGCATCGTAAATGCCCTTGGAGTAATCGATCTTTTCACTCATAGAGAAGTTCTCCTTTCATCGCTGCCCAAAAAAAGAGGCATTGCCGCAGCAACGGCAGTGCCTCAATCTTCTGGAGCAGATTCAAAAAACGGGACCGGAAGGCAAAACACGCGCTCCGCAAAGTCGAACGAAACATTTTGCTCTCCCCTTCCCTGTCTGACTTTATAAAGTATACCAGAAACCCTGCCCGGATGCAATCCGTTTGCCGCAGTTTCCCTCAGCTTTTTGGCCGGACATCTTGAAATATGCCCCTGTCCGCACTATAATATAACCTATTGAATTGATTTGTATTTCAAGAGGAATGTTATGATCTATCTGGATTATTCTGCAAACACCCCGGTGGATGCGCGGGTGTTGGAGCAGTTCTGTGCCGTGGAGCGCCGCTGCATCGGCAACGCCAACTCTCACCACCAGGCAGGCTCTGCTGCCAAGGCAGAGATCGATGCTGCCACCATCAAAATCGCCTCTCTGCTGGGCGTTCAGCCAGCAGAGATCATCTATACCTCCGGTGCCAGCGAGGCCAACAACTTTGCCTTAAAGGGGCTGGCCCGTCTCTCCCGCCATGCGGGCAGGCACATTATCTCCACTCCACTGGAACATTCTTCGGTCAGCGGCACCCTGACGGCATTACAGGAGCAGGGGGATGAGATCGACCTGCTGGACGTGAAACAGGACGGCACCGTGGATCTTGAGCACCTGAAGGATCTGCTTCGCCCGGATACCATCTGCGTTGCCGTAACGCTGGTGGACAGTGAGCTGGGTGTGGTGCAGCCTGTACAGGAGATCGCCGCCATCCTGAAAGCATACCCTCACTGTCACCTGCATGTGGATGCGACCCAGGCTGTGGGTAAGATCCCCGTTTCTTTTGAGGGCGTGGACACCATGAGCCTGACGGCCCACAAATTCTACGGGCTGAACGGCATCGGTCTGCTGATCAAGCGGCGGAATCTGGCGCTGGAGCCTCTCATCCATGGCGGCGAGAGTACCACCATCTACCGCAGCGGCACCCCCACTGTGGCGCTGGCCTCCTCGCTGGCCTGTGCGCTTGATCTCGCCGTCACTGACCTGCCCGGACGCGTTGACCATGTGGCAAAACTGAATGCAGAGCTCCGCGCCGCCCTCAGCACATACCCGCTGGTGCGCATCAACAGCCCGGAACACGCCATCCCTCATGTGCTGAATCTGAGCGTCCGTAATGTCAAGGGCACCGTGTTCCAGCGGGAGCTGGATGCCAAAGGGGTCTGTGTCTCGGTCAAGTCAGCCTGCTCTTCGGATGGTCTGCCTTCGCGTGCGGTGTTTGCGGTCAGCCGCGACCGCCGCAACGCACTGTCCTCCTGGCGCATCAGCCTGAGCCATCTGACCACCGAGGACGAGATCAAAGCCTTTTTGCAGGCGTTCGATGTCTGCTACCGTGAGCTGACCGCCGTACATTAAATAAAAAGAGGAACCAACATGAAACGTGAGCTTGAACCTTATCAGATGATCGAACGCAGTATCATCAAGAAATACCGCAAGGAGCTGTGGACCCCCTTTATCGTGGCGGTAAAGCGCTACGAGCTGGTACAGGAGGGCGATAAGATCGCCGTCTGCATCTCGGGCGGCAAAGACTCCATGCTGATGGCAAAGCTGATGCAGGAACTGCAGAAGCACAGCGATGTCCCCTTTGAGCTGGTCCTTCTGGTGATGGACCCCGGCTACAATGAGATCAACCGCCAGAAGATCGAGTCCAATGCCGAGCTGCTGCACATTCCGGTGACCATCTTCGAGAGCAACATCTTTTCCGTTGCCAACAACACCGAAAAGAACCCCTGCTACCTCTGTGCCCGGATGCGGCGCGGCCACCTGTACAGCAAGGCCAAGGAGCTGGGATGCAATAAGATCGCGCTGGGCCACCACTTTTCCGACGTCATCGAGACCACTGTCATGGGCCTGTTCTACGGCGGACAGCTTCAGGCCATGCCCCCCAAGCTCCGCAGCAAGAATTTCCCCGGCATGGAACTGATCCGGCCCCTGTACTGCGTCCACGAGGACGCCATCATCGCATGGAAGAACTACAACCACCTGCAATTCCTCCAGTGCGCCTGCCGGTTCACGGAGGAGCGGGAGGCGGCGGGGGACGGCGTGGGCCGCAGCAAGCGGCAGGAGATCAAATTCCTGCTGCGGGAGCTGAAAAAGACGAATCCCAACATCGAAAAGAGTATTTTTCAGGGGATCAACGGCTTGCAGCTGGACACCTTCCCCGGCTTTAAGCACCGTGGCGTGTTCCACTCCTTCCCGGAGCTGTACAACCACCCGGATTGGTTTGCCGGAGAGACGAAATCGGAAGAAATTTCGGAAGAACTCTAAAATAATCCTTGCAATTTGACAGATTCTATGGTATTCTATCATGGCTTACAAAGGGCGGTCCTCTGTCGTGCGCCGGCTGAAAGTGTGCCAATGCGCATAAAAAGCGGCATGAACGCCTATTAACAGGAGGAAAAAATCCATGGATCTCATCAAGGAACTGAACAAAGAAGCCCTGCAGAAGGAAACCGCCAACGTTCAGGTGGGCGACACTGTTCGCGTACACGTGAAGGTTAAGGAAGGCTCTCGCGAGCGTATCCAGGTGTTTGAGGGCACCGTCATTGCCAAGAAGCATGGCGGCATTGAGGAAACCGTCACCGTCCGCCGTGTTTCTTACGGCATCGGCGTTGAGAAGGTGTTCCCCGTCCATTCTCCTTCCATCGACCACTTTGAGGTCGTCCGCAACGGTAAGGTCCGTCGCGCCAAGCTGTACTATCTGCGTGGCCGCGTGGGCAAGGGCGCCAAGGTCAAGGAGAAGCTGTAATCAGCTTTCAGTTGAGCAGAAAAAGAGAGGCGAAAGCCTCTCTTTTTTTGTTATAAAAATCTGACGCAGACCTTGTGACGCCGGGCTTTTTTTGATATACTATTCCAATAATGCGTGATTGGCCTTGTGGCCTGAAAGGAAGAGTTTGATGCAGGAACAGGAAAAGCAGACGGCGAAGGGCCGGGACCTGTATGAATGGGTGCAGTCGCTGGTAGGCTCCGTTTTGGTGGTGGTGGCGATTTTTACCTTTGTGATCCGCATGATGGGAGTGGACGGCCACTCCATGCTCAATACGTTGCAGCACGGGGACCGTCTGCTGGTGGTCAACTCCATGCTGTACCATGACTACAAGTACGGCGATATCGTGATCCTGCGGAAAAACGGCGTGTTTGACGATGACCCCATCGTCAAGCGGGTGATCGCCGTGGAGGGTCAGACGGTGGACATCGACTTCACCGAGGGCATCGTCTATGTGGACGGCGAGGCTCTGGAGGAGGATTACATCCGGGAGCCGACCTACACCGCCGAGGGCACCGAATTTCCCCTGACGGTGCCGGAGGGGTCCATCTTCGTCATGGGCGACAACCGCAACGGCTCCAGCGACAGCCGGGACTACCGGCTGGGTACGGTGGATACCCGGTATGTCATCGGCAAGGCGGCCTTTTTGATTTTCCCCGGTCCGGACTATGAGACGGAGAAGCGGGACTTTAAACGGATCGGAGTGATTTGGTCATGAATATTCAATGGTATCCCGGCCACATGACAAAGACCCGGCGGATGATCGCCGAGCAGATCAAGAATGTGGACGCGGTATGCGAAATCTTAGACGCCCGCATTCCGGTTTCCAGCCGGAACCCGGATGTGGACGAGCTGACGGCGGGCAAGCCCCGCATGGTGGTGCTGAACCGCGTGGATCAGGCGGACCCGGAGGGGACGAAGCGCTGGGCGGAGCATTTCCGGGCCAAAGGCTACGCCGTGCTGGAATCCGACGCCAAAAGCGGCGTGGGCACGGCGAAATTCGCCGGGGCCGTTCGGGAACTGCTGGCGGACAAGCTCCGCGCCTACGCGGAAAAGGGGATGACCGGCCGGGTAGTGCGGGTCATGATCCTGGGTATTCCCAATGTGGGCAAGTCCACCTTCATCAATAAAGTGGCAGGCCGCAAGACCGCCAAGACGGAGGACCGTCCCGGCGTTACCCGCTCCAAGCAGTGGGTGCCCATCGACCGGAATTTAGAATTGCTGGATACGCCGGGCATCCTCTGGCCAAAGTTTGACGATCAGAGCGTGGGCATGAATCTGGCCTACACCGGCGCCGTGAAGGACGATATTTTAGACGTGGAGACGTTGGGCTGTCACCTGATGGCCTATCTGGGGGAGCACTATCCCGATGCCCTGAAAACTGCCTATAAGCTGTCCGCTCTGCCGGAACGGGAGGCGGAGGAAAATGACATAGCCTACGGCTACCGCCTGCTGGAAGCGGCAGGGAAGAAGCGGGGCTTTCTGATCTCCGGCGGCGAGGTGGATACGGAGCGCATGGCAAAGATCCTGCTGGACGAGTTCCGCTCCGGCAAGCTGGGACGCTTTACGCTGGAGCTGCCTTGACGAAAGGAGAAACGCTGGTGGACTGCCCATTATGTGGAAAAGAAATGCGCCGCGGTCAGGCGGCTTACGTTCCCACCGGCGGCCTGTATTTCCTGCCGCCGGGAGAGACGCTGCCCTGATGATGACATGGCGTGGGATCGAGGACAGAGGCGGCATTGTGCTGGATATGTGCAGCAGTCTGGGCTGGCTCAGGAAACCGGGAGCGCTCCCAGCGTATATTTGCGAAAATTGCCGTAAAATGATCGTGGAGTATTGATATGGAACTTTGGGACTATGAGCGTCAGGCGTGGAACAGCGGTGCGGAGACCGTCTGCGGCGTGGACGAGGCCGGGGCCGGTCCCCTGATGGGGCCGGTGTACGCGGCGGCGGTGATCCTGCCGAGAGAATTGGACATCCCCGGCCTGAATGACTCCAAAAAGCTGACGGAGAAAAAGCGGGAAGCCCTGTACGAAGTCATCACCACTCAGGCGGTTTCCTGGAGCGTGACCCGCGTGGAGGCGTGGGAGATCGACGAGATGGACATTCTCAACGCCCGGATGCTGGCCATGCAGCGGGCCATTGAGGGCCTGTCCGTCCGACCGGATACGGCTTTCATCGACGGCAACCGGGACCACGGCAGCCGGTACGCCATCGAGACGCCCCATCAGCTCATCGTAGGCGGGGACGGCAAAAGTGCCTCCATCGCGGCGGCGTCCATTCTGGCAAAGGTCAGCCGGGACTGGTATGTGTCGGGAGAGCTGGACGCAAAATATCCCCAGTACCAGTTCGCTAAGCATAAGGGATACGGTACGAAGCTGCACTATGAACTGCTGGACCAGTACGGCCCCTGCCCGGAGCACCGGCGCAGCTTTTTGAAAAAGTGGGAGGCCAAACGCCATGGGTAAGACCCAGAGCGCCGGGAACCGGGGCGAGGCGGCGGTGGCCCGCTATCTGCGGCAGAAGGGCTACACACTGCTGGAAAGTCAGTGGCGCTGCCGGTTTGGAGAATTGGATTTAGTGGCAAAGGACAAGCGAGGGCTCCTCTGCATCGTGGAGGTCAAGCTCCGGGGGAGCGGCTCCATCGCCCTGCCCCGTGAGTTTGTGGACAGCCGCAAGCAGCAGCGGCTCCGCAGCGCCGCGGAATTGTATCTGGCGGCGAACGAGTTGGACGTGCCGGTTCGGTTCGACGTGGCGGAGGTTTATGACGAGGGCGGCAGCCTCCGCATTTCCTATATCGAAAACGCGTTTATGTAGCCTCGTGAAGGAGGAAATCGATATGAAGTATTACAGCACGCGGGATAAGAACGTGTCCCTTTCCGCGGCGGAAGCCGTGAAAATGGGCCTGAGCCG
>ERZ826051.2645-NODE-2645-length-13410-cov-2.881842_pt1 | contig 13410 bp, 11 predicted proteins | sample MGYA00519928_ERZ826051 | MGnify/ENA primary metagenome ERZ826051 (study PRJEB31778, sample SAMEA3449219) | human gut metagenome | biome: human gut; feature: human-associated habitat; material: faeces | place: United Kingdom | collected 2010/2012 ...
CATTAGTAACATACTGCTTTCCAAATTCAATATCCTGAAAAAGCTGTGCCTGCAATGCCTCTACAGAAGAAAAACGAGTTTCTTTTCTGTGATAATGCAGAAGTTCTACGACCATTTCTTCGCCATAAACATCTTTATTGAAATCAAAGATATTGGTCTCGACTGTTTTTTCGCTGGTATTGTTGACGGTTGGCTTGGTTCCGATGTTGGTAATGCCGTAGTAAACTTCGTCTTTCCAGTGAATTTTAGAAACATACACACCATTTGGCGGCAGTAGTTTAAAGGACGGAACTTGCTGGTTAATGGTTGGCACCTGTATGGTTCGTCCAAGTGCATTTCCGTGAAGGATTTCCCCGGAAACACTGTAGTTTCTGCCTAAGAGAGCTTTGGCTTCTTCCATTGCTCCTTTTTCAAGAGAAGCACGAATTCTGGTACTGCTGATATCCTTTCCATTTAATTGTAACTTTTCGACTACAATAAGGTGATATCCGCATTCTTCTTCTAGCTTTTCTAAGTCTGTAATACTACCGGAGCGGTTCTTACCGAAATGGAAGTCTGTTCCGACAACAATTACTTTTGCCCCCACTTTTTCTACGAGGACTTCCCTGATAAATCTGTCAGGGGTTAATGCAGCAAATTCTTTTGTGAAAGGATGCTCAATCAATATGTCGATTCCTCGTTTTTTAAGAATTTCCCGGCGTTCTTTTTTTGTATAGATTTGTTTATATTCTGTATCACCAGTAAGGGTCAGTCTGGTTGGACGGTCAAAGGTAAATACAACGCTTCGCAGTCCGTGAAGCTCCTGTTTTTTTACTTCATAGGAAATTGTCCGCTATGAATTAATAGAACCATAATCACATCCTGTGATTAGTCCTCATATTTATTTTTCTCACCGATCTCCTGCATCTTCATAGCGCGAACTTTTAATGGAAGTCCGAACAGTGTGATGAATCCGGAAGCATCGTGATGATCGTAAAGATCACCGGTTGTAAAGCTTGCGAGTGACTCACTGTACAGAGAGTATTTAGAAGTTGTTCCGGCTTTGATGATGTTGCCTTTGTATAATTTGAATTTAACTTCACCGGTTACATATTCCTGCGTGGAGGTAACGAAAGCTCTGACTGCATCACATAAAGGTGTGAACCATTTTCCTTCGTAAACGATCTGGGCAAGTTTGTTACCCATATCTTTCTTCAATTCCATGGTTGCACGGTCTAAAACGAGCTCCTCTAACTGCTGGTGAGCTTCCATTAAGATCGTTCCGCCAGGAGTCTCATATACACCACGGGATTTCATACCAACAACACGGTTCTCTACGATATCGATGATGCCAACACCATGTTTACCGCCAAGACGGTTTAACTCACGGATGATATCGGAAACTTTCATTTCTTTTCCGTTTACGGAAGTCGGAACACCTTTCTCAAATGTCATGGTTACATATTCGCCTTCTTCCGGAGCTTTTTCCGGGGAAACACCGAGAACTAACAGGTGATCATAGTTTGGCTCACATGCAGGATCCTCTAACTCAAGGCCTTCATGGCTGATGTGCCAGATGTTACGGTCACGGCTGTAGGAAGAATCGGTGGAGAAAGGAAGATGAATGCCATGAGCCTTGCAGTATTCGATCTCGGATTCACGGGAGTCCATGTTCCATTTGTCGCTTCTCCAGGGAGCGATGATCTTGATATCGGGAGCCAGAGCCTTGATGCCCAGCTCGAAACGGATCTGGTCGTTACCTTTACCGGTTGCACCGTGGCAGATGGCTACAGCACCTTCTTTTCTGGCAATCTCTACCAGTTTCTTGGCAATCAGGGGTCTGGCCATGGAAGTACCTAACAGATACTTGTTCTCGTATACGGCATGAGCCTGTACACAGGGAACAATATAATCATCACAGAATTCATCGATAACGTCTTCAATATACAGCTTGGAAGCGCCGCAAGCCTTTGCTCTCTCTTCCAGACCGTCCAGCTCCTCTGCCTGTCCGCAGTTTACGCAGACGCAGATAACTTCATAGTCAAAATTCTCTTTCAGCCAGGGAATGATAGCGGTAGTATCCAGACCGCCGGAATAAGCCAAAACTACTTTTTCCTTCATGATAAAATCCTCCGTTTTATAGTGTGTATGATGCCAGGGGCAAAAGCCCTGAAAATGCGATGTGCAAAGCACGAAGCAATCTGTAAGTATCAGATGCCAGGATCGTGTGTTACGCTCTGACAATTACTATACAACATTATAATCGCAAAAGCAAGCAGAAAAGTTGCATAAACAAATCATAAAAATGAATAAAATAAATTAAAATATGCACATAAATGCATAGAATGAAAAATATACAGTATATTTATGCATAAAATATACTATCTGATGCATAGTACGGTAACGACCATATAAGATGCGCCGGAATCGTCAAAAGTCAGTCGCTGATCTTTTCAATTCCGGAGATATCACTGTCGATCATCAGAGAGTAGTTCGTATAATAGACCACGAAGCCAGGCTTGGCACCGGCCGGCTTTTTGACCTGTTTTTTCTGGACATAGTCGATCTCCACCTTTTCCTGCTCCCTGCCTTTAGAATAGTAGGCAGCAAGCCGGCCGGCCTCTTCAAAAGTCCGGTCCGGCAGTTCCTTCCCTTCGGTCTTTACCACTACATGGGAGCCGGGAATACCTTTGGCATGGAACCACCAGTCATTTCCGGTGGCGAATTTGAAGGTCAGTTCATCGTTCTGGAAATTATTTTTTCCCACATAAATATGGAAGCCATCGCTGCTCAGATAATGGAAGGGCTTGCTGGTGATCTTTGCCTTTTTGGTGCCGCCCTTTCTGCGGATGTAGCCGCTCTGGGTCAGTTCCTCCTTGATCTCCACCAGATCTTCCTCTTTCAGGGCGATATCCAGCGCCGTGCTGATGGTCTCCAAGTGGTCGATCTCTTCTTTTACCTGAGTAGTCAGTTCGGACAATGCTTCATAAGTACGCTTTAGTTTTCCGTATTTGTCAAAATATTTCTTCGCATTTTCCGTAGCGGAAAGAGTAGGATCCAGGGGGATCGTTACCGGTTCGCTGGTATAGTAATTTACCGCCGTGAGAGATTTGTCACCGGGCTTTGCACTGTAACCGTAAGTATTCAACAGTTCTCCGTAGATCCGGTATTTTTCCCGCTTCTCTGTATCCTTCATCTGGGCCAGCTGAAGATCGTATTTTTTAATCTCCCGTTCCAGAGCGGTCTGCACGATACGGCGCAGGTCAGAAGATTTCTGACGGATCCTGGTCAGGGTATTTTTCTCCGCATAAAAATGCTCCAACAGGGCGGAAATGGAGGTGTAGGATTCCAGATGATCCGCTCCGGTGCTGTACATGGTCAGGGGAACCGCCGCGTATTCCACGGGGCGGGTGCCGGTGTAAGCAATGCAGGGGGAGAAGGTCTCTTCCTTGATAGAAGTGACCATTTTGGAAAAAACTTCGTACAAGGCATGATAATCCTCTGCCGTCAATGCCACTGTAGGGCGTTCCCCGTCGATGCCTGCCTCGTGACACAGTTCCTGTGCCAGTACCGGAGAGATACCGGTGAAGCTTCCGTAGATCGCCTTGAAGACCGGCTGAGGCTTGGCGGCAAGGGTCTCCCGGAAAGTAGTCTCGTCGCAGGTCAGGGCATCCAGTTTATCCTGGGTATGGGCAATGAAATAGGGCTTGCCGGGCAGGACTTCCCGGACACTGCTGACTGCGGCAGATACCCGCTTGATACTGTCGATGATGGTATTGTCATCGTTACAGAAGATCAGGTTACTGTGTTTGCCCATCAGCTCCATGACCAGCGTCTTGTGGCGCAGATCCCCCATTTCATCCAGATGCTCAATATCGATATGCACGATACGCTCCAGCCCCGGCTGGGAAATGTTCACGATACGGCCGTTCTGTAAGTGCTTGCGCAGCAGCATACAGAAGTTGGGGGCCGTCATGGGACTGGGTTTGTTGCTCTCCGTCAGATAGATCAGGGGCAGGGAAGCGCTGGCGGACAGAAGCAGTCTCTTTTGTCCGGTGGGCTGCTTGATGGTCAACAGCAGTTCGTCGTTTTCCGGCTGGGCGATCTTATATAATCGTCCGCCGATGAGTTCTTTTTTTAATTCTGATATTACACAGGCAATGGTAACGCCGTCAAAAGCCATAATTTCCTCATTTCTGCTCTTTGAATCCGGGAAAAACAGACCATAAAGAGCCACAAAATAGATATGCTGCAAACGAAAGTACAGCATAGTTATTGTAACAGATTTTTATAGGAAAGAAAAGTACGCGGAAAACAGAATGAATATTATTCCGCCATAATGCATAAAACCATAAAAATAGTATGAATATATGCATAAATATACACAACAATCCGAGAAACGTGCATAAAAATGAAAAAAGTAGTAGACATTTAGACAAAAAGTGGTATCATGGTGTCAGGGTCAAAAGGTCGAAAAGCCGTTCATGCTTGCATGATAAGGCTTTTGAACTTGTGACCCGCTAAACATGAGGAAGTAGCGATTTGCGTAGCAAATCAGCGGATTCCAAATGTTTACAGAATTGCGTGAGCAGCTTGCTGCGAAGCAATTCGTTGACACAAGTATGGCGGCGACAGAAGCAATTCGTTGACACAAGTATCGCGGTGACAGAAATAAAAAACGATGACATAAACAAGAGAGGTAGAAAAATGATCAGAGTAGGAATCATCGGAGCAACCGGTTATGCCGGAGGAGAACTGGTAAGGATCCTGTTAAACCACAAGGATGCCAAAATCGTATGGTACGGTTCCCGAAGCTATATAGATAAGAAGTATTATCAGGTATACCAGAACATGTTCCAGCTGGTGGAGGATATCTGCAAGGATGACAATCTGGAAGAACTGGCGAAGCAGGTAGATGTGATCTTTACCGCAACCCCTCAGGGATTTCTGGCGGGCCTTTTGACAGAGGAGATCCTCTCTCAGGTGAAGATCGTGGATCTGTCTGCTGATTACCGGATCAAGGATGTGGCCACCTATGAAAAATGGTACGGCATCGAGCACAAATCTCCTCAGTTCATTGAGGAAGCAGTATACGGACTCTGCGAGATCAATCGTGATAAGATCACGGAGAAGACCAGATTGGTAGCCAACCCCGGCTGCTACACCACCTGTTCGATCCTGACGGCCTATCCCATGGTCAAGGAAGGCATGATCGATGTGAACACCCTGATCGTGGATGCCAAGTCCGGTACCTCCGGTGCAGGAAGAGGCGCCAAGGTGCCCAACCTGTTCTGCGAAGTGAACGAGAACATGAAAGCCTACGGCGTGGCAAGCCACAGACATACCCCCGAGATCGAGGAGCAGTTAGGCTATGCGGGCAACTGCCAGGTGACCATTAATTTTACCCCGCACCTCGTACCCATGAACAGAGGAATTCTGGCAACCGAGTATGCAACACTGAAGAGAAAACCGGACGGTACACTTCCTACCTATGAGGAAGTAAAAGCTGTCTATGATAAATATTATGCAAACGAGAAATTCGTCCGTGTGCTGGATAAGGGCAGCTGCCCCGAGACCAAGTGGGTGGAAGGCAGCAACTACGTGGACATCAATTTTGTCATTGATGAGCGTACCGGCCGTATCATTATGATGGGTGCACTGGATAACCTCGTAAAGGGTGCCGCAGGACAGGCGGTACAGAACATGAACCTGCTGTTCGGGCTTCCTGAGAGCGAAGGCCTGGAGCTGGTTCCATGCTTCCCTTAAAGCAGATACGGAAAGGATTAGAAAGGATAAAATACATACATGAACAAACAGTTTACGACCAAACCCATGACCATAGAAGATTATGACGGTCTGCATGCCCTCTGGATGACCATTCACGGTTTCGGTATCCGGAGCATCGATGATTCCAGAGAAGGTGTGGAACGTTTTATCAACCGGAATCCCGGCACCAGTGTGGTAGCCATCGGGGAGGATGGAGCCGTAGTGGGTGGCATCCTCTGCGGCCATGACGGACGACGAGGCTGTCTGTACCATGTATGTGTCAGAGAAGATTACCGAAGACTTGGCATTGGCAAAGCCATGGTCGTCCACTGCATGAATGCTCTGAAAGCGGAACATATCAACAAGGTCAGCCTGATCGCTTTTACCCAGAATGACATCGGAAACGCTTTCTGGAAATGCATTGGATGGACAAAGCGGGAAGACTTGAACTACTACGACTTTACTTTGAATGAAGAGAACATTACGGCGTTTAATAAATAGATGCCAGGATTGTGGAAGTGCGTAGCACGAAGCAATCCGTAGGCATCAAAGTCGGGGGCTTTTGACCCCGACATCATAAATAAAACGGAAGCGAAAGGAGATTATTCCAACATGAAACAGATCCAGGGCGGTGTGACCGCAGCAAAAGGCTTTGAGGCAGCAGGTGTGGAGGCTGCCATTAAATATCAGAATCGTAAGGATATGGCACTGATCGTAAGTAAGGCACCTTGTACCGTAGCCGGTACTTTTACCTCCAATGTGGTAAAGGCGGCTCCTGTACTGTGGGATAAGCAGATCGTGGAACATTCTGCATTTGCACAGGCAGTGGTAGTCAATTCGGGAATCGCCAATGCCTGCACCGGCAAACAGGGACTGGACTGCTGTGAAGCAGAAGCAAAATGTGCCGGAGAACTGTTGGGCGTGCCCACCGATGCCGTACTGGTTGCATCCACCGGTGTCATCGGTATGCAGATTCCCGTAGACAAGATCACCGCTGGCATCGAGAAACTGGTGGCAGCCAAGGCAGATACTCTGGAGGCTGGCTCCGATGCAGCCCATGCCATTATGACCACCGATACCATTTCCAAAGAGATCGCCATCGAGACACAGATCGGTGGCAAGACTGTGACTCTGGGCGGTATGTGCAAGGGTTCCGGTATGATCCATCCGAATATGTGCACGATGTTAGGTTTTGTAACCACAGATGTGAAAATTTCCAAGGAGATGCTGCAGAAGTGCGTCAGCGCAGACGTAGTGGATTCCTTCAACATGATCTCCGTGGATGGAGATACTTCCACCAATGATACACTGCTGGTGCTGGCCAACGGCATGGCTGGCAACGAGGAGATTACCACAGAGGGCGAGGATTACGACAACTTCTGCAAGGCACTGCATGAGATCACCACATTCCTGGCAAAGAAAATGGCAGGAGATGGCGAAGGCGCCACAGCACTGTTTGAGACCAAAGTAATAAACGCAGTCAGCAAGGAAGATGCCAGAACTCTGGCAAAATCCGTGATCTGTTCTTCTCTGACCAAGGCAGCTATCTTCGGACATGATGCCAACTGGGGACGTATCCTCTGTGCACTGGGTTATTCCGGAGCCAAATTCGACCCGGAAAATGTGGATCTGTATTTTGAGAGCAAGAGCGGCAAGATTCATATCTTCGGTAATGGTGTGGCATGTGATTACAGCGAGGAAGAGGCCACGAAGATCCTCTCCGATCCGGAAGTTACCGCACTGGTGGATATGCATATGGGTGAGGCAGAAGCTACCGCATGGGGCTGTGATTTAAGCTATGATTATGTGAAGATCAATGCGGACTATCGTTCCTAAAAAAGAACGACCGGAAAGATAAATGACAGGCGGATCACGGTATCTGCGGAAATGAGGATAAAAATGGAAAAAGATATGGAACAGGTAATGAAAAAAGCAGAGGTGCTGATCGAGGCGCTTCCTTACATACAGAAATTCAACCGTAAGATCATCGTGGTAAAATACGGCGGCAGCGCCATGAGCAATGAGGAACTGCAGAAAAACGTCATCAAGGACGTAACGCTGTTGAAACTGGTAGGTTTCAAGCCCATCATCGTTCACGGCGGCGGTAAGGAGATCAGCCGCTGGGTCGGCAAGGTCGGAAAAGAGGCAAAGTTCGTCAACGGTCTGCGTGTCACCGATGAGGAGACCATGGAGATCGCGGAAATGGTACTGAACAAGGTAAATAAGAGCCTTGTGACCATGGTGGAAGAGCTGGGCGTGAAAGCAGTAGGTGTCAGCGGTAAAGACGGCGGCCTGCTTCAGGTAGAGAAAAAATATTCCGACGGTCAGGACATCGGGTATGTGGGTGAGATCACCGGCGTGAATCCGGATATTCTCTTTGACATGCTGGAGAAGGATTACCTGCCCATCATCGCTCCCATTGGACTGGACAAGGATTATCACACCTACAATATCAATGCGGATGATGCGGCCTGCGCTATCGCCAAAGCAGTACATGCGGAGAAACTGGCATTTCTGACGGATATCGAGGGATTGTACAAGGACATCAATGACAAGTCCACATTTATTTCCAGATTGACAGCTTCCGAGGCAGAGGGACTGATCCACGACGGTTACATCGGCGGTGGTATGCTGCCGAAGCTGAACAACTGTACTTCTGCGATCCGCAACGGTGTAAACCGTGTGCATATTCTGGATGGACGTCTGGCACACTGCCTGTTGTTGGAGATCTTCACCAATCAGGGTATCGGAACTGCGATCGTATCCGATGAGGAGGAAAAATAAAATGAGCGACACTATGAAAGAATATATTGCAGAGGCGGAAAAAGACCTGCTGCATACCTATAACCGTTATCAGATCGTTCTGGATAAGGGCGAAGGCGTACATCTGTATGACACCGATGGGAAAAAATATCTGGATTTCGTAGCGGGAATCGCTGTATTTGCCCTGGGCTATCAGAACAAGGCATACAACGATGCGCTGAAAGCACAGATCGACAAGGTGATCCACACCTCCAATTATTATTACAACGTGCCTGCCATCGAGGCGGCTCGTAAGATCAAAAAAGTATCCGGCATGGATCGTGTCTTTTTCACCAATTCCGGTGCGGAAGCAGTGGAAGGTGCCATTAAGGCTGCCAGAAAATATGCGTATCTGAAGGATGGCTGTACCGACCATGAGATCATTGCCATGAATCACTCCTTCCACGGCAGAACCATGGGAGCTTTGTCAGTAACGGGCAACCCCAAGTATCGTGAGGCGTTCCAGCCCATGATCGGACATATCAAATTTGCAGAACTGAATGATTTCCAGAGTGTGCTGGATCAGGTGACAGACAAGACCTGTGCCATCATCGCCGAGACTGTACAGGGCGAGGGAGGTATTTACCCGGCTACCAAAGAGTTCCTGGAAGGCTTGCGTAAGCTCTGTGATGAGAAAGATATCATCCTGATCCTGGACGAGATCCAGTGTGGTATGGGACGTACAGGACATTATTTCGCATGGCAGGCATACGGCGTACAGCCGGATATCATGACCTGTGCCAAAGCTCTTGGCTGCGGTGTTCCGGTAGGTGCTTTTGTTCTGAATAAGAAAGCAGCGGCAGCATCCCTGAAGCCAGGCGATCATGGAACCACTTACGGTGGAAATCCGTTTGTATGCGCGGCGGTCAGCAAGGTATTTGATATCTTCGAAAAAGACCAGATCCTTTCTCATGTACAGGGCCTGACCCCGTATCTGGAGGAAAAACTGGACGAACTGGTTGCAAAACATGAATGTGCGGAAGTAAGAAGAGGCAAAGGCTTCATGCAGGGTATCGTGATCAAAGGACGCCCGGTAGGAGATGTAGTGAAAAAAGCTCTTGCAAAAGGTCTCCTTGTGATCTCAGCAGGAAGCGACGTTCTCCGTCTTGTTCCTCCCCTTGTGATCACAAAAGAGGATATTGACAAAATGGCCGGGATCCTTGACGAGTGCATGGAATAAATAACAGAGATCTTCTGGCGAGGGAAGCCCAAAGCAGGCTTCAGGAGCAGAAAAACGAAAGATCATAGTTCAGGGAAATCCTGATACAGGACAGCAGTATTTTTTGGTTGGCAGATAACCGGCCAGGGAAAGATACTGCTGTTTTTTTGTTCCACAGAAAATGGTGTCCTGCAGTAAAAACAGGATTTCGGATATGAGGAGTCATGCCTGCCGAAACGTAAACACATCACAGCATCAATATATATAAAATATATAACAGACATATCAAACAGTACCCAAAAATCTGAGCGTGTGTTAAAAAATAAACAAAACCAGTCACGGTGCACCAACAAAATGCACAAAAAAGTGAGCAGATCTGAGTATAAATTGCACATCCACACAGTTGATTTTAGAACGTCATATGTTATAATTTCACTGGTTAAAAAATTTATGTGAGGGGTGAATATTTTGAAGAAATTATTAACCGTCATGTGTACTTTTCTGACAGTAATCCTGGCGTGTCCTGTGGGTGTATGGGCAGCTGGAAATGGCGAGACAGTATCAAGCATGCCGGTGTGGCTTTGTATTCCGTTTGCGGGCCTTCTTCTGTGTGTTGCAGTGATGCCGCTGGTAAAAGGTGAGTGGTGGGAGTCACATCAGCCGATCGTGGTTGCGTTCTGGATCGTTCTTATGGTCATTCCGTTCGCATTTGTATACGGCGCCGGAAAAACTGCGGAAACAGTACTTGAGTGCGTAATTAATGACTATCTTACATTTATCATCCTGTTATTCGGATTGTTCTGTGTATCCGGTAACATTACGGTTGAGGGCGATTTTGCGGGTTCGCCAAGAGTAAATGTAGGACTTCTTGCACTGGGAACTCTGCTTTCCAGCTGTATTGGAACCACCGGAGCCAGTATGCTGATGGTGCGTCCGGTGATCAAAATGAATTCCTGGAGAAAGAGAAAAGGCCACATTATGATCTTTTTCATTTTTATGGTGTCAAACATGGGTGGCTGCCTGACACCGATCGGTGACCCGCCCCTTCTGATGGGATTCATGCGGGGAGTTCCTTTCTTCTGGAGCCTGCACCTTCTTCCGGTACTGCTCTTTAATATGGTGATCCTTCTGTTTGTGTTCTATCATCTGGATATGCGTTCTTATAAGAGCGATATCGCAGAGGGACGTAAACCGGACATCAGCAAACCGGGAACCGAGTTCAGGATCGATGGACTTCACAACATCGTTTTCCTTGTGATGATCGTTGTAGGCGTTATCTTAAGTGGTATGCTTCCGAGTATGCCGGCATTTCAGGATGCGGCAGGCAATGTAAGAGGAATCCATATTTTCGGTGAGGTTACATTAAGCTTCCCGTCAATCATTGAGATCGTCCTGATCCTGGTAGCTGCATTTCTGTCCTTTAAAACAACAGACAAAAAGATCCGTGTGCGGAACCATTTTACCTGGGGCGCGATCAAAGAGGTTGCAGTACTTTTCATCGGTATCTTTATCACCATGCAGCCGGCTCTGATGCTCCTGAAAGCAGTGGGACCGAACCTTGGAATTACCGAGCCGTACCAGATGTTCTGGGCGACAGGAGCACTGTCCAGTTTCCTGGATAATACACCGACCTATCTGGTATTTCTGACTACAGCGGGAACCCTTGGATTTACAAGTGGAATCGCAACCACACTGGGAACGGTTCCTGTAAAACTTCTTTCCGCGATTTCCTGTGGTGCCGTATTTATGGGTGCCAATACATATATCGGCAATGCTCCGAACTTTATGGTCAAGACACTTTCTGACGAAAATGGTATCAACATGCCGTCCTTCTTTGGATACATGGGATGGTCCATTTGTTTCCTGGTACCGGTGTTCATCATCGATATGCTGGTATTCTTTTTATAAGGGAGGAGGATCAATATGCAGGATAATAACATTCGAGAGAAATGCAGAGAACTTGCTACCAGACTTTATGAACTGGATGGCGAGGTTTATAAAAGCGTAGGATCTTCCCTTGGACGTACCTTTACCGGTGACAGAGAAGGTACCATCCGTAACTTAAGTGCCCTGATGTATACCAAACCGGACGGGCATCTTCTTCGAAGCGAGATGGCCCTGATCAGTAACATGGCCAGAACCATCAAGGATAAAGACGAAAAAAGCCGTCTGATGAAGAAATATGATGAGATCTTTCAGGAGATCCTTACGCTGCCGGAGACCTTTGTTGCTACGGATATCATGGATAAGGAACGTGTGGCGCTGAATCATATGATCAAGCGCAGGGAAAAAATTTCCGAGGACGATCATCTGGTCATCTGTATCAGCCGTACACAGGGAAGCGCCGGCAATGATATCGGTTTCGGTCTGGCAGATAAACTTCGAATCAACTATTATGATGTGGAGATCTTTGACCAGGTATTAAGACGTCTTGAGGCGGAAAAAGGTGCAGTCAACGATGCGGAATATTTTGCAGACTTCAATAAATATGAGAAGAAGCATAAATTTGACCCCAAGGGCTGGTTCCGGGAATTTAACCGTTATCACGGTCTTCCGAAACAGGATGCGGTATTCTTTAACATGAGTGACCTGATCTGTGACCTGGCATCAAAAGAGGACTGCATCATCATGGGACGATGTGCGGATGCGATCCTGAAGAACAATCACATTCCACATATCAGCCTGTTTATCACGGCGCCTTTTGCCATCCGTGTCCAGCATGTCATGGATGTAAGAAAGATGAATATGAAGCAGGCGGTCCGCTTCCTGAAGAAGATGGACAGCCAGCACAGAAAGTATTATAACTTCTATGGTGGAGCCCACTGGGGCAAGCCGGATAACTATGACCTGTGTATCAACAGTTCTGCTTATGGAATTGAGGGCTCTGTGGATTTTATTTTAAGGATGTTACATTTACCAATGTCTTTGATCTTGACACATAAAAGGAGACTGTGGTAGAATGACAAATATGTAAAAAGCAATGAATGTGTCAGTAGCATTTGAACGACATACAGAGAGAGGAAGTCATCGGCTGTAAGCTTCCTTATGATACGCCAGCATGTGAATTTTCCCACAGGAGCTGCGCAGGTGAACACAAGGATTTTTAGCCTGCGACGGTCACTGCACGTTAAGCAGAATGAGAGCCCATATAGATACAGGATATGGGAATCTGGGTGGTAACGCGGAATTTTTCGTCCCTGATATGCAATTATGCATAGCAGGGATTTTTTTATGCCAGAAAACAGTTCCGGTTCCACAGTAGAAAATTGCGTAAAAACAATTATTATGAAAGAAAATATGTAAAAGGAGAGTACCATGAAAGAAAAATTGCAGAAAATCAGAGAAAATGCAATAGCACAGATTGAAAATTCTGACGGACTTGCAAAACTCAACGATGTGCGTGTCGCCGTTCTTGGAAAGAAAGGGGAACTCACCGCCGTATTAAAGAGTATGAAAGAGGTTGCACCGGAGGATCGCCCGAAGGTGGGACAGTGGGTAAATGAAACCCGTCAGGAAATTGAAAACAAACTCGATGAGATGAAGAAAAAACTCGAGGCTGCGGAGCTTGAACATCGTCTGGAAAATGAAGTGATCGACGTTACCCTTCCGGCAAAGAAAAACCGTGTAGGTCATGGTCATCCGAACACCATCGCCCTGGAAGAAGTTGAGCGTATCTTTGTTGGTATGGGATATGAAGTCGTAGA
>ERZ826051.2650-NODE-2650-length-13397-cov-3.908709_pt1 | contig 13397 bp, 17 predicted proteins | sample MGYA00519928_ERZ826051 | MGnify/ENA primary metagenome ERZ826051 (study PRJEB31778, sample SAMEA3449219) | human gut metagenome | biome: human gut; feature: human-associated habitat; material: faeces | place: United Kingdom | collected 2010/2012 ...
ATCATGTAATTCATAACTGCTGCAGAATCTCCGTCCACCTGTGCCCTTGTCATTGCAAAAAGTACATAAACACTCCACAAAAAGGATGCCATGGAACCAAGTGCCACAAGGGTATCCATATTTGGTGCACGATGCCACAGGCTCTTAAATCCGCTGACAAAAAATTTCTGGTTAATGACCATTATGATTCCGGCGAGAAGAAGCTGCACCAGTCCCATGGCAATATGATTATCATTAAACCATGCCGGAAGAGGCCAGCCCCACATCATATGTCCCATGGAAAAATACATCAGCACAAGCAGAAAGCCTACAGATGCGATCAGCCTTCGTTTCAGTGCCGGTGTTTCATGGTCTTCCAGTGCCTCCTCTGCCGCAGAAGCAGATATCTGTTCTCCGGATGCCCTTTAAGGATGCTCCATAACCTGCATCCTGTACTGCCTTGATGATCGCACCTGCACCGGCAGTTCCCTCTACTCCCATGGAGTTGGTCAGCAGACTGACCGAACAGGATGTCACCCCCGGAACCCTGGATACGGCCTTCTCCACTCTGTTGCTGCAGGCTGCACAGCTCATTCCGGTTACATTGTATTGTTCCATTTCTATTCCTCCTACGACTTGTTGTTCCTTACCTGATATCTACTGCTCTGTTGCTTTGCAGTTCCCGGATCTTTGTTCTGCTGTACTCTGATGCTATAACAGTCTGAACACAGCTTTCACTTCATCAGTTTCTGCAAAGTAGCCACCAGTTCATCGATCGTCTCATCCTTGCCCCCGCGGATATCTCTTGCCACACAGTTGCGGATATGGCTGGCAAGCAGTTCTTTGTTAAATGCGTTCACTGCTGCGTTGACTGCTGCGGACTGGATCAGGATATCGTTACAGTATGCGTCATTCTCCAGCATACCGATAATCCCTCGGATCTGTCCTTCCACACGTTTAAGACGATTGATCAGCTTCTTTCTCTCCTCCTCAGAACGCATTGTGTGTTTTGTGCAACAGGGACAGACTTTTTTCTCCTGTGTATCTGCCATATGGGAAATCCTCCTTCTGATTTTTATGTACTCTCGGAATCTTTTTGTACTTGATTTTATGAGAAGATTTTTTGTCAGATGTGCCCGAATTTTTGAGGCGTACGCGGTGCGTACGTTGATAAAATTCGGGTGCATCTGGCGAAAAATCAGCCATAAAAGCAAGTGCAATAAAGACTCCGAGAGTACATTTTTGATATCCCCAATTGTTTTGCTGCATTTTGCCTGTTTAACCCGGCAGCTTTTTACTGCTTTTATGATCCTTCTATATTGTATTAATTATACACTACAATGAAACAAATTAACAATATCTTTTCTGAAAATAAAAAGCAGAAACAGTTTTTTTTCGACTGTTCCTGCCTTTCTTTGCATCTGCCACGTAAGAATTTTAAAAATTTGCCGATATTTTAATGATTCTCTGTCGGTCAGTGCATAAATATATAACGTTTTGTTCCGAGCCTTTGATCCGCACACTTATCCGAAGAATAAAATGCCGGATTTCTGCTTCGCAAACTTTCATTACATATACTATGCGAATCAAATCGGCAAATATCACACAAAAAAATAAAATTTTTTTATTTTTTTTCAAAAACGGATGTCTTCTGATATGTCTGCGTATTTTTATCCGGATATCGATAGTCAGCTATAGCAGTCATTCCCACCAGCGCAGTCAACATAACTACTGCCACTGCGGCAGCTGCAGATTTCAGGATTCTGTGAGTCCTGTTCCCGTCATACTCAAGACTTTCAAGTTTTTCCTTTGCCGCCCCGGTGCTTCCTGTCTTTTCAGCCCTGGCTGCTTCATTGAAATCCCCTGTTTCTCTCAGTCGGGTGATCAGCCGATCATACCCCGCCCGGATCTTCTCCTCGGATTCTTCCGGAAATTCATCCCATGAGGTTTTGCCTGCTGCGTTCAGCAATGCGGATTCAAGTATTTTGGTTTCCACATCATACTGCTCTTGAAGTATTTTGTCTATCTGCTGATTTTTTGTCTGTATATCTGTTTTGTTCTTCATAATATTTAACTTTCCTTGACAATTTCTCCCCCTGGGTTCATATTAAATAGTAACGTATAGCAATTCCATAAAATAATGAATCCGGACATTTTCGCAGGATTTCACATATTCCCTGCAGTCTTTTATAGAATTGTTGTAACTATTCAGAATAAAACAGGAGGAATCTCTATGAAACATATTGTGCTCACCGGCGGCGGCACAGCCGGACATGTGACTCCGAATATTGCTCTGATCCCACGCCTTAAGGAGCTTGGATACGAAATTTCCTATATCGGATCCTACGATGGAATCGAAAAAAAGCTTATTGAAGAAATGAATATTCCTTATTACGGAATCTCATCCGGAAAGCTGAGACGTTATTTTGATCTGAAAAACTTCACAGATCCATTTCGTGTACTGAAAGGATTCGGTGAGGCCAAAAAATTATTGAAACAATTAAAACCAGATGTGGTTTTCTCCAAGGGTGGCTTCGTGACTGTCCCGGTTGTAATCGCTGCCGGTCGACGTAAAATTCCTACCATCATTCATGAATCAGATATGACTCCCGGACTTGCAAATAAGATCTGCATTCCATCTGCCACAAAAGTATGCTGTAACTTCCCTGAGACTGTAAAAAGTCTTCCTGCTGACAAAGCAGTACTTACAGGTACTCCTATCCGTCAGGAATTATTAAACGGAAGTAAAGAGGCAGCCCGCGAATTCTGTGGTTTCACAGATGACAAACCGGTTCTTATGGTGATCGGCGGAAGTCTTGGTGCTGCATCTGTCAATGAAAATATCCGCAAAATCCTTCCGGAACTTTTAAAAGAGTTTCAGGTTATCCACCTGTGTGGTAAGGGAAAAATGGATGAAAGTCTCAAAGACACAAAAGGATATGTACAGTATGAATATATTAAACAGGAGCTTGCCGATCTGTTTGCTCTGTCTGATATCGTTATCTCCCGCGCAGGTGCCAATGCAATCTGTGAACTGAATGCTTTAAAAAAACCCAATCTTCTGATCCCGCTTTCTGCAAATGCCAGCCGCGGTGACCAGATCCTCAATGCACGTTCATTTGAACGTCAGGGATTCAGCATGGTACTTGAGGAAGAAGAGATTACAGAAAGCACACTTTTAAACGCAATCCGAGAACTGTACCAGAACAGAGAGTCCTATGTTCATGCCATGTCAGAAAGCAGTCATATGAATTCTATTGAAAAAATCACCGGGCTGATCGAAGACTGCGTAAATAAACAGTAATCACCGGGTTATTTTCTTATATTCCCTGGCAAGCCAGCGTCTCGTCCTCATGACTCTGTTATTCACATTATTTTCTGTGATATGATAATGTCTGGCAACGAGACGCGTTGGTATGTCATATAACGTTACACTGACATAGATTTCATAATTTGTCCTGTTCTTTTCTCTCAGTTTTTCAAATATCGACTGCAGGTATCCTGCTGCCTCCAGATTCAGAACAATCTCATCTACACGATTACCTTTTCTTACCCGCATATCTGTCATTTCCAGAATCGCATCTGAGTTCGCATATTCATATTTCCTGAAGGCCTTTTTGCGATGATCGGATGCCTTATGGTAGCTGATTCTGACAATCAGATTCTCCAGTTTCTTTTCATCTGAAAAATCCACACTCCGGCCCATATGAAACAAAGTCTCAAATACATCCTGACAGACATCTTCTGCTTCGTCTTCATCGCCAAGGATAAATTTTCCAATATTGAACGCCCGAGAGCGGTATTTCCTGTAGATACTTACAAAATCTATATTCTCCATCTTTTGCAATGTGCTGTATCAGAATATCAGGACAGCTGCTCCTTTACTTTTAACAGGATTTCTTCTTTATCTGCATCACTGAGTTCACCCGGGTGCCATGTGATTCCCACCTGATCTCCTTTATATCTCGGAATCAGATGCATATGAAAATGAAATACTGTCTGCCCTGCACACTCGCCATTATTCTGTACAATATTAAATCCGTCACATTTCAGTGCTGCTGTCATTGCTGTCGCCATTTTCTTTGCAAGAATCATTGCCTTTGCAGCCATTTCATCCGATAATTCATAAATATTGGCAGCATGCGATTTCGGAAGGATCAGCGCATGTCCCTTACTCGCCGGGCCCAGGTCAAGAATTACCCTGAAATTCTCATCCTCATAAAGTGTTGCAGCAGGAATCTCTCCATTAGCGATTTTACAAAAAATACAATTTTCCATCTTTAAATCCTTCTTTCTTAAAATTCAAGATTTTGATTTGCAATAATCAGTAATACTTGTCGTTTTATTGCGAATTTTTCAGGACGAAATCAGTTGCGGCTGAAAGTTCACAATGATACACTTTTCCTGAGGTGATAATATGCAGATTGAAATAACAAAACAATCAGAAAAAGATTTTCGTTTTCTTTTATCCAGACTTTCACATGAAATCCGTAATCCGGTCACGCTGATCAACAGTGAACTTCAGTTGATGGCTTCCTCTCACCCGGAACTGTGCAGTTACAGACAATGGGACAGTCTTATGGATAACCTTGAATATGTAAAAGAACTGCTGAAAGAACTCTCTGACTTCAGCCATGCGCAGACAGTTACTCTTGTTCCCGTAAATCCCGCGGAATTTCTGACCACTGTTTTATCCTGTCAGAAAAACACTCTGGACTATCTGGGAATCCGGCTGGAAATACATGTGGAACATACTTCTTCACCTGTTTTTCTTGACCGGATAAAAATGCGTCAGGTCATATTTAACCTGATCAAAAATTCCTGTGAAGCCATCGATCAGCCAGGCGGAAAGATTATTGTAAATCTCACCCCTGCAGATTCCGGCATCTGCATCTGTATTAAAGATAACGGATGTGGTATGACGCATAAGCAGACTGAGAATATCTTTCATCCCTTCATTACATATAAACCGGAAGGAACCGGTCTCGGGCTTGCAGTAACAGCAGAAATCATCTCTGCACACCATGGTCAGATCAGGGTTTCCAGCACTCCCGGTCAGGGTTCTGCCTTTTATATTTATCTGCCGGCATCCCCTGAATAAAGGTCGGTTATCCTGCACGCTGCGAAGGATGATAAAGCAGAACTGCAAGCAGGAATCCACAGATAAGACCGCCTACATGTGCCGCATTGTCCACCCCTTCGCTTGTAAAACCAAAATAAAGCGAAAAAGCAGCCATGATCACTACCTGTCTGGCAGAAAGATCTTCAATATGACCTCTGCCCCTGATCACAGCATAGATCATTGCACCCATCACAGCAAACACTGCACCGGATGCACCTGCTGAAACTGCAAAATCCGCACTGTCCAGTTCCAGGAACAGACACAGCAGATTTCCACCCATTCCTCCCAGAAGATAGATCAGCAGATATTTCAGTTTTCCAACTGTACGCTCCAGTCTGCCTCCAAGCACAAACAGTACCAGCATGTTATTTCCAAGATGCTGCGGTCCAAAATGAAGGAACATACTTGTAAAGATCCTATAGTATTCTCCCTGCATAATGGCGGGAGTATATGCCGCTCCGCACTGAAGCATATGCATGGTATCCTCTGATCCTCCGGTAAATTCCACTGCAGTAAAAACAAGAATATTCGCCAGAATGAGAAGCACTGTAACCGGTGCCTTTTTCAGTTCTTCCAAGTTTTACCTCTTTTCTGTTTCTTTATCTCAAAAACAATGTACCATTACTAATTGTAGCAGACCTCCTGTATTTTGTAAAAACATTTATTCCAGAAATATATATCTTGCCTGTGCAAAATCCACTTCATCTTCCGGTTCAAGCTGATATTCCTCATCCGGACGAAGTAATCTTCCATTTACAGACGTTCCGTTTCTGGAATTCATATCACTAAGGAAATAGTTTTCTTCTTTTTTTCGTATTTTTGCATGGATACGGCTTACGGTAGGCAGGCTGACCACCGCATCACAGGCAGTTTCCAGCTTTCCGATCACAGTCAGATCTTCATTGAGATAAATGGTCGCCAGTTCTCCCGGTTCTTTGCTCACCAGACTTGCAGGTCCGCTTACTGTTCCGGCAGATAGTACTACTGTTTCACCATAGTCCATATGTATCCGGGATGATTTGGAAGTTTTTTGTCCACAGTCTGACATTTTCTGCCCATTCACCGGCTGACTCTGATTTGTTTGCTGATTTCTCTCCACTGTCTGGGACAGGTTTTCATATAATCTGTCCTCCCATTTCTGCCCTGACACTTTTCCTTCTGCTTCTTTCCATCCTGATCTTTTCCCTGATGTTTTCTTTTCTGTTTTATTCCATGATGGCATATTTCTTATTTTTTCTATGTGTCTCACTGTTTCTCCTGATGCATACGCCTGTTCCGGGAGATGCAAAACTTTTTTTGTCTTTATAATACGCAGGCCCAGCATGATACCCGCTATAGCTATAACAATTACACCAAGTATGGTTTCCATTTCCACATGTGGCAGATATCCCTTCAGGATAGCAGCTGCCAGTCCACAGATCAGAACAGCAGCCGGCACAATAACACCGACCGGGTTCAGTCGGCCGGGTTCTTTTGAATCTTCTCCTTCTCTTACAAATTCATTCCGGTTTTCATTATCTTCCGGGAAAGTCTCTTCTTCTGCAAACTCCATCTCCTGCTCTGTCTTTTTTGCATTTATTTTTTCTTTCTTCTCCCCATTTACATCTGAACTCTGAGTTTTATATAATTCTTCTTTAATATGCTCCAGATGAAAACTGTCTTCCATTGCTCTTTTATATACTCCATATCCAAGGATTACCGCATCCTGATCCTGATGGTCTATTTTCGGCAGAATATATTCTGTCAGAAGCTGAAACTGTTCTTTAATATCCTTCTCATATCCGGGCATCATACAGAAATAAATCTGTCTTTTTTCAATATCTGTATAAATATATTCCGGCGACATTATAAACTGTCCGGGATTGATCAGATATTCCGCCGCATCTTCCATAGCCTTTACAAAACCACCGAAAATAAGCCTGAGATCTTCAACTCCCATCTTCTTTTCTTCATACAGCACATTCACCGCCTGTTTCGAAGTAATATCAAAATAGATAAGAAATCTGCCATCCATCCCCTGTATCCTGCACTTCAGAAGAGAGGGAATCACATTTCCCGCAAGCATCCTTACCTGATAGGAATCTGTATTGATCTCATTCTCACCATAGACAATGAGATAATTATGATTCATATCCCTCTTATATTCTGTCCGCATACTATTCTATTCCCCCATTTCTCTCAGTACCGCCTGCGCCGCCCGCAGTCTGCGGATATGTTTCACCGGATTTATCACTGCGGATTTCCCTTCTGTCCTCAAATGCCAGCTCAGATTGCCATACGACGAGATCGTGTCCAGGTCATAGGTTACCTGCACTTCTTTTCCCACATTTGTCTGGGTACCTAAATTCTCCGCCCCGAAAAAGCCAATACTCCCCAGCTCCTCACTGCGCATCCTTGCAGTATCATATATTTCTCCGTTTTTCTTAATCCCTTCCATGCTCCCGCTTACTGCCGATTCATAAGCTGCCGCTGTCAGCCATGCCCTGTTATGTACAAAAAAGCTCAGATAGATAAGTCCCATCAACACCAGCAGGATCAACGGCATGACACAGGCAGTCTCGATTGTAAAACTTCCCTTACGAATTATACTGTATTCATTTGTTATACAAAAATTATCTTTCATATCAAAAATCCTCCCAGATATCCTGCCAGCAGAAATGGCACAAACGGTATTTCCGTACTTCCCTTTCTGCAAAATCCCATCATCATGATGCCGGACCATACTGCACTGCAGATCATTCCCATAAAAAGTGTTGAAAAAAATTCTTCCGGGTACAGCACTGTCCCCAGTGCCATAAGCAGCCAGCCATCGCCCATTCCCACAGCACCTTCTGTAAGGATGCTGATCAGCACAAAGAGAAAACCTGTCCCCACGCACATAAGAACCTCCGGAACATTTCTTCTGCTATATATTGTCCACACAGTTCCGCAGACTGCAAATATTATGATCAGCAGAAGAGCAACCTGCTTTTTTCTGATATCTATCCATGAATTTATTCCCAGAAATCCAAGTACACATATTTCTTTTACACCATTCATCTCCATATACATCTCTCCGGCAAAATTCAGCCACACCTGCTACATGCTCCCATTTCCGAAACAGAGGAAGCTTTTACCAGTCTTACCGAACGTTTCAGCCCACTGCAGGACTCCAGATTATGGTATCTGTTTCCCTGTTCCGTAACATATACCACTCCTGCCGGATTCTGATTCCTGCTGCAGATTTCACAGGCTGAATAATGCTCCCCGTACTTATTGGATGCAGATTTTGCGGAACTTCCGGGAATTTGTTTTAATGAAACATTCAGATAGCTGCAGCCCGGATTTTTATGGTACACACTGCCCGAGGCAGTTACATAAACCATCGGTTCTGTTTCTCCCTGCTCTCCTTCATTGTCAGGAAATTCGGTTCCTGTCCATGCATGGACTTTTACATGGTTATAAACTCCAACATCCGGAAGAGGTATCAGTCCACCAAAGGGTTTATACGTGTAGATATCCGGCAGCGTAATATCATCAACACTGTCCCCACCCGGAAGATACGCATACATTCCCGCCTGTTTTGCCTTCGTACACAATGCAGTCAGATGTTCCGTCTGCAATTTATATATATCCATAAACGAAATCAGCGTAACCATTCCCAGGAAGAACAGCGGCAGTACAAGTGCTGTTTCTACTGCCAGACTTCCCTTCTTAATCTTTCCCCGAAAAGAGGTGCAGAAAGATACTTTTACAGAAGAAACTTCTCCAATATGTTCTTTTGCATTTGTCCGAAAATATTTCCGACTCTTTTGGGGGAATAAAAGATCGTAAATATTGCTTAGAGAGACTTTTCTCCTTTCATAAATTTTTTTATCTTTTTTTCCGATTTCTTCAATGCTTTGTTTTTCTTTCTGTAAAAGCATCTTTTCACACCTCTTTTCAGCAATTCATTCATAACAATACTGACGTATCACCTGAAATTCCTTTTTCCTGTTTGCTTTTACCTCCGCAAATGCCTCCAGAGCTACAACACAGGAATCCATATAAAAATTTGCCCTGCCTTTCTTTCTTATCGCATCTTCGATCATATCCATAGCTCTCATCACTTTCTTTTCCTTTGAAACAGGCAATATCAGAACCTGAAGGTAATCCTCATAGGACAATCCATGTTCATTGTTTTTCCGCATGGAATCCAGTCCTTCCATCAGACTTGAAAGATTAGACAGCGAAATCTGCCAGTCTGCGGAAGTTTTTACAAGGGGAATCTTCCCTCCTGCAAAAAGTTCTCTCACATCCAGTACGCTCTCCGCAAATGCCCAGCATAAAAGCAATGCAGACTCTATCACTACCGCTGCCGGAGGAACCAGAAATCCCGACGCAATGGCTGCAGCGAGTGCCTGTGCCTCTGTTCTTTTTACATTATCTGCCATCAAACATGCAAAGTTTACGCCTTCTCTGATGAACAAGAGCTTTGATGCCACAGATTTAAGGTTATCTATATCATTGTCTCTTCCTCCAAAAACATATTCCATCTGATATGCAAGACTTTCTTTTGACGGATCTGTGTAATTTCCCAGATGATTCATCAGATACTGCTGAAACAAAACCCCGGAAGTATAACTGCTATCTGCTGTCACTCCGTCCGGCATCTCCATTCCCTGTTGCAGCTGTCTTCCCGAAACCATTGTGTCTTTGCTGACTGTCCGGGTGGAAATTTCCCGTCCGGGTGGCAAAACCAGCTCCAGTATTCCCATTTTCATAATTCTTTTTATAATACTGATGGGATTGTCAGCCTGTGGCTGCGTCGGTGCTGGCTGGGTTGATATTTGTCCTTCCTGTTGCTGCCTGTTTTCAGCTTCCTGTGCTGCCTGCCGGCTTTTCTGAGAAGCCTGATTCATTTCTGAATCATATCTGTCGATGGAGCCTCCTGTCTCCGCCTGTTTCGCTTTCAGATCCGCCTCTTCTGCTTTTCTCTCTCGATCAGACATTTTGTTGAGAAGGAGCTGTACCCCCTGACTTCCAAGAGTTTCCTGCATATACTGCACAATCTGCTGATAAAAAACCTCTCCGCACTCATCTGTCAGAAGCCGGTAACCGGTAAGTCCGCTCTGATGCAGTTCAAGTTTCTGACTGTTCTGCTTTAACACCGGTTTCATATAGGATTCCAGATTATCGCAGATCTTTGCGAGATTAAGCTGCCCGCCTCCCATGGAACCATCCAGCGCAAACAGATCATATTCCTCAAGAAGTTTCCTGTCATACTGTCCAAATACAGAATAAAGTCCGATATCCATACTGTTGAGTATTTGGGTTCTGGCCGATGCCATACATACAGATTCTATACTTGTACATACAAGAGACAAAAGCAGACTGAGTATTAATGCAAGAAATAATGTAATGCTTCCTCTTTCCTTTCCGCAATATTTCATACAGGAAGTACACCTCCTTCTCTTTTCATCTTAAATAGAATTACTCTGTTTGGCGATCTTTGAAAGAATGCTCTGCACCAGTTCGGTCAGCTGCTCTTTGAAAATAATGACAAGCCCGATCAGGACTACAAGAATCAGAATGATCTCCACAACACCTACAGCGTCTTCTTCCTCTGCGAATCTTCGTATCAGTCCGTTTTTCTTTTTTATCTGTCTTATCAATTGTCCCATTTTTTCCCTCCATATCCAAAAGCACCCTTTACGCTGCACAGAATTTACTGCAGCACCTTATCATGTTTCTCCGTAGAAAGACATAAAAGCAGGAATCATGACAATTGCCATAACGACAATAAGCATCATGATCATCGGCACCAAAAGTTTTGTGGCTGCAGCCTCTCCAAGAACACGTGCTTTTCTCTTTCGTTCTTCCCATGCTTCGGTTGATTCTCTTTCAAGCATATCAGCCATCTGTCTGCTGCCCTTCTGGAGATTCTGGATAAGAAGCGTGGCAAATGTTTTATACTTTGCCTGACCACATCTTTCTCCAAATCTTCTGTATGCTTCACTTTCAGAAACTCCGCTTTCCATCAGATCGTTCTTCAGCATTTCAAGGATCGTGGATTTACCGCAGCGTCTTATTCCTGCAAGTATTTTGACCAGCGGTATGTCGCGGTATTTTCTGAGGGTTTTAAGATATATGGGTCGGATTATCATGTTATCGCCTCCTATACTTATTATATCCAAAAAGGTCTGAAAAATCAAGAGTTTTTTCTTTAAATTAGCAAGAACTATTCAAAAAGTGATAATTATATAGGCGCTGACAGAAAATGCAATTGACAGAGATGCCAATGTTTTATGCCTTTTAACTCTAAATTGCCAATATTCCGTTGGCAGCTTCCAAAGATGTTTTGTGGTTTACACAGATTTTTGGGGAGAGCCATTCTGGCTGACAGACCTCATCTGGCAGCTTGATTCAGTGCGCCCTGGCGAGCCTGATAGGTAATTCACACGAATTTCACAGCATGTCACCCTTTTTATGGCAATGGGCATTAATTGCGCGGTGTTGCCTTAATTCTTTTTCGAGTTCTTTTCTGGTGTTTATCTTACTAATCAGTTCTTCGGCTTCGTCCTGCGGAACATAGATTTCCTTCCTTTTGCCGTCAATGCTGACGCGGTGATAATAATAGACTTTTCCCTTGATTTTTTTGTGGATACAGTTCCGGACTGAAGAGAATCTATCTGTCTTTTCAGTTCGTCTATACGTTCCTGAATTTCGTTTTGAACCACTGCTATTCACCTTCCGGTATCATTATACCCTGTTATACCCATTTCGCCAAGCGTAGGTGGGTATAACGCAATAATCTTTCGGCTGAAATTCGATGTAGTCTTATTCTAGCCGAAAATCAAAACCACAAGGAATAGTCACCGAATTATGTTTTGCTGGGTTTCATAGCATTCAAAAAATCCGCAAGAGCCATTTGTTCCTTGTCATTTAACCGCGTCAAAGCACTCATCAGATAAGGATTGATCTCGCTATCATCTTCACGGAAGAATTGCTCCAGGGTGACGCCGAGTGCGTCGCAGAAGTACGACAGCGTTTCAACAGTAGGATTACGCAGTCCAAGCTCTATTTCACGCAGGTGGCTCTGGGAAATTCCCGCCATATTCGCAAGCTTGTTCGTGGTAAGCCCCTTTTGTTCTCTCAGATATATTATTCTGGACGCAACATTCATGCCATTCACCTCTCCTTGTAGTATAATTATAAAGTATATAGTGATAATTTATTACTTTTATATAGTTGACAAGTTACATTTATTGTGATATAATTGTATCTGGATAAAGATAACAACCGTTTTAAAAATATCTGAGGTATATTATTTCAGGAGAAAGGACGAGTTATGTTACAGTTCAATGCAAGATCCAATATGAAGGTGTGTGCGTTCTGCAAGTATTGGAATGACCCTGCAAATTCCGCGATAACCCCCAAAGCGCCGCAAATTGGACTTTGGAATTACGATGGACAGGTACAGAATATCTGTCTGAAGCGTGGCACCAAGATCAAGGGGCAGACGCCTGGGTGCAGTAATTACATGTGTAAACTATGATAAAACTTAAGGAGATAATGCGATGCCATTTGTCAGAAGCACAGCACCTTTTTCCGAACCGCAGAATACTTCGAGCAGTACATCTGAAAATCAATCACCGAAAGACCGTCCGAAAAAGGAAATAGACTTTCCGTTAAGTAATCCTAAATACAGCTTGGACGATATGATCATTACAGATGAGGTAAAGGAAGAGCTGTCCACAATAATAGAAGCCGAAAAATGCTGGAAAAGAGTTTTTGAGGACTGGGGTCTTGCGGACGTCATGGGTGATCGCAGAAACTTGTTCGTCAACCTTTACGGCTATCCTGGAACAGGCAAAACAATGGCGGCCCATGCCATTGCCAAAGCTATTGGCAAGAAGATGATATGCGTCAATTATGCGGAGATCGAATCGAAATATGTCGGTGAAACTAGCAAAAACCTCACTCGGCTCTTTAAGATGGCCGCTGAAAAGAATGCAGTGATTTTCTTTGATGAAGCTGACGCATTTTTGAGCAAACGCGTTACAAATATGAATAATTCCACGGACGTCAGCGTGAACCAAACACGCTCTGTGCTTTTGACGCTTTTAAACGATTTTAACGGTGTTATCATCTTTGCAACTAACTTTCTGTCGAATTATGACAGCGCATTTATGCGAAGAATACAGTATCATGTCAAATTTGAGCTTCCTAATAAGGAACTTCGGGAGAAATTGTGGAGAAGATACATTCCGTCAAAAATGCCTGCAGATATAGATTTTAAGGCAATAGCTGATAAGTATGACGGTATCAGCGGCAG
>ERZ826051.2653-NODE-2653-length-13385-cov-2.832258_pt1 | contig 13385 bp, 7 predicted proteins | sample MGYA00519928_ERZ826051 | MGnify/ENA primary metagenome ERZ826051 (study PRJEB31778, sample SAMEA3449219) | human gut metagenome | biome: human gut; feature: human-associated habitat; material: faeces | place: United Kingdom | collected 2010/2012 ...
GAGTATGTGCAATGACAGATTCGGCACGTGGAGTGTAAGATCCGTCCGGATTTGTCATCAAAGTACGGTTCTGCTCCGTCAGGAAGAATCCCGGAGCGATTGCATTTACACGTAGACCTTCTCCGAATTTGATCGCCAGTTCACCAGCCAGATATTTAGTCAGGTTGGAGATAGCAGCTTTTGCGGCACCGTAACCTACGACGCGGGTAAGCGGGCGCAAAGCGGATTCGGAAGAGAAGTTGACGATAGCACCTTCTTTCTGATTAGCCATTACATCGGCAAACACCATTGTCGGGAGAACTGTACCGAACAGGTTCAGGTCTACTACTTTACGGAAAGCGTCGATATTCAAGTCGAAAATCGTGCTGTCCGGTCCGATAGTCGCACCAGCCATGTTTCCGCCGGCTGCATTCAGTAGCGCGTCGATACGGCCGTATTTGGCCAGGATATCTTTTTTGTTCTGTTCCAGGACTTCTTTGTTTAAAACGTCAGTCAGATAAAAACTTGCTTCTCCGCCTTTCGCTTTGATGTCGGCTACAATTTGTTCACCAACTTCGGCTGCGCGGTCGAGAATAACGATTTTAGCACCTTCTTCAGCCAGGTGGCCTGCAATACCTCTGCCCAAGATTCCGGCTCCACCGGTAATAATGACAACTTTGTCTTTAACGCAAAATAAATTAGCCATATTTTTATTGTTTATGATTGTGATAATTTCATTGTTACTATCTCATTGTGCTCGCGCACACATCGGGCACAAAAGTATAGTATTTATTTATCAAACAAAAAGAAAACAGGGAAAAAATACCTTTTTATGTTTTCAAATATAATTGTTATAGTATTTGATATTCTCTTTCATCAGGATATCGATCGGCATATAATTGATTTGTTCGACTTTTTCTTTGAGAACCAGATGGCGGAACAATGCCCGTATGCAATTGAATCCCTGTACTTCCGGCCGTTGGGCGATCAGGTGCGTGATGGAACCGTCATTCAGGCAAGTGATATTCGGGTCTATCACATCGTAGCCGATTAATCTGAATTTTTCTCCTTTGTCACGGAAGTATTTTCCCAATAAATGGGCACGGGAGTTGAATATGATACCAGCGTTCACTTCCTTATGTTCTTCTAAAAAGGCATTCAGGATGTTTATGTTCTTTTCCGGCTCGTCGGCATGCAATTGTACGGAATAGATACGCCCGTCGTAGTTCTTTTCTGCCAGATAATTCCTGAAGCCTTCCTCACGTTTCATGACTTGGGTTACTTGCATTTCTCCTTTACGGATAAAGCGGAAGATTGCGATATTTTCGGTCGGGTTGATTTGTTCGTATAGCAGACGGCCGGCAATATATCCGGAGTCGTACGAGTTGGTTCCGTAATAAGCTACGCAATTGGTGTTTTCAATGAATGCATCTATCAGTATGTAAGGTATTTGTAATTGATCCAGCCGGGACGCCAGCTTGACGACACTGTCATGGAACTGTGTTGCGATCACGACCCCCTGGCAGTTGGCTTCTTCGATCCGGGGAATGAGTTCGTCGAAACTGCTTTTGTCATATTGGTTGAAGCACATACGTTCGACTTCTACGTTGTAGCTGAAAAGTTCCTGTTCCGCTTTGTCTATTCCTTCGCAAAGCTTATCCCAATATTCGCCTTTTGCAAAAGAGGGAATCAGTGTGATGAAGTGGTAGCTCTTTTTTAGTGCAAGGGAACGGGCTATTAGGTTCGGGTGATAGTCTATTTCTTTTAAAACTTTTTCTACTTTTTTCTGTGCCTCTTCAGATACTTTGCCTCGGTTATGTAATATGCGGTCGACAGTTCCGGTCGAAACACCGGACATCTCTGCAATGTCTTTGATTCTATATGTCTTACCCATAGATTGGAAAGCTATGCAGCCCGCAGAATGTTTATTTTTGCGGGCTGTTGTCTATTTATTGATTTGAAATTATAGTTGTTGTACTTCTTCTTCCGTTGAAATCGTATTTAATTTTCTGAATGTGTAACACTGCATCATATAGATAAGGGGTATGGCCACAAAAAATCCGACGAAGAACAAGATACAGCCGACGATCGCGGTGCCGATCATGGTCAGCAGCAACAGGAACAATGGCAGTGTCTGTCCTTGTGTCATATTCCAGCTTTTTTGCAGTGATTCGATGATGCCGCAGTCTTCCTCAACGATGAATGCCGTGAAAAATTGCAGGCGTAAGTATAGGTAGATACCGGGAATGATCAGCAAGACTGTACCGATACAGACAGCTATGGAGAACAAAATGTTGGCGATGAGATATGTGATTATCTTGCGCGATTGTTGCCCATAGGCGGAAAACTGCGGCTCTTCTCCATCAAGAGCCTGGAATATATTTTTGACATATCCCAGCATGAAAATACAGGAAATGAGCAAACTGACTATTTGGACAATGACTCGTCCGACAATCGAACCCTGTGCCGGCATACCGAACAGTGTGACGATCATCGACAGGATAGAAAATCCGATAAACAGCCCTACCAGTACCCAAATCTGCGATTTAGTGTGCTTCCATGAAGTGCCGAACACTTCCGATATCATAAACTTTGGTTCCATATGAATTGATTATTTAGGTTATATAAGCCGTAAAATTAGGATAAATTATTGAATAAACAAATTCCGTGTTAAAATTATGTAGCAATTTAAACGAATATATTTTCGATCGGTCAAAGTCCTAATATATCTCTGATACAGAAATATAAAATAAGCAATTTTTTAGTATAAAAGATTGTATAAACGGAAAAAGTACAACAAAAAGATTCTACATTTGTACGCTTTTTATGAGGAATAGGCTATGAACCCATAAATTTAGAACAGCATCGTTGTGGAATTTTTACTATGGCGCAACGGATCTCACCCGTTGTGATGGCTTTAACGGCCTTACTAATGATTGAAAAACGAGAATAGATAGAATTATATAAATAATGAATATGGATAAACAAATGTTGAGAACTACTATTACCCAATTAAGGCAAATTGCATTGTTTGCAGTAGGGGTGTCTTTATTAACTGCTTGTGGAAACAAGCAAAGCGGTATGAAGTTAGGGGATAATGAATTTGCGGTCCTTGCTGTTAATTCGACAACAAGCGACCAGACGACTTCCTATCCGGCCACGATCAGAGGTACGCAGGATATCGAGGTACGCCCCCAAGTTTCGGGTTTTATTGTTAAGTTATGTGTGGATGAAGGAGCAACTGTTCGTAAGGGGCAGGCTTTGTTCCAGATTGATCCGACCCAGTATGCTGCTGCGGTTGGACAGGCGAAAGCCGCTGTCGAGATGGCAAAAGCCAATGTCGCAACTTTGACTTTGACCGAAAAGAACAAAAAAGCTTTGTTCGATCAGAAAATTATCAGTGATTTTGAATATCAGACAGCGGTCAACCAACTCATGTCTGCCAAGGCAAGCCTGGCTCAGGCGGAAGCTTCTTTGGTAAGCGCGAATCAGAATTTATCATTCTGTACGGTGACGAGTCCGTCGAATGGCGTTGTCGGTACATTCCCGTATCGTATCGGTAGTTTGGTCAGCCCCTCTGTTGCACAGCCGTTGACAACCGTATCCGAAATCAACGATGTGTATGTTTATTTCTCTATGACGGAGAAAGAGTTGTTGCGCCTGACAAGAGCCGGAGGCACATTGAAAGAACAATTGGAAAAGATGCCGGCTGTTCGCTTGCAACTGTCCGACGGAACTACCTATCAGTCGGAAGGTAAGATCGATGCCGTTAGTGGCGTGATTGACCAGTCTACCGGATCTGTCAGCATGCGTGCTGTTTTCCCGAATGATAAAAATATCCTGAGAAGCGGCGGTACCGGTAACATCATATTCCCGTATACGATGGATGGGATCATTATTATCCCTCAGTCTGCAACCGTTGAAATCCAAGACAAGAAGTTCGTTTTTGTTTTGCAGGCGGACAATTCTGTAAAAAATACGGAGATTCAGATCTCCAATTTGGATGACGGAAAGAATTACCTGGTGACGAATGGTTTGAAATCCGGCGACAAAATCGTGATTGAAGGCGTACAGAATCTCCGTGACGGCCAGGCTATCGAGCCGATCACCCCGGAACAGCAGAAAGCGAAATATGATCAGGCCTTGAAAGATCAGAACGAAGGTAATCTGAAGACCGCTTTTAATTAATAACTCCCATTTTGTTCGTTAAAAACAGAAAATATGAAATTAGATAGATTTATAAACCGCCCGGTGCTCTCAACGGTGATCTCCGTCCTGATTGTCATACTGGGTATATTAGGCTTGCTGTCCTTGCCTATTACCCAATATCCGGATATCGCCCCTCCAACCGTTTCGGTGAGAGCGACTTATACGGGTGCAAACGCACAGACGGTATTGAATAGTGTGATTGCGCCGCTGGAAGACCAGATCAATGGTGTGGAGAACATGATGTACATGACTTCCAATGCCTCCAACAACGGATCTGCCGATATTTCCATTTATTTTAAGCAGGGAACCGATCCCGACATGGCTGCCGTAAACGTGCAGAACCGTGTTTCTATGGCACAAGGTTTGTTGCCCGCTGAAGTAACCAAGATCGGTGTGACAACTCAGAAACGTCAGAATTCCATGCTGATCGTGTTCTCCGTCTATGATGCAGAGGACCGTTACGACCAGCGATTCATCGAGAACTATGCCAAGATCAACCTGATCCCGGAAGTACAGCGTGTGCCCGGTGTGGGGGATGCGAATGTGTTAGGAACCGACTACTCCATGCGTATCTGGCTGAAACCGGATGTGATGGCACAGTACAATTTGGTTCCGAATGATGTTGCCGGTGTCCTGGCCGAGCAGAACGTGGAAGCTGCTCCCGGTTCGTTCGGTGAGCAGGGTAACCAGAGCTTCCAGTATACGATCCGTTATAAGGGACGTTTGCAAGAAGTGAACGAATTTGAAGACATGGTCGTAAAAGCCTTACCGGATGGTGAAGTCCTCCGCATGAAGGATATTGCCGATATCGAATTGGGACGTCTGACTTATAATTTTGTCAATAAAGTAAACGGTCATAGTGCCGTAACCTGTATCGTTTACCAGATGGCAGGAACCAATGCGACGGAAACCATCAATAATATCCAGAACCTGCTGGAAGAAACAGAAAAGATATTGCCTCCGGGCTTGAAGATCGACGTCGGTATGAATGCCAACGACTTCTTGTATGCTTCTATCCATGAGGTGCTCAAGACATTGATCGAAGCCTTCATCCTGGTATTCATTGTTGTGTATATCTTCTTGCAGGATTTACGTTCGACTTTGATTCCGGCTATCGCGATCCCGGTTGCGTTGATCGGTACGTTCTTCATGCTGTCGCTGATCGGCTTTAGCTTGAACTTGCTGACTCTTTGTGCCATGGTGCTCGCCATTGCGATTGTGGTCGATGATGCGATCGTGGTCGTCGAGGGTGTCCATGCCAAACTGGACCAGGGTTACAAATCGGCGAAATTGGCTTCTATCGATGCCATGAACGAGTTGGGTGGTGCTATCGTCTCCATCACGTTGGTCATGATGTCCGTGTTTATCCCGGTAAGTTTCATGAGCGGTACGGCCGGTACATTCTATCGCCAGTTTGGTTTGACAATGGCTATCTCGATCGGTTTGTCCGCATTGAATGCCTTGACGCTGAGTCCGGCTCTGTGTGCGATGTTCTTGAAGCCGCACGAAGAAGGACATGAGAAGAAATCGACTTTCGTCTCCCGTTTCCACTCTTCCTTCAATGCCGCATACGATTCTTTGCTGAACAGCTATAAAAAACGCGTCGTATTCTTTATACAGAAGAAATGGCTTTCGTTCGGTATCGTTGCCGGATGTATCGTCCTGCTCGTTGTTTTGATGAATGCGACTCCGACAGGTATGGTTCCGAATGAAGATACCGGTACGATCATGGGCGCAGTGACACTACCTCCGGGAACATCCCAGGAACGTACGATAGAGGTGATGAACAAGGTGGATAGCCTGATCGCTGCCGACCCGGCGGTCAAATCACGTACGGCCGTCATCGGTTTCAGTTTTATCGGTGGCCAGGGACCTTCTTATGGTTCGTTCATCATCAAGTTGAAAGACTGGGAGGAACGTTCAATGATGCAGAGTTCGGATATTGTGTATGGCAGTTTGTTCATGCGTGCGCAAAAGATTGTGAAGGATGCACAGGTGCTGTTCTTTACTCCGCCTATGATCCCAGGGTATTCCGCATCCAGTGATATCGAGTTGAACATGCAGGATAAGACTGGTGGTGATCTGGAAAAATTCTTCGATGTGACGAAGCAATATATGGCTGCTTTGACAGCGCGTCCTGAAATCAAGTCGGCACAGAGTACCTTCAACCCTAACTTCCCGCAGTATATGATCGATATCGATGCGGCTGCCTGTAAGAAAGTAGGGATCAGTCCGAGTGATATTCTGGCAACCATGCAGGGATATTACGGTGGTTTGTATGCTTCCAACTTCAACCGTTTCGGTAAGATGTACCGTGTGATGGTCCAGGCTGATCCGGCTTTGCGTACCAATTTGGAATCGTTGAAGAATATCAAAGTCCGCAATGGAAACGAAATGGCTCCAATCTCGCAGTTCGTGTCTATCAAGAAAGTGTATGGACCGGATATTATCAGCCGTTTCAATATGTATACATCTATTAAAGTGATGGTTGCGCCGGCGGATGGATACACCAGTGGCCAGGCATTGAAAGCGATCGAGGAGGTTGCCGGTACGACACTTCCGACCGGTTTCGGATACGAGTTGGGTGGTATGGCGCGTGAAGAGGCTGAAACCAGCGGCAGCACGACCGGTTTGATCTTCCTGCTCTGTTTCGTCTTCGTTTATTTGCTGCTGAGCGCCCAGTATGAAAGTTATATTCTGCCGTTGGCAGTATTGCTTTCATCGATCATGACCTTCGGAAGTTTGGGAGAAAATTATGAGTTGATCGCCTTAAAATCAGCAGGTATTTCTCTCTACCGGATTATGAAACCTTTGATTATCCTGATTATATGCCTCACGGTATTCGCTTTTGTCTTTTCGAACAATATCCTTCCGGTGGCGAACCTTAAATTTTATAGCCTGCTTTACGATATCCGGAAACAAAAACCGGAGATGTCCTTTAAAGAAGGGATCTTTACGAACGATTTGGAAGGATATAGTATTAAAATCGATAAGATCAATAAAGAAACCGGCATGATGTATAACATGCTGATATACGAACATAAGGATGGTTCCGGGAATTATGATGTAACCAAAGCCGATTCCGGGATGATGATCAGTGATGCAAAAAGTAATCTGATGGAACTGGTCTTGTATAATGGCCATTCTTATACAGATGAAGGAATGAAGAATCCCAGTTCCCGTAAAACATTTCCTTTCAGAAGATTAAAGTTCGATAAGGAAACCGTATTGATCGAATTGCCGGGAACTGACCTGAAACGAAGCGACGAAGACGGATTTCGTTCTTATTCGATGATGCTGAATCTCAAACAATTGAGTCATTCGATCGATTCGGCACGAGCTGCATTGAAAGTGAGAAAAGCAGGAGATACGAAGAAATTATTGGCAAATAATTATCAAAGAAGCAAAAGTCCCAGTCCGCAACGGGATAGTATATTGGCCGATCAAAGCCGGGGAAAGTTCAGTGATCCCGACAGTCTTTTTACTGCTTTTGATATTGAAGAACAACGTCGGGCGGTCGATAATGCCCTGCAATATGCCAGAGAGGTAAAACAACGGAACCAGGACGATCTTCATTATTATGTGGCTCAGCAAGAGAATGTAATAAAGAGTCAATTGGAATGGCATCGTAAATTCACCTTATCTTTTGCCTGCTTTATTTTCTTCTTTATCGGTGCTCCTCTGGGGGCTATTATCCGGAAAGGGGGATTAGGAATGCCGGTGGTGGTTTCCGTGCTTTTGTTTATCATCTATTATATTATTTCGATGATGGGAGAAAGGTCGGCCAGGGAGGCTGTTATCTCTCCGGCTGCCGGGATGTGGATTTCTGCCTTTATTCTGTTGCCTTTGGGAATTATACTGACTTACAAGTCCGTGACCGATTCCGAGATGATGAATACAGAAGCTTACACAAGAGTCTTTAAGAAATTGATTGCCTTTATAAAAAAGAAGAAAAATGCCAAGTCATAAGTTGCGTATCGTCTATATGGGTACTCCCGATTTTGCTGTCCTGCCCTTGAAAAGAATTATAGAGGCTGGATTTCAGGTTGTCGGAGTCGTTACTAATCCTGATAAACCGGCCGGTAGAGGACAACAGCTTCAGGAATCCGCAGTTAAAAAATACGCCCGGGAAATCGGCCTGAAGATTCTGCAACCCGAGAAATTCAGGGATCCCGATTTTTTACAGGCGCTGGCAGAGCTAAAAGCCGATTTGCAATTAGTCGTGGCATTTAAGATGTTGCCCGAAGTGGTTTGGAATATGCCTCCCTTAGGGACGGTGAATCTGCATGCTTCTCTGCTGCCGGATTACCGGGGAGCGGCACCGATAAACCGGGCCGTAATGAATGGGGAAACCTGTTCCGGGGTGACGACTTTCCTTTTAAAGCAGGAGATAGATACCGGCAATATTATTTTTCAGGAAAAGGTGGAAATCGGCGAGGAGATGACCGCCGGAGAATTGCATGACGAACTGATGGAGAAAGGGGCGGACTTGTTGCTGAAAACCGTGCAGGCGATGGAGACAGGGGACTATCCGTTGACCGGCCAAGGTGAGTTGCTCCGGGGGCGCGAAGCGATACTCGCTCCGAAGATATTCAAAGAAGACATGAAAATCCGTTGGGATGGGAAACTGGAAACCATTTGTAACCATATCCGGGGCTTGTCGCCTTTTCCCGGAGCATGGACGGAATTACAGGCTGTCGGGAAGGATAGCGGAGTGTTGACACTTAAAATATTTAAAGCCGCCAGGATACGGCAGAGCCATAATCTGCCCGCGGGGGAAGTCCGTACCGATGGAAAAACCTTTTTTGATGTATATGTGGAGGGAGGTATCGTTCGTGTGCTGGAGTTGCAGTTGTCAGGAAAAAAAAGAATGCGGACGGAGGACTTTCTGAGGGGATTCCGGTTGGAAGACTATCGGTTAGTGTGGTAAAGCGAACGATAGTGCCGGAAATATGGATGCAAGTCGGATATTGGAAGCGGTAAACGAGAAGAAGGAGGAACTTTGGCAGGAAGTTTTCGGCTGCTATTACGCGGCTTTATGCTCTTATGCCGGGCGTTTGGTGCAGGACCCGGTCATTGCCGAAGATTTGGTGCAGGACATTTTGTTGTATGTTTGGAACGGAGAACGAAAATTTCTTCAGATAGACGAGCTGACCAATTACCTTTACCGGGCTGTTTATAATCGGTCGATGATGTGGTTACGCCGCGAAAAGTGTAAATCCAGGCATCTGAACCGGTTGATGCTGGAAAACGATCCGGAATCCGATGAAATGTTTATGGCGACTGTCCGTGAAGAGTTGCTCCGGCAATTGTATCTTTATATTGATGAATTGCCCTCCGAACAGCGTAAGGTCATCCGGTTGAGCATAGACGGATTGTCTGTCAATGAAATTGCCGAAAAGTTGGGTATATCCGTCAATACGGTGAAAACCCATAAAAAGCGCAGCTTTAAACAATTGCGCGGGAAAATGAGAGGGGACGCCAGCGTGTTCTGGTTGGCGTTTTTCTTGTCTTGAAAACTTAAATAATATCCCTCCTTATAAAATACCTTCTTTTTCAAAAAAATCATTTTTCTTGTCACCCTTTTTCATTTTTTATGCACAATAGGTATAAAAATGAAAAAATAATGGATAAAAGTGTTGAAAAAAAACGGTGACTTTATTTCGGAAATCCTATGCGGGAAGACTCACGGCAGATGAGCGGGCGGAGATGGTGCGTTTGTTGGAGGATGAAAATATGCGGCGGTTGTATGAGGAGGTGGGGGATGATGAGTACCTGATAGGAGAATTCCGGCGGTATGCCGGTTGGGAACCTGTACGGGGTTACCGGAAGTTCCGGAAGAACATGCGGCGGCAAAGCATCCGAAAGAATCTCATTCGTTTGTCGGTGGCGGCCAGTCTGCTCATGGCCTTAGGCGCCGTATGGCTGCTGGTGGAGCGGGACAGGCCGGAAGACTGCGTGAAAATGGCGGAAACCGTGGTGGAACCGGGTACCTGCCGGGCATTTCTGCAATTAAGCAGTGGTGAACGGATTGTTTTGGAAAAATCGGGACAACGGGATTTGCATGAAATGAGCGGGAACATCCGGATAGATTCGGGAAAAGTGGTTTATTCCGCTCAAGCAGTAGCGCAGCCGGGAACCGTGGTTTACAATACCTTGTCCGTACCCCATGGCGGAGAGTATCGTTTATTGCTTGCTGACGGCACTGCCGTGCATCTGAATGCCGGGTCGGAACTTCGCTATCCGGTGGCTTTTGCGGTGGCGGAACGGAAAGTGTATCTGAAAGGCGAGGCCTGGTTTGAAGTGGCGAAAGATACGGGACGGCCGTTTTATGTGGAAACAGACGAGGTGAGTATCCGGGTGTATGGCACTGCTTTTAATGTGAATACCCATGGCCTCCGGGCAACGGAAACGGTATTGGTGGAGGGAGAAATCGGTATCTCCGGAAAGGGAAGTACCGGAGAGCGGCGGATGCGTCCGGGGCAGTTGGCCGCTTGCGACCATCATAGCGGGGAAATCACTTTCCGGGAAGTGGATATCCGGAAGTACACCGCCTGGAAAAACGGGGAATTTTGCTTTAACGACGACACCCTGGAGGAGATTCTCGAAGAGTTGGGACGCTGGTATGATGTAAAGGTAATTTTCCGGTCAGCCGGGAAAAAAGACATCCGGTTCTCGGGCCATCTGAAACGATATGAAAATATCCAAAAGATTCTCGGAGCCATTTCGGAATCCACAGGAATCGTTTTTCACATCAGCGATCGTATGATTATAGTGGAATAAAATAAGAGAAGTGTGGGGACACTTCCCTTATCCAGATAAGTTTGCAATAAAACGGATGACAGCCGTTTTGTTGCTATGTTTAATCTTCAATTACAAATTTATGAAAAAGAAATCAGAATGCCTCGGTATTTATCATTATCGCTGGCAAAAAATCGGAAAAATTATGAAATTGTGTATTATTCTGGTTTGCCTGTTCTCTTTCAGTTTGTCTGCTACCACGTTGGCGCAACGGGAACGGGTGAACATGAAATTGCAGGACGTGTCGTTGCGGCAGGTGCTGGAGCAAATCCGCGAGCAGACCAACTTGCAGTTTATGATGAGTAAAGAACAGGGGGAACGTGTGGGACGGGTGTCCGTGGATGCCGTAAACGAAACCGTAGTGGAAGTGTTGGATAAAATCTTTGCATCTACCGGTCTGACGTGGGTTGTCAAGGAGGATATTATTGTGGTGAAAGAACGTCCGCAACAACAGATGCGGAATCCGGCCCGTGTCAAAGGTGTCGTGAAAGACCAAAAAGGCCATCCGCTTCCCGGAGTGACCGTGCTGATCAAGGGAACGGCGCTGGGTGTGGTGACCGATGCGGACGGGAATTATAGTCTTGAATTGCCCGGTGCGCAGGGTGTCCGGCTGATATTTTCTTTTATCGGTATGAAGACACAGGAAATGGCTTATACCGGACAAGCGGAATTGAATATTGTTATGCAGGAAGATATTACCGAGATGGATGAAGTGGTGGTTACCGGTTATCAAAACATTAAAAAAGAGAATGCGACCGGTTCTTACCAAACCGTTACTTCGAAAGAATTAGAGCGACGTTATTCGACAGATATAATTAGTAGTTTGGAGGGTATGTTGCCTGGTTTGGTCAGTTATAATAAGGGTTTGAATGATGATGCCGAGAGTAATATCATGATTCGGGGGGTATCCACCTTTACGGATAGGACAAAACCCTTGGTGGTGGTGGACGGTTTGCCTATCGAGGGATCGATTGAAACCATCAATCCGTACGATATTTCTTCCATTACCGTATTAAAAGATGCCTCTGCAGCCTCCATTTATGGTGTACGTGCATCCAACGGTGTCATTGTTGTTACTACCAAACGTGCGCAGAATGACCGGGTGGAAGTTAATTTCAATATGGACATTACTATTAATGAAAAACAGCAATACGACAATTACGGCTGGGCAAATGCTGCACAGACTATTGAACTGGAAGAAAAATCCTATGCGGCTACGATGCAGGATCCGATGTATAGTCAATATATACCGATGTATGTCAATATGTATCCGAGCAGTATTAATCCGATTCTTTCCATGTTGGTGCAAAGAGATGCAGGTACATTGACCGCCGATGAATATAACCGTCAAATTGAACGTTTGAAGAAGAACGATTATCTAAAGGAATGGAGCGATGCTGTTTTGCGTAATCAGGTGCTCCAGCAATACAATATGGCATTCCGTGCTAAAGAAAACCGTTTGACCTCCAGTATCAATTTAAATTTTAAACGCTCTAATCAAGGCATTGTCAATGAACATAATAATATTCTGAATTTCAGTTATCGGGGCGATATCTATGCTGCTAAATGGTTGGATGTGGCGGTGGGATTCAATGCCAACATGGTTCGTAGCAAGAAGCATATCGATGCTTTGGGATATTTGCTTTCTCCTACAGGGAAGGAACCTTATCATACGATTTACGATGAAAACGGTAACCGTGCTTATTACAACGCTGCCGTTGCCTTGAATGATCCGGTGTTACAAAACACTTCACTTGGATTCAAATCGGAAGCATACAACTTGCTCGATGAATTAGACAGAAACTTTACCCGTGCCCGTAACTCTAATTTACGTTCTTTCGTACACGCTACGTTTAAAATATTGCCGCAGCTTTCGGTGAATGCGCAGTTCCAGTATGAGGATATCACGAATAAAAGTGAAAGCTACTTGGAAGAGGAATCCTATGATATGCGGCATATCTACAACCTTTATACAAGTGGCGGCAAACACCTCTGTCCGGACGGCGGAATCCTGACGACCACACAAAACAGCGCCGACCATTACACCTTCCGTGTACAGGCGAATTATGCCCAGGTGTTTAAAGAGAAGCATCATGTGGAAGCTATCGTCGGCGTTGAAAACCGCGAGACCAATACCCGCAACCTGAATAATCGGCTTTTGGGGTACAAGGACAAGACACAGACTAATACCATGGCTTCAAGCAATTTGAACGCCGCACGTAATTTGCAAACTTCTGATTTGGGACCGATGTTTTCGAATCCATGGATGACTTTCAATTTGGTAAGCGGTTGGGAAACCGCTGAAGTGAAGCATCGCTATGTTTCGGGATATTTTACGGGAAATTATACCTATGACAGGCGTTACAGCCTTTCCGGTTCATGGCGTATCGACAAAA
>ERZ826051.2663-NODE-2663-length-13348-cov-2.363349_pt1 | contig 13348 bp, 10 predicted proteins | sample MGYA00519928_ERZ826051 | MGnify/ENA primary metagenome ERZ826051 (study PRJEB31778, sample SAMEA3449219) | human gut metagenome | biome: human gut; feature: human-associated habitat; material: faeces | place: United Kingdom | collected 2010/2012 ...
CGGTAAAATTGTGGTAAAAATTAGTAGAAACAATGAGTTTACAAAGGTTGACAGATGCGGACAGAGTTGTTATACTGAAACAAGTATTTAACAAATTTGTAACATTTAGAATGCCGGATGAGTTTGAGGCCGGCAGATGAGTGACAATGGAGGGAAGAAAAGTATGCAACACACAAGGCTTGTGAAATGTGCGTTGGGGGCAGGACTTGTTTTATCCTTTGGAATATTTGGCAAGTATATGGTTTCATCTTCAACTACGATGGGTTCTGAGACGGAACTTGCCGGTATGGCTTATATGTTAGACCAATACTGTACGATTCAGGTTGGTGCAACACAGTCAAATCCGGAAGCAATTGTAGCGTTTGAGGATATGCCGGGTAACACCAATAATGGGACAAGCGCAGTAAGTGGTTCTGCTGTCTCGAATGCAACACCGGAGCCGACGAAAGAAGCGACAGCGACGGCGACACCAAAACCGGAATCGGAATATGCCAATGTTGGTATTTCCATTGCGGCAGATTATGTAAATATTCGTAAGAAACCAAATACGGATGCGGAAATCGTTGGTAAATTATACCGCGGAAGCGCAGCTACGATTGCTAAGACGGAAGGGGACTGGGTATACATTAAGTCCGGTTCGGTTTCCGGTTATATTATGAAAGATTATTTGGCAATCGGCTACAGTGCAGAAAAACTGGTAGACCAGTTTGGTACGAAGTGGGCGACAGTTACCACGGAGACGCTTCGTGTCCGCGAGAAAGAAAGTGAATCGAGTAAGATTCTTGACCTTTTGGCCGGCGATGAAAGTTATGAAGTGCTAAAACATGAATCCGGCTGGGTAAAGGTTCGTGTCGATGGCGATACAACCGGTTATGTCAGAGATGATTATGTAAAAATCTCAGTTCAGTTTGAAAAGGCTGTATCGATTGAGGAAGAACGCGAAGAAGAGAGAAGAAAAGCGGCAGCAGAGGCAGCGGCGGCAGAAAGTGAACGTCCGGCGAAGTCTTCATCGAATTCAGGAAATAGTTCGTCAAGCAGCAGTTCTTCAAGCAGCTCAAGTCATAAATCGTCATCAAGCTCAGGAAAGAGTTCTTCGAATGGTGGCGGTGGAAGTCATAAATCAAGCAGTGCATCCTCCAGTAATGGCGGCGGTGGTGCGAAAGGAAGTTCCGGCGGCTCCAGTAACGGTTCCGGTGGCGCAGGTGGAAACAGCAGCTCCGGTGGATCCAGCAATGGTTCCGGTGGTGCAAGCGGTGGTTCCTCATCGTCCGATGGCGGCAGCACATTGGGAAGCGGTGACGGTTCCGCAATTGCTTCTTACGCTTTGAAATTTGTTGGAAACCCATATGTATACGGTGGTTCCAGTTTGACTCATGGTACGGACTGTTCCGGATTTACCATGTCAGTATTTAAGAAATTCGGTATCAGTTTGCCACGTACTTCCGGCGCACAGTCGGGAGTAGGTAAGAAAATCAGCCCATCCAGCGCAAGAGCCGGTGACTTGATTTTCTATGCAAGTGGTGGACATGTCAACCACGTTGCACTTTGTATCGGTGGTGGCAGGGTTGTACACGCAAGTAACCCACGTACCGGAATTAAGACAAGTAATATGTATTATCGTAAACCATATTGTGCGAGACGAGTTCTTGGTTAAATCTAAGAAGTCATACAACTCGAAAACGAACGCCTGTACGCAGACAATTGTAGTCATGTGTGCAGGCGTTATTTATCAACAATTAAAACAACGAAATTGCGATATTTGTTAGTTGTGAACAAAGTTATAAACATTGTCAACAATTTAAGTAGACTTATGTAGCATGTTTTTGACTATAAGACAAGTTAATTAATTGTATGACAACTTGATGGCACAAGGTTAAAATGTTTATCTGATTTATGGATTTTTATGTTGCCGAACAGAGGTTTTTGTTGTATAATATGATTACGAGATGAGCCAATGGACATCTTGAAACTTATGGGCAAAGGAGCTGATTAGTATGAACTTAGTAATAAGTGGAAAAAACATTGACATAACGGAAGGATTGCGTGCAGCAGTTGAGGAGAAGATTGGAAAACTCGAGCGGTATTTCAATGATTCAACAGAAGTTCATGTTACATTGAGCACAGAGAAGAATCGTCAGAAAATTGAAGTTACGGTACCGATGAAAGGAACCATTATCCGTGCAGAAGAAACAAGCACCGATATGTATGTATCGATTGATTTGGTGGAAGAAGTTATCGAACGCCAGCTTCGTAAATATAAGAACAAGCTGATTCAGAAAGAGCAGAACGTAGCACAGTTTAGCAAAGGATTTGTTGATGAGGACACATATGATGAAGAAGAAATTTCTATCATCCGTTCTAAAAAATTTGCGATGAAGCCGATGGATCCGGAAGAAGCCTGTGTACAGATGGAACTTCTCGGACACACGTTCTTCGTTTTCCGCAACTCGGAAACCGACGAAGTAAATGTTGTTTATAAGAGAAAAGACAATACATACGGTTTGATTGAGCCGGAATTCTAAATGAAAAAATAATAATCACCCCCGGTGGTAAGCAGGATATTTGCTTCGCAAATATAGCTTTCCCCGGGGGTGATTTTACTTTTCGCGAAAAAGGAAGAGAAGAAACGGGAAGAGAGAAGAATTTCTTCCTAAAAATGTATTTTTCTATTCTTTTCGGGTTTTAATTTTATTTGTTGTCAGATTTTTGCTTAAAGTTGCTCAAGATTCCAGTAATTTAGAAGAAATGCTTTGTGGATTGTGGGTTTTGAGTACGTCGGTATGTGGCACTGGTAGTTTCAGTGCCCATACCGTTACGCGCTCAACAAGCGAAAGCGCCCACAAGACGCAAAGCATTTCTTCTAAATTACGGAAACTGAAAAAATTAAGCGAACATCTGTCACAAACAAAGACAAACCCTGAAAAGAAATAGAAAAGGTTGCATTCTCCCCCGACTAATGATAAAATACCATATTGAGACAGTAACGTCTCTTGTTAGGATGTATGGCATGTAGCAGCGAGAAAATGCTAAAAAAATAATTGGAGAGTGACAAAATGGGATTATTTAGTAAGGTTATAGGAACACACAGTGAACGTGAAGTGAAACGTGTGATTCCGATTGTTGACAAAATTGAATCACTTGAACCAGAAATGGAGAAGTTATCTGATGAAGAACTTCGTGGCAAAACGGCGGAGTTTAAGAAACGTTTAGCAGATAAAGAAACTTTGGATGACATTTTACCGGAAGCGTATGCGGTTGTACGTGAGGCTTCTAAGAGAACCATCGGATTGAGACATTTTCGTGTGCAGTTGATTGGCGGTGTCATTTTACATCAGGGACGTATTACCGAGATGCGTACCGGTGAAGGTAAAACGCTCGTATCTACTCTCCCGGCTTATCTGAATGCGCTCGAAGGAAAAGGTGTTCATATCGTAACAGTAAACGACTATCTGGCAAAGCGTGATGCGGAGTGGATGGGTCAGATTCATGAATTTCTTGGTCTGACAGTCGGTGTTATTTTGAACAGCATGGACAATGACGAGAGAAGAGAAGCATATAACTGTGATATTACATATGCGACAAATAACGAACTGGGATTTGATTACCTGCGTGATAACATGGTTATTTACAAAGAGCAGTTAGTACAGCGAGATTTACACTATGCCATTGTCGATGAGGTTGACTCGGTATTGATTGACGAGGCGAGAACACCACTTATTATTTCCGGTTCCAGCGGAAAATCGACAAAGATTTACGAGGCGTGTGATAACTTAGTGCGCCAGTTGAAAAAAGGTACTGAAAAAGAATTGTCCAAGATGGACATTATCATGAAAGAAGATAATAACGAAACCGGTGACTATGTTGCAAACGAAAAGGAAAAGACAGTAAATCTTACCGAGCAGGGTATCAAAAAGGTAGAGCGTTTCTTCCATTTGGAAAACTTAGCCGACCCGGAAAACTTAGAGATTCAGCACTGCGTAAACTTATCACTTCGTGCACATGCGTTGATGCACCTTGATAAGGATTATGTGGTAAAAGATGACCAGGTACTTATCGTAGACGAATTTACCGGACGTATCATGCCTGGAAGACGTTATTCGGACGGTTTACATCAGGCAATTGAAGCAAAAGAGCATGTAAAAGTGAAGAGAGAGAGTAAAACTCTTGCCACAATTACATTCCAGAACTTCTTTAATAAATATGATAAGAAGTGTGGTATGACCGGTACCGCTCTCACAGAGGAAAAAGAGTTCCGTGAGATTTACGGCATGGACGTTGTTGAAGTGCCGACAAACCTGCCGGTAAAACGTATTGACCACAACGATTCCGTATATAAAACAAAACGCGAGAAATTGAATGCAATTGTTGAAGATATTGTGGCAAGTCATGAAAAAGGACAGCCGGTACTTGTTGGTACGATTACGATTGACGCTTCGGAAGAATTGTCACAGTTGTTGAAAAAACGTGGAATTCCACATAAAGTATTGAATGCAAAGTTCCATGAACTTGAGGCAGAGATTATCGCAGATGCCGGTCAGATTGGAGCAGTTACGATTGCGACAAACATGGCTGGACGTGGTACAGATATTAAACTGGGCGAGGGCGTAACCGAACTTGGCGGTTTGAAAATTATTGGTACAGAACGTCATGAATCCCGCCGAATTGATAATCAGCTGCGTGGTCGTGCCGGACGTCAGGGAGACCCTGGTGAATCGAAATTCTACATTTCGCTGGAAGATGATTTGATGCGTTTGTTCGGTTCCCAGAATCTGATGCAGATGTTTAATTCGCTTGGTATGCCGGAAGGCGAGCAGATTCAGCACAAGATGCTGAATAAAGCGATTGAGCGTGCACAGAAGAAGATTGAGAGCAACAACTACGGAATCCGTAAAAATTTGTTGGAATATGACCAGATTAATAACGAGCAGCGTGAGATTATTTATGCAGAGCGCCGCAAGGTGCTCGATGGCGATGACATGCGTGATACCATTATCAGCATGATTGATGAACTGGTTGAAAAATATGTTAATATGGTAATTGGCGATGACCAGGGACCTTCCGAGTGGAATTTGAAGGAGTTGAATGAAATTCTCATTCCGATGATTCCGGTTAAACCGGTTACCGGTGAGGGCTGTGGTTCAAAACAGGAATTGATTCAGAATTTGAAAGAAGAGGCTCTTCGTCTGTATGAGACAAAAGAAGCAGAATTTCCGGAGCCGGAGCAGATTCGTGAGATTGAGCGTGTCATTATTTTGAAAGTAACGGACAGCCGCTGGATGGATCACATTGACGATATGGATCAGCTTCGTCAGGGAATCGGACTTCAGGCATTTGGACAGAGAGACCCGGTTGTTGAGTATCGTTTACAGGGCTATGATATGTTCAACGATATGACGGAATCCATTCGTGAAGAGACGGTTAAGATGCTGATGCATGTCCGCATCGAGCAGAAGGTTGAGCGTGAGCAGGTTGCTGAAGTAACAGGAACCAATAAGGATGATTCGGCAAATGCACCGGTTGTCCGCAAATCGGAAAAAATCAGCCGAAATGCACCGTGCCCATGTGGTTCCGGTAAAAAATACAAATATTGTTGTGGCAGATAAGCAGTGAATAACTGCGTTTGCATATAAAAAATTAAGGTGGTGATTTTGTGGTTGAATTGGATAACATCCGAATCGAATTGAGCAGTTTTGAAGAACCACTTCTGGAAGTAAGGGATTCACTTTAACTTAGCAGAGAAAAAGTTAAGGATTGAAGAACTTGAGAGAAATATGGAAGCACCTGACTTTTGGGACGATGCCGAGAAGGCAAGTGCGGATATGAAGGAATTAAAGGACTTAAAGAGTATTGTTGAACGTGCCGATGCACTCAGCATGGCGTATGACGATATTATGACGCTGATTGAGATGGGGAATGAAGAGGCGGATGAGTCACTGGTTCCGGAAGTTGAAAATGAGTTTGTGCAATTCCAGAAGGAATTTGAAGATTTACGAATTACAACGATGCTTACCGGTGAGCATGATGCCGAGAATGCGATTCTTACCCTGCATGCAGGAGCCGGTGGCACAGAGAGTTGCGATTGGGCAAGTATGTTGTGCCGTATGTATGAGAAATGGGCAGACAAACGCGGCTTTAGCGTAGAAGTTTTAGACTCACTGGATGGTGATGAGGCGGGACTGAAATCCGTCACATTGGAAATTCAGGGAGATAATGCTTATGGTTATTTAAAGAGTGAGCACGGCGTTCATCGTCTGGTGCGTATCTCACCGTTTAATGCGGCGGGAAAACGACAGACTTCGTTTGTGTCATGTGACGTCATGCCGGATATTAAGCAGGATATTGATATTGAAATCGCAGATGATGATATCCGAATTGACACGTACCGTTCAAGTGGTGCCGGTGGACAGCATATCAACAAAACGTCATCGGCAATCCGAATTACCCATTTTCCAACGGGTATTGTGGTACAATGTCAGAATGAGCGTTCACAGCATATGAATAAGGATAAAGCGATGCAGATGCTCAAAGCGAAACTTTTGATTTTGCGTGAACAGGAAAATCTTGCAAAAGAATCCGATATCCGTGGTGAAGTCAAAGAAATTGGCTGGGGCAGTCAGATTCGCTCTTATGTTATGCAGCCGTACACGATGGTAAAAGACCATCGGACCAATGCAGAGACCGGAAATGTTTCTGCGGTATTAGATGGTGATATTGACATGTTTATGAATGCCTATTTGAAATGGATTAACAGTTAGAAGGGGATAAGGTATGAAAGAAGTCGTTACATTTTTTTTGAGTGGCAAAGAATACGGAGCAGATGTTTCCAAGATACAGGGAATTGAAAATTACGTGGAATATGCAAAGGAGCCCGGGCTTTCCGATGGTTTTTTAGGCATTGTTTCAATCCGTGATGAGTGGGTTCCTTTGTTAAATCTGAAAAAGAAACTGGTTCTGCCGCCGGTGCCCGTAACAGGGGAGACCAAGTATCTGGTGTTTCAGCTGCCGCAGGGGAAAGCAGCCGTTTTAGTGGATGGTGTTTCGAATATTATTCAGGCGGATGGTGATGAAATACAGGATTTCCCGGCACTTGTGCACACGAAAAGGACGGCGTATGCCGACTTTGTGGTAAACCACAAGGGACGGTTGATTCTTAGTATTAATCCGGAAAGCCTTCTCACAAAAGAAGAATGGCAGGAAGTTGATAAAGTGCTGAAAAGCAAAAGTGAAGAGTCTAACGAAGAGTAAGACTTTTGATCTGGAAATGGAGGAAAAAATGATTCGAATTGCAGTGTTAGGTTATGGAACGGTTGGTTCCGGTGTTGTTAAGGTGATTCAGACAAATGCAAAAATTATTGCAAAGAGAGCCGGACAGGAAGTTGAAGTGAAATATGTATTAGACCTTCGTGATTTCCCGGACGACCCGATTCAGTCCAAAGTAATACATGATTTTAATGTTATCTTAGAAGACCCGGAAGTGGACATTGTTGTAGAGACCATGGGCGGAACGAAACCGGCTTATGAATTTGTGAAAAAATCTTTGTTAGCCGGAAAAAGTGTATGTACATCCAATAAAGAATTGGTGGCTGCTTATGGAGCAGAGCTTGTGCACATCGCAAAGAGCAAGACGGTAAACTTCTTGTTTGAGGCGAGTGTCGGCGGTGGTATTCCGATTATCAGACCGTTAAACCAGAGTCTGACTGCTGACCGAATCGAGCAGATTAATGGTATTTTAAATGGAACGACAAACTATATCCTTACGAAGATGGCACAGGAAGGTTCTGATTTTGCCGACGTTTTGAAAGAGGCACAGGAACTTGGCTATGCAGAAAAAGACCCGACCGCAGATGTGGAAGGATATGATGCCTGCCGTAAGATTGCGATTTTGACTTCTTTAGCATACGGACAGCAGGTGGATTACGAGGATATTTATACCGAAGGAATTACCAAAATTACGGCAGAAGATTTCAAATATGCAAAAGCCCTTGGCGCTGCTATTAAAATCTTGGGCAAAAGCCGTAAAGAAGGAAATAAATTGTATGCAATGGTTGCACCACAGATGATTCAGGCAGACAACCCGCTGTACGCAGTGAATGATGTATTTAATGCAATCTGTGTGACAGGAAACATGCTTGGTGATGTTATGTTTTATGGTAAAGGTGCCGGAAAAGAGGCAACAGCAAGCGCAGTTGTATCGGATGTGGTTGATGCAGTAAAACATATGAATGTCAATGTGATGACAATCTGGGAAGATGAAAAACAGGAAGTTACTCCGATGGATGAAATGAAAAACCGTTTCTTCGTCCGCATCGGCGCAAGTGAAAAAGCAAAAGCAGAAGATTTGTTTGAAGAGGTTACTCCGGTAGATGGTGGAATTGCAGATGAATTTGGCTTTTTGACAGGAACCATGACGGAAAAAGAATTTAACGAAACCATTTCTCAGTTTGATACATTTATTACGAGAATTCGTGTTGGATTCTAACAAAAGAGAGACTCACTGAGAAGGAGGAAACTATGGTATCAACAGGACAAATGATGGGCTATGTGATGGCAATTTTGCTGCCACTGATTGCCGTTTTGATTCCTTTTTATATCTTATGGAAACAGTCCAGTAAAGTGGAGCGTGGAATGCTCGGAGCCATTGGTTACGGAATCATGGGATATTTCTGGCAGGAAATTATCTACAGTTTCTTAGGACTTCTTGCACTTACGAAAATGCGTGATGTTTTAAATGCGACCGGTGGAAATGCGGTTGTGGTTGCTTTTGTAGAAGCGCTTGCCGGCAGTATTTTTGTTGCAGCAGGATTGTACTGGGGTGTTTATTTGACAAACACCAAGCAGCGTTCTTTATACCGCTCAACAACGGTAGGACTTGGTTTTGGTCTTGGAGCTGCGCTTCTTACTTACGGATTCCAGCTTTATTATGCGATACGGATTAACGTAGGAGCATTTACCGGGACGGATATGGCAAAAGCGAGTATTTTATCGACATCTACCGCATCGTTATATCTGGACGCCGTCCGCAACATTTTAGTAGTACTTGTTTACATGGGTGTTGCCTTTTTGGTTGGAAAGAATTACTTGGAAAAGAAGAGACTTGCCGCATGGCTTACGCCAATCATTGTGTATGTATTTATCCGGTTTACCGACGTGATTTTAAATACTTATGCACCGGCACTTGTCGCTAAGATTGTGTATATGGTTGTACTCGCATTCGTTGCCGCCATATCTGTGTGGCTGGTAAGAAACTGGTATCAATCGGAGAAACAAGCGAAAAAACAGTTTTAGAATTAGCTAAATAATAACTATTCAGGACTTCTCCACCTATCAAGTTGAGATTTAAAATTAGCTAAATAATAAGAAAATCTTAAAAAGAAGAAACGACAAATCAGCGAGAAATATAATTCGCATTGCGAATTCCCGATTTCGAGTCGATTTGCCGTTTCTTCTTTTTCGTATATTTTGTTATTATTTTGTAATGTTTCCTATGACGCTTAAAATCTGGTCCGGCTCAAAAGGTTTCTGAACAAATTCGTTTGCGCCTAATTTAATGGCATCCACCATTTTGTTTTTCTGTCCGGCAGCGGTAACCATTACTGCGTGTGCATTTTCATCATAAGCAATGATTTTTTCCAATGCACCAAGACCGTCCAGAACCGGCATCATAATATCAAGGACCACCGCATCATATGCTTTTCAAATCCAATCTGACCATTCTCTGCTTCCCCGATGACTTCGTGTCCATTCTCGACAAGAATGTTGCGAAGCATACGACGTGACGTACGGGAATCGTCAACAATCAATATTTTTGCCATAGTTCCAATCTCCTTTATCTAGCCTAATTTTACAATAAGGTCTGAATGTTTGCCGTCAATGTAAACCGGCAATACATAGAACTCGCCTTCTCCATCAATGGATGAATCAAATTTAAATTCCGGCGGCTGCATATCGATGGTTGTATCCTGATAACTTAATTCAGTAGCATACAGTCCGTTGACACAGTTTGTAAATTCACAAACCGAATCCAAAGCGTCTTCATCGACCGTATCAAAAGTTTCTTTTGCGTAACCGTCGGCAAGCGCTAAAATGCTGTCATCATCACAGGTGAAACCAAGAAAACCATCATAATCACCGGTTGTATGCTGGTAAGCAATATACTTTGCACTGTGGGAGGTGACAAACTGTCCCTTCTCGATGCGTATGTAAGAACTTACAAAACGTACAATATTTCTTAATGTAAGACCAATCAACGACTGGTAACGAGAATCTTTCGCATCAACAAATGCAGGAATCATACCTTCGATATTACCATCCTGAATCGCTTTTAAAATCTCATCGGAGAAACCATTCTCCTTTTGGAATGCATCAAGAGCTGTCTCAATTTCTTCGCGGCTCATAATGCCGTTTTCTTCCAGCCCCTGAATGAAAATCAGGTACGGATTTCCCTGGCGACCAAGCAGATAATTCACATCTGCTTCCGTTAAGTAACCCTTCTCCACAGCCAAATCACCAAAACGTTTGTCTGTCTGCATTTGCAAATAATTCAATTCATTCGCTTGATTGCGAGTTAATAACCCCTCGTTCTCTGCAATTAACCCCAGTTTGACGCGATTGTCTTTAATGTATTTCATGCAGGAGGAAAATTGCTCAGCGGTGATTTTCTGGTTATCTAATAAATATTGACCAAAAAACTGACTAAACATAAAAATCTCCTTTCAATTGTTGTAAAATTATTATACAATAGAACGCAGAAAAGTTCAATGAAGAAATGTAGAGAAAGGAAGTGTTTGTCGTATGGCAGGTTCAATATGGGGAGAAGTGTTTCGCGTATCGACATGGGGAGAATCTCATGGCGAGGGGGTAGGAGTTGTTGTGGATGGTGCGCCGGCAGGCATTTCCCTTTCCGAAGAAGATATACAAAAATGTCTCGACAGAAGAAAACCGGGCGAGACGAAATATTCGACGCCCCGCAAAGAAGGCGATAAAGTAAAAATTATGTCCGGTGTATTTGAAGGAAAGACAACCGGAACACCGATTTCCATGGTTGTCGTGAATACCTCGCAGAAATCCGGTGATTATTCTAACATTGCAAACGTATTTCGCCCGGGTCATGCGGATTTCACGTTTGATGCCAAGTACGGATTCCGTGACTACCGAGGCGGTGGACGTTCCTCCGGACGTGAGACCATTGGCCGTGTGGCAGCGGGTGCCATTGCCATGAAAATTCTAAGCGAGCTTGGAATTACCGTAACTGCCTACACAAAGCAGATTGGACCATTTGTATGCGAGGAAGAAAAGATGTCTTTGGATAATATTGAAAAGAGTCCGCTGCGCATGCCGGATTTGGAAAAGTCTTCTCTTGCTGAAGATTATCTGGCAGAAAAAATGGAGGCACATGATTCCGTTGGTGGTATGATTGAATGTGTAATCAGCGGCATGCCGGCAGGAATCGGAGAGCCGGTTTTTGGCAAGTTAGATGCTATGCTGTCCGCATCGATTTTCTCCATTGGTGCGGTAAAAGGTGTTGAAATCGGCGCCGGTTTCGCTGTTGCCGATAAATGTGGTTCCGAAAATAATGACGGTTTCTATATGGGAGCGGACGGCAAGGTGAAAAAACATACGAATTTTGCCGGTGGAATTTTAGGCGGCATGAGCGACGGTGATGACATTGTGCTTCGCGCTGCATTCAAGCCAACGCCTTCGATTTTCCAGCCGCAGGAAACCGTAAACCGCGATGGCGAAAACGTCGAAATCGAGATTAAAGGCCGCCATGACCCGGTGATTATGCCTCGCGCGGTTGTTGTGGTAGAATCCATGGCAGCCATTACAATTGTTGATCGGCTTTTCGTCGGAATGACCGCACGGATGGATAAGATTCGTGAATTTTATAAAGGCGAGTAAGTGGATTCCAGAGATGGGATGACTGCTATTGCAAAAAACGCAAAATAAGTCAACAATATTTGCGAGAAAGTTGACCTAATAATAGGTTTTTGTCAAATAAGTCATCTAAATCACACATCAGGGGTGACTGGAATTTCAATAATGGGGATTCAAGTCAACGAAAAAGGGCGAAAAGGTTGACCTAGCTGAGAAAAAGCTAAAAAGCAGTCAACGGGGGCGGTGAAAAAGGTTGACCTAGTTAAGAAAAAGCTTAAAAGCAGTCAACGAGGACAGCAAAAAAGGTTGACTGTTAGAGCGAAATTTGAATTTTTGGTCAATTGCCTAGTGGACTTGTGATGAAATATTGTAAGAAATAGGAGGCGGGTATGGATGAGTGAGATAAAATGGGTGTTTTTAGATATGGGTTCAACATTGGTTGATGAATCGGATGTTTATGAAAGCAGATGTAACTATGTGATAAGTGCGAAGGGCTTGGAGCATGATGAATTTATAGAAAAAGTGCATCATGCGGCAAAGGTAAGTCCTACACCGATAAAACAGGCGGCGCAGGCTTACGGAGTCGCTTTGCCGGAATGGAACAGTAGTTTAGAAAAACTTTATTTAGAAACAGAAGATGTGCTAAAAGCTTTGTCAGGCAAATATAAATTGGGCATTATTGCAAATCAGTTAGCGGGGACGCAAAAGAGATTACATAATTGGGGAGTTTTGCAGTATTTTGATGTTGTCGCAGCTTCCGCAGAAGCAGGGTATGAAAAGCCGGATTTGAGAATCTTTAAGTTGGCGCTTGAGCAGGCTGGCTGTAATCCACAAAATGCAATAATGGTCGGGGACAGACTTGAAAATGATATTGCTCCGGCAAGGCAGCTCGGTATGAAAACGATTTGGGTACGTCAGGGATTTGCAAAGTATCAGAGCGTTGAAAAAGAATGTGAAAAACCAGATTATATCATAGAGAATATAGGAGAAATTGTGAAAGTGCTTATATGAGGTGTGTAGAATTATTGAAGGAGAGCAAAAATGAATATAGAAGAAATATTCGAGGATAAACAGAAAGCGTGTATAGCAAGAGAAATTTTAGAAGCTCTTTCAGAGTGGTTTGAAATGCCAGAGGGAAGAGAGAAATACATAAAGGACAGTTGTGGAAAAAAATTTGTATGTGCTTATGATGAGGATAAGCCAATTGGTTTCTTATATCTTTCGCAAACGGGGAAAGATACACTTGAACTTGCTGTTATGGGTGTCAGAAAAGAATATCATAGAATGGGAATTGGGAAAAAACTTTTTGAAAGAGCCCGATATATTGCACAAAAAGAAGGATTTAGTTTTATACAAGTAAAAACTGTAAAAATGGGAGTATATGAGGACTATGATAAAACAAACTTGTTTTATTTATCACTCGGATTTAAGGAATTGGAAGTTTTCCCAAAACTATGGGACGAAGCAAATCCTT
>ERZ826051.2667-NODE-2667-length-13338-cov-2.594971_pt1 | contig 13338 bp, 12 predicted proteins | sample MGYA00519928_ERZ826051 | MGnify/ENA primary metagenome ERZ826051 (study PRJEB31778, sample SAMEA3449219) | human gut metagenome | biome: human gut; feature: human-associated habitat; material: faeces | place: United Kingdom | collected 2010/2012 ...
CTCGTCGGTTCCTGTCAGGAACATTACGTCATACCCACGCAGCCTTTTATAGCGTGCCATGGTGTCTGTCGCTACTGTGCAGTAGGAATGACCGATGTGCAGCTTATCACTGGGGTAGTAAATGGGAGTGGTGATATAAAATTTTTCTTTAGCCACAAGTATCTCTCCTTTTTATTGTTTTCATTATAATAAGTAAAAACCAAACCGTCCGTAAGGCTTTTTGCCAATAAAAAACCCGTCCTTCTTTTGAAAGGACGGGCGTTTTGCCGTGTTACCACCTTACTTCGTTTTCCCCTCGCGGAAAAAACCTCATGAAGTCCAAAGGACTCCTGCGCAATAACGGGCGCACCCGCCGCAGCCTTATAATCCGGGGGATATTCGGTGCGAAGCTCCAAGGCCATCTTCAGCGGTTGCTCCTGCGCCTCTTTTCAGCTTGCCGAGGCTCTCTGTGGCATAGCGTTGCCGCCTACTCTCCTTTTCATTGCTCTTGTTCTAATAAATTTCATTCTACTATATTTCCCTCTTTTCTGTCAATGGATACAGTGAGAAGGAATTTAAAAATTTCCTTTTCTACGGAAAAAGCTGAAACGCTTTGTTTCCTGTGTGCTTCTTTTTGAAAGGAGAGGATTGTTTTTATCGTATGAAAAGTGTAAACTGGAAAACATGGAAAGCAATCGGAGCAGAAAATAAAAGTCGAGTGAGAGGAATAAAATGGAAGAAAGACAGATTGTTTTGGATTTTACAGGCTGTAAATCTATTACGGAAGTACATTGGAGGATTAGAGATACATTTCATTTTCCCGACTTTTATGGAGAAAATCTGGATGCACTCTGGGATATGGGGTGTGATTATATCGGTTCCTGGAAGCCGGAAACGACAACTGCTATTATCATTCGAGGGGTATATCAGCTGCCAAAGGACATAAGAGAATATTTTCTTGATAAAATCATGGGAGTATTTTATGATATTGAGAATTTTTATAAGGATTTTAAAATAAAAGTCAGATTTAAAATCAAAGATTAAAAAAAGGATACCTGAAGCATGGTGTTTCGGGTATCCTTTTTCATTTGCCTTATTTCAGATTTTCGGGGTTCAGGCATTCCAGCTCGGGCAGAAGGAATCTGCCGTCCTTGCGAATCAGCACATCATCAAACCAGATTTCGCCGCCGCCGTATTCGGGTGTCATAATCAGCACCAGATCCCAATGGATTGCGGATTTATTGCCGTTGGGGGCATCCTCGTAGCAGTTGCCGGGGGTGAAATGGATAGAGCCGGCAATCTTTTCATCAAAAAGAATGTTGTTCATGGGCTTTGTGATATAGGGGTTTACGCCAATGGCAAATTCGCCCACATATCTTGCGCCCTCGTCCGTGTTGAATACCTTTTCCAGACGCTCCTTGTCATTCCCGTCGCAGTCCACGATTTTCCCGTCCTTGAAGGTCAGGCGTACATTTTCAAACGTAAAGCCGTTGTATTCGGAGGGGGTATTATAGGTAATCACACCGTTGATGGAATCACGCACCGGTGCGGTATAAACCTCGCCATCGGGGATATTGCAGCCGCCGGCACACTTGATGGCAGGAATATCCTTGATGGAGAAGGAAAGGTCGGTGTCCTTCGCCACCAGACGCACGCGGTCTGTTTTGTTCATCAATTCCACCAGATGCTCCATGGCATCGCCCATTTTGCCGTAATCCAGATTGCATACATTAAAATAGAAATCCTCGAAATCCTCCAAGGAGGTCTTGGCGGACTGCGCCATGGCGTTTGTGGGGTAGCGCAGCACCACCCATTTTGTATGTGGCACACGAATCTGATGATGCACAGGGTCATCATACAAACGGTTCTGGATATCGATTTTTTCTGTAGGCACGTCATACTGCTCTGTCAGGTTGTCCTCACCGCGCACGCCGATGAAGGCATCCATCTGCTCCATCAGGCGGCAGTCCACCTCTGCCATGATTTTCTGCTGTTCCTCTGTTGCGCCCAGAAGCAGCTCCCGTTCCAGAGAGTTTGTCATCATTTTTACAAAGGGAATCGCACCCACCCTGTAGGTCTCCTTGATAATCTGCTTTACCAGCGGCAGCGGATGCACGCCGTTGCAGGAAATCCAGACCTTTTCGCCCTTTTCCAGTTTGCAGGAAAAATGCACGAGGTTATATGCTAATGTTTTGATTCTTTCATCCATTTGAACAAGCTCCTTTCGTACCGTAAAAACGGCTTTCTTCCATAGTATTGTACAATGTTTTACGAAAATACGCAAAGAAATTGACAAACATAGGCGAAAAAAGATAAAATAATAAAATATGGCAAGAAAGGGGGATTTTTGATGCGTGTTGCAATTCCCACAAAAAACAACAGAATCGATCCGCAGTACAGCCGTGCGGCGGAATTTACGATTTATGAAATAGAAATCGAGCTGGTGAAGAAAAAGGAGGTTGTTCCGCTTGGGAAAACCGCCATTGCGGATTTTCTGACAGAGCAGGATATCAACGCCGTTATCTGTGGCAACATCCGTTCCTCCGCCCGCAATATCCTGCGGGCAAAGCGAATTGAGCTGACCTATGGGGTGCTTGGCGAGGTGGATGATGTGATGATTCGCTATCTCAGCGGCGAGCGTTTGGGGGATATTGATGAAAACGCCTACTGGAAAGCAGGCAGAGAAGGAGAGTAATCTATGGCACTACTGGAACGTTTTTTTCCGGATATTTATGTGAAATCTGTATTTGAGCTGCCCTTGGAGGATCTGAAAAAGCTGGGCATCCGCGGTCTGGTGTTCGATATTGACAACACTGTTGCGCCCTTCGATGTAGCAGAACCGGATGAGGAAATTGTGGAGCTGTTTGCTTTTTTGCGAAAAGAGGGATTTAAGCTCTGCATTTTGTCCAATAATACCAAGGAGCGTGTGCAGCTGTTTAACCGCAGGCTTGGTGCGCTGGCAATCCATAAGGGAGGCAAGCCCGGCATCAAGAAGCTGAATCGGGCAATGGAAATCATGGGGACAACACCCAAAACCACTGCCATGGTCGGCGATCAGGTCTTTACGGACATGTGGTGCGGACACCGGGGCGGACTGCTCTGCATCATGACCGCGCCCATCTGCAATCGGGATCAGCTCATTACAAAGGTAAAACGCGGTGCAGAGCGTCAGGTGATGAAGGTTTATTTCAAGAAATACGGGAAATAAGCATTGTTTTTTTAATTTTTTATTGAAAAATGCAGCTTCATCTATTAGAATATAAAAGGATATGTTTATTTTTGGAACGATAGAATAAACATCGATTTTGGATTTATAAAAATGATAAATAATTTGAGGAGGAAATATCATGATTTCTGCAGGTGAATTTAGAAAAGGCATTACTTTTGAAATGAACGGTGAGCCCCATGTAATTCTGGACTTCCAGCACGTTAAGCCCGGGAAAGGCTCTCCCTTCGTAAGAACAAAATACAAAAATATTCTGACAGGTGCTACAAGAGAAGAAGCGTTCAACCCCAACGATAAATTCCCCAAGGCACACATCGAAACAAAGAAGATGCAGTATCTGTATAATGACGGTGAGCTGTACTACTTCATGGACAACGATACCTTCGACCAGATTCCTCTGCACCATGATCAGGTAGAAGAAGCACTGAAATATCTGAGAGAAAATGATGAAGCAACCATTAAGTTCTACAAAGGCGCTCCCTTCCTGGTAGAAGCACCTCAGTTCGTAGATTTGGTTATCACAGATACAGAGCCCGGTTTCGCAGGCAACACAGCACAGGGCGCGCTGAAGCCTGCTACTGTTGAAACAGGTCTGGTTATTCAGGTTCCGCTGTTCATCGAATCCGGTGAAAAGGTTCAGATTGATACAAGAACAGGCGAATATCTGGGCAGATCCAAAGAATAATTCTGAACAGACACTTGCATTTGATTTGGAGGCTATGACAAATGGAATATTTTGAAAAGAAGATTACCTATCTGAGAGGTCTTTGTGATGGAAGTGATTTTCCTGCCGAGAGCAAGGAAGGAAAGATTTTCCATGGGATTCTGGATGTTCTGGATGACATGGCTTTCATGCTGGAAACCTTCATGGACGATGAGGACCTCGTGATGGAGGATGAGGATTTGGACGAAACAGATGAGCCCATTTTCTTCTATTCCTTTAACTGCCCTTCGTGTGGACAGGAGCTCGATGTAGATGAACAGACCATGGAGATGCAGACGGAAATTCCCTGTCCCGGCTGCGGCGCAACAGTGCCGATTGGTTCCGCGGATATGGATGATTTGAAGTTCTAAAAAATAACACTGTGCCTTTGCCGCAGGCGAAGAAGGCAGTATGAAGAAGCTAAGGTGTAATCCCAATGATAGGGTTACACCTTTTTTCCTATTAGAAAGAGGCAAAGAGATGGACGAGAAGAAAAAAATGCTGCTGGCGGATTTTGCGCTTTTGCTGGCGGCGACCTTCTGGGGGATGGGCTTTGTCGCAGGGGATATGGCGGCAAAGGCGTTCCCGACCTTTTGGATTATGACGGTGCGGTTTCTGGGAGCGGCGGTCTGGATGGGACTTCTGTTTCGCCGCGCAGTAAAGAGCAGTACGAAAGAGGATATCAAGGCAGGAATGATTCTGGGCGGACTGCTCTTTCTGGCACAGCCGCTGCAGATTATTGCGCTGCGCTACACAACGCCCTCGAAGCAGGCATTTCTGGTGACAACGTATGTGATAATTGTGCCGTTTATTTCGTGGCTTGTGCTGCGCAAGCGTCCACAGAATAAGGCTTTTGCCGCAGGGGCAATGGCGCTTTTCGGAATTGGGCTGATTTCTCTGAGCGGTTCTCTGCGTGTGGAATTGGGGGATGCACTTTCGCTGCTGTTTGCACTGGTGTATTCGTTTCTGATTGTGGCAACGGGGATTTGTGCGAAGAAGGTGAGCCCTCTGGCGATGTCCTTTTATCAATATCTGACGGCAGGAGGATTTTCCCTTATTACAATGCTGATTCTGGGGGAAATGCCGCAGGCGTATCCGCTTGTCGGTGTGGGTGCAATGGCATATCTGATGATTGTGAATACGGTTGGGGCGTATACCCTACAGAATATCGCGCAGAGATATACCTCCGATACCCATTCGGCGGTGCTGCTTTCCATGGAATCGGTGATTGGGTATTTCTGCGGCGTGGTGCTGTATGGCGATCCCTTTACCACGCGCGTGCTGATTGGGGGATTGATTGTGTTTGGCGCGGTGCTGCTTTCGGTGCTGAACTGGAAGGAAATATTTAGAAGAAAACAGGCATAAAAAGAAAGACCGAAATCTCATTGAGAAATCGGTCTTTTTTGTTTTTGCCTTAACCAAAAAATTGCTTATGCCAAACGAGGAACATATAGATTGTCCAGATTTTACGGCTGTTATCCGCCTTCCCTGCCTTATGCTCGTCCAGATATTTCATGATTTCGTCCACCTTGAAGAATTCCTCTGCCGCAGGGCTATGGAAGGCTTCCTTTACCATGTTATAGTAATTTTCCTCTCTCAGCCAGATGCGGATGGGAACGGGGAACCCAAGCTTTTTCTTTTCTGCGACCATATCGGGCAGATAGCGGTGTGCCGCCTGCCGCATGGCAAATTTCGTATTTTCCTTATTGACCTTGTATTCTGTCGGAACCTTACGCGCTACATCGAACACAACTCTGTCCAGAAAAGGCACACGCACCTCAAGGGAGTTCGCCATGCTCATTTTATCGGCTTTCAGAAGAATATCCCCAATCAGCCAGAAATGAATGTCGATATACTGCATTTTGGTGACATCATCCAAGTCCTTCGCCTTATCGTAGAAGGGCTTTGTCAGCGCGGTATGGGGGTATTTGCCCGTAGGGTGCTTGAGGATGCGCTCGCGTTCTGCCTCATTGAGCATGAAGGCGTTGCCGATAAAGCGTTCCTGCAAATCCTTGCTGCCGCGGATGAGGTAGTTTTTGCCCTTCATTTTCGGCAGCTTCTGCGCCATGGCACCCAGACCCTTACGGATGGGACGGGGCAGGCGTGTCAGGGGAAGCAGGTCATGCGGTTCGCGGTAGATATTATAGCCGCCGAACAGCTCATCTGCGCCCTCGCCCGACAGGCAGACCTTGACCTCCCGCGCGGCCTCGCGGTTCAGGAAGTAGAGCGCCACGGCGGCGGCATCGGCCAGCGGCTCATCCATGTGGTACTGCACGGCGGGCACGGCATCCCAGAACTCCCCGGGGCTGATGCGCCGCACCCGGTTGCGCACGCCGAGGCTGCGCGCCAGCGCCCGGGCGGGGAAGGACTCGTCATAGCGCGGCTCGGCGTAGCTGATCGTATAGGTGCGGCCGGGGCGTGCCAGCGCCGTTATGTAAGCGGAATCCACCCCGCCGGAGAGATAGCTTGCGACCTCAACATCGGCGATCTTGTGGGCGGCGGCGCTGTCCTGCAGAACGGCCTCCAGCTCGGACGGCGGGACCGGCGTCTCCCCGGGCAGAAAGGCGGGCTGCACCCACCGCGTTGTGCGCACGATGCCGTCAGAGAAGATAAGAAAATGCCCGGGCAGCAGCTTCTCCACCCCGGCAAAAAAGGTGTCCCGCCCCGGCGAATACTGGCAGGATAAGTAGAGCGGCAGCTGCGCCGCGTTCAGCCGCTTTTCAAAGGACGGGTGATCCAGAAATGCCTTGATCTCGCTGGCAAACAGCAGCGTGCCGTCCGCACAGCGGCAGTAGTACAGCGGCTTTATGCCGAACATGTCCCGCGCACAGAACAGCGTCCCGGCCCGGCGGTCCCACAGCGCAAAGGCAAACATGCCGCGCAGCCGGGGCAAAAGCTCGCGGCCCCACTGCTCCCACCCGTGCAGCAGGACCTCGGTGTCGGTGCGGGTCGCAAAGCAGTGGCCCAGCGCCGTCAGCTCGGCGGTCAGGGCTTTGTAGTTGTAGATCTCGCCGTTGAAAACGATGACCAGATTTTTATCCTCGCTGTACAGCGGCTGGGCACCGCCCGCAAGGTCGATGATCGCCAGCCGGCAGTGGCCAAGGGCGGCAGGCCCCTCCACAAAGGTGCCCTGACCGTCCGGGCCGCGGTGGGCGATGCGCGCCAGCATGGGGGTAAGCGCCCCGGCATCGGCTGCGCCCTGCCCGGCGATGAATCCCGCAATTCCGCACATGAGATCATTGTCCTTTCCCGGCAGAGCAACCTGCCGTTACCGTTTTGTACACTCGACTTGCTGGCATTTTACCACAGGCTGTGGTAAAATCTTGTCAGAACAAAGCGGAAAGAGGGCGAGACAATGACACTGGGACAGAACATCCAGAACGCGCGCAAGGCAAAGGGAATGAGTCAGGAGACGCTGGCCGAAAAAATCGGCGTCAGCCGGCAGGCGCTGGGCAAGTGGGAGAAGGACACCGCCCTGCCCGGGCTGGACAATTTGCAGGCGCTGGCGGCGGAGCTGGGCACCGGCGTGGACGCGCTGCTGGGCGCACAGGCTGAAAGCCCGGCTGCCCCCGCCGTGACGCTGGACGCCCTGCGGGACCTGCTGGCCGCCCGCGATGCCGAGGAAAAGCGCCGCCGCCGGCTGTGGGGCGGTGCCGCGGGCGCGGCGTTCCTTGTGCTGGCGGGGCTGCTGGCCGGAACGGCGCTGCAGTATGAGCGGCAGATCAACGCGCTGAACCAGAATTACGCCGCGATCCAAGCCAGCTACGCGGCCCAGCAGGCAGACCTTTCGGCGCAGATTTCAGAGCTGCAGGATGCCGTCCGCATGGGGGAGACCACGGTGCTGGACTGGCGCTGGCTGCCTGCCGATAAGCTGCACAGGGACGCAGCGGGCAGCTGGATGCCTGTGCAGGTGCAGGTCACGCCGCGCACAGCCGCCGCGGGCACGACCGCACGGCTGGCCGTGCGCTGCGGCGATGATACGCAGCTGTACGATATGACCGCCGCGCCCGATGGCAGCTTTGCGGCGCAGGGAATTGTTTTTACGGTGGGCAGCACCTACGATTTGAGTGTGCAGTGGACCGCCGACAGTATGACCACCAGTGAGGGCTTAGGCACGGTGGACTTCAACGACGAAATGACCGAGCCGCAGATTATCTGGGGTGCGGCGGGCAGCAGTCTGGACTTTGGGTATTCCGTGCGGCGGGTCGGCAATAAGCAGTACCGCCTGACCCTGACCTGCTACCCTGTGGAGGTGCAGGTGGACGCCCCGCCGTGGATGCAGCCTGCGCAGGTGGAAATCGACCTGCGCCTGAACGGCGACGCCGGGGAGCCGACAGCCACCGCCGTACTGGATTGCGAGGGCGAGTACAGCTATGGCAATTCCTCCCGCACCGAGAGCGTCTGGAATGGCACGTTTTACGATGATGCCGTCATCAACGGCTGGGAGTACGACGGCGAGACGCTGCCGAAGTACGTTGTGCGTGTGACAGACACGAATGGAAATGTCTGGACGGAGGAAATGCCGCTGACGGAGAAATAATGTGCCTTCCCCCTTGGGGGAAGGTGCCCGAGGCCCCGCCCGAGGGCGGATGAGGGGCAGCCTTGCCAACAGAACCCATTTGCCGGGCGGCTGTGGTATACCTGCCCCTCATCCGGCCCTGCGGGGCCACCTTCTCCCTATGGGAGAAGGCAAAAAGAATAAACGCCCCCTTGCGGCATATACTGCCACAGGGGGGATTTTTATGCCGCAGATTCTGCCGGTGCTGCTGGGCGGGGATGCCAATGTCTACGGCATGGCCCGCAGCTTTTATGAAACCTGCGGTGTCCGCAGCCTTGCCGTCTGCCGCCGTGCGCTGCCGGCGCTGGCCTGCAGCCGCCTTGTCCGCGTTGCTGTGCAGGACCCGGCGTTTGCGCAGGATACCGTGTTCACCGCCACGCTGCTCGGTCTGGCCGCACAGCACCCCGGCAAAACGCGGCTGCTCGTCCCCTGTGCGGACGGCTACACCCGCCTGCTGGCGCGCCATGCCGATGCCCTGCGCGGGGCCTACCGCTTTGCCTGCCCGCCGCCCGAGGCCGTTGAAGCACTCAGCGACAAGCAGCGCTTTGCCGCCGCCTGCCGCGCTGCCGGGCTGCGCACGCCCCAAACGGCGGTATTCTGCCCCGGCAGCGCGGTGCCGGACCTGCCGTTCGGCTGGCCGGTCATCGTCAAGCCGGCGGACTCCGATGCGTGGGCGCGCTGCCGCTTTCCCGGGAAACGCAAGGTGTATCTGGCAGGGGACGCCGCCGCGCTGCGCACTGTTCTGGACGCAGTCTGCCGCAGCAGCTACTGCGGCGCTATGCTCCTGCAGGAGTACATCCCCGGCCCGGATACCCGTCTGGGGGTCGTGAATGCCTACTGTGCGCGGGACGGCAGCGTGCCGTGGCTTGTGCAGGGGCAGCCCCTTTTGCAGGAGCGCACGCCCGAGGGCACCGGCAACTATGCCGCCGTGCTGGTGGAGCCTGCCCGGCAGGACACCGCCCTGCTGGACACCCTGCGGGGGCTGCTGCAGGCGGCGGGCTGGCGCGGCTACGCCAATTTTGATTTGAAATACGACCGCAGCGGGACGCCGGTTCTGTTTGAGCTGAACCCCCGCCCGGGCCGTGCATCGTTTTACTGCGATGCCGCGGGTGCGCCGCTGGCAAGGCCGCTGGTGGAGGATCTGCTCTGCCGCGGCCCTGTCACGCCGCCTAAGCTGCGCCCCGCCGTCTGGCACACTGCGCCGTGGTGCGTGGTGCGGCGGCACTGCCCCAGCAGGCTGCTGCTGCACCGCGCCGCTCTCCTGCGGCGCCGCGGCAGAGCCAGCGCCCATCTGCTGGCGGCAGGGGAGGGTGCACCCCGGCGGATCTGGTTTGTGATGCGGCAATGCGGGTATGCCCGCAAGCTGCAGGGGCAGCGACAGCGATTGGAAAAGGGGTGACAGCAGCCATGTGCGGCATCGTCGGTTTTACGGCAGAATACCTTGACCCGGCATCGGCCCGGCAAACGGCCAAGGCAATGGCGGCGCTTATCCGCCACCGCGGGCCGGACGGCGAGGGCTATTATGCAGACACGCGCGCCGCACTGGGCCACCGCCGTCTGTCGATCATAGATGTGAACGGCGGCGGCCAGCCGATGTTCAACGAGGACGGCACCCTTGTGGTGGTGTTCAACGGCGAGATCTACAACTATAAGCCGCTGCGCGCAGAGCTGCGCCGGTTGGGCCATACCTTTGCCACCGACTCCGACACCGAGGTCCTGCTGCACGGGTATGAGGCATGGGGCGCGGCGCTGCCCCGGCATCTGCGCGGGATGTTCGCGTTTGCTCTGTGGGACCGCGCCGCCGGTACCCTGTTCTGCGCGCGGGATCTTTTCGGCATCAAGCCGCTGTACTATTACCAAAAGGGGGCGTGCCTGCTTTTTGCCAGCGAGATCAAGGCGTTTCTGGCGCACCCGGCCTTTGAAAAGCGGCTGAACGAGGCCCGCCTGCCCGACTGGCTCAGCATGGAGTACCTGCCCGACCGGGAAACACTGTTTGCGGGCGTGTATGAGCTGCCGCCTGCCCATACGCTGTGCTGGCAAAACGGCCGCGTGACCCTGCAGCGCTACGCTGCGCCGCGCTTTCGGGTGCAGCGGGGCCGCAGCCTGCGCAGCTGGGCGCAAGCGATCGGCGATGCTCTGGCGGACAGCGCCGCCGCCCACCGCATCGCGGATGTGGAGGTCGGGTGCTTTCTCTCCGGCGGGGTGGATTCCTCGCTGGTCGTGCGGGAGACGGCGCGCAACCAGCCTGCGGTGCAGTGCTTTTCGGTCGGCTATCGGGAGGAAAAATATTCCGAGCTGCCCGCCGCCCGCGCGGCTGCGGCGGCGCTGGGCGTGCCCCTGACCGAAACGACCGTTACGGCCGAGGCGTTCTTTGACGCCAACCGCGCGATCCAGTGGTATCTTGACGAGCCGATGCCCAACCCGGCGGAGGTGCCGCTGTATTTTCTGTGCAAAACCGCGCGGCAGCGTGTAAAAGTGGTGCTGTCGGGCGAGGGGGCAGATGAGCTGTTCGGCGGCTACCCGCTGTACCGGCAGGCCGTATGGGCCGAGGGCTGGCAGCGGATGCCGCGCCCGCTGCGCCGTGCGCTGGCCGCACTGCTGCCGGGGTGTGGCCTTCTGCGCCGGGGCACACAGCCCCGCTGGCAGCGCTGCGCCCGGGCCAACTATGTGTTTGAGACCCCGCAGGAGCGCGATAAATATTTGAAGCGCTCGCCCAACACGCCCGAACCGGCCCGCCGCTGCAAGCCGTATTTTGATAAGGTGCGCGGCTTGGATGAGCCGACGGCCCTGCAGTGGGTGGATTTGCAGACATGGCTGCCGCGGGACATTTTGCGCAAGGCGGACCGGATGAGCATGGCCCACAGCCTTGAGCTGCGGGTGCCGTTTCTGGACAAGGAGGTGTTTGCCCTGGCCGCCGCCCTGCCCGCCGCCGCCAAGGCCGATGCCCGCATGACGAAGATTGCCCTGCGGCAGGCGGCTGCACGCACACTGCCCCCGGCCAGCGCTGCCCGCAAAAAGCTGGGCTTTCCCGTGCCGGTGCGGGACTGGCTGCGGCAGGAGCCCTACACCAGCCGGGTGCGCGCCGCCTTTGCCCGCCCGGCGGCCGCGCAGTTCTTTCGGCCGCAGGTGCTGCATAGTATGTTGAACCAGCACCTGCACGGCGGCGACTGCTGGCGGCAGATCTGGTGCGTCTACAGTTTTCTGATCTGGTATGAGCAATTTTTTGGAGCGTGATGCCGAATGGATCTGCGCCGCCTTATCCGGGATACCGGCTGCCGGCTTTTGCGGGGGGATGCCCTGACCGAGATCACCTGCGTCTGCTGCGACTCCCGCAGTGCGGAGCCGGGGGCGCTTTTTGTCTGTCTGCCCGGCCGCCACACCGACGGCAGCGTCTACGCCGCACAGGCCGCCGCAGCCGGGGCGGCGGCTGTGCTGTGCGGGCCGGGCTATGCCGGGCGCGATCTGCCCGACCGCTGCGCCGTTTTGCAGGCAAACGACCCGCGCCGCATGATGGCCGTGCTTTCGGCGCGGCTGTACGGCGACCCCGGCGGGCGGATGACGCTGGTGGGCATTACCGGCACCAAGGGCAAGACGACCACCGCCCACCTGCTGGCGGCCATCCTGCAGGCGGACGGACGGCGGGTGGGGCTGATCGGCACAAACGGTGCCTGTTGGCCGGGGCACCGCCACGATCTGAACCACACCACGCCCGAGAGCTGTGACCTGCAGGCGCTGCTGCGCCGGATGGCCGATGACGGCTGCGACACCTGCATCATGGAGGTGTCCAGCCTCGGGCTGAAGGCCGGCCGGGTCGCGGGGCTGGCGTTCGCCGTCGGCATCTTTACGAATTTTTCCCCCGACCACATCGGCCCCGGTGAGCACAAGACCTTTGAGGAATACCGCAGCTGGAAGGGTCAGCTGTTCCAGCGCTGTGATGTGGGTGTGGTGAACATCGACGACGAGAACACCGAAGCCCTACTGGAGGGACACACCTGCAAGCTGGTGACCTATGGCCGCAGCGAGCAGGCCGATTACCGCGCCAGCGGCTACGAGCTGCTGCGCACCCACGATTTCCTGGGTGTGAAGTTCCACGTCACCGGCAAGGACGAGATGGACGTGAAGGTGAATATGCCCGGCGAGTTCAGCGTGTACAACGCGCTGGCTGCGCTGACGGCGGCGCGGGTGCTGGGCGCGGGTGAGGACGCGATCCATGCCGGGCTGACCGGGGCCGTCGTGTGCGGGCGGGTCGAGCCGGTGCCGCTGGACGCGCCGTTCACGGTGGTCATCGACTACGCCCACAACGAGGCCGCCGCCGAGTGCCTGCTGCGCACGCTGCGGGCCTATAAGCCCGCACGGCTGATTGCTGTGTTCGGCTGTGGCGGCGACCGCAGCCGGCTGCGCCGGTTCGGAATGGGCAGCGTCTGCGCGCGGCTGGCGGATTTCTGCGTCATCACCGAGGATAACAGCCGCACCGAGCCTGTTGAGCAGATTCTGGCCGACATCCGCGCGGGGCTGCGCTTAGGCAACCCGGCCACACCGTTTGCAGAGATTCCCGACCGGCGGCAGGCGATTTATTACGCCCTCGACCACGCCCAGCCCGGGGATATTATTGCGATTTTAGGCAAGGGCCACGAGACAACAATCGAGCGCAACGGGGTAAAGGAGCCGTTTGTGGAAAGGGAGATCGTGGAGGAGTATTGGGAGGTGAAGAAGATATAAAGGCAAGGTTGCAAAGCCCCTCAGGCCTCGCAAGCTCGGCCAGTCCTTCGGACCCGGACTCCTCTGTCGCTCCGCGACATCTCCCCACGCAGCGGGGAGTCACCCCACTGCGTGGGGAGCCTTTTTTGCGCGGGCTTCGCCCGCGAGAAAGCC
>ERZ826051.2675-NODE-2675-length-13314-cov-8.760917_pt1 | contig 13314 bp, 9 predicted proteins | sample MGYA00519928_ERZ826051 | MGnify/ENA primary metagenome ERZ826051 (study PRJEB31778, sample SAMEA3449219) | human gut metagenome | biome: human gut; feature: human-associated habitat; material: faeces | place: United Kingdom | collected 2010/2012 ...
ACAGAAGGTGAATTGCCGCAAAGCGGCAAGAGAAGCCGCCCTGGGGCGTGTGCGTCAGGATTTACACTTCTCGCTCCGCAAACGTGCGCGCCTACGGCGCGTGCGCTGCCGCGGAGCGCAAAAAGCTAAAACGAAAGCCCCGCTGAGCGGGGCTTTCGTTTTAAGCATTAAAGTCCGTTGGTGTAACGATACAGGAACGTCACGGCCTCGGCGCGGTTGCAGGAGGCGTAGGGGGAGAACGTCGTGGGGCTGCTGCCGGTGGTGATGCCCTTACCGGAGGCCCACAGGATGGCGTTGTAGTAGCTCGCCTCGTTCGTGGCGCTGACATCCTTGAACGGGTTGGAGTAATAGCCGCTGGGCTTGCCCGCGTAGCGGTACAGGAAGGTCACGATCTGGGCACGGGTGCAGACCTGATCGGGGGAGAAGGTCGTGGTGCTGGTGCCGGCTGCGATACCCTTCTGGCTGGCCCACAGGATGGCCTTGTAGTAGCTCGAGTGCGTGACGGCGTTGACATCACGGAACGGGTTGCGGGTGGTGGTCGGCTCCGGGCTGCCGGCGGCACGCCACAGGAACGTCACGATCTCGGCACGCTTGCAGGGGTTGTACGGGGAGAAGGTCGTGCTGGACGTACCGGTGGTCACACCCTTGTTCACGGCCCACTTGACGGAATCATAGAAGTAGTCGGTGGTCTTGACGTCGATGAAGTTCATCGTCTGGCCGATCTTGATGGCCACGGTGCCGGTGAGCTGGCGGGTGCCGGTGCCGGTCGTGCCGTAGCGGGCGTAGATGGTGAACGGGATGTAGACGGTCTCGCCGGTCTTGGCGTAGCGGCTGGCAAGGAACGCGACGTCGCTGAGCGCGTTCTGGCTGGCGGTGGCGCTGTAGTAGAACTTGTCAGTCGTCTTGATGGAGCCGCCGTAGTTGTAGCCGTTGTAGTAGGTGTAGAGCGAGCCCTCGTTGACGGCGGAGACGGCGCTCTGGTCAAAGGTCACGTAGTCGATGGTGTAGTTGCTGCTGTAGCCCTTGGTGGAGCGCAGGTAGCTGAGGAAGTCGCTCTCGTCGAAGCGGACGCTGTCGCCCTGAGAGACGGTGTACTTGATGTCCTCGCGCACGAGGTTGACGACGACGCTGCCGGAGTAGCTCACGGTCGTGCCGCGGCTCGTGGAGGAGCTGGAATAGCGGGTCGCGTACAGGGTGAAGTTCAGCGTGATGGTCTTCGCGGTGGACTTGGCGTTGGGGACGAACGTCACGCTATCGAGGTTGGTGACCTTGGTATTGCGGTTGAACGCGCCGGAGGAATTGCTGGTGGACATGGCGGTGCCGCCATAGTACAGCGTGCCCTGCGCGGTGGTGGGCAGGGAGAAGGTCACATAATCGAAGGTGACATAGGGATAGGACTTGGTCTTGCTGGCGTCGCCGCGGGCCTCAGCGACCTTGTTCATGAAGTCGTTGAAGTCGCTCTGCGCGAACTGGACGGTCTCACCGGCCACACCGTTGTAGTTGATGTTGTAGTTCTTCTGGTAGACGCTGATGGTGCCGCAGTAGAGCCTATTGTCGGTGCCCTGCGTCACGACATACAGCGTGCACTTGCCGCCGACAAAGTTGCTGTCGGTCAGGGAGTACAGGCTGGTGCTGGAAGTGGTAGTGTAATACTTATTGCCGCTGCCATTGTTCCAATCGCTCGGCTCGGTGTTCACACCGGCAACATAGTAATACCTTGCGCCGGAGGGGACCTGAACGTAATAGCGATAGGTGTTGCCGTAAGCCGCGACCGGCTCGGGATACTGGTCGGCATAGGTGGTCGTGCTGGGCGTTACGGGAACGTTAAACGTAACGCTGTAGGTCTTGGGAACGGCGGTATTGGCAACGCGGGTGGTCACGGTGGCGGTGAACTTTGCAGTGCCGATGCCGGAGAGATTTGCCTTGAAGTAGAGATAGCCGGAGCCGCCGGCGGGATAGTTGTACGAAGCATTGCTCGTGCCGACACCGTAGGCGGTGGTGGAGGGAACCTGCGTGACGCCGCTGAGGGAATAGACGGTCTCGTAGGTGTAGGCGGTGCTGTAGGTCTTGTTGATGGCGGCCTGCGCGGCGTTAACAAGATCACTGTAGCTGTAGTTCACAGAAGTGCCGTTCTGAACAGCACTGAGGGTCGCCTCGATCAGGGCGCCGGTAACGGGGATGTTCTGCACATAGTCCTTGCCCTTATAGGTCGCCTTTGCGGTGACGGTGGTAGAGCCGCTTGCTCTGAGCGTTACGATCGGCGCGGCGGTCGTCTGGTTCGTCACAGTTGCGATGTTGAGGTTGGCGGAAACAAAGGAGTAGGTCGGGACGACCAGGCTAGCGGAAGATGAGGTATTCACAAAGTTCGCCGCCAAAGTCGCGGTCTGACCGATCTGCGTCAGCGTAACGCTTGCGGGGACGACAGTGAAGGTATAGGTGTCGGGAAGGCTCTTGACCGTGATGGGGTCACTCGTCTTAGCGAGCTTATTGCCCTCGCTTGCCTTGCAGTAAACAGAGTAGTCGGTCGCGGTCGTAACGTTTGCGGGGACCGTCCAGACGAGGGACTTGCCCGTGCCGATCGGAAACTCTTTACTGTCACCGATCTTGTAGAACCACGCATAGGTGGCGGCGTTGCTGAGACCGGTGGAGGTGGCGGTGAGCGTGGTCTTGCCGCCGGAGATGACCTCAGTAAGGCTTGCCGCTGCGGTCACGGTGGCGTCGGTAGTCGTAACTGTGATTTTGGTTGAAAGCGGAGTCGTTGCCGTCGTCTGCACCGTCAGTTTATGCGTGGAATCGGAATAGGTGGGCTTGTTCGTCTCATTATCGATCACATAGCCGGTTGCGGCGGCAGACCACTTGTTGTCGCCTTTGAGGTCCTCGCCCTCAAGAAGGGAGATGTTGACCGCGCCGTTCGTCACAGAATAGGTTCTGCCGTTGAAGGTGACGGTGGTGATGTCGCCCGGGAGAAGCTTGTCATTGACAGTGATTCCCGTGGCAAGAGCGACGACCTGCTGCGCAACGACAGTGCTGCCGACGATCGCCTTGATGGTGCAGGAGGGGTTAAGCGTTCCGGGCGTCATCGGGGTGACCTTTGCGCTCAGACCGTTGCGCTGCGCGGTGGCGCCGGACCAGACATAGTCAAAGCGGTAGTCGGTTTCGCTGTTGAGCGAGGTTGTAGTACCGTCCTCGGTCTTGGTGACACCAAGGCTAGATGTGTCCAGCGTAAACGTAATCTCGGTGCCCCTATCAACGGAAGTAGAAGCGGATGCGCTAATCGTTGCTTTGCCGGTTATGGCATAGCCATCCGCAGGCGCGTCTGCCCTTGCAGGCACGACGACGAGGCTCAGGACCAATGTCAGAGCCAATAGCAAGGAGAGAAATTTTTTCATGTGATCTTCATCCTTTCGTGTTTGTTGTTGTCGGCTCCGCGCGCACAGAGCCTTTCTCATACACATACATTTTACCATGCCGCGGGAAATAAGGGAACAGGAAAATGGAAAATTCATAAATTCTTTATCTTCCCTCTTCGCCCAGTTTCCCTTTGCTTCATTGATTAGACGCAAAAAACGTCTGTTTTGTTTCACAAAACCCGAAAATTTCCCAAAAATTTTTTACGCCGCGAAAAACCGCACATACACGAACACCCCCGCCGCGATCTGCGCGAGTAAGATCGCGGGGATGCCGAACTTGAAGTACCAGTGCCGCGTTTTGTGGTGAAAGACCCTCATTGCGAAAAGAGCACCCGCGCTGCCGAGCAGCAGCGCGAGTGCAAATAGAGTCTTTTCTGGGACGCGCCGCGCGCCCTGAATTTTGGCGCGGCGCTTGTCTGCGCCGTAGACGCAGAAAGTAATTAGATTGATCGCGGCGAGATAGATGACAAAATATCTCACTTTTCGAGCTTGCTGAGCTCCACAGCCGCCGCCGCGCCGAGGCGCGCGTTGTTGAACACGAGCTGGATGTTGGAATCCAGGCTGTCGCCGCCGGTCAGATCCTTGATCTTGGCGAGCAGATACGGCGTCGTGGCCTTGCCGTGGATGCCGTCCTTCTTCGCGTCCTCGACGGCCTCGGCAATGGCCTTGTCGATGACTTCCTTGTCCATGGAGTACTCTTCGGGAATCGGGTTCGTGACGAGTAAGCCGCCGCGCAGACCCAGCTCGCGCTTGACGTGGAACGCCTTGGCCAGCTGCTCGGGCGTGTCGAGCTCGTAGTCGACGCCAAAGCCGGACTTGCGCGTGTAGAACGCAGGCAGCTCGCTCGTGCCGTAGCCGATGACGGTCACGCCGTGGGTCTCGAGATATTCGAGCGTCAATCCGAGGTCAAGGATGGACTTCGCGCCCGCGCACACGACCATGACGGAGGTGTTGGCCAGCTCTTCAAGGTCAGCGGAGATGTCGAACGTCTCCTGCGCGCCGCGGTGCACGCCGCCGATGCCGCCGGTGGCGAACACGCGGATGCCCGCCATGTCGGCGATCATCATCGTGGTGGTGACGGTGCAAGCGCCGTCCTTACCCTGCGCGACGAGCACAGGCAGGTCGCGGCGGGAAGCCTTCGGGATGCCCGCGCCGGTGCGGCCGAGGTAGTCGATCTCTTCCTTGGAAAGGCCCGCCTTCAGGCGGCCGCCGATGATGGCGATGGTCGCGGGGACCGCGCCGCATTCGCGGATGATGCTCTCGACCTTGAGGGCGGTCTCCACGTTCTGGGGATAGGGCATGCCGTGGGAAATGATGGTGGATTCGAGCGCCACGACGGGCTTACCGGCGGCAAGGGCCTCGGCAACCTCGGGGGCGATATCCAGATACTTGTTCATCGTTAAAATCCTCCTGTAAAGTAATAGGTGAAAGTTTCACGTTTACCTTTTGAGGTAAGATTGCATCATAACATACAACTTGTCAAAAGTCAATATAAAGCGGGGCTTGAATTTGCACGGGAAGTGGCATATAATACCTCTATTATCCCGTGAAAACCCACAAAAGGAAGGAAAATTATTATGGAACGAGTGAGAATTGCCGCGCTCTTCGCCGACAAAGAGCAGTACGGCGGCGCAAGCGTCACCGTATGCGGCTGGGCGAAGACCATCCGCGATATGAAGACCTTCGGATTCATCGAGCTGAACGACGGCTCGTGCTTCCGCAATTTGCAGGTCGTGATGGATGCGAATTCTCTTTCTAATTATAAGGAGATCGCCGCGCAGAACGTGGGCGCCGCGCTCATCGTGCGCGGCACCGTCGTGCTGACGCCCGAAGCCAAGCAGCCGCTCGAAGTCAAGGCAACAGAGATCGAGATTGAGGGCGTGTCCTCCCCCGACTATCCCTTGCAGAAAAAGCGCCACAGCGTCGAATATCTGCGCACCATTCAGCATCTGCGCCCGCGCACGAACCTCTTCTCCGCGGCGTTCCGCGTGAGAAGCGCGGCGGCCTACGCCGTGCACGAGTTCTTCCAGAGCCGCGGCTTCGTCTATGTCAACACCCCCATCATCACCGGCTCTGACTGCGAGGGCGCGGGCGAGATGTTCCAGGTCACGACGCTGGATCTTGAAAACCCGCCGAGAACGCCCGACGGCAAGGTCGATTACAGCAAGGACTTCTTCGGCAAGAAGACGAGCCTGACCGTCTCCGGCCAGCTCAACGCCGAGAACTTCGCTATGGCGTTCGGTGACGTTTACACCTTCGGCCCCACGTTCCGCGCCGAGAATTCCAACACCGCGCGCCACGCCGCCGAGTTCTGGATGATCGAGCCGGAGATGGCGTTCTGCGACCTCGACGGCGACCTTGAGGTCATGGAGGCGATGGTCAAGCACATCATCCGCCGCGTGATGGAGCGCTGCCCGGACGATCTCGTGTTTTTCAACAGCTTTGTCGACAAGGGTCTGCTGGAGCGTCTCCAGCACGTCGAGAGTTCCGACTTTGGCCGCGTGACGTACACCGAGGCCGTCAAGCTCTTAAAGGAGAGCGGCCAGAAGTTCGACTACCCCGTCGAGTGGGGCATCGACCTGCAGACTGAGCATGAGCGGTATCTGACCGAGCAGATCTTCAAGCGCCCCGTGTTCGTCACGGACTATCCGCAGGAGATCAAGGCGTTCTATATGCGCCTCAACGACGACGGCAAGACCGTCGCCGCGGCGGACTGCCTCGTTCCGGGCATCGGCGAGATCATCGGCGGCAGCCAGCGCGAGGAGCGCATCGAGCTGCTCGAAAAGCGCATCCGCGAGCTCGGCATGAATCCCGAGGACTACTGGTGGTACTGCGACCTGCGCCGCTACGGCTCCTGCCGTCACGCGGGCTTCGGCCTCGGCTTCGAGCGCATGGTGATGTATTTAACGGGCATCGGCAACATCCGCGACGTGGAGCTGCATCCCCGCACCGTGGGCAACGCAGACTTCTAATTCTTCAAAAAAGAGGGAGACACAGCGTGTCTCCCTCTTTTTTGAGAATTGCACTCCGCTTCGTGCCTTGCCGCCCAAAGGGCGGCTTCGACACGCGCGGAGCGAGAAGAGTTTTTTGGTACGCGCATGTCGCGCCAAAAAACGATTCGAAATCATTTCGCGTCTGCGGACGCGAAATGCTGTGACGCTTTAATTATTTGTGGTAAATAGTTACAAATGGGAACAAAAGCTCGAAAAGCGTAGTCAAAAGAAGCGAAGTCTGCTATAATGACCGCGCAGTTTTGAGAGAGGAGATTTTGACATGAAACACTTTTTTGCACTGCTGCTCAGCGCGCTGATGGTGCTGTCGCTGCTGACTGCCTGCGGCGATAAGACGACGCCGTCCGACGGCGACGATCAGACCGTCACGGACGAGAATGGCAGCGACACCGACAACAATACTGACGATACAACTGACCCCTACGACGCCGTGCGCAACTACTGGTCCGAGGACCAGCTCACGCAGGCCTGGGGGCCGGATCAGGTGGTGGAACACCTCTTTTTCCACCCGATCATCGCCTACCCGCAGTGGGCCTTCCACGACTGCAATGCCAGTCAGGACCAGCGCTACGGCCTCGACGACTGGATGGTGACGGTCGACGAATACAACAAAATTTTGCAGTCCGTGTACGACAAGGGCTACATCTTAGTCGCGATGGAGGACGTCTGGAGCGAGGTGACGGACGAGTCCGGCACGCATATGGTGCGAAACACCCTGATGCTGCCAGAGGGCAAAAAGCCGCTCGTCATCAGCTTTGACGACGTGAACTACTACCCCTATATGCTCGACGAGGGCTTCACGAGCAAGCTCGTCGTCGGCGAGGACGGCGAGATCTGGGCGCAGTGCACCGATCCGTACACAAATGAGACCTTTTTGACCAAGGAACTCGACGCGACGCCCATTCTCGACCAGTTTGTCTACGAGCACCCCGACTTTTCGCTGAACGGCGCGAAGGCCATCTTCTCGCTGACGGGCTATCAGGGTATTTTAGGCTATCGCACGCAGGATGACCGCGACATCGCGGCAGATTCGCCCGACCGCCCCGCGTTCGACGCCTACCGCGCGAGCGAGATCGAGGCCGTCAAGCCCGTCATAGCGCGTTTGAAGGAGACCGGTTGGACGTTCGGCAGCCACACCTGGGGCCACATCCGCCTCGACACCAAACCGCTCCAGACCGTCATCAACGACACCGAGCGCTGGGCGGACGAGGTCGGCTCGCTCGTCGGCCCCACGCAGATTTTGTTCTATCCGCACGGCGGCCGTCCCGACGGTGACGACTGGCACCAGACCGGCGAGCGCTTCAAGTACCTGCAAAGCCAGGGCTTCCGCATCTTCGCGAGCGTCGGCACGAGTTCGTTCAGCTATGTGAAGCCCGACATTTCCGCCGTCATCTGCGACCGTCTGCATCCGGACGGCACCACGCTGCGCCACTCGCGCAGCCGCTATCTGCAATTCTATAACGCCGAGGACATCATGGATACGCAAGTCCGTCCTGATCTTGGCGTAGACTGGTGAGGAGGCGTTATTATGGCAACGTTAGAAGAACTCAAGGCGAAGGCCGTCGCCATGCTGGACATGGCGTATGTGCCGTATTCCCACTTCCCCGTGGGCGCGGCACTCGAATGTGAGGACGGCGCTGTCTTCACCGGCTGCAACATCGAAAATTCGAGCTACGGCCTGACGAACTGTGCCGAGCGTACCGCGGCGTTCAAGGCCGTGAGCGAGGGGCACCGGCGCTTCAAGCGCATCGTCATCGCTGGGCGCAGCGACGACTACTGCTACCCCTGCGGTGCGTGCCGTCAGGTGCTCTACGAGTTCGGCCCCGATATGGAGGTCGTGTGCCTGAACAAGGACAACGAAGAAAAGCACCTGCACATCAAGGAGCTGCTCCCCTACGGCTTCGACCAGACGTGGCTTGCAATCGACGAGAAATAACGAAAAAAAGAGAGCGGCGCTGCCGCTCTCTTTTTTTGCGCTTCAGTTGCTGCCCGAGGAAGAGGCTCCAATCGTCACCTCGCCGCTCATCGTTTCGATCGTAAGCTCGCTCACCGCGCCGCCGTCGAGCGCGGGCACAGAGTAGTGCGTCGCGTGGTCGTCGAGACAGGTGATGAGCGCTCCTTCGCGCTCGGTGAGCGCGGAGCGGAACGCGCCGCTTTTCGTTTCATAGTCGAGAGTAAAGCCGTCCTGCGCGGGAAGGGTCAGATAGATGCTACCGCTCTCCGTTTCGGCATCAAGGCGCAGCGCACGCTCGGTAGCCAAAATCAGGTTGCCGCTGACGCTTTCGAAGTCCAGCGCGCCGAGCGCGCCGGCGATCTCCACCTTGCCGCTCGCGGTTTCGATCTCGGCGCTCTCCGCATCGCCCGCCAGCTCGATCGCGCCGGAGAGCGTCGAAATATCGACCCTTGCCCACGTGCCGTCCACCACACCGGCATTGCCGCTCGTGGTCTCGATCTCCACCTCCGGGCAGTTCGCGCACATCACGCGCGCGTCGCCGCTGAGCGTCGAAAGCTCGATCTTCTGCGCATCGGCGCTCACGTAGGCGTAGGCGTCCGTTGTTTCGACTTTTATCTCCTCAAAGTGACCGGCGCTGACCAGTTCCCTCGGAAGTCCCACGTCGAGGTACTTTTCCCCGTTGTAGCTGCCGCGGTAAGCGTCGCCGAGGAAGCGGATGCGCAGCGTGTCGCCGTCGATCGCGCAGACCATCTTCTCGCTCTCGGCGAGCGGCGCGGCGGATTCCTCCTTCACGCTGATCTGCGCGCTCTGCTCGGCGGTATAGATGTTCACGCTGCCGCGGCGCCACGAGATGTCGATCTTGCGGATGTCCTCGCTCTCGCCGATGCTGAGCACCGCGCCCGGGTGGAGCTCTTCGCTCCCCTCCGCCTGCGTGCAGAAGGTGTAGGTCGCACTGCTGCCGTCCCAGAGCGCGTCGACGGCGAAAATGCCGTCGCTTTGCGGCAGTTCTGCGCGGAATGTGCCGTTATCCTGCCGCTGGGCGGTCACGGTCTCGGACGGCATGCCGGTGCTGCCCCAGGCGTCGGACGGCCAGCAGCGGAGACTGACGGAATCGGGCGAATTATCGCCGAAATCGAGCGTTACGGTGTAGAAATAGGCGGCTGACACTGCAAAGGGCATTTCCAGTACAGGCGTGATGTCGCGGCAGTTTTCGTCCAGCGGGTGCGCGCCGCAGGCAATGGCGGTCATGCTCTGTAGGCCCTGAGTGTAGGTCCAGTCGTAGCTGCTGCTTTTGAGGGTGACGCTGCAAGCGTTTGCGCTTGTCACCGTCAGTGTTGGCGGGGTTTGGCGCGGCCTCGTCTGCGCTTTTTTCGCCGCAGGCGGTCAGGGAGAGCAGGAGCGCGAGGGGGAGCAGGAGGGAAAGGAGCTTCTTCATCGTTCGTTCCTCATTTCTTTCGGATACTTCTATAGACGTATGATAGCCGAAAAAGTTCCCACGCACAACGGGGATCGCTGCACAAAACGCGGCAATTTGTTGTATCGTGAATTCTAATACCGGAGGCGGTACAGCTTTTTGCCGCGTTGTGTGCAACGATTCTTCATGATACGGCGTATCATGAAAAGGCAAATCATGCATCAGTGTTCCCGCGTTTGCAGGGGGGTGTGGGCTGCCTTTTCCAACATTATATTTTGGGGGGAAGCGCATGGACAAGACGACAAATTTCGACCTGCCGCAATGGGTCAAGGCGGATCAGATCAAGATGGACGACTTTAACGGGGCGTTCGCGAGCATCGACGCGGCGCTCAAGGCTGAGGGTGACGCGCGCAGCGAGGCCGACGGCACGGCGGCGGAGCGCATCACGGCATTGGCGCAGACGATCGCAAACGGTAAAATCTGCCGCATAAAATACGGCTCGTATACCGGCAACGGCAAGTACGGCGCGGCGAACGCGGTCAGCATCGAGTGCGGGTTCTACCCGCTGCTGGTGATGGTGAGCAGCTCGAGCAGCAGCCACTACTGGGCGGTGCGCGGGTTCGACAAGTTCTACTACAGCAACAACCGCGAAAACGAAATGACGTGGGGCGACAGCGGCGTGAGCTGGTACTACCCGCAGGACGACCAGTATTACCCCCCGTCGGGCAACCAGATGAACGCAATCGACACGACCTATTACTATCTGGTGCTGGGCTACAGCAACGACGGAGAACAGGGAAACTGAATCAAGGCAAAAAACAGCCCCGAGGCAAAAGCCTCGGGGCTGAAACTCTACTTTAGGGGGAAAGATCCCTCAGAAGAGAAGTTTTTAGTTAGCGAAGGACATGATCGAAGTGTAGGAACCGGCGGTGACCTTATAGGTACCAGCGCCGATCACGCCGTTCAGATCAATGGTGACAGAGTTAGCACCATCGGTGCCAACCGTACCGGAGAAAGTGCCGACGGCGACATAGCCGTTGTCACGGAGCTGCTCGAGAGTGACGCTGTAAACATCACCCTTCTTAGCATCGTTGTTAGCGTTCAGAGACACCGTAGCGCTCTTGTTAGCGTTGAGGGCAACGCCGATAACAGTAGCGGCGTTGGGAACATCGACGCCACTCTTGACCTTGTCGTAGGCGTAAGCCTGCAGTGCCAGAGCGTTGAGCTGACCGTTGTTCTGGATAGAAACAAAGTAGTAGTGCTGGTCGGCAGGATTGCCCATCGTGCCAACAACCTTGGTCAGGTCGGTGACCACGCTGTAATACTTGTTAGCGCTATAGTCGTGATAGAGAGAATCAGCGAAGGTGTCACGATCAGAATAGTTCTCCTCCACAGTGCCAGCAGCACCCTCAACGATGTTGATCGTGATGTCGCTATAGGTGTTATAGGCGGAGGAAAGCGGGTAGTTTGCATAACCCTTCAGCTGCTCACCGTCGGTGACGATGTGACCGCTCTTGACAACGCCATCCTCAAGAGTGACAACATAGAGCGTGTTGTTCACAGGATAGCCAGTCTGACCATTGATCTTCAGGGTGTTCTGCAGAGCGTCATAGTTAGCGAACTTGACTTCGCCGGCAACGCCGTCAACATAGCCCTTGACGACCCACGTACCGTCGGCGAGGGTGTAAGCGCCCTGCTGACCGTCGAAGTAGAACAGGCTGGTGACCTTGGAGGTCGTGGTGGGAGCGATAACGTAGACGTAATCGGCAACGTTGTCGCCGTTCAAATCAACATAGTCAACTTCGCCCTTGGCATAGTTGTCGATGTTGGTGAAGCCGGTGATGGACTTAAAGGTATAGGGGTTAGCAGTGGTGTCAGCACCAGAACGAACCAGGAACACAGTATTGGAGTTGACAACGAGAGTACCAGTCGCGCCGCCATAGACCTGAGTGTTCTTGCTCACGGCAACATCGGCGAGATTGTAGAGCTTGGCGGCAGTACCGGTGGCAACTTCAACAGCGTCAAGAGTGCCGTTGGACTTGGTAGTGAACTGGAACAGGTGACCGTTCAGGATGCCATTGGTATCAGCAACCTTGTTGGTGTTGATGTAGGTGTCAACGTAGAAATACTTGTTCTGGTCGTCGGCCTTCATGACCAGTGCGTTGATACCAGTGCTGTGGGTAACATCACCGGACTTAACAGTCTTGGTAGCGGGGGTAGCGGGGGTGGCGGGGGTGGTGTAGACATAGGTCATCTTGCTGATGTCAACCTGAGCGGTGGTGCCGTCCATGTAGGTGACGTTGGCCTTTGCCACGCCGGAACCGTCAGTGGCGTTGCCAGCCCACCAGATGGAGTTGATCACACCGTAGCTGGTAGCAGCAGCGATCTCAACCGCACCGATCAGGTTGTTGTAGGAATCGAAGTACCAGGTGTACTTGGCGTCCTTCTGAGCGGCCTGGTCGAGGTAGAACTTGGCAGCATCATCATAAACGGTGCCCTCAACGTTGTGCTGCTGAGCGTTCCAGTAGATCACGCTCTGAGCGCCGTCAACAGAAGTGGCCTTGGAAACGATCTCGGCATACTGATCAGCAGTGTTGAGTACCTTGCCGCTGACAGTGGCGGAGTTGTCAGCCTTGACGGTGTAAGCGTTGACGAGGACATACTCATCCTTGGCATAGCCATAGTTGTCGTCGTAGTCCTTGAGCGTCAGAGGAGTAGAAGCGTTCTTGGCATCATAGACCTCGAGGGTGATGGTGGCAGGAGTCTTGACGTGACCCTGAGCATCATAGGTGATGTCAGCAACGTAGGTGACCTTGGCAAGGAAGGTGTCGATCATGACGATGGTATCGTCATAGATTTCGAACAGACGGCCCTGAGCACCCATCTTGGTCTTGGTGTCGGTCAGGTTGACGGTGTACTTGGTGCTGGCGGTCTGACCGTTGACGATCAGGGTGTAAGCGGTGTCGACCTTCAGGCCAGCATCGTGAGCGACGTCGCACTCAGCAACAGCCTTGGTGTAGGTCAGGTCGGGCTTCTCAACGAAGGTAGTGGCCTTGTCGCCGGTGGTGTAGGTCCACTTGGTGGCGGGACGGCCCCACTTGTCGGAAGCAGCAGCGGAAGCGAGCTTGAAGTTCTTCTCGCCGAGGCTGTTGGTCTTGGTGCTGATGACCTTATCGGTCACATAGCCGAAGGCCGGGGTGTAGGTGACCTGAGCCTTCTGGATGCCCTGGAACAGGAGCTCGGCAACCAGCTCACGGGAAGCGGGAGCGTTCAGGTCGGTGGTCTTCGCCACGTTGTCCAGAACGCCGAGCTGCTGCGCGGTCTGCGCAACATGGAGCGCCCAGTCAGCGCCGGAGAACTCGTTGTTCTTGTCGTAGCCGACAGCGCGGAGGATCATGGCGAGGACTTCATAGCCGGTGACCTTGCCGGACGGCTTGAAGGTGCCATCGGGATAGCCCTTGACGAGGGAGGCGTTGGCGCAGTAGCCGATGTAGCCCTGAGCCCAACCGGCGCCAGCCATGTCGC
>ERZ826051.2676-NODE-2676-length-13312-cov-3.185562_pt1 | contig 13312 bp, 8 predicted proteins | sample MGYA00519928_ERZ826051 | MGnify/ENA primary metagenome ERZ826051 (study PRJEB31778, sample SAMEA3449219) | human gut metagenome | biome: human gut; feature: human-associated habitat; material: faeces | place: United Kingdom | collected 2010/2012 ...
TACTCGACCGCAACTCCGTTCTGACGCTGCACCTTCAGACAAACAGAAGCAGTGATCTTACTGCCCTTACCAACACAGCTCTCAACATCGATCGACCCGTTCATCAGTTTTGCCAGGTTCAAACTGATCGTCATGCCCAGACCAGTTCCCTGTATTTTACTGACCCGAGAATCTTCTGCTCTTATAAACGGCTCAAAAATACGCTCGATAAAACTTTGTTCCATCCCAATGCCGTTATCTTCTACAATAAAATCAAAAACAGCCAGATCATGTGGTAACGGCTTAACAGTAACCGTCAGCTTTACCACACCTTCATCAGGCGTATATTTAACGGCATTGGACAACAGATTAAGTAATATCTGCTGCAGTCTCAGCGCATCACCCAGCACAGTTATATTTTTCAGTGCCTCTGTTTCCACAATCAGCTGATGCCGTTTCTCCTCAACAGCAGGTTTAATGATATCTAATGCTTCCTCAACTTTTTCTTTTAATAAAAATGCTTCCGAGTTCAATTCTGTTTTGCCGCTTTCGATCTTCGACATATCCAGAACCTCATTCAACAGCTCCAGCATATGTTTGCCAGAAGTGACAATTTTTTTCAAATAATCATCTACATGATCTTTGTCGTCGCAATGTGCCGCTAAAGCCGCCAGCCCCATAATAGCATTCATCGGCGTTCTAATATCATGCGACATTTTTGAAAAGAATTCACTTTTGGCCTGATTGGCCTGTAAAGCCAGCTGATATGCGTCACTGATGATTTGTTTATTTGCTTCCTCCTGCATCGTGCGTTCATGGATATCGCGCATCGTCAAAAGCAGCCGTTCTTTTAATTTACCAAAATATGAAAGCTTAACTTCTTTATATCTGTACCCGTCTTTAGCGGATGAACGGAAATACAGCATAACAGCCTCTTCCTGCTCCAGGCACTTCAGCAAACTATCAATACTCCAGCTTTTTAAATGCTCACAATCTTCTTCACAAACAAACTCTTTTATAAATACCGGCAGCTGTTCATTAATGCTGCCACGCAGCGGCAAACCGTAATGAGCGCAATAACCGGCAAAACGCATCACATAATCACCACTGTTTAAATCACAGATGCAAACAGCATCATAGTCATGTTCTATCGTAAAATTATAAATAGACTGCAACTCGATTTTTTCAAGCTCCATTCCTTTTTGCTCGCTGATATCCTCAATGATACCAATGACAAAAGTCGGCTGCTGCTGATCATCCCATGACATAACAGTCATTGTTACCCGCACCCAGCACTGCTTGTTCTTGTCACAGAATGTGGAAGATGCAGTTTTAGCCCCATTATGAATAGCTTCGTACATCGCATAGCAATCTGCCTTACTTTCACCGCTCACAAAATCTTCCACAAAGCTTTCCGGAATATTCCTGTATTCCATACTACAGTTAAAATATTTACTGGTTCTTACCGGCATAACTTCCAGACGTTTTTGCGGATAATAATAAAAATGGAAAATTTTTGTTCCTTCCAGAACCTGGCGCAGCAGTTCCTGAGTACCCTTATCCTGCTCCAGCAATTCCTGATTAAGCAGCTCCATCTGCTTTCTGTTATCAATATCCAGAAAAACACTTTGAATAACACGTTCTCCGTCAATATTTTTGATATATTCACCGCTGCCAATGATCCAGCAATAAGTACCATCGGCCCTCAGCGCCCGATATTCAAAAGACTGTTTCCCCTTGCCCAGCAGTATCGCGTTCATGCTCTGATATACTCTATCACAGTCTTCCGGCGCAGCCAGATCTTCTATCCGCCAGGATTTACGCTTCCAGAATTCTTCTTTTTCATAACCAAAAATCCTGATAGCTTCCATATTGGCATTTTGAAAAACAATACTTCCGTCAGCCTGTGGCCTGTATTGAACGATACCGCACAATACGGACTGAAACAGCTCGTCATAATAATCACGTTTACGTACAACTTCTATCAGCTGCCTGCTCTTTTCGATATTGGCCTGTCTTAAGACCTCAACATCGCTGGCATTCTGATGATAACCGCGAATATAATAAGCATTATCGTCTTCTTTATATAACTTGCCGCTGCAGCGAATAAAAATTGTGCCCCACCATGGATGCTTCCAGCGATACTGAACCTCTACCAGCCTTTTGGTCGTCAGCATCTGTTCAATATATTTCTGCACTATTTCCAGATCTTCTGCAAGCACGCCTTGCTCAAAATGTTTATAATTATCTTCCAGCGATAAACTCTTCTGCAGCCCTAAAAGTTCTAACATTTTATCATCGGCATACAGACGCACGTCAGTATTATTTTTGTTTATTTCCAAAAGCCATAAACCAATATTACTGATTTCCAATATTTCCTGCATCCAGCTGGAACTGTAAAAAATATCTTCTTTTAAGCCGCTAGAGTCCATAATAGTTCCTCTTTCTATTTCAAACTTCTTATTGTCTACATTATACCTTACTCTTAAACAATTTCCAATATTTGTTCTTTAAGAAATGTTTTTTAATATCTACAAATAACGCGCAAAAAAAAGACTCTCGCCCAAACGAGAGTCTTTACTTATTTTTCGCTTTGCAGTCCTTTTTCAGTCAGCATAGTCCAGCCTTCTTCCTGCACGATCAGGCCTTCCTTCATCAAATGCCCCAAAGCACGTTTGAAAGCTGCTTTACTGATACCAAATTTTTCCTTAATGATTTCCATCGGTGTAGTATCACAGTAAGGCATTTTACCATTCCGTTTATGTAAAAAATTTAAAATATCTTCCGCATCGGCGATCATAGCATTTTCTTTTTGCTGGCGTAAGGACAGATTTACCCTGCCATCCTCACGAATATAAGTAATGCGAGCCGTGATCTCCTGACCAAAATCCAAACGCCCGCCGGGAACTTCACTGCGATGCAGAAACGCCAAAAAGCGCTGATTAGTAAAAATGAAGAAGCCTTCCGGCAGGATATTATAGATAGTACCTGTCACGCTGTCGCCGACCTTGACACCAACAGCAGGTTTGGAAGCCTTCAGCATTTCTTCTTCCACCCGCATACTGACAGCAGGGCGTCCTGTTTTATCGCGATACAGCTTTATCCAGACCAGCTGACCCGGCGACACATGCCCTCGCATTTCGCTGTACGGCAAAAATACACCGCGTTCAGCGCCGATATCCACAAACCCGCCGTCCTTGGTCACACTTAAAACCTTAACGTAACCGATCTGCCCTTCGCGCATTTTCGGTAATTTCTGGCTCGCCGTCAAACGGCCATGCGGATCTTTATACAAATAGACTTTAACTTCATCGCCAACATTGACCGCTTCCGTCTGCTGCAGCTTATGCAGCAGGATATCATCAGAAGTATCGCCCGTACCAGCGTCAAGGAAAGCGCCCATTTCGCCCAGACGTGCCACTTTTAAAGTAACAACGTCACCCGCACGATATTTAAGCTGCTTTGCCATGTCTTTTTCATCAGTCATTTTTGCTCTCCACAAATTCTTCCGACGGAGCATCAGCCCACAGTTGCTCCAGATTATAGAACTCGCGTTCTTCTTCAATAAAGATATGCGCAACACAATTACCATAATCCATCAAAATCCAACGGCCTTCAGCATAGCCTTCTTTGTGAGTAACAAAAATGCCTGCCTCCGCCAATTTATCTTCGATATTGTCAGCAATAGCTTTAACTAGAATATTATTTCCAGCGCTGGCAATAATAAAATAATCAGTTACAGGAGAAATGTTCTCCATATTCAGCAGCAAAATATCCTTTGCTTTTTTATCGCAGGCTGCCGCCGCGATCTTGTGTGCAATTTCTTTAGTAGTAAAATCCATCTTTTCGCCTCCTTTATTCTTGTTCATCTTCATCATCTTTCATATAGGGAATGCCGATTTCGTCCAAAGATTTTTGAACTTCCTCGCGTGATGTAGCCCAATAGCTGATACCTTCTGTATCGTCAAAATTACCATACAGCATACCCGACTTGACCTTTTCGTCACCAAACAGCTTAAAGCTGTTTGCAGCCTTGATCATCGTCAAAGTGTTCATATCGGTCTCCACATGTCTGTCAACAGTCGAAAACAGCGCCGGGATCTTAGTCACCGTATCGATATTGAAAATCTGTGCTGCCACCGCTTTCATAAACTTCTGCTGCCTTTGCACGCGGCCAATATCACCCAGCTCATCTTTGCGGAAACGCACATATTCGCCTGCCCGCTTACCGTCCAGATGCTGATAGCCATGTTTAATATCAATAACAAGATCGGCGTAAGGATCTTCATAATACATATCCTTTTCCACATATAAATCAACGCCGCCGATCAAATCGATAACATCAATAAACGCACGCCAGTCCACTAAAACATAATAATGGATCGGTACCTGCAGCAGATTGGCTACCGTTTGCTTGGCCATCATCACACCGCCGTAAGCATAGGCTGCATTCAGCTTATCCCAACCAGCCCGGCCCGGGATCTGCACCTTGGTGTCACGCGGCAGCGAAAGCAGCGCAACCTTATTATCGCCGGGGTCAAAGCTGGCCAGCATCATCGCGTCAGTTCGCTTTGGTTCATCCGGAGCAGCATCACTGTCACCGTCATCTATACCCAAAAGCAAAATATTGATGCGCTTGTTCAATTTTTCATTTTGGGTTATCTTGTCGCTGGCACCAACAACATCAACCTTCGGCGGATTGATAAAATTGTCATAGATCCAGACAGTTCCCCAAAAAGCTCCCGTCAGCAGTACCGCCAAAACCAACAGTACAAATACCAGCCTGCCCCAACGTAATTTACGTTTCTTGCGGACAGGCCTGATTTCTCTATTTTCTTCCACAGACATTGGCATCTCCTACAAATTCAATTTAAGCCTTTTAAACTTAGCCGCCAATTCGTTATACCCCTCTATGCAATGAGGGTGTACCAAAAGGTCGTATTCCAGCAAATAACGTATCGTCTGCGCATAAGCCTTTATCATGGCCTGTTCCAGATCAACCTTAGCCAGCCGGCGCATATCCTCGATACCTGCAAAATCACGGGTCGGCTCCAGCAGATCAGCCAGATAGACAACCATCGCCATCTTGCTCATGCCTGCCGCACCAGTAGTATGAAAACGGATAGCATCCAAAATTTCCTGATCGGTAACGCCGTATTTTTCCCGGGCGTAATATACGCCCAGTTTGGCATGCAGTAAAATAGGCTGATTCCTTTCGACATCATCAATCGGTAAACCCAAAGCAATTGTATGCATCAAAAGATCACGCGTAGGTATCTCACGCCCGCAATCGTGCAGTAATGCCCCAACGCCAACCTTTTCCTTATCCAGTCCGTAAAAAACTGCCAGTTCAAGAGCAGTATCGTATACAGCCAAAGAATGTTTAAAACGCTTATGAGGCAAAGATGCTTTAAGAAGTTTTTTCATTTCTGTGATATCCAGCATGATAACAACTCCTCTCACTACCATTAAGACTGGTAGAGATGCTCCTCTAAAATATACTTTTCTACACTTTCCGGTACCAGACCCTTAATAGAAAGTCCTCGTCTGACACGTTCACGAATGCCAGTCGAAGAAATATCTACTTCAGGAGTATCCAAAAGTATAATTTTATTCTTAGCAGGCTCGCCAAAAAATTCGCAAACCTTGTCAATAGTCTGCCCATAACCGGGCCTGTCAGCAGCTATAAAAGTCACTTCTGCCAGCAATTCCCTGATGCGGTGCCAGGTGTTCAGCATCGGCACAGCGTCGGCACCAATAATAAAATACAGCTCATATTCTGAATAGCGGGCCTTTAACTCCATAACCGTATCATAAGTATAGGAAACTCCGCTGCGCTGCAATTCAATATCAGTAACTTCAAAATAAGGAAAAGGCTCCGTTGCCAGCTCCGTCATCCGATAACGGTCAGCAGCAGGTGCAAACTCCAGACCAACCTTATGAGGCGCAATAAACGCAGGAACAAAAATTATTTTTTCCAATCCCAAATGCTCGTAAATAAACTTGGCCGTCTGCAGATGCCCCAAATGAACAGGATCAAAAGTGCCGCCCATAATGCCAAGCTTTTTGCTCTTCACTCGTTTATCCACCTTCCTTATTATCACTATATTATACCAAAAACAGGCAAGCTTGCACAACTATATTAGACATTTTACAAAAAGGAAATTTTTTAATGCTACAATCTAAATTTTTTTCGAACGATATTGACAAACATATAGCCTTATAATCTTTTAACTATTTTGAGCGTTTAGAACTGCTGAACAAATAAAAACAGCTGACCTTTATTTTAGGGTCAGCTGTTTTTTACATTCACCAACAAAATCTCCCATATCTATAAACAATCTATCTGTTATCAAAACATGCAACTTTTAACGCTTCTTACCAAAAATCTGCAGCAGCCGTAAAAACAGGTTAATAAAATCAAGATACAAAGTCAGTGCACCCTGCACCGCAAATTTAGCAATACTGCTTTCATCGTCATCTATGCTGTGAGCTATTTTTTTTAGCTTTTGCATATCGTAAGCAGTAAGGCCAACAAAGATAACGATCCCCACATAAGTAAGAATCCACATCATAGTGTCATTTTTCAAAAACATATTGACGACCGAAGCGATGATCAGACCAATCAAAAGCATAAACAAGATACTGCCCATTTTGCTTAAATCCTTTTTAGTGACATATCCAAAAAGAGCTGTTGCGCCAAAAGTACCTGCCGTTATCCCAAAAGTCGTTGCAATGGACTCCTGCGTATACATAAGAAAAATTGCCGACAGTGTAACGCCGGTTACAGCTGAATAAACAAAAAACAGAAAGCTGGCCATACTCGCACTCAGCGAATTGATTTTGCTGCTGATGATCATAACCAACACGATCGGCGCAAACAAAAACGCATAAAACGTTATTTGACTGCCAAAGATCAGATTTAACAACGCCGGAGAATGTGCCGTATAATAGGCGACTATCCCCGTTGATAAAAGTCCAAAAAACATCCACCCATAAACCTGGGCAAAAAAGCTTTGTACAATACTTGTACGCTTAACTGATTCCACATATGATTGATTTTCCATAAATTTACCCTCCTTAAAACACTAATTATATAATACTAAAAATACTCCACTTTTCCAAATTTAGTTAATTGCAAAAAAACATAAAATTCCATCAAAATCTACTTTTATAATGCCTTAACTTATAATAGCGCGCAATGCGGCCTTTTGTTCAAGTGTGCCATAAATATTATGTCCTTGATTATATGCAAATTCACCACTCTCATAGGTAAGCATATAAATAGGACAAATCATAGTTTTACGTAAAAAAAGATATTCTAATTACCACATATAAGCAAGGATTAATATCTTGGCGGGATGCAAATGTAATTAGAACTTTCAATATAGAACTAGTACAAGTATAGAAACTACATATTTAAAGAGGCAACAAGATTGTTTAAAAAAAAACAACATGGTTACTGATTACGAAAATCATTAGAACGCATTTTAACACCATACTATTAATGAAAGAAATTGCGAAGGCTATCAATGCGTTCATATTGCTAAATTATCGCTATATTATACTAAAAACAGGTAAGCTTACACAACTATACGCAAATATTTAATATAGTCAACTAATATTTTTACTAAACAACTGATAATTCAATAATCAGCTTATTTTCAAACTCCATAATGTTCAAGTTGCTGAATAAGTTTTGTTATTTCAAAAATACTTTCCCTCCTTTTTACATCCAATTTGTATTTTTTTATAACTTTTCTATAAACACATTCCCAAAATGCAGCAACCATATTATTTTCTGATATTTCAATAATAGAAATTGGTTCTTTTTTCCTTAATAAAATAACATATGCACCCTCTTTGATATGAATAATATTCTGACAAATATCATATTCATCATCCAGTATCACATAATAATTTACATTTCTTTCAAGCAACTCTAACAAATTAACAAGGTGTTTTTTGTAATCATATGCAGAATAATAGTATTGTTTTCCAAATATAATTTCTGATCCGGCAATCGGAACTACTCCTTTTAGTATATCGTTGAAAGCGGCCAATGGCATTATGTCTATAAATAGCTGTTCTTCTATTACATTATATAAATGGCAATTATCCCGCATCATAATCTCTAAAAATGTTCTGTTAGAAGTAATCCCGCAACTATCCATCAATCTATTCAAGATATCATTAGGTATCGTAGTAAAAGATAGTGATCTGCTTCTAGAAATACAATTAGGAAAATTGCCAGTTCTTTCCAACGCATGCCTAAAAAAAATAGATCTGTACTGCTCAAAATCATAAGTTCTTCCAATTTTACGGCACAACATAATATATCCGTCAAATTCATTTTCAAACCCACTAATTACTTTTTTATCAAAACCTAATAATGTAAGACTCTGTTCTTTACAACATGAAATTGAGGTAGACGAAAGTACAGCACAATCAGAAGCTATAAACAAGGTTCGACGAAAAAGTCCATCCTTTAAACGTGGATAATAATACATGTCTATATTACCGCTTAATATATAAGGCAACCATAAATTCATTAATTCAAGAATACCATTTAGATTTGTAACAGCAGGTATTATTATTTTAAAGTAACATTTCATATTGATTAACTTATTCAATATCTTCGATAAATATTTAGTATATTCAGAATTCTCCAGCAACCATTCTGTATTTTCATCTGTTGTTATCTTTATAATGCAAGATTTTTTTTGCTCCAGTATCCTGCTTAAAAAAAGTTCCAATGCCTGCCTTTTGCCTTCATTGCCAAAAAAAGTATTTATTCCATCTTCCACTTGTTTAATTCTTTTGGAGTCCAAATTAAAAACATCATTTTTATCAATATCACTTTCCCCTTTATTATTAGGAATCATACAACAATCTATTGCTCTCAAAAACAAACCTGCATTATTTATTCCGTCATTCATCGTTCCTGAAAGCCACTCTAAGAGAACATCCTCAATAAGCTGTTCCTCTGTAAAAGTTCTTATTCTTTCCATTCCTAAAATTTCAGCTAATGTAAAACGTTGATACTCTCCATTACAGCGCTTAGCAAAATATTTTGCCATTGCTTTTATATGATTGATATTCCTCGGTATGTTCCGCCGACCCTTTCTCAATCTGCTAATCATTGATGGATCCACATTGATAGCCTTAGCCAATTTAATGTTCGAAGTATGCGTAACCGATAATAAAAATACTAATTTATCTGCGAAATTCATAATATCACCTCTATTATAATACGATAACACAGACATAATAAAGCAACAATAAAATTGCCATATTATGTCAATGCCAAATTTGAATTTAGGGTTTTAAAAATCCAACTTTCATATATAATTATTTATGAATTTAAGCAAATAATAATTATTATTTCATCTGGAGTACACAAAATTATGAAAACACATTTTTCAATTGCTGAAATAAAAACCACTATGAAATACCTTGAATCTTTATTTGATGTTGTAAGATTAGTGGATCCAATCGAAACCGCTATTCTAACAATAAAAAACGGTAAAATTCATCGCGAAAAATATTCATGCTATAAAGTATGGGATAAAAAAAACAGATGTGAAATCTGCAGCAGTATATGTGCATTAACCGCTCAATGTCCCAAAACAAAACACGAATTTTTGTCAAATAATATTTTCTATGTAGTTTCGCAACCAATTTACATTATCTTGACAGAAAAAGAAATTGTAAAAGCAGTATTAGAAATTATCAGTAGAACTTCTGATCATCTTCTGGAAACTCCTATTCAACAACAAAATTTTTTTGCTTTGCTCAACGAAACTCAGCGAAAACTTTATGAAGACGAATTAACAGGAGTATATAATAGACGCTATTTAAACGAATTTCTATTTCTACAGCATAAAAACTCTAAAATTCCAGAAAAATTAACTATTATTTTTATGGATCTACAAAATTTTAAACTCATTAATGATACTTATGGCCATTTAATCGGAGATAAGCTTTTAAAAAATATAGCTCAAACCTTAGTAGCTAATGTAAGAACCCAAGACTCTGTAATACGATTCGGTGGCGATGAATTCATTATCATACTAACAAACTGTACTGAAGACCACATTCAATATAAAATTGATAAATTAAAGGCAAGATTATATGCAATATGTTACGATACAAAAAGCAATTTACATATAACAGCAAATTTCGGCTATTCACATTCTAATAAATTTATTCTTTCTGATGCAATGCTACAAACTATGATCCAAAAAGCAGATTCAATGATGTATAACGAAAAAAAATTAGCAAAAAAATCTTTAAACAGTACTTTTATTTAAAATATATTAAATTTTCAAACAATGAAATATACGGTGAATTATGAATAATTTAAAAATATTTTTATCATTTTGTTGGATTATAATTTACTTTAGTTTTTCAATCATCACTTTCCCAACAATTACTGCAGCTGAAAACAATACTATAAAAATCGGTTATATCGATTACACTGGCTTTATTGACAAGAAACCAGATGGATCTTATTCTGGTTATGGAGTTGACTATCTTACTCAAATATCGCGAAGTACAGGTTGGAAGTATGAATTCATTTACGATTCATGGGATACCCAACTTAAAAATTTAAAAGAAGGCTCTATTGATTTTCTTTGTCACGCACAAATAACCCCAGAACGTCAAAAAAATTATCTATTTTCTAAAAATTCCATAGGTTATGAACACAATATAGTTTATGCAGCCTTAAATTCCAATTACTACTATAACGATTATCAAATGTTTAATGGCATGAATATAGCCTTTTTAGCCGGCAGTTCCCAAAATGATCAATTCTTGGAATGGTCAAAGATGCATAACTTTTTTTATACCAGCAATCTTTATCCCACAGAAGAAGCAGCATTCGATGCCCTTAATAATAATTATGTTGATGCCGTTGTTATGGGCAGTTTATCAAACCAAAAAGGTTATAAAATAATCGGAAAATTCGATTATGAGCCATTTTATTTTATGACATCAAAACAAAATAAAGAATTGCTCATAGCTTTAGATAACGCTATTACAAACATCAAAGTTTCCAACCCAAGCTTCGAATTTTTATTGCATAAAAAATATTATGAAAATAGCCATATTAATAAAGATCCATTGTTTACACGTCAAGAAGCTGAATACATAAAAACTTGTGGTACTATAACAATCGGGCAACTGCCAAATCGCTATCCTTTATCTCATTATGACTACGAAAGTAATAAACTTGAAGGCATAAATGAAGATTTGCTATCGCTCATCGCTGAAATCAGCGGTTTAAAATTCGAATATAAACCTATTGCTCTGACAGAGAAACCATTATCAGCGCTGAAAGATAATAAATTTGACATGGTAGCTGGAATTTTAAAGACAGAAGAATTGCAAAAAGACCCAGTATTTTCCATATCCGATACTTTATTTAAAAGCAATATTGTTTTAGTTACTACTAATGGAAATCACTTTAATCCCTATAAGCATTATAAGATAGCTGTAAAAACATCCTTTGAAGCAATGCAGAATTATATTAATAGTAACTACCCTAATTTTGATATTATTTACTATACAACTGATGAAGAATGTCTTGACGCAATCGTCAATGGTAACGCTGATATTATGTTACAAAATGTTTATGTAGTTAACTATCTCTTACAAAAACCAAAATATGAGTCACTAAATATTTTTCCTCAAAACTTTATTGATGAAAATAGCTGTATTGCAACATTAAGCAAAAATAACCCTTTGCTCCTTTCCATAATAAATAAGACTCTTGCTGTCATAGATGACCAACAACGCAGAACGATTGTTCTTGACAACACTATAGCAAAGCCTTATCAATTTACGTTAAGTGACATTTTATATAAATACAAAGCAGTATTAATAGTTGGCATTTTATCTTTATTAATTTTATGCCTTATGTTTCTGGTCATCTTTAAAATGAAAATTAAAAATTTTCAAATGATGGAAGAAAAAAATCAACAACTAATGGACACTCTAATACAGGCTGATGAAGCAAGTCAGGCAAAAAGCCGCTTTCTTGCCCGTATGAGCCATGAAATAAGAACACCAATGAATGCTATTGTTGGTCTGACCGAAATTGCTAAAAAGCACCTTACTGACCCAAACCGTATTGAGCAGTATCTATCTAAAATTGATTCAGCTTCACATGTTTTGCTGAATATTATCAATGATGTACTGGATATGTCGGCAATCAAAAATAATAAATTGAAAATAGCTCATGAAAAATTTGATATGAAAAAAATCATTAATTCCATTACTGCGATTTACTATAACCAATGCAAACAAAAAGGAATCAAACTTGAAGTAATTTCAGCCTGTTTAACTCATGAAATACTTATTGGTGATTCGCTCCGCGTCAATCAAATTATACTAAACTTGATTTCAAACGCTTCTAAATTCACGCCAGCTGGTGGTAAGATTCGTTTTGAAATAACCGAAAAAGCATACAAAAAACAAACCATATTCATACGTATTATTGTTTCTGATACGGGAATAGGAATGACCCCGGAAATGTTAACAAGACTCTTTAATACCTTCGAACAGGAAAATGCTAATACAGCACAACAATATGGCGGTAGCGGACTTGGCCTGTCAATAGTTAAAAATCTAGTAGAATTAATGCATGGATCAATCTCAGTAGAATCAAAAAAAGGAATTGGATCTATGTTTACTGTTGATTTGCCTTTTTCTATTCCTGAAATTGATGAACTTTCAAGCTCAAAAAGTATTAATGATCTACGCGTTCTTGTAGTTGATAATGACTGCGCATCCAGAATTTATATGACAAGCATCTTAGACAGGATAAATGTTCAATATGATATTGCCACAACTACTGAGCAGACGGTAAAGATGCTATCTACTGCTGATAAAGCCGGCAAACATTATGATATTTGTTTTATTGATTGTAAAGCTTCTTTTGCAGACAGTATAACTTTAACTAAAAATATCAGAAAAATTTATGATAAAAAAGCATTAGTAATCATATTATCGGCTTATGATATTTCCGAAATTGGTGAAAATATGGAAACAAGCGGCGCTGACATATTTCTGCAAAAACCATTATTCCAGTCTACTGTTTTTAATATGTTAATATCACTTACCGATAAAAATTATATTAAAGGAACTTTTCACAAAGAGAGTTATGATTTTCATGGAAAGAAAGTTTTACTTGCAGAAGACAATGCTCTTAATACTGAAATAGCAATTGAACTATTAAATTCAGTCAATCTTAATGTTGATCATGCCGAAAATGGTCAAATTGCTGTTGATAAGTTTTTAACAGCACCTATTGGTACCTATGATATTA
>ERZ826051.2677-NODE-2677-length-13306-cov-3.533394_pt1 | contig 13306 bp, 10 predicted proteins | sample MGYA00519928_ERZ826051 | MGnify/ENA primary metagenome ERZ826051 (study PRJEB31778, sample SAMEA3449219) | human gut metagenome | biome: human gut; feature: human-associated habitat; material: faeces | place: United Kingdom | collected 2010/2012 ...
GGTGGCGGATGCCGTGCAAGTAACTACATCGGATTCATCCGCCGTGCTCTGGAAAAGGCTGGCTACCCGAATGTTCCGGTTATCTCCATCAACTTGAGCGGTTTAGAGAGCAACCCGGGATTCACTTTCACTCCAAAGCTTATCCAGCACGGACTTTACGCTCTGGAATTTGGTGATATTTTCCTTCGCTGTTTATACGCCACAAGACCTTATGAAGCAGTTCCCGGTTCTGCCAACGAACTCCATGAAAAATGGAAAGAGAAGATCATTGCATTTATTACACAAGATAAGATTTTATCCCATAAAAAATACAAGCAGATGTGCCGTGAGATCATCCGTGACTTTGACAATCTCCCGCGTCTTGATATTAAAAAGCCGCGTGTCGGCATAGTCGGTGAGATTTTGGTGAAATTCCATCCGGCTGCCAACAACTATCTTGCAGACCTGTTAGAATCCGAAGGTGCGGAAGCTGTTGTTCCTGACCTTACCGACTTCCTGCTCTACTGCTTCTACAACACAGGCTTTAAGGCAGATAACCTCGGTTTCAGCCAGAAATCCAAACGTATCGGACGCCTTGGCATCAAGTTCTTTGAGTGGCTGCGCTCTGCTGCGGTTGATGAATTTAAGAAGAGTAAACATTTTACTCCACCTGCACACATTGAGGATCTTGCAAAATATGCAAGGGATATCGTATCCGAAGGTAACCAGACCGGTGAAGGATGGTTCTTAACCGGAGAAATGTTGGAACTGATCCATACCGGCACTCCAAACATTGTCTGCACACAGCCATTTGCCTGCCTGCCGAACCATGTTGTAGGAAAAGGTGTTATCAAGGAATTGCGGCACCGCTATCCGGATTCCAACATTGTTGCGATAGACTACGATCCGGGTGCAAGTGAAGTAAACCAGTTGAACCGTATTAAACTCATGCTTTCAACAGCAAATAAGAACCTGAAAAAAGATACTTTGAATTAATACGAAAAAACTCGAAATTTAATTTATTTTATGCTATAATCACAAATAGCTTTATTAGTTATTGGTTACGTGTACATTGTGAAAAGACATGCGTGCGTATGTCAATCGGGGAAAATGAATGAAAAACGATAAAACTGACAATCATGAACAGCTTTTCTGGGAAGAGATTGACCGGCTTTTTCCAGATATGATAAAAGCGATTGCCTCTCTTTCCAAAAAATCATATCTTTCCATCACAAACCTTCGGACCGGAATCACCTGGTGGTCCGAACGGGCGATGGATTATTTTGGCATGAAAGAAAATTATACGATCCGCAGCATGGAAAAGGCAAACCGGAAGATCCATCCTGATGATGTTGCCACTTTCAAACGTGGTTTTAAAGAACGGGTTGACGGTAAAAATCTGGATACCGCATGGGAATACCGGATTCAAGATGGCGATTCCTACAACCGTTTCAACGCCATGGCGCGTGTACTTTATGATGAACAAAAGCAGCCTTTTATCATCATTATCCGCTATGATAATTATGGAATTTCTGATGATGTGGACTCTGTCACAGGTCTCTATACGGAACCGGCACTGAACCGCTGTATCACCCAATTACTTGATAACACACGTCCTGCCGCACTCTTAAAGATCGGGCTGGATCAGTTCAGCCATATCAATGTCATGTATGGGGCAGCTTTTGCAGATAAGATTCTGAACAAAGTGGCACAAAGCCTTTTACACATGGTACGCAATATCGGTTATGCCTACCGCCTGTCCGGTGCGAAATTTGTGCTTGTTTTCGACAAAGTATCCAAAACAGAGCTCCATAGCATTTTCGCTTTCATCGAGGATACACTGGCAAACACCATTGCAGTGAACGGAAAACGGATTCCGATCAAGATCTCTGCAGGGGCCATTTTCTTAGAACCCTATATGAAAGAAACGAATGCTGTCCGCAGCCGTCTGACCTATGCGCAGAATCATTCACGCTATGAACATCATGGCGATCTCGTCATTTTTAACGATGAGATCTGTGGCAACAACGAAAAACAGTTTGAGCTGATTGGTCTGATCCACCAGTGTGCAACCAGCCATTTTGAGGGATTCCGCCTGTTCTACCAGCCGATAGCAGACACAAAGACCGGAAAGATCCGTGGCATGGAAGCACTGATACGATGGGAATTAGAACCCTACGGTCTCATCTCTCCAGGAATATTTATGGAGTGGCTAGAGGAAGATCCATGTATCTTTGACCTCGGCAACTGGATCTTACGCACCGCATTAAAGGATATTGGCAGGATTCGTGATAAGATCCCACACTTTTTCGTAAACGTCAACATCTCTGCCGCTCAATTGTCGCGAAAAGAATTTCGTGACTCTGTCATGACGATTTTAAAAGAAACCGGAGCCAGACCGGAGGAATTGTGTCTGGAACTGACTGAGCGCTGCCGGGATCTCGATGTGACTTTTCTGAAAAATGAAGTCAATTTCTTTCACTCAAAGGGGATTAAAATTGCACTGGATGATTTTGGAACCGGTAACAGCTCCCTAAGTCTTGCTTTGGAATTACCTGTTGATGAGCTGAAAGTCGATATGAGTTTTATCAAAGATATTGAACAAAAGCCACAGAATCAGGCTATGGTACAGTCGATCGTTGATTACGCAAACCGTACCAATACCGAAACCTGTATCGAGGGAATTGAAAATCAGGAGGTAAGCGACTACATTCATCAATTTGGTGCGACCTGGTATCAGGGTTATTTTTATTCCAAACCTGTTCCGATCGACCAGTTTGAAACATTGCTGGATGTGCCTCACTGAAAAATCTCTTTTTTGCATATGATCCATGAGATCACTGCTGAAACAAATTCCGTGATCCAGAACGCGTGCCATACACCAGCCGCCTGAAAAAGGCGGCTTAAAATAAATGCCAGCGGCAAAATCACCACGATATAACGCAGTAATGAAATGACTAACGATTCCTTCCCTTTTCCAAGCCCCTCCAAAGCGCCGGATACCGTGACGGAAACCGATGACACGATAAATCCTATACTGATGAGCCTGAGTGCCTCCCTGCCTAGCCGGATTGTCTCAGGATTTCCTGTAAACAGACCGATCAGCGCCTGTGGCACTGCCATACAGAGAATCGTACCGATCACCATCACTATTACGATCAGGAACAATGCTGACCGAAAAATCTCTTTCACTCTCTTTGACTCTCCTGCTCCATAATTGTATCCAATCAATGGACGCATCCCCTGTACCACACCATTTCCAGTCAGATACAAAAATGTCTGTAATTTGAAATAAGCACCCAATACAAGAACATAACTTGCAGAATAAACAGCCAGTATCGCATTTAATGCAGACACCTGGACTGAAGGCAGCGCAAGGCTTAACGTTGCAGGGATTCCGATAGAATACACTTTTTTGCAAAGCTGCTTCTCCGGCTTCATATTTCTGACCTTCACTTTGGCAGGAATCGGTTTCCAGTAATATGCGGTCAGATACCCTGCCAGTGACACGATCTGTCCGATTCCGGTTGCAAGTGCCGCTCCCCGGATTCCCATTGCAGGAAAAATCCCAATTCCAAAAATCAGCAGTGGATCAAGCACAATATTGGTCACACAGCCAAGCAGCATACAAAACATAGATGTTTTCATGCGTCCAACTGCCTGAAATATTTTTTCAAAACAAAGCGCTGCCGCATTTGGCACTGCAAATAAAAATACAATATCCGAGTACTGTACCCCCATTCCGATAATTCCGACCTGTTTTGTAAACATCCCTAAAAAGGCTGGCATAACTGCAATACAGATGGCAGCCAGCACCAGACCATGCAGCATATTCAATAACATGCCAAGCGATGCTGTTTTATCTGCCAGCTGCTGTTTCTGTGCCCCAAGATAATAAGCCATCGTAGCATTTATTCCGATAGCAAAACCAATGACCACTGCATTGACCAGATTCTGTAACGGAAATACTAACGATAACGCTGTCATCGCATCCTCACTGATCTGCGCCACAAAGTAGCTGTCTATGATATTATATAATGCATTCACTAACATGGAAAATGTCATCGGCAGCGCCATGGAGATCACCAGCGGCATTACCGGTTTTTCTTTCATAAATTCCTGATCCATCTTCTCTTTTTCTCCTCTGTTTTCTTTCTGTCATTTAATCTTACTCACATACGCTGAAATATCTGTTTTAGCGCAAAAAAATGCCACACAACTGTTCAATTCAGTCGTGTGGCGAAAAATAGAGCCTTTTGCTCCAGAAAAGTCCACTCCAATATTGGTTTTGGATTCTATATGCTATTTGTCCTTCTGATCCGCTTTCTGGATCAATAAGAGGATATCAGAAAGTTCCTCTTCTGTCAACTGTGTATATGCTGCAAGTTCCTGTACAGTTGCTTCCCTGCCATTCTCCTCTGCAAGATACTTCTTTGCCTCGTTGACTAATGCCAGCTTGCCGACCATAGCCTTCTCATCCTCATCCTCGCCTTCTTCCGCAAGAATGGATGATTTCATGGCTGTCTCCACTGCGCCCTGTAATTCTGCCTCAACATCTGTTTTTTCCTCACATCCGCAAAGTTCTGTCAGTTTTAAAAAAAGTGCCATATTTCCTTCCTGAATGACATCCTCAAAGCCCTCTGAGGTCACTGCAAGCTTTCTGGCGGTCTCTAACACCTTTATCATCCAGCTGTCAGAGATTGGATTGATCACGGACTCATCCCCTGCTAAAAGTTTCTGATACATTTCTTCCTGCTTCTTCCCGGAATATACCGGAAGACTGCTGATCTCCTCCAGATACATCTGAAATACCTTAGTTTCCGGTAAAACATCCGGCTCTGCGTTTTTTTCCTCTTTTTTGCCAGGATCATTCTGTGCCAGCACAGATGCATCTGACGTTTCCTGCCAGTCTGCTGCTTCCTGCTCTCCGCCTTCGGCCTCTTCAGTTTCCTCTTCCGCTTCTTCCTCCTCATGTGGTGTCAGCAGAAACTCTAAAACCATGTTTTCCTGCTGTTCGTTCAACTCCATCTCTTTGAAATAGCTTAAGATCTCTTCTTTTGATAACGGTGTCGCAGAAGTGCGGATAATCTCTGCCACCTCATGGATTGTCTCTGTAAATACACTCTGATCTAACATAGTCTCTCCTGTTTTCTTCTCTTTAAACCTTGTGTTTTGCCTCTTTCTCATCAATATCAACTAAAATAATATCCGGTCCGATCCTGACGATCTTACACCACGGAATAAACAATTCGAACTCCCTGCAAAAACAGCCAAACCATTTTCCGGGTCCCGGAACGATCAACGCCCGTATCCTTCCATCACATTCGTCAATATCAAGATCATGGACATTTCCAAGGCATTTGCAGTCACAGACGTTTATCACTTCTTTTTCTGTCAAGTCACAAAAGCGCATACCATTCTCCGAAACATTCCCTCGAAAAATGATATGCGTTTTTTTATCTCTTATACATTAAAGCGGAATAAAATAACGTCTCCGTCTTTGACCACGTACTCTTTTCCTTCCATGCCGACAATTCCTTTTTCACGGGCTGCTGCAAGGCTTCCATTATCTAAAAGATCCTGATAATTTACAACCTCAGCCTTGATAAATCCACGCTCAAAGTCTGTATGGATCTTACCTGCTGCCTGTGGTGCTTTTGTGCCTTTCCTGATCGTCCATGCACGGCACTCATCCTCTCCTGCAGTAAGGAAACTGATCAGTCCAAGCAGGCTGTAGCTTGCTGCTACCAGTTTATCAAGTCCGCTGGAGGTCACTCCAAGGTCATCTAAATATTCCTTTTTCTCATCTTCATCGAGTTCTGCAAGTTCCTGTTCAATCTGCGCACAGATTACAAATACTTCTGCGCCCTCTTCCTTTGCCATCTCTCTCACTTTTGCAACATGTGGATTGGATGCTCCGTCATCTGCAAGATCATCCTCTGCAACATTTGCTGCGTAAATGGTCGGTTTTGCAGTCAGAAGGTTATAGCCTTTGAACCAGATTTCCGCATCTTCATCATCCGGCACTTCAAAAGATCTTGCCATCTTACCGGCTTCCAGATGTGCTTTGATTGCCTCTACAAGCTCCAGTTCTTTTGCAAGTGTCTTGTCCATTCTTGCCTGTTTGGAAATCTTTGCAATTCTTCTGTCAAGAATCTCAATATCAGAAAAGATCAGTTCCAGATTGATGGTCTCAATATCTCTTGCCGGATCAATAGATCCATCCACATGGATAATATTGGTATCCTCAAAACAACGTACTACATGTACGATAGCATCCACTTCACGAATGTTTGCAAGAAACTGGTTTCCAAGACCCTCGCCCTTGCTGGCTCCCTTTACAAGTCCTGCAATATCCACAAATTCGATGGTAGCCGGTGTTACCTTCTTGGTATGATAAAGTTCACCGAGTTTTACGATTCTCTCATCCGGTACAGAAACGATTCCGACGTTCGGATCGATCGTTGCGAATGGATAATTTGCGGATAAAGCACCTGCTTTGGTCAGGGAATTAAATAATGTAGACTTTCCGACGTTTGGGAGTCCGACGATTCCTAATTTCATAATGTATTTTACCTGTCTGAAAATGCCTTGTTTTCAAGCATTTCCGCCTTTCTATGTTATTTTACTACACCTGATTTTTCTTTTTTTCAATCTCTGTTTGTAAAATGAATTCCTTTCTGCTTCGTAAGCAAAAAAGAGCCCGATACAGTCTTGTATTATACCATATCAGCCTCATTTTTTAAACCTTAAAATCAATTTTTATCATTTTTGTTGTTTTATTGTTATCAGCAATCAGGCTATCCTCAGTCACTCGCCTCGATCACAATCAAAATTCCGTCTTCAAATGTTATCTCTGCACGCTCCGCAATGATCTCATTGCTCACACCAAGCGAACAGAACCCCTTTAAATCATAGTGATCCAGAGGATACTTGAAACCGGTCAGTGTAAGACCTTTTACGACATTGGTATAAGGGATCAGGGAAACAAACTTTCCAAACTGTTTTTCCTTCTCAAGCGTGATTCCTGTCCCGATCATGCGGATTCTGTTTCTCTCATCCAGAATTTCGACTGGAATATGATTCTGCAGTCCGATCCCCAGAAGTTCAATATTTCCAAGCAGATGATCGATTCTTGTTCCGGTTGCTCCCAGCAGCGTAATTTTCTCTGCTCCAAGCGCAATTGCTTTCCGGATCGCCGATTCCGTGTCCGTGTCGTCTTTGACCGGGTTTAACCTGATCCAGGAAATATCAGGCTGTCCGCCGAAATAATCTAACGCCTCACTGGATGCTGAATCGAAATCTCCGATGATCCAGTCCGGGGTCAACTTATTCCGATAGAAAAAGTTCATCCCGGAATCTGCCGCAATGCAAAGCTCCGGTCTTTCCTTTTCTATGAACTTTTTTGCAAAAATGTCATTGATATGTCCGCCTACCACAATGATGCAATGTCTCATACTACTCCTTTAATACATCCAAAAAACGTTCCACATTCTCAGCAATGTCGCCCTTGAACACTGCACTGCCAGCCACGATAATGTTGGCACCGGCATCCATGACTTCTGTCACATTTTCAAGATTCACGCCACCGTCTACCTCGATGTCAGTCTTAAGTCCCCTCTCGTCGATCATTTTCTTTAACGCCCTGACTTTTTCAACTGTGTAAGGAATCAGCTTCTGTCCTCCAAATCCCGGGTTAACAGACATGATCAGCACCATGTCAACCTTTGGAAGTATCCATTCAATCGCAGACAACGGAGTTGCCGGATTTAATGCCACACCTGCAAGCAGTCCCTTTTCTTTGATCGCCTCGATCGTGCGGTCCAAGTGTTTACACGCCTCGGCGTGTACTGTGATGAGATCCGCTCCCACTTCTGCGAGATCATCAATATATCTTCCCGGTTCCTCGATCATCAGATGCACATCAAAAATACGGTCGCTGCACTCTCTGATACTCTTGATCACCGGCATACCAAATGAAATGCTTGGCACAAACATTCCATCCATCACATCAATATGTACATACTGTGCGCCTGCCTCATCCAACATTCTCACCTGTTCTCCCAGATTTGCAAAATCTGCTGATAAAATGGATGGTGATAAACAATTCATAACTTTTTCCTCCAAAGTAATTTTGAAAACATAATTCTCATGCAAAATGATGTTTTAATATCTTTTCTAATATTTTTTTACATCTTTCAATTCTTCATAGAGCAGCTTATAGTTCTCGTAGCGCAGTGGGCTGATCTTTCCTTCTGCCAGTGCTTCTTTCACACCGCAGTCCGGCTCGCTGATATGACTGCATCCCTTGAACCTGCAATACGGCTCATACTCTTTGAATTCCGGATAAAAATTCTGCAGATCTTCCTTCTCAAATCCCGGAATATATAACGTACTGAATCCCGGTGTGTCCATAATGTATGTATCTGCTGCGATCGGTATGATCTCCGAATGGCGTGTCGTATGTTTTCCACGCTCGATCTTTCTGCTGATACTTCCGGTCTCCATCTGCACATTGGGCTGGAGACGGTTTACAAGGGATGATTTCCCAACACCGGAAGGTCCTGCGACCGCTGTTGTCCTGCCATCTAACAGTTCATGCAGTTCACGGATCCCCTCTTCTTTTTCCGCACTGGTATAGAGTACGGAATAACCACACTTTTTGTATACACCCGCAAATTCCTCAATCGCCTGTTCCTCTAACAGATCTTTTTTGTTAAAACAGATTGTCACAGGAACATCCTGATATTCCATCATGATCAGAAAACGGTCCAATAGATTAAAGTTCGGCTGCGGTTTTGCCGCTGCAAAAATGATCAGCGCCAGATCGATATTCGCAACTGCCGGGCGGATCAGTTCATTTTTCCGCGGCAGGATTTTTTCAATGTTTCCTTTTTTTGTTTCTTCGTCAACAATCGCAATCTCCACATCATCTCCGACCAACGGTTTGATCTTCTGATTGCGGAACGCACCTTTTGCCTTACATTCATAAATTCCGGGTTCTCCTACATGAACGTAGTAGAACCCGGAAATTCCTTTTACAATCTTTCCCTGCATATATTACCTTTTGTTATTATTCTGCCTTGAATGAGATTGGAGACACGATCTGGGATGATCCAAGCTGCTGTCCATCTGCTCCAAGCCAGTCAATCTTTAATGAACCGCTGGATGCTAACATTCCGGATTTGGAAATGCTGAGACCTTCCTCCCCGAATAAGGAGATAGACTGGTTCGTCCACTGCTCTAAGATATTACCTGTTCCGTCTGCTCCATCATACAGATAAATATTGGCTGCTGCCACGGATTCATTATTTGGTTTTTTGATGTTCAGATTGATCTTATAAGTGGTAGGCGTTACTTCCTGTGCAGGTTCTGCACCCATACTTACCACAAAATCAACTGCGGTTCCAGCATCCACTGCTGTATCTGCAACCGGACTCTGGGAAATGATCTGTCCGCTTGCCACGCTGTCACTGTAGGCGCTTGACACATTACCAACGGCAAGACCGACATTCTGGATGGCAGATCTTGCTGCATCCTCGGTAAGTCCTGTCACGCCAGGTACTGCTACACTTGTTGCCTCTGCCTGCTCTTCACCACGGCTGATCACGATCTTGACATTGTCCCCTGACTTTGCAAGCGATCCCGCATTTGGGCTCTGTTCGATGACATTTCCCTGTGCGACATCCGCACTGTATGCATAATCTTTTACCGGAGTAAATCCTGAATTTGTCAGTGTATTGTAAGCAGTTGTCTCATCCATGCCTGTCACGGAAGGAACGGAAACCTCTCCTTTTCCGCTGCTTAAGGTAACTTCCACTGTTGTGTTCGCCTCTGCCTTTGTCAGTGCATCCGGTGTCTGGCTTACGATCTGTCCCTCGCCATATTGGTCAGATGCAACGGTTCCTGCATTCTTGATTCCGAGCCCCTTTGCATTGAGCTGCTCTTTTGCCTCGTCGAATGTAAGACCCTTCAGATCCGGCACTTCTATTCCGTCTGCCTGGGTTTCGGATGTCTCAGTATTTGCTTTGTTGGAAGATCCTCCAAATTTAAAGTTTCCGAAGAAGCTTACCAGAATAAAAATGATCAGTGCGACAATGATGACACCGGCAGCAATCCCCATGATCGTGATCGCCTTATCCATTTTCGGATTCATCTCTTCGAGTTCATCATCATCATATGCCTCTTCGTCATCCTCGTCATCCTCTTCGAAGCGGTCACGCTTTTCAAATTTGTCTCTGTGATTCTGATTATGTGACACAACATCCTCATCGCTGAGATAAATATTGCTTGTTTCCTGCTTGATCTTATTGATTTCTTCTTCCCCGATCACACGTGTCTTCTCCTGGGAAACCGGTGCGATCACAACGAAGTCTTCATTTGGGCTGATCAACGCTTTTCTTAAATCTGCAAGCAGCGCTGTCATGGACTCATAGCGTCTGTCCGGATTCTTCTGCGTACATTTTAAGATGATCTTTTCCATACTGATAGGAAGATTTGGTGCGTAAGCACTTGGTGGAACGATCTCCTCCTGCAGATGCTGGATCGCCACCGCAACGGTCGTATCTCCGTCAAACGGTACTCTTCCGGTCACCATCTCATACATTACGATACCAAGGGAATAAATGTCACTCTTGCCATCCACAAAGCCGTTTCTCGCCTGCTCCGGGGATGCGTAATGAACAGATCCCATCACATCGGAACTGATCGTGTTGGATGTTGCGGCTCTTGCGATACCAAAGTCTGTGACTTTTACTTTTCCCTCTGTGGAAATAATAATGTTCTGCGGCTTGATATCCCGGTGGATAATGCCTTTGTTATGGGCAGCCTCAATACCTCTTCCCACCTGGATCGCAATGCTGACAGCCTCCTTGAATGTGAGCTGTCCTTTTTTCTCAATATAAGTTTTTAAAGTGATTCCTTCCACATACTCCATCACGATGTAATGCATGCCATTTTCGCTGCCTACATCATAGATGTTTACAATATTCGGATGTTCTAATCCGGCCGCCGACTGGGCTTCCGTGCGGAACTTTGTCACAAAATTGACATCCTCCGAAAATTCCGGTTTTAATACTTTTATTGCCACAAAACGGCCAAGCACATGATCCTTTGCTTTATAAACATCGGACATTCCGCCTGCACCAATCTTACTTACGATTTCATAGCGATCTGCTAAATACGTCCCAACTGTTAACATTCTTTCACCTCATCAAGAAAATGGTTCTATAATCATTACTGTAATATTGTCTTTTCCACCGTTGTCATTTGCAGTTTTTACAAGAAGTCCGGCGCGTTCCTCAATGGAAGCATCCCGCAGAATAATACTGCAGATTTCTTCGTCTTCCACCATATTCGTGAGTCCGTCCGTACAGATTAAGATGTGGTCATCTTTCTTTAATTCCACTTCAAAAAAATCTGCCTCTACTTCTTCCCCTGCACCGACTGCGCGGGTGATAATATTTTTGTCCGGGTGCTCACGTGCTTCCTTTGCACCTACTTCACCGATCCTGACCATCTCTGCCACAAGAGAATGATCCCTCGTGATCTGCCGGATGCCATCCGTACCGATGATATACAGTCTGCTGTCTCCGACATTTGCAACATAAAGCCGTCCGTCAATAATGGTGGCTGCAACAAGTGTCGTCCCCATACCTTTTTTCGCTTCATCTTCTGCAGCTTCTGTGATCAGAAGTCTGTTTGCAGTTGTTATTGCCTCTTTTAAAATTGTAACTGGTTCTTCTCCCGAACTCCGGGACACGGATGCAACGATGCGCTGCGTTGTGTAACGCGATGCGTAATCTCCTGCCTTGTGTCCCCCCATGCCATCTGCAACAATGTACAGATTCGGGAGATTCCCAACGGGTTCATCCGACGCGAAAAAATAATCCTGATTCATTTCACGAAGAATGCCTGTATCCGTTATGGAATACGTCTTCATCCGCTTTATCCTTTCTCAATTACATGTAATATACATACTCTTCCATCATCTGTCTATCTTAGCACATGACTTTTCGTTATGCAAGTCTCTGATTCTCTTTGTACTTGCGCCTTAATTGTCCGCAGGCACCATCAATATCACGCCCCATCTCACGGCGTACTGTCACCGTTAAACCACTCCGTTCCAGTTTCTCCTTAAAAGCTTCGATGACATGTGCATTTGACTGCACATAATCCCGCTCCCTGATCGGATTCACCGGAATCAGATTTACATGACAGTTCATCCCGTGAATCAGTTCCGTCAGTTCTTTTGCATCTTCTTTTGTATCATTGACACCACCTACCAGACTGTACTCAAACGTCACACGTCTGCCGGTCTGTTCAAAATAATACCTGCAGGCATCAATTACTTCATGAATGTCATATTTGTTCGCCACCGGCATCAGCTCCAGACGTTTTTTCTGGTTGGAAGCATGTAAAGATAATGCCAGCGTAATCGCAAGTTTTTTATCCGCCAGTTCCCGCATCCGCAGTTTTTCCTTTGCAAGCTCATAAATTTTCGGAACAATTCCGCAAGTGGAAACAGTCAGGTTTCTCTGGCTGATGTGAAGTCCGTTCTCATCCGTCAGCAAAGTGATAAATTTTACCAGATTATCAAAATTATCCATCGGTTCCCCGGTGCCCATGACAACAACATTCGAAATCCGCTCTCCGATATCCTTACCAATCTGATAGATCTGATCCAGCATTTCCGCCGGTGCAAGTCCTCTCACCAGTCCGTCCAGTGTTGATGCACAGAACCGGCATCCCATCCGACAGCCGACCTGTGAAGAAATACATACGGAATTTCCGTGCTTATATTTCATCAGCACACTCTCAATGACATTTCCGTCTTCCAGTAAAAACAGATATTTGCGGGTTCCATCCAGTTTTGAAATCTGTACCTGTTCTTTTCTGAGTGTGATGATCCTGCAGGTCTCATCCAGTCTCTCCCGCAAGGTTTTGGAAAGATTCGTCATCTCCTCAAAGCTTTCCACCTGCCGCACATGTAACCACTCATATACCTGCTTTGCACGAAACGCTTTCTCCCCCATATCGGAAAAAAAGGTTTTTAATTCTTCCAGATCCATGGACTTAATATCTGTCTTTTCACTCATCCTCTTATTTACTCCTTACCAGCTTTGCAAGAAAAAATCCGTCACTTCCGGCTTCTCCCGGGAAAATCTGTCTCTGGAATTCCAGGGAAAATTCCGGATGTTCTTTTAAAAACCATGCGGTGTTATCCTCATTTTCTGACCGGTGGATCGTACAGGTACTGTACACAAGTGTCCCGCCCGGTCTGACATAATCCCATACAACAGAAAGAATCTGTCTTTGCAGTTTTGCA
>ERZ826051.2686-NODE-2686-length-13278-cov-3.177569_pt1 | contig 13278 bp, 14 predicted proteins | sample MGYA00519928_ERZ826051 | MGnify/ENA primary metagenome ERZ826051 (study PRJEB31778, sample SAMEA3449219) | human gut metagenome | biome: human gut; feature: human-associated habitat; material: faeces | place: United Kingdom | collected 2010/2012 ...
TCTCCGTGGTCAGCAGCTTCATAATGGGAGGCTGGATCACGGGGACCAGCGCCATATAGGAGTAAGCCGCCACGGCGATGGGGCCTAAGAGGGCCGGTGCCAGCAGAACGGTGACGAAAATGGCTGTGGGGCCGTCTGCGCCGCCGATGATGCCGATGGCGCTGGATTCCGGGCCGGTGAAGCCCATGAAACGGCAGCCCACGAAGGTGATGAAGATGCCCAGCTGTGCAGCCGCGCCCAGCAGCAGGGACTTGGGGTTGGCGATGAGGGGACCGAAGTCCGTCATAGCGCCCACGCCCATGAAGATCAGGCAGGGATAGATACCCAGCTTGACGCCTAAGTAAAGGATGTCCACCGATGAGGTCCCAGTGGATGTGGCCCCCGGCGAAGAAGATCTCGTGGAACATATTCGCGCCGGGGAGGTTGGTGATGAGCATACCGAAGGCGATGGGCACCAGCAGCAGCGGCTCAAACTTCTTTACGATGCCCAGATACAGCAGCACGCAGGCGATGCCCAGCATGATGAGGCAGCGCCAGTTGCCGTCCTGGGAAAAGAGGTAGAAGCCGGTGTCCTGTAAAAAGCGAATGATCGCGTCCATATCGGCCCTGCCTTACTGGAGGACGCACAGCAGCGTGCCGGACTCCACGGAAGCGCCCTTGGAGGTGTTGACGGAGGCCACCACGCCGTCCCGGGGGCACATGATCTCGTTTTCCATCTTCATGGCCTCCAGAACCATCAGCACGTCGCCCTTTTTCACGGTTTGCCCGGCGGTGACATTAACAGCCAGAATGTTGCCGGGCATGGGGGCGCAGATCTGCTCACCGGCAGCCGGTGCGGCAGACGCGGCAGGTGCGGGGGCAGCGGCGGGAGCCGCCGGGGCGGAAACGGGGACGGAGCCGGTCAGCTCTTCCAGTTCGACTTCATAAACCGTCCCGTTGACGGTGACTCTGTACTTTTTCATGTGTGTTTCTCCCTCTCCTTACATTTTTTTCATGGAAACGATGCGGATGCCGGTGATGTCGGTGCCCAGCTCCTCCGCCAGCGCGGCGGATACGGCGGCTACCAGCTCCGGTGTTACCTCACCGGCGGTCTGGGGCGCAGCCGGGACCGGTGCCGGGGCGGCCTTTTTCCCGCGGCCCACCACGGCGCTCATGAGATAGGTCAACGCAATCAGGCAGATCAGCCCGAAGAACACCGTGCCCATGCCCATGAGACAGACAAAAATGCTGCTGTACTCCATACGATACTCCCTTTCGTGATTCCCCCGCCGGGAAACAGTGCTCCGCCGCTGACGGAGCGCAGTCCGGCTTGTGTCGGGGGCAAGGTACTGTGGCTATCATACCATGCCGGCGCGGAAAAGCAAAGAGTCTTGTGAAGAAGGACGCCGATTTTTAGCGGATGTTTTCAGAAAAATCTGTCAGAATCTACACTCAAACAGCAGGGAGAGGGGCTGCTTGCTCTCTTTGCTGAATCGTAAAACGATTACGGAAAAATTGAGGCAGAGATCCGCTGCGGACTGCAAGAATGGCGTTGCGGAGAGGGGCTGCTTGTGATACACTTAACAAAAGGTTCATTTAAATGCAAGAGGTAGGGCTTTAGCCTTATGTTACCCCGTATCGAATGCGGTGTTTAGGAATCCACGAGGTAAACACCCAGCTTTTCAAGGAAAAATGAACCAAAGACAACGGTAAAGAACCCCCGTAGATTTGAAATTCTAAAATCAGAAAGGACTCTTTGACAATGAAACCTAAATTTGACGGTTATGCGGCACAGTACGACGCTTGGTTCATGGAGAATGAAAACCTGTTTCAGAGTGAGCTTCGCCTGTTCCAGAAGGTGCTCGGTGATATTCAGGGGAAGCGCGTGCTTTCCGTGGGCTGCGGCAGCGGCCTGTTCGAGAGCATGATCGATTGCAGCGGTATCGAAGGCATTGAGCCCTCCCGTGACATGGGTGCCATCGCAGAGAAGCGCGGCGTGAACGTGGTGGCCTTCGGCGCGATCGAGGATGTCGAGCTGGAGGAGAACGCCTATGATGTGATCTACCTCAACGGCAGCTCCAGCTATATGGAGGATCTGACCCGGGCGTTTGACGTCTGCAAGAAGGCACTCAAACCGAACGGCACCTTTATTTCGCTGGACGTTCCCAAGGAGAGCGCCTTTGGGTTCATGTATCTGCTGGCAAAAGAGGTAGGCACCTTTGACCACCCGTTCCTCAACGGCGTTATGCCCAAGCTGCCGTATCCCCACGAGTTGTGCTGCGCAGGCGTGTGGCATTCCACGGAGGAGAAGATCGACGTGCTCAAGGCGTTGGGCTTCCACGATTTCGACTTCTATCAGACACTGCTGAAGAACCCTATGTACACCAACGAGGACGTGGAGGATGTGGTCCCCGGCTATCAGAGCGGCGGCTATGTGGCGATCATCGCCCATAAATGAAAGAGGAGGACGGCGTGAAGCTCTCACAAACACTCTATGCCCGGGCGGAAAAAATCTGGCCCCGGTATCTTTGCCACCCGTTTGTGACGCAGATGGCAGATGGAACGCTGCCGCCGGAAAAATTCCGGTATTATATGCTTCAGGATTATTTATACCTCAAGGATTATGTGAAGATCTTTGCGGCAATCATCCAGAAGGCTGACGATTTTGAGCAGATCCGCTTTTTGAGCGGAGAGCTGGCGGACACCATCGGAGAGACCTTCCGCACCCACATTCCGTATATGAAGCGCCTTGGCGTTACGGAGGAGGAGATCCACAGCGCCCGTCCTCACATGGACAACAACGCTTATACCCATTATATGCTTTGGGAGGCGCAGACCGGGGATGTGCTGACTGGACTGGTGACGCTTCTGAACTGCTCCTGGAGCTATGCGTATGTGGCAGAAAAGATAGTCGAACGCTGCCCAGATGCGCTGCGGGACAAGCGTTACGGCTCGTGGTTCGCGGGCTACGTTTCAGAAAGCTACCGGCGAACCAATCAGATGCTCATTGACCGGATCGACGCACTCAGCGGATTCATTGACGAAAAAACAGCAGAGCACCTCTGCGGGATCTTTGAAAAGTGCTGCCTGTTTGATTTGCGCTTTTGGGACATGGTCTACGCTATGGGTGGCAACTGAATCGAGTCCTTTTGATACAGAGGTCTCTACCCGCAAGACCTCTGTATCACAGAGAAAACAGATCATCGCCATCGCCAACAGTCACATCAGCGGCAGAAAGCTCGGTGCGCCTCTGACCAATATGGCCCTGAGTATTCTCCGGGACAAGAGCTATGAGCGTATGGACTATCATCTCCACTATTACAGCATCAACGTCAACGGAAAGGATCTCCGCTCCAGCACCTTTTTCATCAAGGACCATGGCAAGCTCATCGGTCTGCTGTGCATCAACTTTGGTGACAGCCGCTATCGGGCCATCAGCGACCATATCCTGAAGCTGTGCCACCCGGACCTGTTTGTAACCGATGTGCTGGCACGGCCGCTGCCGGAGAGTGAAGATGACATGTCCGCCCGATCCTCCCCGGAAAAATTCCGCAACTCCGCAGATGCGGTGGCTTTGGACGCCATCAATCGGGAGTTGGAACGGATGGGGGTCACGCCGGAGCAGCTGACGCCGGAGAAACGGCTGCAAGTCATCGCAGCCCTGGAAGCCGGCGGGCTCTTTCTGCTGAAAGGCGCAGTCAAAAGTGCCGCCGCCAGTCTCCACTGCTCTCCGGCCAGCGTATACCGCTACATCACTCAAATCAAGAATTCGGACAGCGGGCAGATCTGAATTCCAGTCTTGCGGGCCGCAAGCTGCCGAATTCCCATATCTGTGCCAATCATCTCATATCAAGGGCTCGACCCGCAGAAGGAGGCAAACCATGCTTCAGGAATATCTTCGCAGGATCGGATTGCTTTTGGTCGGTCTGTTGGTCAGCGCCATCGGCATCACGCTGATGCTTCAGGCCAATATCGGCTTGGAGCCTTGGAGCGTTCTCCAGCAAGGTATCGCCAAGACCTTCGGCATCACCTACGGTACCGCCGCCAGCATTGTCGGGGCCGCAGTCATTGCCATTGCTTATTTTTGCGGGGAGAGTTTCGGCCTCGGTACGCTGGCAAATATTTTCGTCTGCCCGATATTCATCGACATCCTGTTGTACCTGAACTGGATCCCTTTGTTTGAGCGCTTCTCGACCGGTTTGGCCGCGCTGCTGATCGGCATGGAGCTGCTGGCTCTGGGGACATGGATGTATATGAAAAGCACCTTAGGCTCCGGTCCTCGCGATGCGCTCATGGTCGTACTGGCCCGTAAGACGCACCGGACGGTAGGCCTTTGCCGCGCCGCCGTGGAAGTGGTCATTGTATTCATCGGCTGGCGGCTGGGCGGTCAGGTGGGCATCGGTACCATCGTTGCCGCAGTGGGCGTCGGCTCCCTGTTCAATCTGAACTTTGCTCTGCTGCGCTTCAACCCTGCCCTGCTCCATCAGGAGAATCTGCCGGAGACCCTTCAGCGGTTCCGTGGGCGGAAAACCATCACCTGAATGCCCGGTCAAGATTACCTGTGGGGACAAGCATACCGAATGGAGTTACACCCTAAATAAACCCGGAGTACCATGCCGATAGCGGCACAGTACCCCGGGCCCTTTTTAGAGATAGCCTTTGAATACACGCTTGAAATTACCTTGTGGATCTTTGGCGGCCTTTATTATGATAAGTAATATTTAAGGGGGTACGATTTGTAGTAAATCGCACCCCCTGATTTAGCATTGCTCTAAGCGGTTGTTGATATTGCCCTTGTGCGTGGATAGCTTGAGGCGTGCATCTGTTTTTAACAGAGCGGCATCATTGCCCCCAATTAAATATGATAGCATAGGCAAAGGCGCAAATCAATTCACAGAACAGTCAAAGTTTTTCCGCGAATTTTAACATCCCTGCGAATTGATATTCCGGCGGATTTGCGTATAATAAGAATCAGGAAAGGGTGAGTCCGATGTATCACTAAGAGTACCCCAGCAAGCGAAAGACCAAAGCTTTCCGAAAACTGAAGAATGTGAGGTTACGTCAATGATTGAACCCAAGATGCATGAGTAACGGCCTTCAACTGGGAGACAACGGTTGAAGGTCGTTACTTTTTTGCCTGATTCCATTTTGGGGTCCGCATTGCGTTTCCGCGCCCTGTATGTCAGGGGCGCAAAAACCCAAAGGAGACCGGAGGCTCCGGCTTACTGCAGCTTGGCCGTGCCCACATTCTCAAAAACCGCGTTTGTCCGACAGGGGAGAACTGCTCAGCCGTTGGCTGCGAGCGGGGTCTCCGGATCGATCCGTGACGGCAGGCGGTTGAGCTTGCAGTAGTACCTGTAAAAACGCTCTGCCAGTGATTTTTCATAAAAAATACCTCCAACATAGTTTGGGCGGAAACCCAATGCCTTTAGGCGGTGGGAGGAGCCCTGTTCGTAAAGGCGCATCATCCTTGGTTTTCGATATACTTTTGGATAATTGCCGAGGATACTTCCCCGATACTACAGGCAAAGTATCCCATCGGACCAGAATATCCTTTTCTTCCAATAGTGTTTGGCCAGGAAAGGACCGAATCTTTGCCAAAGATGATGTGTCGTTTCTTGTTTTAGTGTCTTAACAATGTTACAGACGGAATCCGTCGTGTCGTATCCGAGAAGGATATGCACGTGGTCTTTGTCGGTTTCCATTGCCACGATTTCGCAGTGATGAGCATCAGCGATGCTCTGAATCTTTTGTTTTATGGCATCAATCCATAAGTCACCTCAATGCGCCTTGACGTTCACTATCTATATATCATATAATTGCATTAGTGAAATATCAAAGGAAGGAGGATTTACTATGGCTCAAATGTCCATCACGGCAAAAATCCAAGTAGTGGCATCTGATGAAGATAAGACGTTACTTGATGAAACGATGTCTGTCTATCGTGAAGCGTGCAACTATGTTTCGGACTATGTGTTTCGCACACACGATTTAAAACAGTTTTCGCTCAACAAGGCTCTGTATCCTACGTTGCGTGCAGAATTCGGACTGAAATCTCAAATGACTCAGTCTGTATTCAAGACGGTCATTGCCAGATATAAGACTATCCTTGAGAATCAGAAAGAGTGGATCAAACCGTCTTTCAAGAAACCTCAGTATGACCTCGTCTGGAACAGAGACTACTCTCTGACGCAAGACCGCTTTTCCATAAACACGCTCGGCGGAAGAGTGAAACTGCCTTATTTCGCGGAAGGAATGTCGAAATACTTCGACCGCTCTATCTATCGGTTCGGCACCGCCAAGCTGGTGAACAAGCATGGCAAGTACTTCCTACATATCCCTGTGACCTATGATGTAGAAGAGAGTAATCTCTCCGATATCTGTAATGTTGTAGGCATCGACCGAGGCATCAACTTCATCGTTGCGACTTACGATAGCAAGCACAAGTCCGGGTTTGTGAGAGGCCGGCCTATCAAGCAGAAAAGAGCCCACTATTCAGCACTTAGAAAAGAACTCCAGATGCGGCATACCCCGTCTTCAAGACGTAGACTCAAAAGGATCGGTCAACGAGAAAACCGTTGGATGCAGAATGTCAACCATTGTGTATCAAAGGCACTCGTTGTAAATAACCCCGCGCACACTCTCTTCGTTCTGGAAGATTTGTCCGGTATCCGTCATGCCACGGAACGTGTCAAAACGAAGCATCGCTATGTTTCTGTATCGTGGGCTTTCTATGACCTCGAACAGAAACTCATCTACAAGGCGAAACAGAACCAATCTTCCGTAATCAAGGTTAACCCTCGGTATACCAGCCAGTGCTGTCCCGCCTGTGGACACACAGAAAAGGCAAATCGCAACAAGAAGATACATCTGTTTACCTGTAAGAACTGTGGTTACAAGTCGAACGATGACCGTATCGGCGCAATGAATCTGTATTGCATGGGAATCAACTATCTCTATGATAGCCAAGTACCTGATACAGTTGCGGCAGAGTAAACTTTGCCGCAAAGGGTGCTGTCAACCACCCTACGATGTAACGCCACTTGAGACAGCAATGTCTCTTGGGGTTAAAGGTCGGAGGAGCTATCCGTTACTACGACTGGGCAGTTACAAGCCCATGGCCTTTTGGCCGTGGGTTGTTGACTACAGCACATTCAAAGCACAAAAGCAACCCATTTTCCAAGCAATTATTTTTTATTATTTCAAAATTTCGCATATTTTAAACGATTGAACAAAAAAACGGAACAGATCCAAAAGGACAACAGGGAAGGGGGGCGCCCCCGAAACGGAGGAATATTCATGGCACGCTTACTGATGAAAAACGCATCCCACATCGTCACCTGCGACCCCAGCGACACCGTGTACACCGACAGCAATTTACTGATGGAGGACGGCGTTATCACCTACATCGGCCCGGAGGAACAGCAGGCGGAGGAGGTCATCGACGCCGCCGGGTGCATCATCTATCCCGGCCTCATCAACACCCATCACCACCTGTACCAGACCTTCAGCCGCAATCTGCCCCAGGTACAGAATCTGGAGCTGTTCGACTGGCTGAAGGCCCTGTACGAGATCTGGAAGAATCTGGACAGTCAGGTGATCTACCACAGCTCCGTCACCGGCATGGGAGAGCTGATGAAAAACGGCTGCACCACCTGCTTCGACCACCATTACGTTTTCCCGCAGGGGCAGGCGGAGGGGCTGCTGGACGCACAGTTCGCCGCCGCGGAGGATCTGGGCATCCGGATGTACGCCTCCCGGGGCAGCATGGACCTGAGCAAGAAGGACGGCGGCCTGCCGCCGGACAGCGTTGTGCAGACTGTGGACGAGATCCTGCGGGATTGTCAGCGTGCGGTGGAGACCTACCATGATCCGTCCCGATTTTCCATGCGGATGGTGGCGCTGGCCCCCTGTTCGCCCTTCAGCGTTTCGGAGGAGCTGCTGCGGCAGTCCGCGCTTCTGGCCAGAGATCTGGGGGTGCGGCTCCATACCCACCTGTGCGAGACGAAGGACGAGGAGCGCTTCGTCCGGGAGCGGTGCGGGATGCGGCCCTTGGAGTACATGGAATCCCTTGGTTGGATCGGGCCGGACGTCTGGTACGCCCACGGCATCCATTTCAACGGGGAGGAGCTGCGCCGTCTGGCGGAGACCGGCACCGGCGTTGCCCACTGTCCCATCTCCAACATGAAGCTCAGCTCCGGCGTGTGCCGGGTGCCGGAAATGCTGAAATTGGGCGTTCCCGTGGGCCTCGCGGTGGACGGCAGCGCCAGCAACGACGGATCCAATTTGTTGGAGGAGCTGCGGGTGGCCTATCTGCTCCACCGCCTCCATTCCAGCGAAAAGGCCCCCAGCGGCTACGATGTTCTGAAGATCGCCACCGTGGGCAGCGCGAAGATCCTGGGCCGGGACGACATCGGCTCTCTGGAAGTGGGGAAGGCCGGAGACCTGTTCGCCATCGACACCCGCCGTCTGGAGATGGTGGGGGCGGATCTGGACCCGAAATCCCTGTTGGGGACCGTGGGCTGGAAAGGCCCGGTGGATTACACTGTGGTCAACGGCAAGGTCACGGTCCGCCACGGAAAGCTGGTGAATCTGGACGAGGAAAAAGCCGCTCGGGAGGCCGCCGCGCTGGTGCGGGATTACCTGTCCCGCTGAGACCGGCCTGCTCCATCCTGCGTTGAAGCCGGGCCGTTTGGTAATTTATCCGAAAAATGAGCAGTATGCCGCACGGATTTTCCGTGCGGCTTGTTTACTGGTGCGGACCGTCTGCCCCGCAAGAGCCGCTCCGTTTCCCGGACAGGGGCCGCTTGCGGAGAATTGGCAGGATATCGGGCCGTCTGCGACGGTTTTACAGACGGCGGCGTGGGAGGAAAAAGTTCAAAAAGCGTACTTTGAAACCTTCACAATTATTCAAACTTTACTTTTTTTACCCGGTATGCTTGACTGAATATAGGCAATATGCCCAATCCGATAGGTGCACCTGCTATTGAACGGCATATGATCCGGACCCCTGGGAAAAACGAATGTCAATCGAATTTCAGGGGAGTTAAGAAAGGAAAAGAGGAAGTTTTGCTATGAAGATGATACGTTTTTTGAGCCTTCTGCTGGCCGGTACGCTCGCACTGGCCCTCACCGCCTGCGGCGGCAGCGCCAAGACTGATCCGGGCACTTCCGATCAGCCCTCCACTTCAGATGAGAACTGGACCCCCAAGGAAAATGTTACCATGATCGTATCCTATAAAGCGGGTTCCGGAACCGATAACACCGCCCGTGTGCTGGCCGCCTATGCTGAAAAGTACATCGGCAAGCCGGTCATCATTGAAAACCTGGAAGGCGGCTCCGGCTCCATTGGCTGGACGGCCCTCTCTCAGGCGGCCCCGGATGGCTACACGCTGGGCTTCATCAACCTGCCCAACTTCAACGCCACCATCTCCGAGGGTCTGGCAACGTATACCGTGGACAGCTTCGCTCCCATCTGCAACCATGTGACGGAGACCTCCGTGGTTCTGGTGAAGGCGGACTCCCAGTTCAACACGCTGGAGGATCTGGTGAAGTTCGCAAAGGACAACCCCGGCAAGCTGAAGGCTTCCACCAATGGCAACCGGGCATCTAACCACATCGGTGCGCAGGTTCTGGCTACTTCTGCCGGCTTTGAATATACCGACATTCCTTACGGCGGCACCGCCGACCAGCTGCTGGCGCTCCGTCAGGGCGAGGTGGACTTCTCCGTGGCCAAGGTAGCGGACTTCGCTTCCTTCACCTCTGAGGTCAAGGTTCTGGCCGTCTACAATCAGGAGCGTCTGGAGGGCTATCCCGACGTGCCTACCATGGGCGAACTGGGTTACTATGACCAGTGGCTGGGTTCCTCCCGCTGCATCGTGGCGCCTGCCGGCACCCCCGAGAATGTGATCAAGTTCTATGAGGACGCCTTCCAGAAGCTGATGGAGGACGCCGACTATCTCAAGGCTGCCGAGGCCGCTGGGATGGAGACTGACTATAAGAACAGCGCAGACACCGCCGCTCTGATCAAGCAGCAGCAGGACTTCACTGAAAGTCTGGCCGACGTTTGGGGCGACTGATCCCCATTTTGTGCGGGAGCAGCCGGTGGTTGCTCCCGCCTTATTTTTCCGCATCAATGCAGTGCGAACTGGAGGGCACTATGAAAAAAACTGATATTGGCGTTGTAGGCTTCATGTATGCGGTCTGCGCCTTTTTCTTCCTGATGTCCAGAGATCTGAAAAAGGGAGCTCGGATCTATCCTCTGTGCATCATTGCGATCCTGTTTCTGCTTACCACCGGTTATGTGGTTGAAATGCTGTTTGCCGCCAAAAAGAACGGGGTGACCAGCGGTATTCCGGAAATCTTCGAAGGGTTTCAGCCCAAGCAGTTTTTTATCGTTCTGGGAATGCTCATCGCATATCTAATCGGTATGTACTTTGTCGGCTTCTATCTGGCGACCATCGTGCTGATGGCGGCAAGCCTGCTGTATCTCAGGGTCCCCAAGTGGCAGATCCTGATCTCTACCATTGTGATCATCGGACTGGTCTATGGCGCGTTTACCATGTTCCTGGGTGTAAAGCTGCCTGTGGGCCTGCTGTTCAAATAAAGGGGGGCATGAGTTATGCTTGAAACTTTAGCCTTGATGGGACACGGCTTCGTAAACGCGATGTCCCTCAGCAATTTGCTGTTTATGGCCGGCGGCACCGCCATCGGCATCATCATCGGCTGTCTGCCAGGCCTGTCCGCCGCCATGGGCGTTGCGCTGCTGCTGCCCATGACATTTACCATGGCCCCGGAAACGGGACTGATCGTGTTGGGCGCCATCTACTGCGGCGCGATCTTCGGCGGCTCCATCTCCGCCATTCTGATCCACACGCCGGGCACCCCCGCCTCTGCCGCCACCGCCATTGAGGGCTACCAGCTCACCTTGCAGGGGAAGGCGGGCAAGGCGCTGGCCGTGGCCTGCTTCTCCTCCTTCTGCGGCGGTCTGCTCTCCTGCATCTCTTTGTACTTTTTCGCTCCGCTGCTGGCGCAGCTGGCCATGAAATTCGGATCTCCGGAATATTTCTGGCTTTCGATCTTCGGCCTGACCATCATTGCGGGCGTGGCGTCCAAGTCCCTGCTGAAGGGCCTGATCTCCGGTGCGCTGGGCCTGCTGCTGTCCACCATCGGCATGGACCCCATGGAGGGCGCTCAGCGGTTCATGTTCGGACAGGCCTCTTTGTATGAGGGCATCAACACCACCTGCGCCCTGATCGGTCTGTTCTCCATGTCTCAGGTGCTGATTCTGGCGGAGAAGAAAATCAAGCAGCGGGCAAAGGCAGCCAAGTTCAGCGACAAGATCACCCTGAGCGGTAAGGAGATCAAGCGGATCACCCCCACCATCCTCCGCTCCTGGATCATCGGCAACCTGATCGGCATTCTTCCCGGCGCGGGCGCATCCATCGCCTGCTTCCTGGGCTATAATACCTCCCGGCAGTTCTCCCATCACAAAGAGGAGTTCGGAAAAGGCTCCATCGAGGGCGTAGCAGGCTCTGAGGCAGCCAACAACGCCGTGACCGGCGGCTCCCTGATCCCCATGCTGACGCTGGGCATCCCCGGCGAGTCCGTGACCGCCGTGCTCATGGGCGGATTGATCATTCAGGGCCTCCAGCCGGGACCGGAGCTGTTTACCCGCTATGCGCCCATGACCTACACCTTCTTCGCGGGCTTTGTGCTGGTCCAGTTCTTTATGCTGGGCATCGGCCTTCTGGGCTGCCGGGGCTTTGCACAGATCTCCCGCCTTTCCGACGCCATCCTGATCCCCAGCGTGGCCGTCCTGTGTGTGGTGGGTTCCTTCGCCATCCATAAGAACTTTTTCGATGTGGTCATTATGATGATCTTCGGCGTGCTGGGCTATCTGGTCCGCAAGTTCGATCTGAACCCGGCGGCCATTGTGCTGGCCCTGATTCTGGGCCCCATCGGTGAAAACGGTCTGCGCCGCTCCCTGCGGCTGTCCGGCGGCAGCCCGGCCATCCTGTTCTCCACACCTCTCTGCTGGGTGCTGATCGCCCTGTGCGTGTTTGGCGTCTGCTCTCCTATTTTCATGAACCGCATGGAGAAAAAGGCTGTAGAGAATGCCGGCGGCGACATTCCCAATGAAACGGGGGACGATCCCGTTCGCACCTCCGACTGACGGACTTTCCGAAAAAACACAGGACACGGCAGCGCGCCGTGTCCTGTGTTTTATTCGCCAAGCGTATTGACGCCTACCAGACGTATTCTCGGGCATATGCGAAAAAAACAGACCTGCGGCACATTCTAAAGTGCCTGACAGGCTGTAAACATAGCCCGGCAATCATCAAATCCCAGACGCTCCGCCAGTTCGGCGCAGCGCAAGTCGTTGTCATTGATGGAAACCTTCTGCTCCGTTGGAAAATAGGGAAGGCGCGGTGTCACCTCGTCCACAATGTTTCCGTAGGAGGCTCCCGCCAGAGCCGCCGCGTTGTGGAGCTTTTTCCGTGCGGGGGGACAGCCTTTCGCGGCGTAGCGCGTGTAGCCCAGTACCGCTGCGATGGCCTCTGTCAGCATCCCGGCGGTAAATTCGGTGCACCGGGGATCCAGATAGGCTCTGGCGGCGTGGGAGAGAATCTCCAAGGCGCAGGTGCGAACTTGATCTGCCGTCAGGGTTGCGGTGAAGTCAGCGTCCGTCACGGAGATTTCCGGCAGCAGATGGATGCTTTTCAGGGAGCAGTTCTGTCCGCTATCGTTTTCCAGCATGGCAAAGGGGGAGTTCTGGGCGCCGCTGGAAAAATTGGTGGCGACCAGCACCAGCTTTGCTTTGGTACACGCCGGGATGCGCTTTGAATCTGCGGCTGCGGCGGCCAGATCCAGTTCCGGTTCCTGATACAGCGCCAGCAGTGCCTTGGCGGCGCTCATGGCATTGTTGCCGCCCACGCCCACGATAACGTCCGGCTGGAATTCGCTCAACTTAGGCAGTGCGCTGCGGAGGTCCCCAAAGGATACCCGCTTTCCGATGGTGAAAAACTCCGCCACCCGGATCTCCTGCTTTCTGAGCCGGTCTGCCACCGGCGCGGCGATCCCGGCACGGTACAGTTCCGGATCTGTCACTAGCAGAGCACGCTGACAGCGGTAGATGTCACCCAACTCCCGCAGGGCCACCGGCATACAGCCGGGTTTGAAATAAACTTTCTTGGGAAGATTCAGTGCCTGTAACATCACTCACCTCATTTTCTTGCGTTTCCGGGGCCGATGCCGAAACACCGGCCCCTTGCGTGAGCTGATTGTTCGTATCTGGAG